>Ga0208872_1000084_pt1 | contig 95602 bp, 109 predicted proteins | sample CryBogCBH12Aug08_FD_185508 | JGI IMG/M metagenome (GOLD analysis project Ga0208872, IMG submission 185508) | Freshwater microbial communities from Crystal Bog, Wisconsin, USA - CBH12Aug08 (SPAdes) | ecosystem: Environmental > Aquatic > Freshwater > Lake | place: Crystal Bog, Wisconsin, USA...
GCTCTTTGAGATCAGGAGCTATTTTGTGTGTTTTCATATGCTTGTATGTTATTAATATTATTAATTATATACAAGATTGGTGTGCAAATTTTGGGGTCCGGGCCATTGTTCTAAACTGCCAATTGAAATAATTTTGTGTAGTACCATGCAACGAGCAAAAGAAACAGCGGAAATAATTGCTGGCACGATTGCCGTCAATGTTGAGTTTTCTGATTTGTTTGTGGAGAGACGAAGACCTCATGAGGTTTATCACAAACCCAAAAATGACCCGCGATCAATTGAAATCAACGCAACAGTTATGAAAAATTTTCATAATCTCGAATATCATTTTTCTGATGAAGAGAATTTTGTTGATTTGAAAATGAGAGCAAAAAAAGCATTGGAACTTTTGGCCAAGCGACTGGAAGAAAATATTTTGGTTGTGACTCATGGATTTTTTATGAGAATGATTTTGGCGTATGCTTTGTTCGGTGAAGATTTAACTTCCAAAGAATGTGAAAAATATATTTATGCGCTTCATATGGAAAATGTAGGTATAACAATACTTGGTTATGATGAAAAAAATACTAATCCGTGGTGGTTGTGGGTCTGGAATGATCATGCACATCTCGACTAAAAATTTACAAAATGAACAAATAAAAAAGCACTGAAATTTCAGTGCTTTTGCTATAAGGTGATGCATTATTAACGGTATCCTCCTGTTGTTGTCAAAACCTTTTCGATTTGGATATAGAGGTCCTCGATAAAATCGATGGCATTCTTGGTCTCTTTTTGCGAATATTTTCTGCTGCCGGTCCATCCTGTGAAATCGTTATAGAAGAATCTCAGTACAGGGAAGACAAGGTGAGCCTGGCGAGGTTTTTTGGTCATGTGCTCAAAAATAATTACTTTGAGTTTTTCCATACCCTCAGCCATTTTTTCTTCGTCTTCATCCCTGGTTCGCGGGATGTCAATAAAAAACTTTTGTGAAAAATAGTTGTACAGAAAAAAAGTCAGAACTTCCTCAGGCTTTAAACTTTGACCTGTTTGATTTAAAACGTAACTGTCGTATTTTTTTAAGATATCCATAATACATGTGTTTGTCACACTATAACTTAAATATATACAAAGTCAATAGTTTCTAATTTACTGAGATTTGTTTATTGACAAATCATGATTTTAAGTTTAAAATGCAAAAAATCATTTTTCAGAAAACTATTTAAAAATAACGGTCATGATTGATAATAACAAGGTCAAAGATGCTGTTGCTGCGCTTTTTAATACGGGCAATAAAGTATATGTCGCTTGCACCGGAGCTGGTGCAGGTATCGCCAAAATGCTCTGGCAAGTGCCGGGTGCAAGCGGAACTCTTGTTGGTGCTCCGTTTACGTACGCTCAAGGAGATTCAGATATTTTCCTTGGTACAGAATGGAGTAAGTCAGGCTACAGTTATTGTGGACCTGAAGCTGCGATAGCGCTTGCGCAAGCAAGTTACTTGCGAGCTCAACAAATCGGTGTATCGGCGGGAAATATATCTCCTATTATTGCTGTTGGTTTGACTGCAGCTGTCACAACTAATCGTGAACTCAAAGGTGGTACTCGTTGTTATGCAGCGGTGCGTACCAAAGCCTCAATTCACACATGCGAAGTATGGATGAAGCAAGGATTCTTGGGTCGTGAAGGTGATGGTGAAGTATGCGATCTCATCGCTCTTAATCTTGTTCTCTTTGCGGCTGGGCTTCCGCAGATTCCTTTTGAGGAAAACCTGTATATAGAGTTCAAAGATTTTTCGAAGAGCGATTATCTCATTCTCGCTCCTACAAAATTTGTGCCACCAGTATTGCCCGATGAATTTGATGCTGCCCTTTTTGGGATTAATGGAAAACTTCAAAACATTCCTTCTGATTTTTCAGACAACATTATTTTTCCGGGTAGTTTTAATCCGTTACACTTTGGTCATGATGCCATGGCAAAAATAGGCGAACTGGTGAGTGGCAAAAAAGCGATATTTGAAATCACTGCAAAAAATGCGGACAAGACAGCCCTTTCCAAGGAAGATTTGGCACTTCGCTTAAATTATTTTGTTGGTCGTTGGCCCGTCATTGTTCACAAGCGTGGAGCAACTCTCTTTATCGACAAAGTTCGTGCTTACGCAGGAGCGACGCGGTTTATTGTTGGTTTTGATACGGCGGCACGAATCCTTGACCCCAAGTATTACGAGAGTTATTCGGGAAAACTCGAAGGCATGCTCCTTGATTTAGCACAAAGCAATGTAAAATTGCATGTTGTGTCTCGCACAGATAATGACAAGGTATTGTCGTGCAGAGATTTGAACATTCCTTTTGGTTTTGAAGGATTGTTCGCCCCGTTGCCTGGTCGTTGGGATATTAGTTCCACCGCGCTTCGCAAGGAAGTAAAAGTATAAGCGTTACTATTGCGTATCATCGCCGGTAAACCTCATGGTTTGCCGGTTTTTATTTTTATACATAACAGCCTTTTGACTTGTGTATATATGTATGTGCTATACTAAGAGACCAAATTATTATTAATTTTTATTTTTATATTTTTATGCAACACACAGTAACAATTTACTCAACACCCACATGTCACTTTTGTCATCAAGCAAAAGATTATTTCGCTGCAAACAAAATCGCCTTTACAGACTTTGATGTTGCATCAGATATGGCAAAGCGAAAAGAATTGGTGGACATGACCAAGCAACTTGGTGTGCCTGTTATTCGTATTGACGACTCTATTATTGTCGGATTTAACAAAGCAAAAATCGACGAGCTTTTGGGTCTTTAAAATTAGGTACAAAAGTATGTTAGAATCAAGCCGAGCGGACGTTAGTCCGCTCGGCTTGATTTTGCCTCCATAGTTCAATGGATAGAACAGTCCCGTCCTAAGGGATAGATGCACGTTCGATTCGTACTGGAGGCACATTTGAGAAAACGAGCCATATATGGTAGAGTATTTTTAATGGACGCTGAGGATAAAAAAAATATTGCCGAGATATTACGATTGTCACAAGAGAACAATGCCTATCTCAAAAAAGTCAGAAGCAGTCAAAAGACAGCTCAGATTTTTAAGACAATTTATTGGATTTTTATCTTGTGTGTTATGTTTGGTGGATTGTATTTTGCAAAGCCGTATCTCAATGTTCTCAGTATGTATTCCGAAGGAATCAATGGGCTCAAAGGGGCCGCAAGTATAAATTTGTTGAATCAAGGTAAATAGTTTTTATTTTGCTCGGGTAGCTCAGTTGGTAGAGCGCTTCCCTGAAGAGGAATAGGTCACCAGTTCGACCCTGGTCCCGAGCACAAAGCACAAAACCGCTCCGAAGGCGGTTTTGTGCTTTGTGCTTAGGTTTCAATTTGTTACAATACCCGTATGAACAAAACACGCGTAGCAATCAATGGATTTGGCCGCATCGGCCGTGCTTTTTTAAAAGTTGCATTTGAAAGACCTGAATTAGAAGTTGTCGCAATCAATGATCTTGGTTCGATTGAATCATTAACATATCTTTTGAAATATGACACTGTGTATCGACACTGGAATCATGAAGTCAAAAACGACGGAAAAGATATTTGGGTTGATGGAAAACAAATCAGATTTATTTCCGAAAAAGATACAACTAAACTTCCATGGAAAGATTTGAATATTGATGTTGTTGTTGAATCAACAGGACTCTTTACCTCATATGAAAAAGCAAAATTTCATATTGATGATGGAGCAAAGAAAGTTGTTATTTCTGCTCCGGCAAAAGGTGATGGTACTGTACCAGGTGAGACAATCTTGCTTGGTGTAAACGAAGAAAAATTTGGAACATGTGCAATTACTTCAAATGCATCATGTACAACAAACGCATCATCTCCGCTTATTGGAATTCTCAATGAAGCACTCGGAATCGAAAAAGCAATTCTCAATACTGTACATGGATATACCGCATCACAAGCATTGGTGGATGGACCAAGCAAAAAAGATTTGCGTGAGGGTCGTGCAGCTGCACAAAATATTGTGCCGAGTTCAACGGGCGCAGCAATTGCAGTAACACAGGCATATCCAGCACTCAAAGGTCTCTTTGATGGAATTTCAATTCGCGTGCCAGTACCAGCTGGATCGATTGTTGATGTAACTTTTATTTCGAAGAAAAATACAACAGCCGAAGAAGTGAATGAAATTTTAAAGAAAGCTTCAATGGATCCACGATGGGCAAATATTTTTGCAGTCACTGATGAACCGCTTGTATCATCTGATATTCTTGGTAATTCTCATGCATCAATCGCAGACCTCGCACTCACACGAGTCGTTGGAGGAAATTTGGTGAAGGTTATGGGTTGGTACGACAACGAAATGGGGTATACGCATACACTCGTTGAACATGTTGTTAAAACTGGTGCAACAATAAAATAAAAATGAAAATATACATCGGCACAGATCATGCAGGTTTTGAACTTAAAGAAAAACTCAACATATATTTGGGTGAGCTTGGTTGTGAGGTAGAAGACAAAGGCGCTTTTGAATACAACAAAGACGACGACTATCCTGATTTTGTAAAACCTGTAGCAGAAGCTGTGGCCGCTGATTTTGGTAGCTTGGGTATTGTTCTCGGGGGTTCGGGGCAAGGTGAAGCAATGTGTGCAAACCATACTCCCGGAATTCGCGCAGTTGTTTTTTATGGAGGCAATATGGATATTGTTCGACTTGGTTGTGAACACAACAACGCAAACATTCTGTCGCTTGGCGCGCGTTTTTTAGATGAAGATACAACAAAAGAAGCGATTAAGATTTTTCTTCAAACAGAATTTTCTGGTGACGAACGACATGTGCGCAGATTGGCAAAATTTAATTAATTATAAAAAAAATTTGTATGACAGAAATAATTCCCGCAATCTTGGAAAAAAGTTTTAGTGCGGTGACCAACCGACTTCAGAGTGTCGTTGGTCTTGTTTCGGCCGTGCAAATTGATGTATGCGATGGAGTTTTTGTTCCAAGTGTGTCATGGCCATATGTTGCTCCACTCGTGACATCTGAATCAAAATATTATGATGAATTTTTCAAACAAGTTGTTGGTGGTAAAGGGGAAGTTGATATGCCAATGTGGGAAGACTTTGGATTTGAACTTGATTTGATGATACGAGACGTAAAAGGACTTTTGCCGGATTTGTTGACGATTGGCCCATCGAGAATTGTTTTTCACGCGGAATCCTTTGCTGATGTCTATAGTGACATGCACGATATTGCAAAAACCGTTCCACCTATTGTTGAGGTTGGTCTTGCGATAAATGCAAATACAAATCCTGAAGTTGTGTACAAATTAATTGATGAAAAAATAATTTCTTTTGTCCAGTGTATGGGAATCGAAAAGATTGGGTATCAAGGTCAACCAACAGACGAGCGAGTATACACTCATTTAAAAACACTTCGAGAAAAATATCCGAATCTTCCGCTCTCTGTTGATGGTTCTGTCAGTTTGAGTGACGCAAAACAACTTGTATCTGCGGGTGCGACTCGTTTGGTCGTTGGATCTGCAATTTTTTCTTCTGAAGATATAGATATGCGTATTGCTGAATTCGAAAATCTGATACAATAGTCTTGTATATGTTACGAGACGAAAAAATAATCGAACTTGAAACAACAGCAAACAATATTCGAGAATCAATAATCGAAATGTTACTTGAGGCAAAATCAGGACACTCTGCCGGTCCGCTTGGAATGGCAGATATTTTTACGTATTTATTTTTTCACGCACTCAAACATGACCCAAAAAATCCGACATGGGTCGAGCGTGACCGATTTATTCTTTCAAATGGGCATATTTGTCCCGTGTATTATGCAACAATGGCTCATGCAGGATATTTTCCAATTGAAGAATTAAAAACATTACGCAAACTCGGCTCACGATTACAAGGTCATCCTCATCGAGAATGGTTGCCGTTTGTTGAGACATCTTCCGGTCCGCTTGGGTCGGGACTTTCGCAAGCCGCAGGTATGGCACTCGCGGACAAGATTGATCATGGAGATATCACTACTCGCAGAATTTATTGCGTGATGTCTGATGGGGAATTACAAGAGGGAAATTCTTGGGAGGCGATTATGCTTGCTTCAAAATATAAGCTTCATAATTTGGTTGCGATTGTTGATTACAACAACATTCAAATCGAAGGGTATGTCGAGAATGTTATGCCACTTGCTCCGCTTGTCGAAAAATGGAAAAGTTTTAACTGGAATGTAATAGAAATTGATGGACATAATTTTAGTGCGATTGATGAAGCGTTTGATCAAGCAAAAACCGTATTTGAAAAACCGACTGTAATTATTGCGAGGACAATTCCAGGTAAAGGAGTTGATTTTATGGAATATGATTTTCATTGGCATGGAACTCCACCAAATGCTGAACAGGCAAAAAAAGCGCTTGAAGAATTGCGTACTCTTGGAGGCAAAATAAAAAGTGAACATCAATAAAAAATATGTTGAATCCAAAATTAAAATTAAATAATAAAGTTTGGAATGATGACGTTGAGCAGGCTCCAATTCGTCAGGGTTTTGGTGAAGGACTCTTGGAGGCTGGTATCGCTGATGAAAATATTGTCGGGCTTTGTGCTGATTTAACCGAATCAACCAAAATGCAGGCATTTGCAGAACGTTTTCCAAAACGATTTATTCAAGTCGGTGTTGCTGAACAAAATCTCGCGACGGTTGCATCTGGAATGGCTGCAATGGGCAAATTGCCATTTATTTCAAGTTACGCCATGTTTTCTCCTGGTCGAAATTGGGAGCAAATTCGTACAACAATTACATACAACGATCGTGCTGTGATTATTGCCGGAAGTCATGCTGGAATTTCCGTTGGTCCTGATGGTGGTACTCATCAGGCACTTGAAGATATCGCAATCATGCGCGTGCTTCCAAATATGATTGTCGTTACACCGTGTGATTCAATCGAAGCAAAAAAAGCGACGCGTGCTCTCGCAAAAATGAAAAAGCCCGCATATATTCGTTTGGCTCGAGAAAAGAGTCCAATAATCACAACAGTAGATACTCCATTTGAAGTTGGGAAAGCACAAGTTTTATATGCTCCAGATGGAATTGCTCATGTTGGAGTTATTGCTTCAGGCGCGCTTGTGTATAATGCTCTTCGTGCTGCACGACATTTGGAAAAAAACGGTATCCGCGTCAAAGTGGTAAATATTGGAACAATCAAACCTCTCGACACAGAAACGATTTTGGCACTTGCAAAAGAAACACGTGCGATTGTTACAGTAGAAGAACATCAAATCGCTGGCGGTATGGGAAGTGCAGTTGCAGAATTTCTTGTAAGTGTGTATCCTGTAGCTGTAGAGTTTTTGGGAGTCAAAGATGTGTATGGACAATCGGGTACTCCGAATGAGTTAATTGAAAAATATGAAATGGGAATTGACAGTATCGAAAAAGCCATAAAAAAGGTTTTAGACAGAAAGAATTTATAAATAAAAAATATATGAAATACGAATCACCAATTGATCCACAAACAGGTGCCGTTAATGAAATTATGGGAATAATCACTGAAATTAGTGTGGAAGGGTCTGTTGATTCAGAGAGAGACTCACTTGGTGAAATTTTGCGCAAATTAAACAAGCATGAGATTTCACCAGCAGAAGCTCTCACTCAAGCCCGTAGTCTTCATAATAGCCGACAAAACTATCACTAAAATATTTTTATATTTTAGTGATTTTGTAATCTACGGATGCTTTTGCGAGATACTCTTTTATTTTTTCTGGGGTGAGTAAACCTTTTTGCGCTCCGGCAAAGTTGGTTACTGACATTGAATTGATCGGTGCCCACATAAGTGCTTCCTGCATAGTCATTCCCATTTCTAAACACGCAGTAATTGTAGAAGAAAATGCGTCTCCTGCGCCGGTGCGTTCGTATGGTTTGTTGGGGTATATCGGCATAAACCAATATGTGCCGTCTTCTTCTCGCGCATATGCACCCTTTATGCCGTCTGTAATGACAACAATCTTTGGACCCAAATCTTTGATTCCTTGGAGTAGTTTTTTGACATCTTTTTCTTCTGTTTTTAAAATTCTTTGAGATTCTTCAAAATTACAGAAAAATATTTCTGTTCGTTGGTATATATCTTTGAGAGCATCTGTTCCTAATTTCATTTGGAATGTTCCTGGTTGGAAAGCAAGTTTGGTCTCAGGGTGTTCTTTGAGCCATGCAGATACCTCTGTGTGAAATTCAAGTGCTTTGAATTCTCCAATAGAAGAAAGGTATAACCATTTTGTGGAAATATTTTTAGGAAAATGTCTTTCAAACGCCGCGTGTTTGATCAAAATTGTGCGTTCAGGTTCGTACCACAAAACAAAGTGCTGGTTTGTCGGATATTTTGTATTTGTTTCGATGAATTCCGTTGAGACTTTGTTTTCTTCAAGTGCATGCAAACAACTTTTGCCACTGATGTCATCACCGATGACTGCTGACAATGCTGATTTGAGTCCGAGACGTGATGCAGACACAGCTGCATTTGGACTATTTCCAACAGCATAAATATTTTCAAAAAAATCATACGGAACTTTGTCTCCAAAACGAAGGGAAAGCTTGCAGTGCTCTTGATCGAGATCGCATGATGCTTCCGCGTCGGAGATGTGTATAAAAGTATCAACAACAATATCGCCGATACCAATAAAATCATAGTTATTCATGCTCAAATTCTAGCACAAAAAAAGTTTTGTTGATAGAATATACACATATGTTTCGTTGCATACTGCTATTGCCCTGAGTGTTATACTGTACGAATTTTTTGAAACAGTTAAATCATATATGAAAGAAAAAATTAAAAATTTAATCAAGGGTGATGTTGAAGATTCTGCAAGTGAGCTTGTAACACATAGTCGTGATGCAAGCTTGTTTGAAATAAAACCTGAGTTGGTTGTGTATCCAAAAGATATTGCAGACGTTTCTTCTCTTGTAAAATTTGTTGCAGAAGAAAAAAAGACAAACCCTCAGATATCAATTACAGCACGTTCTGCTGGTACGTGTATGTCAGGCGGATCTTTGAATAATTCGATTAGTTTAGATTGTATGAGATATCTTAATCACCTTGATGAAATCAAGGATGTATCTTCGTACGAAATATTGCCGCACTTTTGGGGTGCAAAACCCGTTGTGATTTCTGGAGAAGTTCAAGTTGAACCTGGTGTGTATTACCATAATTTTGAACCAAAGACGCTCGAGAAAAATTTGTTGTTACCGTGTTTTACAGCATCAAAAAGTATTAACGCGATTGGTGGAATGATTGGCAACAATTCCGGCGGAGAATTGTCTTTGAAGTATGGAAAAACGCAGGATTATGTTAGAGAAGTCGAAGTTGTTTTTGCCGATGGTACACATGAATCTCTGTCTGAAATTCCACGTCGTGAAGCCGAAAGTCGTGCCAGCCGACCAACTTTTGTTGGTGGTATTTATCGCGACATATTAAAACTTGTTGATGACAATCGCACATTGATTGAATCGAAGCGTCCACATGTTTCAAAGAACTCCGCGGGGTACAATTTGTGGAATGTAATTCGAAATGATGAAAAATCAGGACAAGAGATGGTTGATTTGTCTCAACTTATTGTTGGCTCGCAAGGTACGTTGGGTATAACGGTTGGCGCAAAACTTCGCTTAGTCAAAACAAAAAAAGAATCTGCAATGCTTGTTGTTTATTTGTATGATTTGAATATTCTTGCGGACCTTGTTGATGAAGCACTCAAATTTGAGCCAGAAACTATTGAGACATATGACGACAAGAGTATATTGCTCGCAGTTCGTTTTTGGAAAGGCTTTATCAAAATGAAAGGAATAATGGGCTTTATTAAAATGGGAATCAATTTTTTGCCGGAATTCTTTATGTTGCTCGGTGGAATGCCCAAAATGGTCTTGCTTATTGAATGTACTGGTGATGACAAACACGAAGTTCTTGCCCGAATAGAACTTTTGCAAAAACGACTCTCTTCATTTAAAAATATCAAAATCAAAGTTGCAAAAAACAAAGAAGCTGGAGAAAAATATTGGATGATTCGTCATGACAGCTTCAATCTTCTTCGTCAGCATGTCAAAGGCAAGCGCACAGCACCGTTTATTGATGATGTCATTGTTCCACCAGAAAAGCTTCCAGAATTTATTCCGGCAATTCGTCAAATTTTGGATAGTCATAAGCTCAACTATAGTATTGCGGGGCATGGAGGAAACGGAAATTTTCATATTATTCCTTTGATTGATACTGATGAGCGCAAATCACTTGATATGATTTTGGAGGTTTCAGAACAAGTATATGCATTGGTGATACGGATGGGCGGTTCTATTACTGGTGAACACAATGATGGAATCATTCGTACTCCGTATCTTCCTGAAATGTTTGGTGATGAAATGATTCAACTTTTTACCCAAGTCAAAAAAATCTTTGATCCACAAAATATCTTTAATCCTGGCAAAAAAGTTGGTCTCACAAAAGCGGATATTGGTAAGTACCTGATACGAGAGTAGTTTTCTGTTTTTTTTGACCAAAAGCGATTTTTATGTATAATAGGTGTCTATGACTATAACACTAAAAGCAACTGCTCGAGATACGAGCGAAAACCTTACAAAATTACGACAAGGAGGATTTGTTCCTGCTGTGGTATACGGTGCTGGCCGAACAACTGAGAATGTATCTGTTACTCTCAAAGATTTCGTAAAAGTCTTGAAAGATGCTGGTGAATCAACAACTTTTAAGCTTGCATTACCAAAAGGTGAGGTGACTGTTTTGATACACGAAGTTACATTAGATCCTGTTAAAAACGTTCCAAACCATGTTGATTTCTTGGCTATCGATACAACAAAACCTATCGAAGTTGCCGTGGGTCTTGATTTCGTTGGAGTTTCTCCTGCGGTTAAGGGTGGTCTTGGCGTTATGACAAAAGTTCTTCACGAAATCGAAGTTAAAGGTCTCTCAAAAGATATTCCTCACACTATCGAAGTTGATATTTCCGCTCTCGATGTACTTGATAGTCACATCACAATCGCAGATTTGAAACTTCCAAACGGAGTTGTTGCTCTCGCAAAAGGAACTGATCTCGTTGCCGCTATCTCTTCAATCAAGGAAGAAAAAGAAGAACCTGCTGGACCAATCGACTTTGCCGCAATCGAAGTTGAAAAGAAAGGAAAGAAGGATGAAGAAGAAGGTGCTGGTGAAGAGAAATAATAAAAAATATGATACAATAAAAAGACCACTTATGAAAAAGGGTCTTTTTATTTGGAGCATGGTATTCGTTGTCATACTCAGTACGACGTTTTCGGTTTTTTTGCCGAGAACGACTTTTGCTGACTTTGATTGTACAACTCTCTCGACCAATGCGACTCCAGACCAGCGTGCATATTGTCAAAACCAGATTACAGTTCTTGAACAGCAGATTACGGAGCTCAACAACCAGCTCGCAAATCAAAAACAACAATCAGGAACGTTGCAGGGAGATATCAACCTTTTGACAACTCAAATCAATTCAAAGACCAAACAAATTAAGGCGAAGATTTTGACCATTACCCAGCTCACGGATTCAATTTCAGAAAAACAAACTGCAATTGAATCTCTCTCCGAAAAAATCACTCGAGAAAAAGATTCGCTTGCTCAACTTCTGCGAAAAACAAACGAGATGGATCAGATGACACTCTCGAATTTTTTGCTTTCTTCGTCGAATCTTTCTGATTTTTATTCTGATGTGAGTCGTTTTGCTACGTTGCAATCTGATGTCAAAACATCAGTTGATACAATCACAACAATCAAGGCTGTGAACGAGCAAAAGAAAACCGAACTGCAACAACAGCAAGACAAAACACTTGATGAAAAAGCTACACTTGAAAGTGTTCAACAAAGTATTGTGCAAGACCAAAAAACACAAAAGCAGTTGCTTTCGATAAGTAAAGATAAGGAAACACAATACAAGCAGGTTATCGCCGGTCAACAAGCAAAAGTCGCACAAATTAAGGCACGACTCTTCCAACTTGCTGGAGGTTCGCAAGCTATTCGCTTCGATGTTGCGCTTCGATACGCGCAAGAATCACAATCAAAAACCGGTATCGACCCCGCATATCTTCTTGCAGAACTCACTCAAGAATCAAATCTTGGTTCAAACGTTGGTAAGTGTTATTTGACTAATCCAGATACAGGTGCTGGTGTGAATATCAACTCAGGAAAAACATATCCAAATGTCATGAAGCCGAGTCGTGATGTTCAACCATTCTTGAGTATTACAGGCTCTCTTGGTTTTGATCCATACAAGACTGTCGTGTCGTGTCCTATCGCTGGTGTTGCGGGGTATGGAGGCGCAATGGGACCTGCACAGTTTATTGCTTCAACATGGAGTCTCTTTATTACTCGAATTGAAACCGCTCTTTCAAAACAAACGGCAAATCCATGGGATGCAGAAGATGCATTTATGGCCGCATCATTTTATTTGACCGATTTGGGTGGAACGGGCACAAGTGCGAGCGCACAACTTCGAGCTTCATGTAAGTATTACGGTAGTGGAGGCAGTACTTGTTCATATGGTCGCAGTGTTCAGAGTTTGAAGAACAGTATTCAGGGTGATATTGATTACCTTAATCAGTACGGTGTGTCAAAGAGATAGTATTTGCCATTGTTTAATTTATATGCTAATATCTTCCTATGCAGAAAAAAATCCATCCAACATATAACGCAGCCGCAAAAGCAACATGTGTATGCGGAGCAACATACTTAGTCGGTTCTACAAAAAACGAAATTGGCGTTGAAATCTGTTCAGCGTGCCATCCTTTTTATACAGGAAAAGAAAATCTCCTTGATACTGCAGGACGTGTTGATCGCTTCAAAAAGCGTACAGCTGCAGCCGCACCTAAAAAAGCAAAAAAAGCCGCTAAATAACTCACTAAAAACAGCAAAATCGCCGAGAGGCGATTTTGCTGTTTTTAGTGTAAAATGAAAGAGTCGTGCTTCAATGGACGTTGCACGACATAATTTCGCTAAATTATATGTCACTCATAGATAAACTTCCAGAATTAAAAAAAGACCACAAGACCTCATATCTCGCCGAGAGTTATGAGAAGCTTTTGCGTGAAGAAGAAGTCGTTCGAGAAATGCTTGGAAGTGATGACTCTCTTCATGAGATGGCCGTCAAAGAACTCGAAATTATCGAAACTCAAAAACACGGGATTGAAGACCAAATAAAAGCAATCGAAGAATCTGAAAAGGAAGAAGAACAATTTCCAAATGAAGTTGTTCTCGAAATTCGCGCAGGTGCGGGTGGGGACGAAGCATCACTTTTTGCCGCAGAACTTGTCGGCGGATATCAAAAATATGCTGAAACTCAAAAGTGGGCATGGAAAAAATTGGAAGCTTCACCGTCTGATGTCGGTGGATACAAGGAAGCATCGTTTGAAATTCGCGGAAAGGACGTATATAAAAAATTGCGATTTGAAACAGGTACGCATCGAGTACAGCGTATTCCCGATACCGAAAAAAACGGACGTATTCATACGTCGACAATTACTGTTGCTATTTTGCCTATTCGCAAAAAAGTAAAATTTGAAATAAATCCTGGTGATTTGGATATGGAATATTCTCGTGCAGGTGGAAAGGGAGGACAAAACGTCAACAAGGTTGAAACCGCTGTCCGATTGATTCACAAACCAACAGGGCTTGATGTGCGTTCGACAAGTGAGCGCAGTCAGCTTGCCAATCGTGAAAAAGCAATGGAAATTTTGACGGCAAAAATCCAAATGCTCAAAGAGCAAGAAGAGGCAAGTAAATATTCATCAGAAAGAAAAGCTCAAGTAGGTACTGCAGATCGAAGTGAAAAAATTCGCACGTATAATTATCCGCAAGATCGAGTGACCGATCATCGTATTCGACAATCATGGTCTAATATTCCCGGAATTATGGATGGCAAAATGGACAAAATCATCAGTGCTCTCGAAGAAGGAAAAATGGGTGACAGTGCGGACGAATAAAAAAGCGATGATCTTTTGAATCATCGCTTTATATATGTTACTTATTATTTTGGTAGTAGGCCAACAAGTTCTTTTGCCGTTATGGTATTTTTAATTACCATGTGGCTTTGGCCACTTGTTCCAAGTTCGAGTGGTTTGTTTGCCGGAAGCATGAAATATTCCAACCCCAACTTCTTTTCCAAGATAGTTTTGAGGTCAGCATAGTTTTCTTTCTTTACGGCGTCCTTTACTTCGTCACGCAATTGGCTTTTGAGTTTAGGTGTTAACGTTTCCGTTAAGTCTGCCTTAATGTCATCATATACTTCACCCCTCATTTGGGATCGTAATTCATTTTCGTATTTAATTGCGTAGTCTTTTTCCCAGTCGATTTTTTCTTTTTCGAGGCGCTCTTGTATACGGCGCTCTATTTCCGTTTCGTCGGTAATGAGTGCTTTCCCATACTCTGCAATAAAAGCCAGCTTGTCTGTGCCGCTTAATGCTTCATACACCAAACCGACTAATGCTGTTTTGTCAGCGTCGGGTACCATCGATATGGCCATGATTGCCATTTTCACCTGAGGTGATTGTTGCTGGTCTGATACCTGAACCACCTCAGAATCCTGATTTTTTGAGTAGGATCCTTTTCTAAAATGAGGTTGATGGTTATTACTGCCAATAACTTCAGTTCCTTTTTCTACTGCAACATTACCTATGTTATTTTGGCCAGGTTTTTCAACAATAGTAACAGGTTTAGCTATTACCGGCTGCTGTACTGGTATTTTTCCCTGAATTTCTCTCGCAAGAACTTCTTTGGCAGGGAAAAAGGTTTTGTGTTCGGGTTTTAATAGGTCCCTGTAGTTTTGATTTGGAATCAAAAATGTATACAGGGTATTATTGCCCGTTTTGTAATCACATTCCATACTCAACTCCAGAAGGAGGTTGAGTGTCCGCTCCATTTGCTCATTTCGGTTGTTGTGATAGATGGCAACTTTCACTTCACCGTTTTGTCCGCGTTCAGGAAGCATCCCGATTCGGTCAAAATGGTTTTCGTTAGAGCCGCTCCGGCCTCCCAGATCGTTTATGAGCTGTTTAAACGATGCGAACACTTGGTCAGCTGTCATTTGTATTCCTGTGGGGTTATCCTTAGGAGTACCGTTGTTGACTTCAGCGTTTGCACTGTTGTACGTTTCAATAAACTTTAGGGTGTCGTCAGAGGTGCTTGAAACCGAAATAAAAAAATGTCCGCCGATCTTTTCACTTATGGTTAGAAAAAGAAAGAACTTGTAATTCTTTTTTAGATAGTTTTTTATCTGGTCGATGACTTTGTCTTCGCCCACAACAAAGTTCATAGAACACAAGACGCCTTCTTTTTCTTTTCCCACAAAATTCGCTGTGAACGAATTGGTGATTTTTAAATAGATGTATTCTTTTACATCTGTTAGTAATAATCGCGCGTTTTTGCGCATTTCTTCGAAACTCATTTTTGGTTGATACATACGTGTGTATTTATTTAATTGTGAAAAAATATATTCCATATTTACTATACATAAAAATACACTTTTGTCAATGTAAGAATATTGCCAAAAACCATTTTCTGTGTTATTTTGCTTGACTTTTTGGTTTATATATGATACACTTTCCCCAGTAGTTTGTGTTTCTCAGGTGCGGCTTTGGCATTTATTGCAAGGGCAGTGTACGGAAAACGCGCTACGGAAATCTCGTTGATTTCCTTTATAAAGTATCGCGAGTGCGCCGCATTCTTGCGCACGATATGCACATTATGGCAAAAAAGCTATACGTTGGTGGAGTTCCTTACTCTTCAACAGATGCAGACCTCAAGGCACATTTTGAACAATGTGGACCTGTTGCTTCTGCTACTATTATCATGGATAAGATGACTGGTCGTTCAAAAGGTTTCGGTTTCGTAGAAATGGAAAACGATGCTGATGCAATGGCAGCCATTGAAAAATTCAACAATCAGGATTTCCAAGGTCGCAAGCTTACAGTTTCTGAAGCTCGCCCACAAGAACGCCGATTTTAATTTTTAAATTCAAAAATCACAAAAAGCCCCGCTCGCGCGGGGCTTTTTGCATGTATCGATTGATTGCTCTTATCATTTTTTTTTGATATAGTGTTTTTGGCCCAATTTAGGGTCGTTTTATTGTGACTAATTTGGTGATTTTGCGTGTATAGTTCAGTGGTAGAACGCTGTCCTGATAAGACAGAGGTCGTAGGTTCGATTCCTACTACACGCACAATGCGAGCGCACTCGGCTCGCGTGAATTATGGTTGAAAATAACAAAAAATCTTATTGGCATGATTCGCTCATTGTTTTTGGGCGCATGTCTGGCTGGATAGCTGGGCCGATTATTCTCGGACTTGTTATTGGCAAAGCGCTTGATAGCGAGTTCAAAACAGCACCATTCCTTTTTGTTATTTCAGTTACGCTCTCGTTTTTTTGCTCAATATTCGGAATTATCAAAGAGGCAAAAAAATACATGAAAGCAATCGAAAAAGAAGTGAATCAAAACAAACAACATGAACCCAACAACATCATCAACAATTAAAAATACTCAAACGATACAAGTTGCTATGCCACAGTCAACCGAAATAAAGCACGAGAATACTCTTTACTCCGAACAAATTGCTAACTGGCATGGTTTTCCAATTACGAATTCGCTTATTACAAGTTGGGTTGCCGTACTCATTATTGTGATACTTTCAGTTGCGCTTCGAATGAAGATGAAAAAAGTTCCAAGCAAGCTTCAGCATTTTTTTGAATATGTTTTGGAGGGAGGTTTTGATTTGGCAGATCAGGTAACAGGAAGTCGCAAAACAACAGAAAAAGTTTTTCCTGTTGCGATTTCAATTTTCTTTTTTGTAATAATCAATAACTGGCTTGGAATTTTGCCACTCGGTGGTTTTGGTGTGCTTCAGACTGGAGCTGATGGAACTTCGTTTGTGCCGTTTTTACGCTCAGGAACAGCAGACGTCAATACAACCCTTATGCTTGCACTTGTTTCCGTTATTGCTTCAAATATCTTTGGAGTTGTTGCTATTGGTCTCTGGAAAGCATTCAATAAATATGTTAATCTGAAGGCGCTTGGCGGAATTTTTACAAAAATTCGCAAGCAGCCAACCGTACTTCTCGAAGCACCAGTTATGTTCTTTGTTGGAGTACTTGAGTTTATCGGAGAGTTTGCAAAAATTGCTTCACTTTCATTCCGTCTTTTTGGAAACGTGTTTGCTGGAGAGGTATTGCTTGCGTCTATGGGAGCTCTTTTTGCATACGGACTTCCAATTCCGTTTTTGTTCCTCGAGGTTATTGTCGGATTTATCCAAGCGTTGATTTTTTCAATGCTTACTCTTGTCTACTTTACGATTGCCGCACAAGATCATGATGAACACGAACACGAGGATCATTCACATCACACGCCTTCAAACATTAATAGTATTGAAGAAAACAAGGTCGCCATTAGTAATTAATTAAAACATTTTATTTTATGGACATAGTACCATTAGCAAAAGCTATCGCAATCGGTCTTGGTGCACTTGGACCCGCAATCGGTATCGGTATGATTGGATCAAAAGCAATGGAAGCAATTGGACGCAATCCAGAAGCTGCGAACAAGATTCTTGTTCCAATGCTTATTGTTTCTGCCTTCGCCGAAGCTGTCGCTATTTACGCTCTCGTTATCGCATTCTCTATCAAATAGTTTGCAGTTAGAAGATTTAAGACAGGAGTCTTAAATCTTCAATACTGCAAATTGCAGTGCATTAATGTAACACTTCTCAACATATATTTATGGATTCAATTATTTCAACATTTCATATTGACTGGCATCTCATTGTCGCACAAGTTATAAACTTTGCTGTAGTTTTTGGCGTACTTTATTATTTTGCGCTTAAGCCACTCAAGAAGTTGATGGACGAACGCAGTGCCACAATTTCTGGAGGTCTTGATAATGCAAAAAAGCAAGAAGAACTTTTGAAAGCACAACAAGAGCAATATGATACGACACTTGCAAAGGCTCGCGCAGAAGCACAGGGGATAATGAAAGATGTCAAAAAAGACGCTGAAGTTAAACGTGCACAGATTCTTGCAACGGCCCAAGACGAAAGCAAGGTAATTTTTGAAAACGGCAAAAAGCAACTCGCCGATGAAAAAGCAAAAATGTTGGATGAAGCAAAGAAAGAATTGGTTACACTTGTTGTATCTGCAACACAAAAAGTCCTTGGTGAAAATGTTGGTGAAAAAATTGAAGCAAAGTTAGTCGAAGATAGTATCAAAAAAATATAATCTTATTTACGTATACCTATTATTTATGAAATCAGTCGATATAAAAAATTTAGCACAAGCACTTTTTGATACTACGGATGGTAAAACTCCCGAAGAATCAAAAAAGGCCCTCAGTGACTTTGCTGCATATCTTGTAAAGAAAAATTTGTTGTCGCAATTTGATGACATAATTACACGGTATCAAATACTGTATAACGCAAAACACGATATTGTTGAAGCGACTGTCACGGTGACACATGCACTTCCCGAAAAAATAAAACAAGAACTTTCTCACATACTAAAACAAAAATACAAAGCAAAAGAGGTTCACATAATAGAGACGATAGATACAAAAATTTTAGGAGGAATGAAAATCAAAATAGGTGATACGGTGCTCGATAGCTCACTTGCCAACTCGCTTTACCAATTAGAAACACAATTATTGAAGTAAATGTATGACAACAAAAAATCTGATAATCGAAAATTTAAAAAATGAAATTGCTCACTTCACCAAAGATGTGAAGACTGAACACGTTGGTACAGTGCTTGAAGTGTTTGATGGAATTGTGCGTGTATCTGGACTTTCAAATATCAAATCATCAGAAATGGTGACATTTCCAGGTGGAGAAGTGGGTGTAGCTCTTAACCTTGACCAAGATTCTGTGGGTATTATCGTACTTGGTGGATATTCAAACATCAAAGAGGGTGATGAGGTTAAAGCAACTGGAAAAATTCTTGAAATCGGCGTTGGAGATGCAATGCTCGGACGTGTTGTAAATGCTCTTGGTCAAGCGATTGATGGAAAAGGCAAACTTTCAACTGAGAAAAATTATCCTATCGAGCGTGTTGCGTCAGGAGTTATTACTCGTCAGGGAGTTGACCAACCAGTGCAAACAGGTATCAAAGCAATTGATGCACTTATTCCAGTTGGACGCGGACAACGCGAGCTCATTATTGGTGATCGTCAAACAGGAAAGACTGCAATCGCCATTGACGCAATTCTCAACCAAAAAGGTCAAAACATGAAATGTGTGTATGTTTCAATCGGACAAAAAGATTCAAAACTTCGCAAGCTCGAAACTCGTCTTCGTGAAGGAGGAGCAATGGATTATACAGTCATCGTTTCAGCTGGAGCCTCTGATCCTGCATCGCTTGCATATATTGCACCATACGCTGGAGTTTCTATTGCAGAGTATTTTATGGACAAAGGTCAGGATGTTTTGATTATTTATGATGACCTTTCAAAACACGCAGTTGCATATCGCGAAATCTCACTCTTGCTCCGCCGTCCACCAGGACGTGAAGCATATCCTGGAGATGTGTTTTACTTGCACTCACGTCTTCTCGAACGTGCATGTCGCAAAAACAAAGATTACGGAGGAGGATCAATTACTGCACTTCCAATAATTGAAACTCAGGCTGGAGATATTTCTGCATACATTCCAACAAACGTGATTTCAATTACAGACGGACAGATTTTTTTGGAAACAGATTTGTTTTACAAAGGTATTCGTCCTGCGGTAAACGTTGGATTCTCAGTGTCTCGTGTGGGAGGAAATGCTCAAATCAAAGCGATGAAAAAAGTTGCTGGAACTCTCAAGCTCGACCTCGCACAATTCCGAGAACTCGAAGCGTTCTCACAATTCGGATCTGATCTTGATGAAGGAACAAAAAAACAATTGGAACGTGGACGTCGCGCAGTTGAGCTTTTGAAACAACCACAATATTCACCAGTGCTTGTTGAACACCAAATCGTTGCACTCTATGCGCTTGTCAAAGGATATCTCGATGATGTACCAGTATCAGATATTGGACGTTTTGAAAAAGAACTCGTTGAATATGCAGAAACAAATGCAAAAAAATTCTTAAAACAAGTTCGTGAAAAGAAAATGTGGGAAGAAGATGGTGAAAATGAATTGAAGTCAGTAATCGAAAGTTTCAAATCTGGATTTAATAAATAATTACAATGGCTGGAACAAAAGAAATCAAAAGACGAATAAAGAGTGTAAAGAACACAAAGAAAATCACGAAAGCGATGGAGCTTGTCTCTGCTTCCAAGATGAAGCGTGCAATCTCTGCAACGCTTTCATCTCGTGCGTATTCTGGATATTCATGGGAGGTTCTCCAATCTCTTTCTGAACACGTTGAAGAATCTTCAAATCCACTTTTGCAAACACGTCCGGTCAAAAAAACACTCGTTGTTCTCATTACTTCCAATCGTTCGCTCTGTGGAGGATACAATTCACAAGTTACGCGCAAGACGATTTCATTTTTGAGAGAACACGAAGGTGAGAATATTGATTTTGTTTCTGTTGGCTCAAAAGGGGAAGCATTGCTTCGTCGCATCGGACAAAACATTATTGCATCGTTTAATGATTTGAACGACAAACCAAAACTTTCGGACGTATATCCAATCGCAAATTTTATAATTGATTTATACAAAAAAGCAGAGTACGACAAAGTTGCTATTGCGTATACGGATTTTGTCTCAGCTCTCACTCAGATTCCACAAGTTCACACATTGTTGCCGGTCAAAAAAGACGAACTGAAAAATGAAATCGAGGAAGCAAAAACTGAAGCGCCGAAAACAAAAATAGATTATACGTTTGAGCCGAGTTATGAAGTATTGATGAGTGTTATCGTTGAAAAGATTACCAAAATGAGAGTGTATCAAATGATACTTGAATCGACCGCTTCTGAACACTCTGCTCGAATGCTTGCAATGAAAAACGCGAGCGATGCAGCAGGAGAAATGATTGATGAACTGACATTAGCATTTAACAAAGCTCGTCAGGGAAGCATTACTCAAGAGATTTCAGAAATTTCAGCGGGTATGGCAAGTGTGAGTTAACTTTATTAAAAACATTATTAAATTACTAGAAACATTTTATGACAGGAAAAATAAAAACAATCATCGGGCCAGTTGTCGACGTGGAATTTGAAGGAAATGTTCCAGCTGTTTATAACGCACTCGAAGTTGCTATGGATGGCAACAAAAAGGTCGTGCTTGAAGTTGCGTATCACTTAGGTGGTAATGCAGTTCGTGCAATCGCAATGGATACCACAGATGGTATGGCTCGTGGAATGTCTGTCAAAGATACAGGTGCGCCAATTTCTGTTTCTGTTGGAAAAGATACACTCGGAAGAATCTTCAACGTTCTCGGAGAAGAAATTGATGGAAAGCCTGCTGTCAAAACAACAAAGAAACTTCCAATTCACCGCAAGGCTCCAGAATTTACAGCACAAGCAACAAAAGTTGAAATTCTCGAAACTGGAATCAAAGTTATCGACCTTATCTGTCCCGTGCTCAAAGGAGGAAAGGTTGGACTTTTCGGAGGTGCTGGAGTTGGAAAGACTGTTGTTATTCAAGAATTGATTCACAACATTGCAAGTAATCATGGAGGATATTCTGTGTTCGCTGGAGTTGGAGAGCGTACTCGTGAAGGAAATGACTTGTATCATGAAATGAAAGATTCCGGAGTTCTCGACAAGGTTGCCATGGTGTTCGGACAAATGAACGAACCACCAGGAGCTCGTGCTCGCGTTGCGCTCTCAGGTCTTACAATGGCCGAATATTTCCGTGATGAAGAAAACAAAGACGTTCTTCTTTTTATCGACAACATTTTCCGCTTTACACAAGCAGGTTCTGAAGTATCAGCCCTCCTCGGACGTATTCCATCGGCTGTAGGATACCAACCAACACTCGCATCAGAAATGGGAAATTTGCAAGAACGTATTACTTCAACAGACAAAGGTTCAGTTACATCAGTGCAAGCTGTGTATGTGCCAGCTGACGACCTTACAGACCCAGCTCCAGCGACAACATTTGCTCACTTGGACTCAACTGTGGTTTTGAACCGCTCACTTTCAGAACTTGGAATTTATCCAGCTGTTGATCCGCTCGACTCATCATCAACAATTTTGGATCCATATATCGTAGGAAAAGATCACTACGAAACAGCTCGCGAAGTTCAACGTATTTTGCAACGTTACAAAGATTTGCAAGATATCATTGCCATTCTTGGAATGGAAGAACTTTCTGAAGATGACAAAAAATTAGTTGCTCGTGCACGTAAAATTCAAAAATTCCTTTCACAACCATTCTTCGTTGCCGAACAATTTACTGGAACTCCAGGACAATATGTTCCACTTGCAGATACGATTCGTTCATTCAAAGAAATTCTTGAAGGTAAGCACGACGACAAACCGGAAAAAGATTTCTACATGAAAGGTGCGATGTAATCTGAATAAAAATAACTCATGTCAAAAAAACAATTACAATTGAAAATAATTACACCGGAAAAAACCATTCTTGAAGAAATGGTTGATCAAGTAACATTGCCGACGACAGAAGGCGAGATTACAATTTTGCCGGGACATATTGCACTTGTTGCTGCACTCAAGTCTGGTGATATTGTTGCTAAGTCTGGTGATGAACATATTCCAATGGCAGTTGTTGGTGGTTTTATTGAAATCAAAAATGATGAAGTAGCAGTGCTTGCAGATTTTGCCGAACACGTTTCAGAAATTTCTCATGATGTTGTCGAAAAAGCAAAAGCTCGCGCAGAGGAATTACAAAAAATGAAAAATAACGGCGAGATTGTTGACTTCGAACACTTTGAATCTGAACTTGAACGTGCACTTACTCGTGCAAAAATTGCAGACAAGTGGAGAAATAAAAAATATCGAATTTAATTTTCGCAATCCACAACTTATCACTTGTGTCAAAAAAAATAGACCTTATAATATAAGTATAAAGGTCGACAATAGTGCAAAAAGCCCACATGGCCTATCCTAGTGGGCTTCTGCATATCTAAGTGGGTAAAATAAAAAATAAATGCTTGATTTTCATCGCAGTCTTCGCTGTCAAGAAGAAAATCAAGCATTTATTTTTTATTTAAAATAGGATTGTTTTGTGGTAATATACGTTTATATGGAAATAGTAAAAACAGGCGGTGTAAAAGAAGAATACAGTCCAGCAAAATTATGTCTTTCTATTCGTAAGGCAGGTGCTCCGCGAGATGTGGCTGATTCTATTTGTAAAAATGTTGGACAAAAAATAAATCCAAATGATTCGACCAATGCAATTTTTCGTAAAGCGTTAAAATATTTGGTTCGTGAAGATATGAATGTTGCAGCGCGGTATAGTTTGCGCCGTGGTATTGAAGCACTTGGCCCTTCTGGATTTATTTTTGAACAATATTTTGAGACTGTGTTGCAGGCGTATGGTTTTAACACAAAAAGAAATGTCATTCTCAAAGGCAAATGCGTAACTCACGAAATTGATGTCATTGCTTCTGCTGGAAGTAAGCGATTTTTGATCGAAGCAAAATATCACAACGAACAAAGTCTCAAAACTCATGTTGATGTAATCATGTATGCCGATGCTCGACTTATTGATATTGTCAAAAATGAATCTGCAAGTAATCAAAAAAAATATGAATATGCCATGTGGGTTGTGACAAACACCAAATTTACTGATGCCTCGATTCAATATGCAAAATGTCGTGGAATCCGTTTGACTGGCTGGAATTATCCTCGCGGCGAAAGTCTGGAGGACGTGATTGCTGACAAAAAATTGTATCCGGTAACAGTGCTTCCATCGTTACCAAAACTTCTGCTGCCTGTACTTGCAAAAAAGAATATTATTCTTGCTCAAGATTTGCTCACATATACATCAAATGATATGGTTAAATCTTTTTCGATTTCAAAAGAACTTGCGGATCAGCTGGTAAGTGAAGTGCAGGGAATTATAGGACTCTCAAAAGAGAAATAAATATATGAAAAATACCAACACTGCCGGTCTCGGGACACTTTATGTTGTTGCAACACCGATAGGGAATATGGAAGATATTACGCTTCGAGCGTTGCGAATCCTAAAGGAAGTTTCTTTGGTGTTGTGTGAAGACACTCGTCACACGCGTATGTTGCTTAGTCGGTATGAAATCAAAACCAAAACCGACAGTTATCACGCACACTCGAATGATTCAAAACTTCTACAGATTGCAAAAAGATTACAAGACGGTGAAGATTTGGCTCTTGTTTCTGATGCAGGTACTCCACTTGTTTCTGATCCAGGGGTTTTTCTTGTTGCATATTTACGTGAACAATTTGGTGATGACATAAATATCGTACCTGTTCCTGGTGCGAGTGCGCTTACTGCGGCACTTTCTGTTATTCCTGTTACTGAAGGTCGGTTTACATTCATTGGATTTCTTCCTCACAAAAAAGGCAGACAAACGCTTATCAAAAATATGCGAGATTCTGAGTATGCAACAGTATGCTATGAGTCTTCTCATCGAATTTTGAAATTACTGCAAGAAATTGGCGAGTTTTTTCCCGAAGCTCACGTATGGATTGCACGTGAATTAACCAAACAGTTTGAAGAAGTTATAGAAGGTAGTTCGATAGAATTGTTCAATCTTTTGACCGAAAAACCTGAAAAACAAAAAGGAGAATTTGTGGTTGTTATCGGTAAAAATAATACCCAAAAATAATTTATGTTATTGTAGAGTATATTCCAAATGTGTCATAAAATCCCCATATTGCACAAAAAATCCAATATGGAGTATACTGAGAACATATGAAATTTACGAAAGAAAAGACAATTATTGCGCTCGGAGTACTTCTTGTACTATTACCTCTTACAGGCTTTCCTCGTGATTGGAAGAACATTATTTCTGTGCTTATTGGATTTGTAATTATCTATATGGGTACACTGTTATACCGTCTTGCACGACACAATACGTTTGATATAAAGCAGGAGGAAGTGCGAACCGAAACTTTTACAGAAACAGTATAAGACACTGAATGTTGTATAAAAAATATAAAACACTATGGATATCCGCAATTGTCATCTTGTTGGTATTTTTCGTGTTTATTCTTTTGCGTGCCAAAAATCAAAAAGCTCAAACTACTTTGGCGCAAACACTGGTTGCCGAAGAAAAAAGTCAAATTTTAGATGCTATTGCAAGTAGTACTCCGATTGGTTCTGATGCGACATCGAGTGTTCAAGTTGCTTCTTCTGAGGTGATTCAAATTACTCATGAAGCAACACCGGATCCTGTAAAAAGTTTGTATATGACAGGTTGGGTAGCTGGTACCAACAATATGCGTGATCATGTTATTAATATTGTTGACAAGACTGAAGCAAACGCAGTTGTTGTTGATTTAAAAGATTATTCCGGATATGTCTCGTATCCTGTTGATGACCCAGCTTTGCAAAAAATTGGTTCTTCTCAAAGAAGAATTCCAGATTTAAAAAATCTGACCAATTTACTTCATTCAAAAGGTATTTATGTTATTGGTCGTATTGCGTGTTTTCAAGATCCATATTTTGTTAAATTGCATCCAGAATATGCAATGAAAAAAGCCACAGACCATTCCGTTGTGTGGGCTGACCGTAATGGTATCACTTGGCTTGATCCGGGTGAACAGCCGGTGTGGGATTATTTAATTTCCATTTCGAAAGATGCATATGCTCAGGGGGTTGATGAAATTCAATTTGATTACACTCGATTTCCTTCAGATGGCGATATGAAAAATATTTATTATCCAATGAGTGAAGGCAAAGACCGAGCGGTTGTCATCAATGATTTTTGGGAATATCTAAACAAAAATTTAACTGGTACGGGGATTGTTACGTCGGTTGATTTGTTTGGTTTGACCGCAACAGCAAAAGACGACATGGGTATTGGTCAACTTCTTGAAAACGCACTTCGAAATTTTGATTATGTGTCTCCTATGGTGTATCCATCTCATTTTGCTCCGGATTGGAACGGATTCAAAGATCCGCAGGCTCATCCATATGATGTTGTAAAAATTTCTATGGATACTGCTATCGCACGTGCGAATGCAATCAATATTTCTCCCAAAAAACTTCGTCCTTGGCTTCAAAATTTTGGACTGTTTGGTGAAAACTATGGTCCAAAAGAAATTCGTGCTCAAATTAAAGCAACATATGATTCAGGTCTCGATAGTTGGTTGTTGTGGGATGCTTCAAATGAATTTACTCCACAGGCTCTTTTGCCACAAAGTTAAAACAATTGGTATACTATATACCATTATATGAAAAATAAAATAAAAAAAATTAAAAGCTTTGTTCTGAGTAAGAATTTTTTGTTCGTTGTTGCTTCTACGATACTACTCGTTATTGTTTTTGTCGGTGGTATGTTCTTTGAATATGTACATCGTCCATACTTTGAACGAGTATCTGGTATTTCAAACATGCAGGCACCAAATGGCGTTACAGTTGATATGGAGCCTTTTTGGAAGGTCTGGAATACGATAGATGAGAACTTCCCAGGCGCAAAGGACGTGTCTTCTCAGGATCGTCTGTACGGAGCAATTAAGGGCCTTGTTGCCTCACTTGGGGATCCATATTCAGTGTATTTTCCACCTTCTGATTCAAAGGATTTTCAAGATACTATCAATAATAGCTTTGAGGGTATTGGTATGGAGGTTGGTATCAAAGATGGACAACTTAACGTTATTGCTCCACTCAAAAATACTCCAGCAGAACGTGCGGGTATTAAGGCTGGGGATATTATTTTGAAAATTAATGGTAAACCCACAACTGATATGTCTGTTGATCAAGCTGTTCATGTTATTCGTGGTCCAAAAGGTACTCCTGTTACATTGAATATTTTCCGTGAAGGAGAAAAACAACCACGAGATATTATTGTCGTTCGTGATATTATAGAAATTCCATTGATTGAAACAAAAAAACTTGATGGAGGAGTCTTTGATATTGCCTTGTACAACTTTGGTGAGAATTCGGCTTCAAGTTTTGCAAATGCTATTAATGAATTTGAAAAAACAGGAGATAACAAATTGATTATTGATTTGCGAGACAATCCGGGCGGATATCTTGATGCATCTGTTGATATCGCGAGTATGTTTCTGCCTCAAGGTGAGAAGATTGTTACTGAAAGTTTTGGCGGCAATCAAGCTGATCATGTGTACACAAGTAAAGGATATGGCTTTATTGACCCTAGCAAAGTAAAGATAGTTCTTCTTGTAAACAAAGGTTCTGCGTCGGCATCTGAAATTCTCTCAGGTGCACTACAAGAGAACAATGCAGGAATCCTTATTGGTGAAAAGACGTATGGCAAAGGCTCAGTACAAGAAGTTCTTGGTGTTACAAATGATACAACACTCAAATTAACTATTGCAAAATGGCTTACTCCAAACGGTACATGGATTTCAAAAAAAGGTTTGGATCCTGATATTGTTGTTCCTGCATCAGATACTGCAACTTCTAGTAAGACTGATATTGTGTTAGATAGAGCCCTTCAATATTTCAAAACGGGCAAGTAGATACATGCAAAAAACATCTCGTAATTAGATACGAGGTGTTTTTTGTCCATGATGACATTTTGTGTGATTTGTTATACTATGGTCGTATGAAAGTCATATTTATAAAAAATGTTCCAAAGGTTGGTAAAATTGGTGAAATAAAAGAACAGCCAGATGGATATATTCGTAATTTTTTATTACCCAAGAAATTTGCAATTTTGGCAACTCCTGAAGCAATCAAAAAAATCGAACAATCAAAAAATGAAATTCGAGTCGAGAGGGAAGTGCAGACTGATTTGTTCAAGAAAAATATTCAAGCTATTAACGGTATGTCTGTAACCATTAAGGCAAAAACAAACGCTCAAGGAAGCCTCTTTAAAGCTATTCATGAGAAAGATATCGCAGATGCACTCAAAAAAGAACATCATGCGATTATCGCCGAAGAGTATATTCATATTCCTACTCCAATCAAGCAGAATGGTACATTTAAGGTAAACATTAAAGCTCTTGATATTGTTGAGCAGATTACCGTCAATGTAGTATCAGCATAATAATAATTGAATTCTCATAAGAAAAACCCGAACAAAAGTTCGGGTTTTTCTTATGAGTTTATATTAGTCAACGTGAACAATCTTTTTTGTAACTACTTGGCCGTCATAGTTTGTCTTGCGAGTATTTGCAAAAGAAACTGTGCCATCTTTGACTGCAAAAACAGTGTGGTCTTTGCCGAGTCGGGTGTTTCTTCCTGAAAGAATCACTGTTCCTCGTTGTCGAATGATAATAGAGCCAGGCTGAGCTTTTTCGCCAGCATAGAGTTTTGTTCCGAGATATTTAGGATTTGAATCCTTTAGGTTTCGGGCGGTTCCGCCCGCTTTACGATGTGCCATATAGGTAAAAGTTGAAATTAAGAGGGGATTTCCCTCGCCAATGCTTATAAAAACTAATATAATTAGCTACATACGAGTATACCTGATTTTTGGAATAAAATCAAGGATTTGGCAAGGTGTCATAGATATGCTCAAAAAACCCATATTATATGCGTACAAAAGTCATTGTCATTAATATCATAACCGTCATTTTTGTATGTGGTTCCTTTTATTATATAAAGGCAACTAAATCAGAAGACTATCTTTTGAATAAAAAAGACGCACTTATTTCTAGTCTTAAAAGCGTCGTATCGGGTGATAGTGTACAAAATACTCAAAGTTCTTCATTGTCAGCTTCAACTACCGTCATTCAGAAAATTTTAAACAAGACAGTGTTTGCTCCGATTGCTACAAAAACAACACGTACTGTTGTTACACCGGGTCCACTTGAATCAACAGAAGGAAACAATATCAAAAATTATACTGGTTCGATAACTGTTGCGGGTGTTATTGAACGAACAAACTACGAGCGTGCTCAGAACTCATTGTCTGGACTCATAGAGTCATCACAGTTGGATGCTTCTGCTCAAGTAAAGGCGAATGATATTCTTGCACGGCAATATTTTGAGCACGCAGCTCCTGATGGCAAAACTGTAAGTGATTTGGTAACTGCTGCCGGATATGAATATGTTCGAGTTGGAGAAAATTTGGCTCTTGGGGATTTTACCAGCAATACTGATCTTTTGACCGCGTGGATGAATAGTCCTGGTCACCGAGCAAATATTTTGGATACTCGATATCAAGATATTGGTATTGGCGTGGCATATGGCAATTACAAAGGTCGTATGGTGGTTGTCGCAGTTCAACATTTTGGTCGTCCGCGTTCGGCCTGTCCAAGTGTTGATGACTCAATCAAAAACCAAATTAATGATTTGCAGTCTCAATCATCAAAAATTTCTTCAGGACTTGATGTTCTAAAAAATATGATTGATACAAAACGAGCAAACGGGGAATATGTCGACAATACGATTATTGATGCATACAACAATAGTGTGACTCAATACGATTCATTAATCGAACAAGAAAAAACATTACGTGACGAATACAATACAGAAGTGGTTGCATTTAACGCGTGCTTAGTATCATTATAGTAATAAATTATTGCATATACATAAAAAGTCTCAACAAAGGTTGAGGCTTTTTATGTATGGTTTTAGCAATAGGGGCCCTATAGGACAATGTCGCACAATATATCTTTTCTGACATTAAAACAGGGGTATAAAAAAGAGCCCGTGTTATTGGGCTCATATATTTGTATGTTTTTGTATTGCTAAAAATTAATGTGTTGCTTTTTCTCCAGTATATCGTTCTGGTGTTCTTTTGATTCTTTGGCAACAATTACCCCAGCGAATTCACTACTATTTTCTTTTTTTAATTTCCATTGCATTTTTGATTTGTATGGAAACTTTCCGTTTTTTCTTTTGAGCAGGTTTTTTTGACTCAAGTCTTTGTATAGTTCAATCTCACCTGTCGGCAATGTTACTTGAATATCCACGGCGACTGTATCGTTCAAAAGAAATGAATTGAATTTATCTCGGTCAATTAATACCGTATCAGACCATTTGTCACGTTCAAGGATTACAAGATTCCACGATATATTTGAATCATTGTTGTATTGCAGTCCTTTGACGAATTCTTTCATTTTTTGCACGAAATCGTTCTTTGAGGTGTCTGAAATATTTATTGGTGCAATTGTATCAACTCTTGCAATCATTGTTGACGCTGTTGTATCAATTTTTTTGATTTGTTGCGATGTGTCAGGCTGGACTTGGATTTCCGCCAGTTCAATTGCTGAATCAAGTTTGGTTGTTACCGGTGTAACATTCCATGATCCGCAAGTGCAATCAGACAACGTATGTATCGTTGTTTGAGGACGCTCGTGGAATTCTCTCGTGCGCTCTGGACGAGGTTTTTGGACTCGCATCATGGCCTCTGACATCTGTCTGACAAGCTCAGTTTGAATTTTTTGCTGTAGTTCAATAAGCGTTGCTGAGTCTGTCGCATAACTTGTGGTGTTTTGCTGGGCAAAAATTGTGTCGATAATAATGGTCGTAGCAAGCATTAATAATGCAATTCTTTTCATCTCTATATTAAGTTTTAAAATTTGAAATTATTCTAACATATAAAATAGTATTTGGCAATAATGCTAATATACACAAATTGACCAAACATAAAAACCATGATATTGTTTGTATAAATATTTTTTAACAAAAATTTATACAACTAATGAAGAAAATGATTTTTGCGGCGATTATGATCGCCACTTTCGGAATGCCAGTTTGGGCCCAATCAAACAAGACTGATGTGGCCGTTAGGAATTTTATTCAACTGGGCGAGCCTGTGGAATACAAGCCTGACATTGTCGCCTACCTCAAGGAACTACTAAATAATGATGATTCTCGTAAGGCGCTTATCAAATCTGTTTTTTCCGATCGAGTCATTTCCGTCGGGTCAAATACGGTAAAACAATCTCCAGTAAAATTAAAATTTAAAATTGGAGATACTTCAAGTTTTGGTTGTTTGTATGATTTGTATCTAAAAACTGCAAGCGATGAACCAATCTCTATCATACGATATTATCAAAACGGCCAGCTGTTGAATGATGATTGGTTGAATCCAAATAAAAGAGTTTTCTTGAGTGTTCGTGATAATACGACCGTTTTGGAAAAGCAATCCAGACAATTTGTAAAAATGTTTGCACTTGGTGTGAACACTCCATTTCAAATGCTTTCGAGGATTGGATATAATCTTGCGGATGATAATAATTATGCAGTATTCAAAACAATCATGAAGCATTCCGGTTTGCTTGTCTCCAAAGACGATAATTTTGTAAAAGTACGCGGTACCAATGGTACTGAATACAATATCAAAATTAACAAAGGCAGCGAATTCATCTATATGCCAAAAAAGTTGCAAAAATAATATACGATTCAAATAATACCAAATCGGTGGGTGACTCTTAGAAGTTACTCACCGATTTTAATATTTGCGGATAACTCCGCGCACAATGGCTTTGATTTCTAAACTGTTGATAGGGTGGATTGGTTTGAATTTTTTGTTGGCTGGTTCTAGCCAGACTTTGTTCCCCGCTTTTTTGAAATATTTGAGTGTGAATTCCCCATCCACTTCTGCGATTACGATTTCGCCGTCTTTGGCTGTTTCTGTGCGTTCAGCTATAACGAGATCGCCATCGGCAATATGAGCATCAATCATCGAATCTCCGTCGACTTCAAATATATAAGTAGAGTCTTTTTTCTTAATTAAATAGTTTTCGATATTGAGTGTGGTCTCCATCAAATCTTCGGATGGAGATGGAAAGCCGGCTTTGACGAGTCCTACCATAGGGACCTCAGTAAATGAAGCGCTTGGCATAATACGTCCAAGTGGGTCTTTGGACACTATACCTGCATCAATCAATTTTTCTACAATACGAGCAACAGCATTTTTGGATTTAAAGCCAAACAAACTCATCATTTCTGAGTAAGTTGGCATTCTTTTTTCTGTACTATAGAATTTTATTAGTATTTTTTTATAATCTGTTTCCATGACTTAGAATTGAAACATTGAGGGAAAAAATTTGTTGAAAAAAGGAGTCTTTGTGTGCTGGCGAACTTTTTTCATAAGTAATTTGTGATCTCGGGCTTCTCGAAAATATTCTTCGCCGTTGATTATCTTTTGATCTATTACCTTATTAATCTTGTGAATTTCTTTTTCCAAGATTTTTAAATATTCTGTGTGCTTCATATGTTGTATAAAAATTACTTATTTATTGATTAATGCGACCTACAATAAGTATATGTGAACGCTCGTTCACATGCAACAAAAATATCTGTGGATAACCGAAAAAAACATATCAAAAGCTATCTGTTATTTTTTATAAAAACACTTCGAGTGCACCCTCTCCACCGTCACTTATTTTTGCTTGATTAAAATGTACATTTTTGCTGAGTAAAAATTTCTTTACGTAGTCTCGCAACACAGGGCCGTTTTCGCTGTGATTACCCTTCCCTACTATGATTCTGATGTAGCTTCCCTCAGAGCGTATAAGCTCGTCTAGAACGATTTTGGCTTCACTGGTGGTGTATCCATGAAGATCAATAACACGACTTGGTTCTCGAAGATATTTGTTCATAATATCGGTATATTATAACCTAAATTTTCGTATAGAAGCACGAATATTTTTATAATCAGGAATTTGTTCTCCGACAAGTTTCCAAAAATGCGGACCATGATTCATTTGTGCAAGATGGCACAATTCGTGCACGACAATATAGTCTTGTTGGGTTGGCGTAAGGAATATTATTTTGTAATTGAAATTTAAATTCTTTTTTCGCGAGCAACTACCCCAGCGAGTTTTTTGGTTGCGCACTGTCACACTTTTGTATTCAAAATTATAGAATTGATTAAAATATTCTAATCGAGAGCGTACAAGTATTAACGCCGCGTTTTTGTTTTCCAAAAAATCTTTGCGCGATGACCGCCTCGTCGGTGCCAAAACACGCACCGACGGATGCTTCTCAAAATACGCCAATTTTTCCTCAATCCAATCCTTCTTTGAATCAACAAATCGTCGCACTACAAAATCCGGCACCATCTGCGGCGCCGAAACCATAACCTTGCCATCAGCATGAACCGAAATCCGAATCCGTTTTGTGGTGCGGGATTTTTTGACAGTAAACTTCATATGACTTTTTAATTTTCCAACTCCATTAGTAACCCCTCAATATCAAGCAGTTCAGTCACCATCTCCACTTCCCCGTCGTTCTTGACAGTCCAAGTATTACGTGGTCTGTCGCAGTACAATTCTATGCCGTTTTGGTCTGGGTCTTCGAGATATATTGCTTCGGATACGCCATGGTCTGCAGTGCCTACTAGGGGGTATTTTTCGTCTATAAGGCGCTTGAGGACGCGTGCGAGCTCCTTCCTATTTGGATACAATATTGCGACGTGATAGAGGCCTGTATGGCCTTTTGGGGCTGGTTTGGCACCTTTGCCCGCCCATGTATTGAGTGCTATATGGTGGTGATATCCACCAGCCGAAAGGAATACTGCGCTATCGCCATACCGAGACGTGACTTCAAATCCGAGTGTGTCTCGATAAAAAACAAGTGCTCTATCGAGGTCTGATACGGTGAGGTGTACGTGACCAATAGTAACTTCCGGATGAATACTCATGCGACAAGTATACTGTATTTGAGACAATATTTCATGCCTGGTTTTACGTTGACCAGCCGTTTTTATATGTCATAATGGCTAATGTTCACTTTTAATTTTGTAATTAGATAACACATGAAAATAATTTCACTGAATATTGAGATGCATAAGCATCATGATCGAGTTCTCCCATTTTTAAAAAAAGAAAACCCTGACGTAGTTTGTTTACAAGAACTTCTTGAGACTGATTACGAAAAATTCCGCGACGAGCTTGGCATGGAAGGGTTTTATAAACCAATTGAATATGTCTATGCAGATGCGTATGGTGGACCAACGAACGTTCGTCACGGTGAAGCTATTTTTGCACGCAGTTTGTCTGATATGACATTCGCGTATTACATTGGTTCAGAAGAAAACATCGCACATTCATTCGAAGAATATTTTGCAGATGAAGATTTGCGCGACAATCGTGTGTTGTTGTCGGCCAAAGTCACACATACTGACGGCAAAGAATATACGATACTCAATACGCATTTTACGCTGACTGAAATGGGTGAAGCGACTCCAAAACAATTGAATGATTTAGACAAACTATTTGTTGAATTAGAAAAGTTTCCTGAGTTTGTGCTCGTTGGAGATTTTAATGCACCGCGTGGCAAAGAAACATTTACTCGTCTTGCACAAAAGTACACAGACAATATTCCTGCGCACTACACAACAAGTCTCGATATGAATTTGCACCGCAAAGGTCATTTGAAATTTGAAAATATGGTTGATGGAATTTTTACCACACCGCACTATATTGCTTCAAACGTTGCGCTTGTGGATGGCGTGAGTGACCATATGGCAATCGTTGCCGATATTGAATTGGCATAATCGTTTTTGAAGTAAAAAAATAAGGAGAGCCAAAATTGCTTTTGACTCGCCCTCTTTGTTTCGAACCCTTAATTCGAATTATTTTGAGTTATGTTATACCAAATCTTCATGCCATTTTATCTTGCCCAGCTTTATGAGTGCTTTGTATGCACATGCAACGGCTGATGTTTCGGTAAATAGGCCGGAATCAAGCACTGCCTGAAACTCAGCAATCGGAACCATGACGGTTTCGATAATTTCGTTTGGGTTTGGATTACGGGCTTCAGCAATCTGCTCCAGGCCTTCGGCAAGGAATAAATGTGCATTAAGTCCGTGATCATCCGGCCCTGCTCCGCGGTATTTGCCGGTTTCGATGCCGACGTGTCCAAGGTGTGTCCATGTGCCGTTTCCATAACCGGTTTCTTTTAGATACGACGCCTCGGTCTTTGCGGTGATTTCCTCAATCGTTGCGCCAGATTCCAATTTGCCGATTCCTCCGGGTGGAAGTTCCCATGATGCGCAGTTAACGCCGGGTTTCCATTGGGCAAGCGTGATTACCATGCCGTCCTTTGTTAGCCCAAATACAACTGCCCAGCCAAAGCTGCGGATAATACTGACATAGTCTTCAACACCGTTTGGTGTCTGCAACTTGTAGTCAATTGTTCTTCCAAAGAAAGGGATTTTTACCCCGTCTTCAATTTCGCCAATGAGTGGCCAGCCTTTGAACTTTTCCTGACTTGAAATTTTCAGGAATTGCTTTACTGCAGTTAGATGTTCCATAACTCTATTGTTTTTTTGGTTTTAAATTTATTATAAGCACTATATCATGATTAAGACACAAAGTCAATCATGACACAAATACAAAAATACAGGTAATTCATTGTGTGAATTACCTGTATTTTTTAGAAAAAATTATTCTTCTTTGACTTCAATATTTGCAGAGAGCCAAACTTCGTTACTGAGAGCGAGTCCACCAGTTTCGAGTGGTGAGTTCCATGCAATTCCAAAATCTCCACGATTGATGGTTGCTGTTACATCAAAAGACATAATGCGCTTACCGTCAGTGTTGCTTTTTGCGATTCCATTGAATACTGTATCAAGTTCGATTTCTTTGGTAACACCCTTGAGAGTAAAGTCTCCAACTATTTTGTAATCAGTTCCCTCTTTTTTTGTAAAAGATTTTGATACAAACGTCATTGTTGGGAATTTCATTGTGTCAAAGAAATCTGGTCCTTGGAGGTGTCCGTCACGATTTGCATTGTTTGTACTTACACTTGTAGTTTGTGCTTCAAAAGACACCGCTGCATTTGTGAGATTGTCATCATCAGTTGTCAGTGTTCCAGAAAATTGCCCGAAAAAACCTTTGACAGAAGAAACCATAAGATGTTTTATTTTAAACCCAATTTCTGAATGCGCTTGATCTATGTGCCATGTACTCATATATTTTGTTGGTGAATTAAATTGATAAGGCCTTCATTGTATTGTGGATAGCTTGTTTTGTAAAGGAATGATATGTGCTAGACTATAGGCATTATGACAACAGAAAATTATATGGGCTCTGATTCATATCAGGGACAAAATGTTTGGGGTAATATTAAAAACCGCTTTATCATTGTTACTATTTTGTCGATACTTGTGTCTTCTGCACTTTCGAGTCTCTACAATGTAGACAAGTCGACAACAGACATGTCATATCTTGCGATTATGACACCTGTATTTTTTATACTTGCATATACAGCTTTTGAAATTTTCAAGAAAAAGTTGAACAGTTTTTATTTGACAATCATCAGTCGCGAATTGCTCGCTGGTATTTTGTCTTTTGTCTTCCCTCTTACTTTTGTTGCCTTCTTTAAGACAGTTGCAGGACTCGGATTTATCATGAAAGCAATTCTCTTTGTTGCTATTTGGGGTGTTCCATTTGTTGCTATTGCTACATTCGTAACAACAATCGTTACTGGTGTTCTTGCTTACAAAAATCGAGAATAATATTCTCATTAAAAAATCCTCACCAAACGGTGAGGATTTTTTTGTATCAATTATTGTACTTTTGGAAACAAATCAATTAATTCATCTGAATAATACACATTAGAACCAAGCTCTCCGTATGTATATGTTTTTCCACCAAGAGTAATCGGTGCACCACCGGCAAGCGGGTTTTTGTTTGGACTTGATTTACCAAATCCAATATTAAACAACGTTACAACAGTCTCGGGGTTGTGAGAAATATCAAATCCGGCTTTTTGCCAATGAGCCTCAATTTCTTTGATATACAAGGCGGTGTAGAGATACTGATAATAATGGTTTTTCTCGTCCGTGAGACGATTATAGAGCTCTGTATCATGATTTACGGTTGGTGCGTATGCAACAAGAGTATTCATGCCTTCGCCTGGATAAAATGGTGACGTTGGGTCGTTTGCGTATATTTCGATTGATTTTGCGGTGTCTTGTTTGATACCAGAAACCCCTAAAGAAAATTGTGATAACGAAATTAATACCTTGAGTGGTTCAAAATAACTTTTCCAAACTTCTCTGTTTGAAGTAAAGAATCGTGTTTGTTCTGGAGCAACGACAGCTGCAATCATTCGAGCCTGAACACCCGTTTCTTTTGAGATATTGTTGATAATATCGGCATCTTTGACAAGTCCGCCTGAGACCGTTGTCCACTCAGGAGTTGCATTCCAATCACATACCAAGAGTGTGGGGTCAATACATGGAGTTGTAACGATTGCTTTTTTTGAACCATTGGTATTGGTAAGAAAAAAATTATTTCTTCCAGCTATCGAACCTCGCACATTAAAAAGTCCATATCGCATACCAACAAAAATCGAACTAAACGCGAGTCCAATCAATGCAAATATACAGACAATAGTATATCCAGTATATGTTAATATTTTTTTAATTTTTTGAGCAGAAAAAAAGGCCATAATAAATTTTGTATACTAAAAGAATAATAAAAATATTGGATTACAGTAACTTGAGAGCATTCTCGATTCGGAAAAGAGTTTCTTCTTTGCCTATAATTGAAGCGATGGTGAATGGATCGGGAGAATGTTCGGCGCCTGAAAGTGAGTATCGGAGCGGGTGAAGTATTATTCCGCGTTTAGGTAATGTGTCTGCATATGCCATAGTTGCATTTTTTATTGAATCCATTATCCAATCAGTCTCAGTTATTATTTCAAATATTTTTTTGAGTGACTCGAGGTGTTTTTTTGTTTCGATTGATTCTGTTTCTTTGAAGTTTAATTTGTCGAGTGCTATCTCTGGAACTTCAAAAAAATAATCCAACTCACCTCTGTCTGCCATTGTTTTTACGTCACCAAATTTTTCGATACGCTCAAGAATAAGTGGGGCGAGATGATTGAGTCGGTCAATACTAAATTCACTTTCGCTTTTGATTGAATCAGAAAAATATTTCAAAATATTTTCTTCTTGTTCTTGTAGTGAAAGGCGCTTGATGTGTTCACGATTAATCCAATTGAGTTTGTCGATGTTGTATCCTCCACCAGAGCGTTGAATTTTTTCGAGACTAAACGCTTCGATAAATTCAGCGGGTGTCAAAATCTCGCGCTCGTCTCCAGGATTCCATCCAATATACGCCAAGAAGTTCATCATCGCTTGAGGAAGATATCCTTCATTGCGATATTCAAGAATATCTTTTGCTCCGTCACGTTTACCGAGTTTTTTTTGACCTCCTGCTGCAAGAATCGGTGGTAATGTTACAAATTCAGGGCGTTTAATTTCAAGAGCTTCATAGATCGATAGAAATTTTGGTGTCGAAGAAATAAATTCATCTGCGCGCATGATGTGAGTTACACCCATTTCATAATCATCAATAATGTGCGCAAAATTGTATGTTGGGTATCCGTCACTTTTTATCAAAACAAAATCATCCAATGCTTCTTCTCCAGCAGAAAGTTCACCGCGAACAACATCATTCCATACCATTTTTCTTACGTTCTCTACTTTGAGTCGAAGTGGTTGTGTGCCATCCCATACAGGTGGATTCTCGGGTCTGTGGTTGCGATATAAAAAAGGTCTACCTTCCATTTCAGATAGTTTACGGAATTCCTCAAGTTCTTCTTTTGTGTATGGGTCTGCGTATGCTCTGCCTTTTTCGACGAGTACTTGCGCCCATTTTTTGTATGAATCAAGTCGTTTTGACTGTATATATGGAGCATGTGGTCCATTAATATCAGGGCCCTCATCCCACTCGATTCCAAGCCAGTGTAAAGACTCAATGATGTGTTCCATTGAGCCATCAACTTCGCGCTCTTTGTCAGTGTCTTCAAAACGAAGTATAAATGTTCCACCCATTTTACGAGCAAAAGCCCACGCAAAAAGCGCAGTACGAACACCTCCGATATGCATATATCCGGTGGGGCTTGGGGCGAACCGTGTGACTATTTTTCTGTTTGTTTCCACAAACTACACTCTACCAAAAAAAACGTTTTTTTGCGAATTATTCGTGAGAAAGTGCAATATCAAGAAGTACGCGGGCAATCTTTTTTGCGGCGTCGGGATGAGAAAAAGTTTTTGCAGCTTGAGACATTTTTTCCCAACGCTCTCTGTCAGAAAGGCAGCGTTTGATTTCAGAAACCAATACTCCGCTCGATAAATTATCTTCCTCGATGACAGTTGCACATCCGTGTCGTGCATAATTAAATGCGTTCTTTTTTTGATGGTCACCGTTTGATTCTTCAATTGGAATAATGATTGATGGCAAGCCCCACGATGCAATTTCAAAGATTGTTGAGCCGGCGCGCGATATCACAAGCGACGATGCACCTGCAGCCATTTTGAGTGCAAGTGGATCAAGAAACGCCATTGGTACATAGCGATCTTTGAATTCACTGTTGTGTAAAAAGAAGTCTGCGCGATTTTTTACATCCTGAAAATTCTTTGCACCGGTCTGATGAATAATTTGAAAATCAGGTAAGAGAGTCATCAGAACATCGAGAATTGCATCATTGATAACTTCAGCGCCTTGTGAACCACCAAGAACCAAAATCGTTGGAATTGTATGGTCGAGTTTGAGATATTCAAAAGCACCTTCGGTTTTGCGTTCCATTATTTCTTGTCTAATCGGCTGACCAGTCCAGGCTACACGATCTTTTGGAAAGAACAATCCGGCTTCGTCGTACGAGACAGCTATATCTTTTGCAAATTTTCCGGCCCACAAATTGACTCGTCCTGGGTAACAATCAGATTCATGGACAACAACTGGAATGCGCAATATGCGCGCAGCAAGCACTACAGGAAAACTCGAGTAGCCACCTTTTGAAAAGACAACATCAGGATACAATGCAAAGAGTGAAAACAATGCTCGAAAAAAACCAAATGCTGTTTTAAAAATATCAAAAAAATTATTTATTGAAGAATAGATACGTTTTTTGCCGGCAGATACATACAAAAACTCAATACCGTTTGCAAAAAGTGCTTCTTTGTCATACGAACTATCTGCCAAGTAATATAATTTGAGTCCAAGAATTTTTTCACTATCAGCAATACTTCGTACTGATTCTGCAACTGCAATAATCGGATAAAAATGTCCGCCAGTACCACCTCCTGTAAATGCGATCTTCATAAATATATTCGAAAAAAATTATACGTGTCGTTCTTTGGATATTCCAAGAATGATGCCGACTGTTGCTAATGAGATAAGCAATGATGTTCCTCCTTGGCTCATAAAAACCAGAGGAACTCCCGTAAGCGGAAACAATCCAGTAATGGATGCAATGTTCATAAACGATTGCAATGTTATTAGTATAACAAGTCCGGACGCCAAGAGTCCACTAAATGAATCTGCAGATCTTCGTGCAATCCATAATCCACGCATAACAAATAGAATATACAAAACAATTACAACAACCGAACCAACAAAACCCATTTCTTCACCAATAACTGCAAAAATTGAGTCTCCTTGCGGTTCTGGCAAATAACTGAATTTTTGAATACTCTGACCATATCCCCGTCCGCTCCATTTTCCGGAACCGATTGCGATGAGAGATTGCTGCAGTTGATATGACGAACCATCAGGATCATTTGCTGGATTCATAAAAGTTGAAACACGTTGCGCAAGATACGGTGTTCTAATTGCAAAAATTATAAATACACCTACAGCAACAAGTCCGAGAATCAGTAAGTGTTTCCATGGCGTGCCTGACAAAAAAAGCATTGCGATACCTGTACTTACCATCAAAATCAAACTCTTGGTGTCTGGTTGAAACAAAAGTACTCCAGCAATGATTCCCAAAATCGCCACCATTGGGAGGATACCGTATATTGGATTTTCAACACGTTTCTTTGCCCACGAAAGCCATGCTGACAAATAAATAACAAACGCAACTTTCAAAATTTCCACCGGTTGAAAAGAAATGCCAAAAATAAGTATCCATCTGCGCGCCCCTCCATGAGTAAATCCAAGATGTGGCACAAACACAAGTGCTGTTATTGCAATGGATGCAATGAGTATAAGTGTTGCATATTTGCGCAAGAAAGATAACGGAATTTTTGTAAATACATACATTGCACAAAGTCCACCAACAAGTCCGAGCACAATCTGACTTATAATTGTTGAATAAAATTCACTTTGATTGCGCGCAAGTATTCCAAGTGATGCGGAAAAAAAAGCAAGCATTCCAGCAAAAATGATAATGCAAGAAATTGTCAAAAAAATATAATCAACTGAAGCGGTTTCTTTTTTCATCAAGAGATAAGAGCGAGTACTATTCCAATAACGGCACACATAATTGCAAAAATCCAATACCGCATAGTAACTTTTTCACGAGACCATCCTTTTGCGATAAAGTGATTGTGAAGCGGAGCAACAATGAACACCTTTTTTCCGTTTCGGAATTTTTTGGAAACAAGTTGAATAATAACTGAAAGAGTCGTTACAACAAGCGGAAATGCAATAACAGGCAAAAGAAGAACATCTCCCGTGAGAAATGCGATAACCGTTGCTGTTGTCGTGAGCCCCATTGTGCCGGTTTCAGAAAGAAAGAATCGTGCAGGTGGAACATTAAACCACAAGAAAACAAGTAATGCTCCAGTTACTACAAGTGAAAATGCAGACAAATCGATTTGTCCGTGTGAATATGCAATGATTGAAAGCGCAAAATAAATAATTGCGAATACTCCACCGGCAAGACCGTCAACGCCGTCAATGATTCCACCAGAATACATTGCAAGCATTGTTACAATAAAAAATGGAATAAAAAATTCTCCGATATTTAGACTTCCATCAAACGGAATGTGAATTGATGTCATTCCCAACTTAAAATAAAACCAAAGTCCACCAATAAGTGCCAAACAAAATACAACAAAAAGACGTTTACGAAGAGATAATCCTCCTCCAATAAATGTACCTCTATCTCTTGTAACAAAAAAATCGTCAATAAGTCCAACAAGTGATGCTGAAATAAGAGTAAACAACGGAAGCCATGTTTGTCCTCTACTCAAAAAAGAAAGTTTTGTAAAATTATACGGGAAAAATACTGACAATATATACAACAAATAAATCGTAATGAGAACACTTCCCCATACGATAATGCCACCCATTCGTGGTGTTTTGCGCGCTTCGTCATTGTGGATTTTGTTTGAAATCGTAGCATCTCGACCATCAGTCGTTTTTGTTACGCTTGTTTTCTTCCATAATTGCCATTTGTATAAGTAATGACTGACAAATGGAGTGATAAGAATGCCAACAAAAAAAGAAATTGTCGTTGGAATAAAAATTTTAAAGGCATCGGTCATTTTGGTTGATTGTTTAATTTATCTTTGAGTAATGTTCTAACAATTTCGCGTTCATTCCATGGAATTGCTCCGTGATTTGTAATCATTGTCTGTTCAGCACCTTTTCCTGTAATAAGTACTATATCACCAGGAAGAGCCAAGGACAACGCTTTTTCTATTGCTTCTTTGCGATTCAAAATTGCAAACAAATTTTTGTTACGAATCTTGCCGGACAATTCAACCACCATAGATACATCATCAATTATTTTTTGTGGATCATCGTCATACGAATCAACATCAGTGACAATAACGTAATCCGCCTTTTGTGCACATAATTGAGCCATTGGCATACGTTTTTTTGTATCACGACCACCACCTTCAGCACCAAAAACAATAATGATTTTTGAACCTTCTTTTTTTATTTCTTCTGAGGCGGTAAGCACTGCATTAATACTGACCGGCTCATGTGCATAGTCGACAAACAAAGTAAAATTTTGACCTTCGTTTATTTCTTCCATTCTGCCTGGTATAACAGCAAGCGAGATTAGTCCTTTTTTGATATTTGCAATTGGAATATTAAGTACAGTACCAGCAATGAGTGCCGGAAGCGCATTGTATACATTGAATGCCCCAAAAATAGAAATGCGGAACTTATCATTCATTGCTGTGAATGAGACTCCTGTTTTTTCATTCAAAATATCAGTAGCGCGAACATCTCCGTCTTGTATTCCGTATGTAATTTTTTTGTCAGCAGAAAATTGCAAATAGTATTCGGAATGCTCGTTGTCTTTGTTTGCGATGATGGTTCGAGGAATGGGTGTGCCACGTAATAGTTTTTGTTTTTTACCAAACGATGTAAAAAGTTTTGATTTTGCTTTTTTGTACAATTCAAAATTATTTTTGTGCGACGGCAAATGCTCAGGTGAAAGATTTGTAAAAATCGCAATATCTATTGGTATTCCAAGATGTCGGTATTGTTTCATTCCTTCAGAGGTCATTTCGATAACAACAATTTCAATATGTTGTTCTTTCATTTTTTTGAGCGTTTTTTGAATGACAAATGGGTTTGGCATTGTCATATGATATGGATTTAATTCTTCATTTGAACCAAATCGAAAAATTGCAGTTGAAATAAGTCCTGTTTTGTATCCTCCGGCATGAAGTACAGACCAGACAAAATTGGCTGTTGACGTTTTGCCTTTTGTTCCCGTAATACCAACAACAATCATTTTTTTTGCTGGAAATCCGTAACGAATCGCAGCAAAAGATGATCTCAAAAATTGATATGGTGTTTTTATAAAATCTGGAATTTTTCGTTTGATTGAATTCATGTTTATTGATGTATATCTAATGGTTTTTGTGTTTCGACGGTTGCTTCTTCTGCCATATCTGCACCAATGGAAGCCTTTTCTATTTCGCTATGTATGCGTTCATATTCAGGAAGATCTTTGATGTTGGCAACTCCGAGTGAAGCGAGAAGTGCGAGTGTCGGAATGTACATAAAACTCTTGCGGTCTTTTGGATATGGTTTGCGTTCAACGAGACCTCGAACAAGAAGTGATCTCAAAATAAAACCAGAATTAACTCCTCGGATATAATCTATCTTACCGCGAGTCATTTCGTCTCCATACATGACACAAGAAAGTGTTTCGATTGAGGCCTTCGAAAGCCCCTTACTTAATTCTTCTTTGTATATTTTTTCCAAAACTTCACTTGCATCAGGGTGAGTACCCAAACTGATTGCTTCGTCTGTACGAACAAGTACAACTCCGCGATTTTGTAAGTTTGATTCAAGTTCGGCAAGACCGGTTGTTATCTCCTCAATACTTTTATCAAGTGTTTTGGAGAGTTCAAGAACCGTCCATGGTTCGGCTTTAGAAAAAAGTAATGCTTCGATAAGTGATGATGTGTTCATATATATAATAAATTACGCCTCATGAGACCCAGCTTCCATAGTATCATGTTCTTCTTTTACTGATAATAATTCAATATCCTCAAAATCAGAATTTTGTAATGCATCCATCATGCCTTGACGGACAAGCTCAAGCATTGCAAGAAATGACACGATGATATTGCTTTTGATTGCATCTTTGTCGCTCCCCTTCACAGAATTTTGCCATTCTTTGAATGAGACTCGCGTTGCTCTGGCAACACGTTCGGTAAGTCCTGTAATCATTTCTTCAATACTTATTATTTTACGAATACGAACCTGAGGAAGAACTTCTGCTTTGGGTACGCGATTAATAACATCTGTTGCCGACAAATGAATCGCCCCAATAGTTAATTTTGGATCAGGTGCAAATACAGCTGTCGTGATTTCGCGCTCTGGAAGCATGTAGATTTTTTTGACGCCATATTTGGCACTAATCTGCATTCCAATTTCACGAATGAGCGCATACAAGACAAGTCGAGATTCCAAATCTTGAATATCTTTTTCTTCTTCTTTTGTAACAACAAACCCCGGCAACAAAGAACGAGATTTTATTAAAATCAGTGTTGCTGTAATAGACAAAAACGATGTGAGTTCTGATAAATCATTTTTATTGAGTGACTTTGCATGAGCAATATATTCATCGGTTACTGCAGCAAGAGAGATTTCGTTAATAAAAAATTTTCTTCCTTCAACCAAATTAAGCAAAAGCTCAAGCGGCCCCTCAAAAGTGTCGGTTTTTATTGCAAATACTGATTTTTGGAGCGTATCTTCCATTGCTATATATACTAACCTATTTTTACAAAATTGGCATTCATTCAATGGCTTTCATGTATACATGTTTGACAAAAAATACAGCCTTGCTATTATCAATATGTAACTATGATTACAAACGCGAACACAATTATGATTAGTCTTCCTAAGGTCTGGCACTCATCTTGCCAAACCTATTTTGTCGTCTCGAATGACAGAAAACTAATCTTTGCGTTGGATATATCGAAATCATAATCTCACCACCCCTCTCTCGATACAAAACAAATAATCATCCAAAATAAAAATTAGTTTTCTGTAAAAGGAAAACTAATTTTTATTTTTATGCCTAAAAATAAAGAAATAACAAAACTGTTTTTTCACTCTTTTAAAAATTAATAACAATTATGGAAACAAACACCTCCGGCCAAGAGCCACAGCAGACAGCGAGGCCAACTCGCGAACACTTTTATGTCGATCCAGTAAGCGGCGAAAGCAAGTCGGTTACAATCGAACAAGAATACGATGCCACATCAAACGCTTGGATTTGGCCCATGGTTAGAGTAACCAACGGTGTTGTCACAATCGGTCCACATGCTCGGTATATTTAAAAATCAGCTATATGGACACAAAACGCAAGAACCCTGTCGTTATAGACAAGGTTCTTTTTTCTTGCCGCCCTATTTTTTTGAGAAAAACAACTCACTGAATTTCAAACCTTTTTTGACGAGATCAACACGGAAATTTTCATCAAGTCCATGCATATTGCAATCATCGTTTCCAAGAGATACAAGCAGGGTATCTTTTTTGAGGATATGTTTAAAATCTGACACAATTGGAATTCCACCACCAACATATTTTACAATCGGTTCTTTTCCATATGCTTGTTTCAACAGCTTACGAACTTTTATAGATTCCTCTCGGTTAACATCGATTGAAACTGGATTGCTGAATTCTGAATGAGAAATTGAAAGAGTTGCATATGTCGGAGTTTGTTTCTTTAGATACTGTACGATTGCATCAAAAACTGCTTTTGGTTTTTGATTTCCAACAATACGTACGTTGATACGAGCTTCCGCGTTTGCAGGTACAATATTGGCGTATCCTTCACCGATATATCCAGTTTTGATACCAGTAATCTGCATTGTTGGGCGAAGTCCTGTTTGAGTAAAGAAATCAAATCCTTTTTCTGTGAGCAATGATTTTACCCCACCGATTTTTTTGATTTCATTTTCACTTTGAATTTTTTTGTTTAATGCTTTTGTCTTGTCAGAAATTTTTGGTGCACCGTCATAAAATCCAGGAATCACCACTTTATTATTTTTATCAAACAATCCCGACAATATTTTTGATAGTTCATATGAAGACGATGGTACTGCACCACCAAAAAGACCTGAGTGCAAATTTGTTACACCTGTTTTCATTGTAACAGTCATATTAAATCCTCCACGAAGAGATGCTTCGATAGTTGGGTTCGTTCCAACGATTTCACCATCAGAAATGATGATTGTATCAGCAGATAGTTTGTCTTTCATCTTTTTGATAAAGTGTGGAATTTCTGGATTTGAAGTTTCTTCGTTCCCTTCGATAAAAAATTTGACGTTGTACGCAAGTTTGCCTGCTTTGTATAACTCTCCGACAGTTATAATGTGAGTCAAATTTTGACCTTTGTTGTCCACAACTCCACGTGCATATAGTCTTCCGCCTCGCATAGTAAGCTCGAATGGCTCACTTTTCCAACCATCTTCAATAGAAGCCGGCTGAACGTCATAGTGGCCATATACAAGCACAGTAGGCAATTCAGCTGATACAACAAGCGATGCAAAAACGATCGGATTAGATACTTCCCCCGGCCATATTTCAACGTTAAAACCATATTCCTTGAGTACAAGAGAAAGCCAATCAACGGTTTTTTTCATTTCTGGCTTGTACGCCAAATCCGTAGAAACACTCTTAAAAGAAACATACTCACGCAATAATTTTATATAAGTTTCAAACATATGAATTTATTTAATTGTTTGTAATAACAAACATCACTTAGTATCCGTCGCTTGAGAGTCGTTCATCGATTCTGTTCATGTCGCGTGGAAACATACATGCTTCGCGCACATTTTTGAGTCCAAGGAGTTGCATTGTGATGCGTTCTGCACCAAAAGCAAAACCTCCTTCGGGTGGTACACCATACTTAAATGCTTCAAGAAACATTTTTACTTTTGCTGGGTCCATGTTCCATTTTTCAACATGATCCATAAGTTGTTTGTATTCATTGATTCTTCGTCCACCAGAGAGCCATTCTACTCCACGACAGAGCAAGTCAACACCTTCGTTATACTCCGGATTTTCAGGATTTGGATACACATAGAAAGGTTTTTGTTTTGTTGGGTATCCATATACGAATACAAAATCTGAATCAGTTTCTTTTTTGATTATTTCACAAAGTTCACGTTCATCTTGAGCGTTAAGGTCTTTTTCGCCACGAACATCACGACCCATTACTTCAAATATTTTTTGCTGAGCATCAACAAGTGAAATCGTTGGTGTTTTTTCAATCATTGTGGGCAATGTTGCACCGAGAAGCTCGAGATGTGCAGCGTTTTTTCTTTCAACTTCTTGCAAGATAAATCGCACTGTTTCTTCTGCCATATCGCGTACATCAGTCCATGAGTCAATAAAGCCCATCTCAGCATCGAGTGATACGATTTCTGTAAGATGACGAGTTGTTGACGATGGTTCTGCACGAAATACTTTGTTTACCGAAAAGCATCGTTCAAATGCAGACATCACAATTTGTTTGTAGAGTTGAGGTGATTGAGTGAGATAGGCTTTTTTGTCAAAATAATCAATTTTAAAAACTTCTGCCCCACCCTCCGCTGTTGCGGGAACCATTGCTGGTGCTTGAAATTCAAAGAAATCATTCTTTTTCATAAATTCGCGGAATGAATCAATGATGGTTTCTTGAACCTTAAATACTGCTTGAATTTTTGGTTGACGAAGTACAAGAGCGCGATTATCAAGTTCTGTTGTGAGTTCAAGATTGTAACCTTCAACAGACATATCAAATGGTAATGTTGCAGCTTCCGCCAAAACTTCAATCTTTATTACTTCAAGCTCCACATCTCCACTCGGGATATTTGGATTTATATTTTTTTCTGGACGTTTGTTGACAATACCTTCAACCTTCAAAACCCACTCAGGACGAATTTCTTTTGCGAGTGCATTTGCTTCGGCATGATTTGGCAACACTATACATTGGACAATTCCTGTCATGTCACGCAAGTCAAAAAAGACCATTTTGCCTTGATCTCGTCGCACATCAACCCAACCTGCCATCGTGATAGTTTCGCCGACTTTGGCAGACAAGTCCTTTGTGTATGTTCTATTTCGCATATGAATAATCTAACATAAATATGCCCTTTCGGCCATCTGTCAGATTATTGGAATCCGGAAAGTGGTGGATGAGCGCCTGTACCCAAGATATCCATCGGGAACGAGATAATAAATGCCAAAAAGAAAATAATCCAATATATCGGAGTAAACAGTATATACGAAATTTTGTCTTCTTTTTTCCAGATAAAATAATGTTTTTTGGCAAACAAAAAGAGCATGTTTATCGGCCAGTACACAATGGCCAGCAACGAAACAATTATAAAGCGTAATATTTGTAATATAATCATTGTGTTTTTTAGATGAGACCAACTGTCTTTTTAACTTCGAGCATTTTTTTTACAGCACGAGCCTTGACCTTCTCACCTCCTTCACGCAAAACAGCTTCAACAATTTGCGGATTTGCCTGCAACATCTGATATCTATCGCGCATTGGCGCAACAAATGTTTTGATATCGTCCGCAAGCATATCCTTTAATATCTTATATTTACCTTTGTTCTCTTCGTAGATTTTTTCAAGCTCTGCTTCTGTACGAAAAAGTTTGTGCATTGCGTACACGTTCTCTGGTCGTTCTCCACTCGAATCTGTAACAATAGACATCACGGCTTTTGTGATTTCTTCATCGCTTGCAAAAAGTGGAATCGTATTACCGTAACTTTTTGACATCTTGCGACCATCAATACCAGGGATAGTTGCAACATTTTCCAAGATAAGAGGTTCTGGCATTTTGAATGTTTCTCCCCATGTAAAATTAAATTTACCGACAGTATCTCGAGCAAATTCAACATGCTGTTTCTGGTCTGCTCCCACTGGTACGATATCAGCATCTTGCATTAAAATATCTGAGGCCATAAGTATTGGATAATCAAAAAGACCTACATTGATTTCATTACCTTTTGCCTTTGCATCCTTGTATGCGTGAGCTCGTTCAAGATATGGAACGGTTGTAAGACAATTAAATATCCACGTCATTTCACATAACTCTCCGCCAATAGCTGATTGCTGAAACAATACGGTTTTTTGAGGATCAAGACCGCATGCCATATATACGGCTGTTATATTGAAAATATTTCTTTTGAGTTCGTCTCTGTCTGTAACAGTCGTGAGAGCATGCAAATCAGCAACAAAAACATATGATTCATAGTCTTCGTTTTGCATTTCAACAAATTGCTTTATTGCACCAAAATAGTTCCCAATATGCATATCACCTGTCGGTTTAATCCCAGAAAGTAAGACTTTTTTCATATGACAAGTATACCAAAAAATACGGGGGTACTCAATATACACAGGTCTTCCACATCTTTTCCAGTCCGGTCGTTTTCTTTCAGATTTTTAGCATGCTAGTATTCAAACTATGACACGCGATGCACAATTACGAGTTCCTCCACAAAGTTTGGAATCAGAACAAGCCGTTCTTGGCTCTATTATGCTTCGCCCATCATGCTTTATCGAAATTGCCGACAAGATAAATCCGGAAGCTTTTTATAGCGACAAACATCGCAAAATTTATGAGACAATGCTCGAACTTTCGACTCGCAATGAGCCAATCGACCTTCTGACGCTCTCACACAATCTGCGCGAGAAAAAAATTCTTGATTCAGTTGGAGGTTCCAAATATCTCACAGAACTTTCAAATTCAGTTCCTTCTTCAACCAATGCGGAATACTATGCCGATATTATCGAACAAAAATATATATTGCGCAGACTTATCGAATCAGCAAACAACCTCGCCGAGCTTGGATATGACACAAAGCAACAAACTGTCGAAGATATTTTGGACACAGCCGAAAAAGAAATTTTTGCAATTGCCGAAAGTCCAAAACGTGCAAAATATTTGACCCTCAAAGACACTCTTAGTGAAGCGTGGACACGTCTCGAACGATTACACGAAACGAAGGGTGAACTTCGCGGAGTTCCGACTGGATTTAAAGCGCTTGATGATTTGCTTTCTGGATTTCAAAATTCCGACCTTATTATTCTTGCCGCTCGTCCGTCCGTCGGTAAAACAACTCTCGCTCTCGACTTTGCTCGTCTTGCTGCAACCAAGCACGGCATCGGAGTTGGAATTTTTTCTCTTGAAATGGCGTCACAGCAACTTGTAGACCGCATGCTTGCTGCTGAGTCACGCGTTAATGCATGGAATTTGCGCACTGGTCGTCTCTCGTCCGATCATGATTTTTCACAACTTCAAGTTGCAATGGATAGTCTTTCAAAAGCACCTATTTATATCGATGACCAGCCATCAAGTTCAATTGTACACATTCGTTCTGCGTGCCGAAGAATGAAAGCCGAACACAATATTGGATTCATTATTATCGATTACCTTCAGCTTATGTCGACAGCAAAGCACTACGACAGTATGGTCAATCAAATCACCGAAGTATCTCACTCACTCAAGGCTCTTGCGCGTGAAATTGACGTACCTGTTCTTGCACTCTCACAGCTTTCGCGTGCGGTTGAAGCTCGCGGTGGCGAACCACGACTCTCCGACCTTCGCGACTCAGGATCTATCGAACAAGATGCCGATGTTGTTATGTTTATCCATCGTGAAGACAAACACAACAAAGACGCTCCACCAAACATTGCCAAAATCATGGTTGAAAAACACCGTAATGGTCCAACAGGATACGTTGAGTTATTCTTTGACGAAAAAACATCCAGTTTCTTGCCTATCGACAAAGGAAACCTCGATGCATTTTCGCAAGAAGCACAACAAACAAGTAAGGGTGGTTTTGATGATGTGGACTTTTAACACACAGTAGCAAACTGACATGGATACTCTCAAAAAATTACAAGAATTATTCAAACGATTTCCCGGCATTGGTGAACGCCAAGCCATGCGTTTTGCATATTTCCTTGCAACTGCAGACGAGGGCTATACTCGAACTCTGATTGAGACGATTCAAGATTTAAAATTAAATGTAAAAAGATGCACACGATGTTTTGCTTTGTCTGAAAAGATCGTAAATAGACGATGTGGAATTTGTAATGATATAAAAGCAAACAAGAGCCAGCTGCTTGTTATTGAAAAGGATGCCGATCGAGAACGATTTGTAAAATCAAAAACATATTCAGGTACGTATTTTGTTTTGGGGGGACTCGCTCCAGCAATCGAAAAAGACGTAGCTTCACATATTCGAACAAGCCAACTTATTGATTTGATATCAAAAGAAATTAGTCACGGTCTTTCTGAAATTATTTTGGCATTATCTGCAACCCCCGATGGAGAACGCACAAACGCACTCCTTAAAGTTGCAATCAATAATATGTTTGAGGATAAAATAAAAATATCAGTACTTGGTAAAGGCCTCTCAACCGGCACTGAGATTGAATATTCAGATGCTGATACGCTTGCAAATGCACTGCAATCAAGACGATAAATTAAATTCAAAAATAAAAAGTGTGTATTGCAAAATGCAATACACACGATAGATAATACTGTGTTACAGAATTTTAATTAGTGACCGCCTCCTCCGAAGAGGTATCTGCTGTGATGTCGGGCATCATAACCTTCTTCGGCTTCTTTGAAGTCATTTTCAAGCTTTTTTTGCTCGAAATTTTCTTCAATCAGCTCCAGCAAAACGGGCTTTAAAACCCCCGCAACTTCTTCCGGCTTTTCACCGATTGCTTTCGATAAATGAACAATTTGTTCATTTATATTTGCGATTCTCAATGGCGTCTGTGCGACCATTGTTTTAATTGTTTTACGGAGGATTTCCGCTTTTTTTTCTAAACTTATTTCTGTATTCATTTGTTGCCCCGTTTTAGTTGTGGGCGAATCAACACTCCATGAATGAAGTTCTGATTTCCCCACAAAAAACGAGTGTTTTAATATTTGTTTATATTATAGCATAATACTAACCAATTCGTCAATATACAGTTTCAACAAAAGAAAAAATCACTCTGCTACGGTAGAGTGATTTTTTCTTTTGATTATTTGATTGCTGAGATTTTGACTTCTGAGTAAGGCTGGCGGTGTCCGTTCTTTTTGTAGTATCGAGATTTTGCTTTGTATTTTGCAACGACAAGAGTCTTGTTTTTTGCATTTTCTTGGAAGATTCCTTCAACAACAGCTCCTGAAATTGTAGGAGTACCGATTGTTGTATCTTGGCCATTATCCACAAGGAGAACTTCCTTGAAATAGACCTTATCACCTTTTACATATTCACCAGGAAGCTTCTCAACGTGAATAACGTCTCCGACAGATACCGGATATTGCTTGCCCCCAGTTGCTATAATCGCAAATTCTTTCATATGGAGCCATTTTACACGATAGCCAAAAAAAGTCAATAAACAGGTCTTTGTTGAAGCATAACTAAATACAATGTATAATAAAAGCCATGATATCACGTTACAATCATCAAAAGATTAATTGGATTGACATTGAGTCCCCAACTCACGAAGAAATCGTTACTATCGCCGAAGAATTTGACCTCCACCCCGTTGTTTCAAATGAATTACTTACACCTTCAGAACGTGCCAAAGTAGACGTGTATTCAAACGCGATTTACCTCATTCTTCATTTCCCTATTCGCAACAAAAAAACTGAACATATAGAGGAAGTCGAAGTTGATTTTATTCTTACCGAAAACAATCTCATTACGACACACTATGAACTCGTTGATCCTCTCCATGAATTCGCAAAAATCTTCGAGGCCGGTAGTTATCTCAACATCGGCAAAAATGACAGTCATGCCGGATTTTTGTTTTTCTTTGCTATTCGCGAATTATACAAAAACGCACTTTTTGTACTAGAATCGCTTGGTCATGATATTCGTGACATTGAAAAACACATCTTCTCCGGCAACGAAGCCGAGATGGTAGAAAAGATTTCCAAAGTAAATCGCGCCCTCATTGATATCAAACAATCAATGCGCTATCACAAAGAGACGTTGAAATCATTTTCTCGTGCATGCGTACAAATGTTTGGTCCAGATTTTGGTTATTATTTGAGTGCCATCGAAGGCGAATATGAACGAATAGAGCAATTGGCTGAAGAAAACCGCCAAATGATTCGTGACCTACGCGAAACCAATGACTCTCTCTTGTCTGCAAAAACAACTGCAACCATCAAGCGTCTTACCGCTGTAAACGTTGTTGTCCTCCCTGTTATGCTCATTGTTTTTATTTTTGGAATGAACTCGATATATCTCCGTCTCGACGAGACCTGGATGGTTATCTCGGTCTTTGGTAGTATGGTGCTCGTCGGTTTGTTTTCATTCCTATATTTCCGATCTAAAAAATGGCTCTAAAATTTTACAATACACTTTCCAAGCAAATCGAAGTCTTCGAACCAATTCAGGCCGACCATGTCGGTGTGTATACGTGTGGCCCAACAGTCTATGACTATATCCATATCGGTAATTGGCGTACATATACACTAAGTGACCTTGTAGTACGCGCATTAGCCTACAATGGCTACAATGTTGAGTATTACATGAATATCACTGATGTGGGACACCTTACAGGCGATAACAGCGGAGATGCGGATACTGGCGAAGACCGTATGGAAAAAGCAAAACGTCGAGAAGGCAAAAATGCATACGAAATTGCAAAATTCTATGCAGATAATTTCAAAGAAGGATACAAAACACTCAACTTAACTCAACCAAAATCATTTTTGTACGCAACAGAACACATCCCCGAACAAATTGATTTGGTCCATGACCTTATCAACAAAGGTCTTGCATACCAGATTTCAGACGGTATATATTTTGATACAGAAGCGTATGAAAAAGAAGGTTTTCATTATGGAGAACTTTCGAACCTCGATCAAATCAAGGCTGGCGCTCGTGTTGATTTCAATCCAGAAAAAAGAAACATGAGAGACTTTGCGTTGTGGAAATTTAGTCTATCCGGAGAAAAACGCGACATGGAATGGCAAAGCCCTTGGGGCGTTGGTTTTCCAGGCTGGCATATTGAATGCTCTGCAATGAGCATGAAATATCTTGGCAATCAATTTGATATTCATATGGGCGGTGAAGATTTAAAAAGCACACATCATCCAAATGAAATTGCTCAATCACAAGGAGCAACAAACCAAAATCCTTTTGTAAAATATTGGATTCATGGTGCATTCTTGCAAGTCGAAGGTGGACGTATGGGCAAAAGTCTTGGCAATGCATATACGCTGATGGACATCACAAATAAAGGTATTAATCCCCTCGCACTTCGATATTTTTATATGCTTGGACACTACAGCGTTCAACTCAATTTTAGCTGGGAAGCTCTTACTGGCGCAGATAACGCACTCAAACATATATATGAACACTTCACAGGACTTGGCAATGAAATTGGAACCATAGATACAGAATATAAAAATAAATTTATGGAACGTATCAATGATAACCTCGATACACCGAACGCTCTTGCTGTTGTTTGGGAGTTACTCAAAGATAAAGATATTTCTAACGCAGACAAAAAGGCCACGCTTCTTGCGTTTGATACAATGCTTGGATTTGGCCTCGCTTCAATAACCGAAGAAATAATCCCAGAGGAGATTATTCAACTCGTAAAAGAGCGCACTATTGCTCGCGATCTTAAAAACTGGGAATACTCAGACAAACTCCGCAAAGAAATTGAGGACAAGGGATACAAAATAAAAGATACAGATACTGAAACAATAACTAGAAAAATCTAATTAAAATCCGTATACAAAATACCCGTATAGTGTGAGAAAAATAATCACAGCAAACATTGTATACAAGATGTCCTCATCTTCGTCTTTTTTCATAACGTTAATTTGATTTAAAATTAATACTAAATGTTGACCCAAGCCCAACACCAGGAGAATCAATTGCAATGTGACCTCCATGAGCTTCAGCAATTTGTTTTGCAAGATACAATCCAAGTCCTGAACCACCGGTATTTGTCTTACCACCTTCACCTCGACTAAATTTTTGGAACAATTTTTCTTTTTCTTCCGCAGAAATTCCCATTCCAGTATCAGTAATAGCAACCGTTACAAAACCACCAGTAGTATCCTTGGAGAGATTAACAGTGATACCACCCTTTTGAGTATATTTGATTGCATTATCAATAACATTCAAAATAACTTGGCGAATCTTTTCCATATCTCCGTTGACTGTATATGGAGACTTGTTGTCGGTAACAAAATTAAGAGTAAGTCCTTTTTTCTGTGCCGTAATCGAGAGATCGGTCGAAAGATCTTTTGCAGCTTTTTCGATATCAAACGGAGCCATTTCATATTTCATTCCACCAGCTTCAATTTTTGAAACGTTCAACAAATCTTCAACAACTTTGGTCAAATGGTTACTTGATTGAAACACACGATCAATCGCTTCTTTTTGTTTTTCTCCAACTTCTCCAAATGAACCCTCGAGAAGCATTGACGTATAGCCTTTGATCGCAGTCAAAGGACTTCGAAGTTGATGTGACGCGAGTGACAAGAATTCAGTTTTCAATTTGTCCAAACTCTTAAGTTTCTCATTAGCATCTTGAAGAGCTTCATACGTGAGTGACTTATCAAACGCCAAAGACACAACGTTTACAATACTTCCGATAATATCTTTTTCATAATCAGGCAATGCATCATACTCACGATTCATGGTAATAATAAACATACCCAGAACTCGATCACCAAGAGCAAGAGGATAAATAATTGATGATTTTAAATGAGCTCTATCAGCAAGCATGGATATTTCTTTTTCATTTAACACTCCACCCTTCAATAGAAACCCAAATTTTTGATTGAGTATTGGCGCACGTTTAACAACGATTGCGTCAAAAAAATCTCGTCCAGAAACCTTGTTCAAAATAACCTGAGAATCAAGATTAATACCAGACAAACGTAGTTGTTCTTGATATCGCTCCGAACGTTGAACACCAATTTGAGACATTACATCTGTTTCTTTGTTGTACAAAAAAACAGCCACCGATTCATAATTAAGTGCGTCGCGAATTGAACTGGAAATATTTTTTGCCAATTGCTCTGGCTCAAGAGTCAAAATACTTATTTCATACAGATGACCCAAGAGCGACAGCGCCTTGTTTTTGGTTGAAAGTTCAGTATTTCGTTTGTACAAAAGCGCGTTGATATCTGTAGGCGACAAGTTTTTGCCAGCATCGAGTTCGCTATTTTTTTTGCCATTAAGAAGCCACATGAATGAGATAATTATACCTCATAAACAAACAAAAAACACTCAAATTCTGTGAATTTAAATGTTTTTTTGTGATAAAAATAATTTTTATTTCAAACTGCTTGGAATATCTTCTGTCGGAATATCTGCTGTAAGATCTGATACTGCTTCACGACTCACATCGCGAGACAAACGACCAAAGAGTTGCTCATATCGAGCTACAAGTGCATTCACCACTTCCCTTGGATCATTTGCTTTTATATTTACCAATTGTTTACTTTGGTCAACAACCTCAAAACCTTTTACCTTCGAAGCCTCAGCCCACGCAAGAGGGCCGATAATAGCCTCTTGTTCCTTGATGATACGTAACGATATTTGATTGAAAACATTTATTGTTGTATCCATAAAATTAATTGTTATTTTCATTTATGTGATTAAACATTCCTCCAACATAGACAAGAGAAACTGTCATCAGAAAATAAGATACTAGATACATATAATCATTTACGCCACCCACATACCATGTACCAGCATTAGCCTGATAAAGAAACATAAAATCAGAAAAATATTGAAAAACAAGTGCAATCAACATAAAAGTAAGGGGTTTTTTCATTACTCCGCCCAAGACAGATTTACATAAAACTAAAGCTAAAATCGCAACCGATACATAAATTGCTTGACCAAATGGATAACCAAAATCTAGAAAAATTTTAAGTTTACTTACTGGATCAAATTGATAACCCTTAAGAAAAAACATGTAGGAAAAAATTAACATAAACAAAGGAAGAAGAAAAACAAAAATTTTTCCCCTTATTGAACGCAAAGAATATTTTAATCCACTAACATTAGCCAAATGAATTGAACCAATAATATACAACAAGACGCTTCCAAAGTAACCAATATCACCGATAGATGGATATGGAACTTGAACACCTTGTATATATATGTAATATGCGTATGCTGCTTGACCCAAAAATTGAAAAAGTAGACCTAGTGAAAAAAAAGTAATTGCTCTACCAAGCATACTTTTTAAACCGCCCCACTTCTTTGAATATACTAAACCAGCAATACCACCAAATAATGAAACAAAAGGATAAATAAGTGTAAAGTAATTATTCTCAATACCCTCTTTTAGGCCTCGATAATAAATAGAAAACCACCAAGCAGATAATACTACAAAAATTACAAGTATTATCTTTACAAACAAACTACGTGCGAAAATTGATTTTTGATCCATACTGACATTATAGACTCTTAATATTTATGGTGCAATATGAGTTATTCACTGTTTAATAATTGTATTCTTTTTGAGGAATTTTATTGGTCTAAATGATGATTTTGAGTGACGTAAATATTCAACACCCAAATCTTGTTCATAATTCAAAAATAATCTTTTTTCTTGAATAAGAATCTTACAAGTTTCATGAAGGAGAAATGAATAGATACCCGAAAAATTTGTGTTTGCTTTTGCAAAATGTGCAAGTGCGTATTGTGTATTTGGAATAATTTCATTTATACAAAACCCAATAAGTTTATCGTCACAATAAATACAAACTGTCCTAAAATTTGAAAAATCTAACTTTAATATTCGAGACATGGCTTCTGACTCATTAATAAACTCAAGAATTCTATCTTGTTGCATCTTTGCGGCCTTCCATTCAAATTCAAGTTTTAAAATATCATCTTTGATTTCGTCAAACGAAGAAAATACTTTTGTTGAAATATTAAAATTACTTTTTTTAAACCGATTAATTTGATTTCGCTGAGTTTCATATTTCTTACCCTCGCAGGCAAAAAAATCATTCACGTTATAAATATAATCAAAATTATCTTGGTCTGGTATTATAATAAAACTATTTGTTGCATTTAAAAACCGAATTTCCTCGGGAATTAATCTTAGCTTAGAGCCAAGTCCGTTTTTCATTGAAAAATCAGATAATAAATTTATTGTTTTCTCAACTTCATTATCTCCAATAAAAGAATAAAACTGTTCTTTTGATAGATAGTCATTAAAACGAACGATTAAATTATTATTCAAACTAGAAACGGCCATATCACCTCGAGTATCCCAACTCCACATACTAACAAAATTAAAATCAGAATAAGGCGAAAACTTTTTGGTAAAATTTTCTATTTCATCTTTATCAGATAGTTCTAATTTTTTGAACTCAGGAAATTGCGGAATCATAAATTTGTTTACACTTATAGTATACCACAAAATCCTTATAAATACTAGTATATTAAAAACCCTCCAATAACAACAAGGATAATTCCCAATATATATTGAAAATGAATTTGAGGTCTATCCTCCTTAAAAAACTTAGGGAGAATTAATGCTAATAATAATCCTTCAATCAAAACAAAAACAGGCTGAACCGAACTTACTGAAAGCACTAATCCAACAGGAGCCAGAACAAATGCAGCGTTTGTCACAAGAACCGCTCCAATGTTTAGAAGCTCCGCGATACCCACCAGAAAAACTGAATTCCCTTTTGTCATAGCAAAGAATTGTTTTTGGTATTTTTTAGAAAAAATAAAAAAAAGAATTCCAGCAAAACCTATTCCGACATATTGCCAAAAAATTGATGTCCACAAAGGCAACATCTCGCCTGCCATTTTAAAGAAGGTTCCATATAGTCCAATAAACAAAGTAGACAGAGTCATTAATAGGACGACTTTTTTCTTTAGATGAAATTCATTCTTCTTTACAACCAAACATAATGTTCCAATCAAAATAATGAACACTGCAACCATTTGAGTAATTGTTGGAATTTCGTGAATTAGAAGATACCCAAATAATATTCCAAAGACGGGAGAGAATTGAAATAAAGCAATAACAGTACTCGTTGACTCAATTTCAAGTGAAAGAAAATAAAAATAAATATATAAAGCTTCAAAAACACCAGAGAGAATCAAAATAAAAATATTCTGTGGTGTTAAAGATAAAGTTATTGATCCTTGGTGAAAAAAAATAATACCAGCAACCAACAGGCTCATCAAAGATGACAAAATAATTAGTCCTCCGCTTCCACCTTCAGAGCTTACCACTTTTGATAAAATATATTTATCAAAATAGTTTGCAATGCTCCAAAGGAGCGGGGCTATTAATGCCAGTAGAAGCCATGTCATAAATTTATATTTTAATCATACAACAAAAATCTAAAAGGGTGAAGTTTACTGTCGTATTGTTTTTTGCCGTCAGATTCTAAAAAGAACATCGAACCAAACGCAAGTAAAAACATTCCCAAGGTAAATAAAAAATCAGAGATGTTTGCGTTGAAATAAGTACCCCTTGTTGTTGCATAAGAAAAAGAAAAATCTGCTATAAACATAGAAACTATTCCGAAAAGGACCGAGAGTATTCCCCAACGATATTTTTTAAATAAAAATTCAAAATACAAACCAGACAAAATAACTGAAAAGGTAAGTCCCGCAAAATCTCCAATTGGATAGGCAAGGTCGGTTATGGTTTTTAATAGTGGATCACTTGGAGTAAATAAAACACCAGCACGAGCAACTGTAACCAAAACATAATAACAAAGTACCAACATAATAAGTGGAACGATAACGAGAAGAGGTATTGCATATTTTTTGCGTAAACCAAGATCAGCCCCAGCACCACGAGAAAGATAACTGGCACCAATGCAGTAAAAAAATACACTAGGAGCATAACCCAAATCAGCCAAAGAAGGATAAGGTGCTGAAATTTTTAGAAAAAAATTATAGTAAGACCAAATTACACAGCCTAAACCCCAAAAAAGTAATCCAACCCCCATAAAAAATAAACCTTTGTGTATTAATCCGCCTTCACCTTTCCATTGTTTTGCACCAGAAATAAGCACAAACCCACCAACAAGTGGTATTACACACATAAGAATTGAAAATAGATAATTATACAAAGTATCTGTTTTGCCTGTTAAATTAATCCATGCACAAAAAATGGACATGAAAATCATAAAACCTAAAAAGATTTTTTGGATATGAGTAAGATTCATAAATATTGTGTGTTTATTATTATAGCATGCACACACTATGTTTTGTCAAAGGAAAATGACATATATTATCCATACAACATGCGATATGTATGTATTTGTGATACTATTTCCGCATGACTCAATCAATTATAAACACAAATGATTCAGCACATGCAGATGTGCATATTATCAGTGCTCCGTACGATTTGACGGCTTCGTTCCACAAAGGTACAGCTCTTGGACCCAAAAAGGTTATCGACTGCCTACACACACAAATAGAATTTTTTGACAAAAGATACAAAGTTGAATCAACCCAAAAAATAAAGATTGCTGAAAGCGATATCGCCGGACTCGAGCGAATGACACCTGAAAATGCACACCACGCAGTCGTGCAAGCTGTTGAACAGAGTAAGGCCCCGCTCACTTTTCTTCTTGGCGGCGAACACTCAATGTCATACGGAGCACTCAAAGCTTTGGCAAAAAAACATAAGCCGAGTGATGTAACAATTTTTCAAATCGACGCGCATTGCGATTTGAGAATCGATGATAGTGATTATACTGATGGTGAAGCCACACAATACGCCCACAGCGCAGTTATGCGACGTGCACATGAAATGGGTTACAAACTGGTCCAGGTTGGAATTCGCGCATTTTCAAAAGATGAGTATGAATACTTCACAAAAAACAAAAAAACAATTACGACGTTTCCATGGGGTCAAACAAAACCAAATGGTCAATTAATTGTTCCAACAATCCAAAAAGTCCTCGCATCAATCAAGACAAAGAAAGTATATATTTCAATCGACGTAGATGGAATTGATCCTGCGTTTATGCCAGGTACTGGTACTCCGGTTCAAGGTGGACTTGAGTGGTGGTATACACTTAAACTATTGGAAACAATCATAGAAAAGAAAAATTTAGTCGGTGCAGATATTGTAGAGGTCTCGCCTGTTACAGATAATGTACTCACAGAATACGGCGCAGCACAAATTGCATACAATATGATTAATACGTTTTACAAATCACGATTAATTTCAAAGAAAAAATAATCCTAGGTTTTACAAACAATAAAAACACTCACTTTTCATTGCAGTCTTCGCTGCCAAAATGAAAAGTGAGTGTTTTTATTATTTGTTTAATGCAATATGTTATTTTATAGACCGTATTTCTTTATGAGTTCATTTGCGCCATCAGGGTTTGCCTTTGCCTCAAGCAATGCTTGAATCATAAGTGGAGCAACAATCGTTGCGTCAGATTCAACAACAAACATCGGAGTATCCTTTGTGAGTTTGTCCCATGTGATTTTTTCGTTTGGAGTTGCACCTGAATACGAACCGTATGAAGTTGTCGAGTCAGAAATCTGACAGAAATATGCCCATGGTTTTACGTCTTTCACCTCCATATCATACTTGAGTGACGGAACAACACAGATTGGAAAATCCCCCGCAATTCCTCCACCAATTTGAAAAAATCCAACACCAGCACCTTCTGACATTTTTTGATACTGGTCATAAAATTCACCCATGTATTCGATTCCACTTTTTGCAATCGAGGCACTACATTCCCCATGTTTTACATGAGATGCAAAAATATTTCCGAATGTTGAATCTTCATATCCAGGTACAACAATTGGAATATTTGCTTTCGCGGCTGCGAGTAACCAACATTCTTCCGGATTACCTTGGTAGTCTTTTGGATCGACTTGTTGGATAAGTTCATAAAAATATTCATGCCAAAATCGACGAGTATTGTCTGCTGTTGCTTTTTTCCATGTTGGAACGATTTGTTTTTCAACAACTCGAAACGCTTCATCTTCTGGAATACTTGTATCTGTCACACGACGCATTCTGTTTTCAAGAATTTTTGTATCATCTTCTTTTGTGAAGTATCGATAATCCGGAAAATCTTTGTAGTGATTATGGGCAACGAGACGAAAGAGTGATTCTTCACAGTTGGCACCTGTTACAGACATTCCAGAAATAAGTCCTGCTCGAATTGCTGGTGCAAGCACGATTCCAAGCTGAGCTGAGCTCATTGCTCCAGCAACAGCCCAAAACATCTTGCCACCTTTTTGTGTATGCTCCCAATATGAAATCGTCGCATCACGGAGCGCACGTGCGTTAAAATTCTTGTAATTTTTTAATATAAATTCGAACGTACTTAAATTGTTATTCATGTGATTTTACTAAATCATGCTGCGCAAGTTCCTTTAAAGCGCGGCTTTATACTAATAATTTCTACCAACCGAAGTTTTTGCCAACTTCATCTGCACTCTCACGCTTGCGAGCAACCACAACGTGGCCGTTTTCAACAATAATTTTTATAGGAGAAGAAAGTAAACAATGTTTCATTGAAAGTGATGCTTGGTACGCGCCGGTATCAAAAACAACAATGTACATAGTATCCGGACTATCATTGTGGTATTCAGGAAGAGAAACGGAACCGTTCACGCCGGTATAAATATCATCTGAGTCACACGTTGATCCCGCAAGCCAAACGTCAGTTAATTCACTGTCGCCTTTGTTGTTTACGGGAGCAATAGCCCATTTTTGTTTAATTGCCCATGTATCACAAAGATCATTCATAAAGCTTCCATCAATCACATACCATTTCTTTGCACCAGCGCCTTTACCATGAATCTCTTTTGTATCAATAATTTTGTATACAGTAATTTGCGCAGGAGCAACAATATATCTACCCCATTCACAAATCAAATTTGGATGAGCAACACCACGCTTTTCGGCCTCACTCTTCAATAATTCGAAAATTTTCTCCATTATTTTCTCGACAGGATAACTCTTTGTTCGTTCATATGGAATAGGCATTCCTCCACCAATATCAAGTGTATCAAGTGATGGATTGATTTCTTTGAGTTTGAAGAATACATCAAGCGCATATTTAATCGGACCCAACACATCATTAAGAGTTTCTATTTGAGAACCAATATGATAATGCAAAATTTTTAGATTCTTAAATTTTCCCATCTCCAAAATATCTTTTGCGGGAAATCCAAAACGATCAATTGATTTGTTCCAAATCGAATTTGCTTTGACCGGCATATCAAGACGAATACCCACATCATACCGCGAGTGCTGCAAAAGCTTGAGTTCACTTGGTCCCTCAATAAGAGGAAATACTTTCGTACCCTTGTGTTGAAGTTCATCAATCAAGTTCATGTATTTGTCAGTCTTTGGACCATTGCAAAGAATCCGAATATTCGGATTGAATGTTTCTGCCTCAAGCATCTTTTTGACAAGCCACAAATCATTGTATGAAGAAGTCTCTAGATGAGCGCCTTCACCAACAAGAGCCATGACAACCTCCTTGTTCTGGTTTACTTTCATCGGATAGTGATAAAAGAATTTGCCGGTATATCCGATCTTTTTTGAAATATCTTTTGTTAAATCCAAAAAATCTTCGAGTCTTTCCTCAACCACAAACGGCATAAGAATCTCAAGCGACGTACCCATTTTGTCAGCAAGATATCGTACATTGTAAATATTATGACCTTCGTTGATTATAAGATCACCATCTTTGTTAAAATCAAAATACTGAGTGTTATACTCCTTTGAACCAATTTTCCAAAGTTTTTTGGAAAAGGATGAATTAGGTTTCATTTCTTGAAAAAAATTTTGTTTTTATGCTTGCAAGGCTTATGTTTTATAATAGAAAAACTATATCATACTGAGATTGTCCGTCAAGTAAATCATGGTATTTATCCACAACCTGCACGCTTTTAGGCTCGAAAACCAGGCAAAAATTCTTTGATAATCATTTGAGCAGTAGATACTGTTTGGACGGCATTTTCTTTTGCTGGATTAACTTCAACCAAATCCATAGAAAAAAGTTTTCCGGAGTCAACAATTGGTTTAATACAGTCTTTTATCATCTCCACTCCAAATCCATCTGGATTTGGAGTACCCGTTGCACTAACGATGTCTTTTTCAAATACATCAATATCAAATGTAACATGAACAAATTCTACATTTTCACAAAAATCTGCAATCTTTTTCATCATACCTGCCTTGTCCGCATCAATCATTTTTGAATCAATAACCGGAATGCCTTTTTCTTGTATAAAACGAGACTCTTCTTCTTCGAGAAGCATGTTGCCTATATATAGAAATTGATTTGATGGAATAACTTCGACATTTACAACGTCTGCAATTGATTTTTCGTCGAAGATATCAAAAAACGGACGCACCCACATACCATGAAAATTTCCCGTTGGGCTGGTACGCTGAAGATGAATATCTCCATGAGAATCAAAATCAATAATTCCAACTTTTTTACCTTCCAAAAACCGCAAAACTCCAAGTATTGTTGCGTATGCAATACTGTGATCTCCACCGACATTAATCAATCCAGAATATTTTTTGTGAGTAAGTTTTTCGACAATGTCATTCGCAAGTGTTGCCGATTCTTCGGCCACAACAGGATAATATGTTTCTTTGCTTATTGGATCTGGATCTGAAAACGTATAATCAAAAAGGTCTACTTCATTTTCTTGTGAAATATCTTGTATAAACTCTGGAGTAAGCACCGCATCTGGTCCGTTTTCCACGCCAATATTAAGGACTGTCCCACCACTCGGGATATATTTCATTCCAAGCCGAGACGAAACCTTTGAAACAAGTAGTTTTTTCATAAAAAATATATGAACATTAAAACCCCAATAATTCCAATAATACCACAAAACAAAAACAGAGTAAAGACATTTAAAGATTAACGAAAATAAAAAAAACTGAACATAGTTCAGTTTTTAAAATGTAAATATCTTTTTAATGAGCTTTTGGGGTCCAAAGACCTTCGATGGATTCACCATTGTGAGCGTTAGCAATTACCTGCGCAGCAAGCTTAGTAACATCAATTTCACGGTAATCCTTAATCGCCTGTTTTTGTTGCGAAGTTACGTAACATGAATTTGTGAAAGTTACGCTTTCAAAGCCTGCTTCATTAATAGTATCAACAGCTCTCCCTGACAATACAGGATGAGTTGTATATAAATGGTTTGCAACGGCACCTCTGCTACGCATCGCATGAGCACCTTTTGATGCAGTTCCACAGGTATCGGCAATATCATCAATAGTAAGAACAATAAAACCACCAGGATCTCCTATAATGTTTATGATTTCGGTATCGCCGTTCTTAACATCACGATCCTTGTCTGTGATTACCATACTCAAGCCCAACATGTGAGCTACTTTTCTGCAACTGTTGGCGGCACCGACATCCGGAGAGTTAACAATATACTTTTCGGGACACAGATCAGGAAACCTGTTTTTGATATCTTCTACAATGAGCGGAACCGTCTCAATATCTTGCATCGGCAACATTGGATGCACAGTCCGACTTGCCGGATTGTGCAATTTGCACACAAAAATCTGATTTGCGCCTTGTGATTGCAACAGGGTCGGTATCATGTGGGCCAAAATCGGCTCCCGCAAATTGCTGGGTTTATCTTGCCGCGAGAAATTAAGATACGGCATTATGACCGTTATCCAACTCTTTGGTGAACCCTGACGAAGCGCAGCAACTAAGGCAAAACACTCAAAGAGATCCTTGTACTTAAGTTTGTCGTTGCCCGGCTGGCAAAAAACAAAAAGGTTACGGTCTCTGATTGTGTTTTTTTGATGCAATATAAAATCCGCATCAGAAAATTCCCTAAACTTTGTTTCTTCCAGGTTTGTTTTAAGGTGTTCTGCCACCTTTTGCGCAAATTCCTGGTTGCGCCCACAAGCAAACAACATAAGTGGAAATGGATTTAGTCCAACATGTTCTTCCATTGTATAAATAATTTTAAATTGTGAAGGAAAAAATATAAACGCATTCTACATTATTGATTGATAATGTCAATATATTGATTAACGCAAATAAAAACAGAGCAAAGACATACATCTTTACTCTGTTATATTAATAAAATTACTCACATTTCGCTCGGAACTTCAATTCCGATCAAACTCAAACCAAGCGAGAGTACGGAAGCAACGGCCGTAGACACAAAAAGTCCAGCAACATTGTTTTCTTTGATAATAAAGTTTTTTGCGTAGTACGAATTGTACTCGCGGGCAAGCTCTATCAAATATCCGGCTACATAATGCGGAGCATATTTTGCAACCGCCATTTCAAGAGCGGCACCAAAACCGTCTATCTTTTGTGCCAGAATAATTTCCGGCTTGCCAAGTGACACATTAGAAAATGTATCAGGATAGATACCAGCTTCTGTCGCTTTTTCAATTAACGAATTAATTTTTACGACAGCATACTGGACATACGGACCGGTGTCACCTTTGAGATTGAGCATTTCTTCTAAAGAAAATGCAATGTTCTTTTCGCAAGAGCGGAACAGGTCATAGAACTTAACCGCGCCAATGGCAATCTTTTGTATATCATCATCGGAAATTGTTTTGCCGGGAACTTTTTGTACTTCCTTCCTCACCTCTTCCAATCCATCATCCAAAACATTTTCAAGTAGAATTACATTTCCAGCGCGAGTACTCATCTTCCCCGCCTTTAATTTGTACAAACCGTGTTTTACATGAACACGCTGCTCTTTGGTAAAATACCCGAGCAATTCTTCTGTCTTGAATATTTGTTTGAAGTATTCAGCCTGTTCGCCGCCAACTTCATTGATGATTACAATATCGCTTCCGTATGTTTCTTTGCGATACCTGTCGGTCGCCAAATCACGTGTAGCATACAATGTACTGCCATCCTGTTTGAGAACCATAAGCGGAGGAAGTTTGGTGTCCTCATCAAAAAAGACCAGCTCAGCACCTTTTTCTCCAATCCGGCTCAGGTTTTTCTCACGAAGTTCTTGCAGAACAATATCCATTTTGTCCTGAAAAAATGATTCGCCATTGGTGGTATCAAATGACACATTGAGCCTCTTGTATATTTTTTCAAACTCAACCATCGAAAGTTCCACACACATGTACCATATTCGCGTCGCTTCAAGATCACCGTTTTCCAAACGAGTAAACCACGCGCGAGCTTCATCTTCGAGAGCAATATCAACTTCGGCCTCCTGGTGAAATTTGACATACAAAGCAACCAGGTCTTTTACCGGCTCCGATGATTGCATCAACTTTTTTTCATCACCCCATTTTTTAATGGCAACTGTCATTTTGCCGAACTGCGTTCCCCAATCACCAATATGGTTATCTTTGAGAACGTTACATCCAGCATGTTTGAGTAGCCGAGCGAGACTGTCTCCAATAATTGTCGAACGAAGATGTCCTACTGTAAACGGTTTTGCGATATTGGGAGATGAAAATTCCACAATACGCAAACGCTTGTCATCAACAAAACCGGAACAAAATGTATCGCCGGAAAGTATTGCCTCAAGCACAATGGATTGCAACACCTGTTCGGTAAAAAAGAAATTGATATAGTCGTTGACGATTTCAATCCGATCAACGCAATCCGCCAATTTGACAGACAGCCTCTTTTTCAAATCATTACCAATACTGAGAGCATCGGTACCCATTTCTTTTGCGAGTTTGAATGCAACGTTTGTCGCATAATCGCCATGCTTTAAATCCTTCGGCTTTGCAAGCTCAAACGTAATAAGAGGATATTGCCCCTCTTGCAAACACTCCACAATGGCTTGTTTGATTATGTGAGTATATTTCATTATTAAAGTATTTATGCGTGAACGTATATTTTCTTCACAATACTTAAATAAAAATTGATTGTCAAATTTTGTAAGAAACCCGCTTATACTATTTTTCTCCGTATAAACTTTGAGAAGTCACGGTGAGATTTGGATTTATATAATTCAAATTTTTTGTTTCCTCAACAGAAAAATAACTAAAGAAATCATTAGTTACAAAATCTTGAGAAAGAGCAAAGCCAAGATTGTATTCTATTCCCAATTTTCCCTGAAGCATGCTTCCAAGCATGTACGGAATATTGTGTTCTTTTGCAATTCTAATAATTTCCAATGCGTTCAAAATTCCGCCTGTTTTTGCAAGTTTGATATTAAAATAATCAGCAAGCTTTTCTTTTGCATAAAATTCAGCTTCAAGCGGAGTATGTAGGCCTTCATCAATCATTACAGGTAATTTGGTTTTGGCTTTCAACTCACGAAGTCCCGTAATATTATCTTTGTGGAGGAGTTGCTCTGCCCATGCAACACGCAAATCAAGCAACGCATTTGAAAAAGTAATTGCCTTATCAGCTGAATCAAACGCTTGATTTGCATCAACGGAAATTGAAACCATTTTGTTTATTTCAGAAAGATACTGTATTGCAGAAAGTTCTAATTCCAAGTTTTTGCCCACCTTAAATTTGACGTGTTTTGGATTGTTTTCGTTAACAATTTTATTAATTGTATTTTTGTATTCGTCCAAACTTAATAGATATGGAATGGTTGTCTGAATAAAAATTGTTGTATCATTGTTTTTACCAAGTAACTGAGTAAGATTTTCCCCTTTTTTCTGCGAAAGAATTGAAAATAATGCCTGTTCAACTCCACACATAAGTCCGGTGTTATGCGCAATCAAAAGACGAACGTTTTCCATAATTACAGAAATATCTGCCACAGAGTCAACGGACAAAAAACTAGATAGTGCATTCTCTACATACGGTGCAAAATATTTTGCACCTTCTTGTAACTCACCATTAATATCAATAGCATGCGCAACTTCACCAGCGCCAACAACGCCATTATTGTCAGTAATTACAACCTTGGAATATGGCAATTCATACAACTCGCCCAAAAAATACCGAAACGGTTTATCGAGTTTTATGTTGTTGTTTAAAATTTCGCATTTCATATACAGCTATTATACATAAAAAAACATTGAGGTAAACTCAATGTTTTATAAAAGCGTTAATATTTTTTGCTTAAACCAAATCCCATTTTTGTCGATGTGGTAACCAACAAATGAATCATCAATCAGCTTCTTGATTTTTTCGTGAGTTTCCTCACTATAAGAATCTTCGTTGAATACGACAGGGACAAATTGACCATCTGATTCACCGGACTTAAATTTGGCTTTACTGGTTTCTTTGTTTAGTACTTTGGAAAGTATTAATCTCGAATCAGTTGCAGGATTTTTCCCATAATACGTCGGATTGTACCCAATGATCAGAGAACCGGTATCAATCCTCATTTTTAAACTTGGATAATTTTCTACTCTGATAGTAAAGTATAATTTTGATTTGTTTGCTTCTATAGCAAATTTTTCCTGTTCGTCAGCAAGAAGTTTGCCTAAACCAAGACCCTGACAATCTGGATGAATAGCTGTACCGTACAGATACGCACAATCATCTGGAAAATCAGGACAGCCAACAAAATGCTTTATAACAATTTGAGACTCACCTACAAGATTGCCCTCCATAAGCAAAAGAAAAATAGCTCCGTTGTTTATAATGTTTTCAATCTCTTCCAGTGATACCCCTTTGAACTCACCAAAACAGCGGTCATCTAAGTCTTTTATTTGTCCAATATCAAACAAAGTTGCAATTCGAATTTGGACATCATTCCTGCCTATCGTTTCCATAAACCTATGTTTTTAATTTTATTTGTTCACACTGTACAGTTTTTTTAAAAGTATGTCAATAAAATAAAACGACCCTCAAAAGAAGATCGTTGTACAAATACTTTACTTATTTTGTCAAAAAGTTCATTATTACTTCTTTTACTCCATCCGGGGAAGCATGGATATTAATCGGCTCAAAATTGTCAAACTCAGGACATTTTGGAATCTCCTGAATTTTGGCAATTATCTCGCTACTATGCGCACCGCTATAGCTTTTCAAATCATCTACACATTTATATCCAGCACCAGTAAACGACAACAATAGCCGATCACTTTTGTTAAACATGTGTTTATGTTTGAGTACAGCAGCAAGCGACATAATACCAGTTGGCTCAGGAATAAATCCGAGACGAAACGATTTCGAATGTTCAACCAACAAGTCATACGCTTTCACGATGTCTTGATTCATAATATTACCCAAGGGAAATCCATTACTTTTTTTTACTGCATGCATCAATTGAGGCATACTGTAACTTTCTAAAGCAATCGAACCCTCAGCGGCAGAAATATGTTCTTCGCCAAAGAGAAAATCTGAGTATTCATGATAACTTTTTTTCATCTTGAAAGCTTCCTCTGTTGGAAATGCACCTCGCATTCCGACAGGCACAGCCTTAATTCCAGAAAATCCCAAATGATCAAAGCCAAAAATCATACCGGAGACATAACTACCATTCCCCACACCAGCAACAATATGCGTCGGCATTGCATTAACATTAAGCGCGTCAACAATTTGTTTCGAAGCAGATACAACTTGAGTCATCAAGAAATCATTATTCACGTTGGCATTATACATGCATGGAATTTTGATTTTCTGTGCAAAGTTATACACGTCTTCAAAAACAACATTGTGATTTTCGTTATCAATACCAATTACAAGTGCGTTTTCAAAACCTCTCAAGATTGGAAGCTTTGAAGTTGTCGCTGGAACAAAAATTACACATTTTTTGCCAGCTTCTTTGGAATAGTGCGCGAGACTCACGGCGTGATTGCCGGAAGATACAACCGTAAATGCAGAAGAATTATTTTCAATGCCTTCTTTGATGGCAGCCTTAACCAAGTAATCCTTCATGCTTCCAGTCTCATTCGCTCCTTCGTAGCGTATCCAAACCCTGGAAACACCCAAGATTTCAGCGATTTTTCTTTCTGGAATAATAGGAATGTGAACTTTCCATGATGTATCAAGTCCAGAATATATAGTCGGCCACAACGTACCATACTTTTGACCAACATTGTTTTGAATATTCTTTTTATGGTCTTTGAATCGTTGAACTTCCACTGTCTCACCAGTAAAAGTGCAATATGCTTGTTCTATTTTCATAAAGTAATTTTTAATGTGAGTACAATTTGAATAAACCTTACCGCTAATTTATTTACATGTCAAGAAGAACCCCAAATTAAGCTCAGGGTTCTTCTTTAACCATATATCTCTAGTTTCCTTCCTCTCTGAGAGTCTCAATTGCTTCTTTTGCTTTACGTGAGAGTTTGGTTGGAATTTTGACTATCACTTTGACAATCAAATCACCTCTTTTGCCTCGAGAACTAGGAACTCCATGTTCACGAATTCGGAGCTGTGTACCTGAAGCAATACCTTCGGGAATTTTCATTCCAACCTTGCCATCAAGTGTTTCAATTGTGCGTTCACCACCCAATATTGCTTCGGACAATTTAACCTCCAAATCCATATACAAGTTTTGTCCTTCGCGATGAAATACTGCGTGATTACTAATATTTATTTTTATATACAAATCTCCGGCGATGCCATGTTTGACCGCCTCGCCGAGTCCGGTCATGCGAATCATTTCTCCGTTTTCGATACCGGCAGGAATTTTGATTTCGATTTCTTCTTCGCGTCGTTTTACGCCAGCACCCTTACATGTCTGACACATTTCAGACGGCACAGTTCCTACACCATTACAAACTTCACACAATTTTGTTGTTGCAAATGTTCCAAGTATCGAACGTCGTGTTTCTCGAATTTGACCTTTACCATTACACGCCGAACATGTAACTTGTTTTGCGCCTTCTTTTGCACCACTGCCGTGACATGTCACACAGGCAGAAGTTTTTGTTAACAAAATTTTGCGAGTTGTACCAAAAATGCTATCCGCAAACGCAATTGTGATTTCAGTCGACATATCACGCCCTCGACGTTGTGATGTACCACCTCGAGCTTGTCCGCCAAAAAAATCAGAAAAAATATCACCGAGATCACCCATATCAAATCCTTGTTGACCTTGGAATCCAGAAAAATCAAATCCCCCAAAGCCTGATTGATTGAAGCCACCTTGTCCACCACCAAAATTTGGTCCATCTGCACCAAATTGGTCATACTGCGCACGTTTTTGATCATCAGAGAGCACTTGATATGCTTCATTCACTTCCTTAAACATTTTGTCGTCACCTTTGTTTTTGTCAGGATGGTATTTGTGAGCGAGTTTGTGAAATGCTTTTTTAAGCTCATCTTTTGATGAGTTTTTTTGTACGCCCAAAATTTCGTAGTAATCTTTTTTAGACATAATGCGATAATACTATGGAAAACAAACTTTGAAAAGATATTACATGCACTTTTCTTCTTGTCAGCGAAGACTGCGATGAAAAGTGCATGTAATTCTTTTCAAAACTAGTAAATTTTGTCACTTACCCAAGTAATTCCTTCATAATTTTTGACACAAGTGCTGGATTGGCGCTGCCTTTTGTTTCTTTCATCATCTGGCCAACCAAAAACATAAGTGATGCTTTTTTGCCCGCCTTGTAATCAGCGACAACTTTCTCATTTGCGGCAATAATTCGCACAGCAATTTCTTTGAGTGCTCCTTCATCATTTTTTTGGAGCAAATCTTTTTCTTCTGCGATTTTTATCGGCGAAGCATCTTCAATCACGATCATACCGAGAATATCTTTTGCGGCTCGAGAAGAAATTTTGCCATCAGCAACAAGTAGTATCAATTCGGCAAAATTTTCTGCACTCGGCATATTGATATCTGGATTACTTTTTTTTAAACCAAGAAAATCAGAAGTAATGTAGTTTGATGCTGTCTTAACTTTTTCTGGAACTTTAAGAATTTGCGCAACCTTTTCAAACCACAATCCCAATTCATGATCGACAATATAGCTTTCAATATCTTCTGCCTTGATTCCAAAATCAGTTACATATCGTGTACGTTTTTGATTTGGTAATTCCGGCAAATCTTTTTTCATCTGTTCGATATCAAACATTTCTGAAAGTTTAAATTTTGGAATATCGGGGTCTGGGAAATATCGATAGTCATTTGCAGATTCTTTTGCACGCTGAGAATATGTCGATTGTTTTGCCTCATTCCATCCGCGAGTCTCCTGTACGATTTCATTCTGTTTTCCTTCTTCGTATAAATTACGCATTCGTTCAAGTTCATAACGAATCGCGCGTTCAGCACTACGAAATGAGTTAAGATTTTTTACCTCAACTTTTGTACCAAGTTTGTCTTTGTCATTCGAGAGCGAAATATTCACCTCAACACGCATCTCACCCTTTTCCATATTGGCATCACCGACACCAAGGTACTGCAAAAGAAGCTGATATTCTTTTCCAAAAAGACCTCCGACTTTTGATGCTTCATCGATTGAGTCAAAGCTGTGAGTATCTGTCACAAGCTCCATAAGGGGCACTCCTGCACGATTGAAGTCAACAAGAGAATAATCCCCACGATCATGTTTTGACGTACCTGTATCTTCTTCGAGATGAATACGTGTGACCTTCATGCCAGCAAGTTCACCACCGGAAACAATTGGATATTTGTATTGAGAAATCTGATAGCCTTTTGGAATATCAGGGTAAAAGTAACTCTTGCGGTCAAACTCTGTAAAGTCAGCAATTGTACCGTTAATTGCAAGTCCGACCTGTGCAACCAATTGCATCGCATATTTATTAGGGACAGGAATTGCACCCGGATGAGCCATACACACAGGGCAAATGTTGACGTTTGGACGCTTTTCATCTGGGTCGTTTTTGCACCCACAAAACATTTTTGATTTTGTCTTTAGTTCGGCATGAATCTCAAGTCCGATTGCCGGGTAGTACTTTGTTTCCATATAGTTATCGTAAGTAAGTATTAATATTTGCCTGGTGCTCAACGTATGTTTTCGCGTAATGGATATTACCATTTTTATCATGAATATAATAGAGGTAGTCAGTTTGTGTTGGATTCATTGCTGCTTCAAGCGCAAGAGTACCTGGATTTGAAATCGGACCTGGTGGAAGCCCTCTATATATATACGTATTGTATGGTGAATCAAAACCCATGTCGGATTTTTGTAGCTCATTCTCAGAAATACCTTTTGCGTATGCAACTGTTGCATCCACCTGAAGCGGAATTTGTTTTTCAATACGATTCCATAAAATTCCTGATATTAACGCTCGATCATCATTACCCTTTGCTTCTTTTTCAATAAGCGATGCCATGATGATAATATCTCGTTCATTTCTTCCAGAAGAATTTTCTTTTTTAATAACAGGAAGCGCCTCTTTGGCAAACATTTCGCGCATTTCATTGATAATAGTAATCGCATCAGTGCGCGGATACACAAAATATGTTTCTGGAAACAAATATCCTTCATATTGAGCACCTTGTTTTAGAAACACAGTCGCATCAAACGCAGAAAGTTTGTCTTTAAATATTTCTGAAATTTCAAGATTTGATTTGCCTTCCGGAATTGTAATCTTGATTGGATCAAGATCGTGTTGACCTGCCGCTATCTGCCACGCCACACCAAACACAGAACTCGGGTTTTCAAAATAATAATCTCCCGGCGACAAATGTTTTTCTCCACCGAACATAACAACCAAACTCGTAAATACAAACGAAGAACGAATGTATCCGTGTTGCGCAAGATCAGATGAAATTTCTTTTATACTTTCACCCGGAGTAACTGTAACAATACCGCCTTTTGTAAATTCAGACGGATCACTTGTTCCCAACGTCAGTATGACAACGGCAATGAGTATAGCGAAAAAAACAAAATGTAATTTTGTTTTTTTCGCTGAATTCTTTTCTTCGTTGCTTGCTGGGTCTTTTGATGAATCGTTATTCTGTGAAGTATTTATTTTTTTGGGGTCTGATGGTGTTTCGTAAGTAATCATAATAATTTATATTGGCAAATTTGAAGGCGGCTTTGCAACTCGAGACTCAATACGTCTAAACGAAGGCGCTTGAGAAACTTGTCCAGGGAAATGAAATAATGTTGCAATCTCTTCCACGTTGAGCACACTGATTTTTATCACATGTGACGGCAAAAACAAAGCGATAACTTTTGGAAAATTAACTGAATACCAAAACGGTGGATGATAAAAAATTCGCAAACGGTACCAATTAAGCATCTGATTTTTGACTTTATACAAAACCATATTGGTTGGATCACGCCATGCAGCTCCGAATGCGGTGGTGTTTACACGAACAAGACTATTCAAATCAGGATTATTGAATTGGCGGAACAACAAACGACTTGCATTACGAAGTGCAATAAATTCTTCTTCTGAAACATATTTTGTCTCAGCTACACAGACCACACGAATTCCCACATCAAAGCCAAGTTTTTGCATTTTTTCCTGCATCTTTTTGACACGATTTGAAACGGTTTCTGGTGGACGTACCTGCATTGCCGATTCTCCAGGATTTGCTCCGGCTTGTGTGAGTGTATACGGAGCAACCACACGTTCGATTTCTTCATTTGCTTCAGCAACCCATCCTTGATGCCCATGCGTCTTATGTGAATGATAAACTTTTTTTGATGGACGAATAACGTGCTGAATCCATACTTGCTCTCCGCGACGAAGAGAGCCAAGAAATTCAATTGTCGGAGTAAGTGGATCAACCTTTTGTTGTTCTTTGTCACTTGGTGTATCAAGACCATAATCCTTGTATGTACGAAGAGGCACTGCATCATGCTTTTCTAATGTAAACTCACATCCCCATACATGCCAATCGTTGTCTGGAGCTTCAAAAGACACTGCGAGCGTATAGTCTGGCACTTCATGTACTTTTGACTGTGGATATTGAGCGTAAATTTGAGTTTCAACCAGATTTGCAATACGTGATGGAGTACGAATATAAAAATGAACCTCCCCATTAATACCTGCCATTTCAAGAGAAAACCAAAAGTGCGGTGCTCCTTTGATCCATACTTCCCACAAACCTTTTGAACTCGCCTGATACATTGCATTGGAGAGTATGAGTTCCATCGCCATTGGAGTTTTTTCGATATCACGAGGAACTTCAATTTCAAACACTGTCCACTTCATTCCAAGAATAAATCTATCCGTAATGAAGTGATGCCACATTTCAAACCCCACATACATTGCAAGTATCGGCCCCCAAATAAATGCGAGCTTCTCAGCAACAAAAAGAGCATCAGAAATTAAAGTAACAACGACAGTATAAAACATATTTTTATTATAACTTAAAAAAAAACAAATGACGATTAAAAATTCACTGGCACCATCTGCACCAAGCCGCTGTTGCTAATAATCACAAGTTGGCCATGATCTGCTTGTGGACCAAAGTTTGGATGAAGCGTAACAAGAAACGGTAATGGCAACATCGCTCCATTACGATCAGTTATATCTAGAGGTGTTGCAACTGTCACAGGAAATCCTTTTGCGTCAAACACCTGCGCTGTTCCTGCAATCATGCCATTTCTCTCCCATCCGCATCCATTAATATATCCAGTAAGCTGCATAGGAAAAGTTATTTTGTCGTTATCAGCAATTCCGTTGTACGTAAGTCCACACGGCAACATCATTGCAGATCTAAAATTCACTTTGTTCATGATGCCATCAGGACGGAAGAAGCCAATCATAACAAGAGACAGCGCAATCCCAATAATAATCGTGACTTTGTCTGCCATGCCTTGTTCACGTTTTTTCATGCAAATATTATACCATGCGAACAAACAAACAGAAAAAATAAAAACACGTTTTTCATCGCAGTCTTCGCTGTCAAGATGAAAAACGTGTTTTTATTTTTTCTGTTATTTGTAAATTAAAGTGGTGAATATTTCTTGTCTTTGTTTTTCTTGAAATATTTTGGATTTTGGAGGTTAACCAAAATTGTATTCTTTTTGAGGTAACGTTCTTTGAGAACCTTGTCTACAACTTCTTCTTTTGTAAGTGGTCCTTCGCGTTTCAAAATTTCTTTGATAACATCGCGGACAACTCCCGGCTTATATCCCCATTCAGAAAGCGCGTACATTCCGCGTCCAACAAGAACAAAACGTTTGTCTTTGATAAGTTCATTGTGACATGTTGCTGTGTGACATTTCTTGTCAAAAGTATTTGTGACGGCTTTTGCAACTTCACGGAAATGCATAGGACTTCCATGTTTGCGCATCATAAGATATGCAAAATCTTTGATTCCGCGAGCTTTGACACCTGATGCTCCGGATTTACCCCATTCACCAAGTGGATTCTTTTTGACTCCTTTTGAAAGAGAGAGCCAACGCTTTGCAACTTCTTCGTCACGAACATCAACATTAATTTTTTTCAATTCATCAAGAAAACGGTTTACGATTTCACTTTCTGGAATGATTTCACTGTCTGAGAGGTTTGTGTAGAGAGATTTGAGTGATGAGTGAACCTGTTCTGAGAGGTCTGTATCAACTGTCCAACGAGAAACGAATTCATCATCTTCACGGTGTTTTGTAAAATCATCTCCGAGAACGAGATAGAAATGGATATGATTTTTTGTTTCTTCATCTTTTGCCATTGAATTCAAAAGTTCTTCTTCTGAAACCAATCCACCAAGCTCACTAACGATAGCCTTCAATTCGTCAAAACTCGCTTTTTCTGACTTGTATTCTTCAGATTTTTTAATCATGTTGAGCGCAGCTTGTTCGATTTGGCGGACACGTTCGCGAGTGATACCGTATTTTTCACCGATAGACTCCAATGTCTTGCGTTCTGAATCCGCACCAAGACCAAAACGGTTTTTAACAATGTCCAAAGAACGATCGCGAAGTGGCGAAAGTATCTTTTTTGTTACTTGTTTTGTCTTGAATGTGGTTTTTTTTGTCATAAAGTTTTTGTGGGCCTTATTGGCCAGATTTCTAATATATCATTAATAATACAAAAGTCAAATCAATATAGAACTATGGCTCAAGATGGCTCTACGTACAGCCATAAGCTCTATAAAAAATGACGCTCAAATTTGTTACAGATTGACTATACCATATTTAAAATTCTGGTCAACTATTACCAAAAACGGCGTATTATAAGGCCCAAAAATGGAAGAAAAAAGACCTGTGGAAAAACCCACCGATTTAAATCGAATGAAAGATGTCGTGATATGTGACAAAGAGCATGAGAATAATTAAAATAAGAAACCCAATTTGATTTATTCCCGAAACTATTTTTGGTGAAATTCGATTGCGGCCGTTTGTTGAAAAAAGTTCCAAAAACATGCGTCCCCCATCGAGAGCTGGAAACGGAAGCAGGTTTACAACAGCCAAATTAACCGAGATAAGTGCCATAAATGAGAAGAGTGCTCCAATACCCATCGTATACGCAGCTCCCGCAAATTTTGCAATTCCAACAGGACCGGACAATTGCGAAGCAATACTACTATTTCCAGCAAACAAGCTTCCAACCAAAGCACAGAGTGAGACAACAATCATTTTGAATTCAGTCATTGTGTACACAAATGCAAAAGATACTGCCTGCAAGAACGGCATACGCAGAAGCGCGATTTCTTCAATACCGACACCAATACCTGGTTTGTCGCCAACAACATTTGTTTGAGGTGTTATATCAAAAAATTTTTCTTCTCCATTACGCAAGACACCGACATGAATAGGCATCTTACCGTGAGTCTGCACAAAATCAATAAAGCTTGATTCACCTGATGGTGAAAATGTTGTATCACTACCGACAACCGAAAGAGAAGTTATTTGATCGTTTTCTTTTATTCCTACAATTGACGCCGGAGTGTTTTTGAGTACTTCGGTAACGGTTAGGTTTGGGTGAGACACAATGTGTACATTTGAAAAATCACTCGGGTTTCCCAAAAATCCAATAGAAAACGAGAGCGAATACAAAACAATCGCAAGCAATACGTTGGCAACAATCCCCGCTACCAATATAAGCAATCGTTTATATAATTTTTGATATGCAAACGAATCTTCTTTTTTGAGAGTGCCATCGTCTTCACCAAAAATTTTGACAAAACCTCCAAACGGAAGCCAGTTGAGTGTAAAGAGTGTTCCTTTCCATGTAAAAAGTTTTTTGGCGCGAGGTGGATACCCAAGACCAAACTCCTCAACTTTTACACCAAACATTTTGGCAACAAAAAAATGCCCAAGTTCATGTGCAACAACAAGGACGATAATCACAATTAAAAAAATCAAAAGAGTTTGCATTACGTACTACATAGACACAATTAGTTCATTACTTCATTTTCTTTCGCTTCAAAAATACTTTCGAGTTTTGCATTGATCCCATCCATGCGCTTTTGAATTTCATCTTTTGCTCGACGCATATCATCTTCGGGAAGTTCAGCTTTCTTCAAATCATCAAGCGCGTTTTCGCGTTCTTTGCGAGCACTGATACGAGCTTCTTCCAATTTGTCTTTGAGAGCTTTTACAAGACGCGTACGATTCTCAGTCGTCAAAACAGGAAACACAACGCGCATGCCTTCGCCATCCGGAGAGACTGAAAGTCCCAAATTTGCAGACCCGATTGCTTTTTCAACTTCTTTTGAAAGTGTTTTATCCCAGATTGAGATACGGAGCGTACGTGCGTCCTCAACATTGACCGAACCAACGTTTTTGATTGGCTGAAAAGAACCATAGGCTTCAACCATGACTGAATCCAAAATAATAGGCGTCGCGCGTCCTGTATGAACATGAGAATATTCACGCGAAAGCCACTCCGCAACCTCTTTTAAACCTGCATCTAACTGTGTGATATTGAATGACATATACAGCGATTATACCCACAAACTACGTTTTAGGCAAAAACTAGATTGTGAGTGCTACCGTTTCCATAATGCTTCGCACGGAAGACGCTGGTGTATACAAATATTTTTTGAGTTTCAAAATTGATTCGATTCTTTCCGCCTCTTTTTTGCCGATCTCGGAATTTATTTTTAATTTACCAGCAAAATAATTTTCGAGGTCATCAAAAAACGCAACAGCTTTTTCGCGGACTTCGGCTGAGGCATATTCATCATCGGATTTTTCTACCATCTTTTTTACGAATTCCATACGCTCACCCACTGTCAGAGCAAGAAATTCTTCAATCTTTTTTATTCCGCCATGTGTATGTGTTTCAGGAATCAATACCTGCACGCGAGACAAAAGTGTCGGCAACAACATTTCTGGTTTTGGAATTGCAATAATTATATGTGTATGCGCGACCGGTTCTTCAAGCGTCTTAAGTAACGCATTCTCGGCCTCAGCCGTAATAAATGTTATATACAAAACATACACTTTTTGTTTACCAACAGCAGAAAGATTTTGCCACTCACGAAGCGCTCGCACATGATCAATTGTAAAAATGACATGCTCGGACACAGTATAATCCGGACCACTTTCAACGTTTATTTGTTTATCTTTCAAAAACGCATCAATAAAAACTCGTGCATCTTCGCGATGCCCGCCAACAACATATGCATGAAAAAAATTGTCTGCCATACTTTTATTATAAATCTTTTTTGCGACTAACGCTTCTTACTCAAAATCGTACGCTTGTATGTATCCAAATGTTCAAGTGCGATACCTGTACCATTGACGACACAATAGAGTGCGTCATCTGCAAGACGAGCTTTGACACCGGTACGTCGATATATGAGTTCTGGAAATCCGCGAAGTTGCGATGTACCACCAGTCATTATAATTCCTTGATCAATAATATCAGCAGCAAGTTCTGGTGGAGTTTCTTGAAGTACGTCTTTGATGGCTTTGATAACTTGTTTGAGCTCTGGATCAATTGCTCGCACAATCTCGTTTGTTGAAACTTGTGCAGTACGTGGAAGACCTTGTACATAATCGCGTCCACGAATTGTCATTGTGAGTTCTTCTTCGAGTGGTACGGCTGCACCGATTTTTATTTTTACTTCTTCGGCAGTCTTGTCTCCAATCGCAAGGTTAAACATTTTTTTAATATAATCCGCAATCGCAATATCAATTTTATTTCCCGCGCATTTAACGGACGTTGATGCAACGATTCCACCAAGTGCAATCACAGCCACATCGGTTGTACCTCCACCAATATCAACAATCATATGTCCACATGACTCATGAATCGGAATTCCTGCACCAATTGCGGCGAGAATTGGTTCTTTGACCACATACGCGTTTTTTGCACCGGCGCGAATTGCAGCTTCAACAACAGCACGACGTTCAGTACTCGTAATTCCTGCGGGGACGGAAATCATTGTTTCGGGACGAAAGAGATTCCATTTGCCAAGAGCTTTTTGCATAAAATATCGGAGCATTGCTTCGGTAATACGATAGTCAGCAATAACACCATCCTTCATTGGACGATATGCAATGATTGATTCCGGAGTTTTTCCAACCATTTCTTTCGCTTCATTTCCAATAGCAAGAATCGTATTGTCTTGTTCAGATACGGCAACAACGGACGGCTCATTCAAAACGATACCTTTGCCAGGTATATACACGAGTGTGTTTGCAGTCCCCAAATCGATTCCGATTTTTTTATTAAACATAGGCGGATTATATGCTAAAGATTAAAATATGTAAAAGAAAATCCCCTATTAAAATGTCAAAGTAGTGAGTAGGCAACCTTTTGTGCTTTAATGTCTATATATGTGGATTGTCGAAGTCATACCAATCAAAAAAGGCCTCCCCCAAGAAACTCTGACGTACTTCTCAGCAGAGCCTGTGATCGACGGTGCGCTTGTATCGGTACCAATTCGATCAAAACTCATTGACGCCGTTGTTGTCGGCGTGCGCGATGCACGCGAAGAAAAATCCGCAATCAAGTCAGGTTCCTTTTCATTAAAAAAAGTTGCGAAGGTTAAAAAAGATATTTCAATACCATATTATGTTTTTGAAACAGCAACACTTGCATCAAGGTACTACCGCCGCACGCGCGGAGAAATATTAAATCTCATCATTCCCGATTATTCGTTACATGGCACATTCGCAAAAAAGATGCCATTTAAAAGCAATTCACCCGAAGGAGAAAATGCTGAAAAAATTCAACCCGAACGGCTCATTTTCCAATCTCCACTCGAAGATCGCATGTCATTTTACAAAACATGTATTCGTGAATCATTTGCACGCAAAGAGTCTGTGACATTTATCTGTCCAACAATTTCTGACTGCGAACTTTTTTCGGAAAGTTTGTCAAAAGGCATTTCTGATTTTGTCGTCACACTCCACAGCGAAGTTTCAAAAAAAAGATGTATTGAAATTGTAAACAAACTCGCAAACGAAAAACATCCGTTTGTTGTCATCGCAACGCCATCATTTGCATCACTTATGCGTGATGACATGCAAACAATGATTTTGGAGCACGAAAATTCAAATGCATACAATACACCCACAACGCCATCATTCGACTTCAGAGTGATTGTTGAAATTCTCGCACGTACTGCAGGCAAAAAATTAATTATTGGAGACAGCTTGCTCCGAGTCGAAACACTTGGCCGATATGAAAGCAAGGAACTCAGCGCTATTGGCTCGGTCACGTTTCGTGCACTCACCCCGATTGAGATATCCGTTATTCCACATGGAGTTCCCGAAGAATTACCAAAACATTCTCGCAACGAACAAATTCCAGCACTTTCAGAACAAGCACAAAAAATCATTGCCCGCGGTGTCGAAAAAAAATCACATATTTTTGCATTCGCACTTCGCACAGGACTTGCCACAATCACACGATGTCGAGATTGCGGATTTGTATTTGCATGTGAATATTGCTCATCTCCGCTTGTCCTGTACCAGAACGCAAGTGAGCGACGCATATATATATGTAATAAATGTAAACGACACAAACCATCAGAGAGCAGATGCATGCGATGTAACAGTTGGAATTTGTCAGCACACGGACTTGGAACAGAATTCGTTGAGCAAGAAATAAAAAGACTATTCCCAGACATCCCTGTATTTCGTATTGATAGAGACACGACTCCATCACGCGCGATTGCGCGGAAAATTGCTGCGCAATTTTCCGCATCCGAATCCGGTATCTTGGTCGGCACAGAAATGGCGTTGTTTTATTTGAACGATTCAGTTTCGGACTCAATCATCGTTTCATTTGATACATTGTTCAACATTCCGAGCTACAGAACCAACGAACGCATTGTCGGACTCATGCTCTCAATCGCAGAACGCACCAAAGGCAAATTGTATATTCAAACCAAAAATCCACACGAGCCCATTATTGACCTTATGCGTTCAAATAATTATGCATCATGGTATCGCTCCGAACTCGCAGAACGTTTGGAATACAATTACCCTCCGGCTTCAACAATTCTCAAAATTACATGGAGCGGCAAAGATTCCGAAAAAGAAGCTGTCCGAGATTATCTCAAAGAATTATTACTTCCATATCTTCCAGATATTTTTGATACCGAAATTATAAAAAACGGCAAAAAAGTTTCAGCTATCAACGCGATTATTCGTCCCAAGAGAGACGAATGGTCACTCTACGCACTTCTTGATGGTAAGGGATTATCGGAAATTCTACGAGAAATACTCTCAAAGCTTCCAGAAGGAACAACACTGAATGTAAATCCAGACAATCTGCTATAATAACCCCATTAGTAATTTATGAAATAATTTATGAAATTTGGAGGAGAAAAAAATAATTTAAGTACAAACGAAGAAAAAGCAACAAACCCTAAACCAGAAAATAATTCACGTAGAAATTTTCTTAGAAATCTTGGAGCACTCATTGCCGGCACAGCAATTGTAAATAGTCCATTAAGTGCTTTAGCATACGAATCGAACGAAAAACCTCCTGTTACTGCACGCCCTGTATGGGATAATGATTGGAATGAAATAAGTAAGCAATATAACCTAAAATTAGGTGAGTCTTTTAGTTCAACCGTAAACGGGATAACCAGTAATAAAAAGGCTAGTATCTTGCCATACTTTGATGAAAATTTTGCAAATGGAAAAGTTTCAACTCTTGACTCAAATCATCGATTCGAGAACTTAAGAAATGTTTATCGAAGAATTGCTATTCATCATACCGATGTTGATACGACAAGTGCGAATGCATACGATCAAGCAAAAGCTGTACGTAATTTAGAGATAAATGGAAGTCAACAATTCAATGATATTGGATATCATTTTCTTATTGCTTCAGATGGAACAATAATTGAAGGTCGTCCAAGCGGAAGAGTTGGATCAAATGCAGGACAAACAAAAGAAGCCAACGAAAAAGGAAAAGGACTTTTAGATCAAATATATAATGCAAGCGGGCAAGAATATTACAATAAACTCCAGAAATATATAGAGGCCATGAAAATGGATCCAGATTATGGAACACTTGGAATCGCATTATGTGGGGATTTTGACCAAGGACGACAACCATCTCCTCAGCAACAAATTTCCCTTATTAAGTTACTTAATTGGACAAAGGTTGAATATGATATTCCAACAAACAATATCATCTATCACAGAGAAGTAAAAAGTCGTGTCATTGAAGCATCAGGGCTTACATTTGTTGGAACAAATGGAGCACAAGATACAGTTTGTCCAGGAAGATCATTTCCAAACATTTCAAACTTTACCAACAGTTTAAAAGCCGACTCATACAACGCCAAACAAAAAACAATCCTTTTAGACAGATTCTAATTAAACTTCACTTCGGGAATAGGTATTTGAATACCCCTTGTATTTCAATAATACATATGTTATATTAGTCTTCGCATATGAATAGCAAACCAATTATCGAAGTGAAGAAATCCGCAACAGAAAACAACATGACGCTTGTTCGCCGTTTTAGTCGTCGTGTTCAAGAAGCGGGCATTATCCAATCTGTCAAAGGCAATCGTTACAACGAACGCGCTCCGTCCAAGCTTGATCGCAAACTTGGCGCTCTCAAGAAACTCAAGCGAGGCAAGGAAATCGAGAAACTCAAAAAACTCGGTAAATGGAAGGAACCTACACACAAAGGTCACAAATAAAAGACAATGTCAGTGGATTCAAACATCTCAATGTTAAACAAAACAAAAGGCAAGCTTCCACGCTTGCCTTTTGTGCAACTGAAAAACAAAATTCTTGGAGAAGACTTTGAGCTCTCTCTTGTTTTTGTATCTCCAAAAGAATCTCACAAAATAAATTTCGTATACCGACAAAAAGACAATCCAACAAACGTACTCTCCTTTCCTCTTTCCAAAAATTCCGGAGAAATTTTTCTTGATTGCAAAACATCAGCAAAAGATGCACCGAACTTTGACATGACCCCAACAAAATTTTTGCTTTTTTTGGTTATCCACGCAATGCTGCATTTGAAAGGATACGAACATGGTAGTACAATGGAGAGACAAGAGAAAAAATTTCTAAAAATTTTTTCTTAGTTAGTTTTTTAATTTAGAATTTTTCTTTTTTTGCTCATTATATTCACACCATGGCACGCTCATTCATCGTAGGAATAGATTTGGGATCGGCAGTTACAAAAACTGTCGTTGTTTCTGCACGCAACGGCGAAAGTGCTGAAGTACTTTCTGCTGTATCAGTTCCGACCCGCGGTGTTAGACATGGATATATCGTAAATATTTCTGCTGCTGCTGATTCAATCAGACGCTCTGTTCAACTCGCCGAAAAAGAAGCTGGCATTCAAATAAAACGAGCATATATTTCGATTGGAGGAATCAGCCTTTCTTCAGAAACAGCGCTCGGTGGTGCAATCATTTCCAAATCAGATGGCGAGGTCACCGGCTTTGATATCAAAACCGCAATTGCTTCAGCCGAAGAAACACTCGCACTCAAAAACAAAAAAATAATTTTTAGTACACCCGTTGGATGGAAAATCGACAGCAAAGAAGTCCCCGGCAAACCTGACGGCATGCATGGAGTCAAACTTGAAGTCAAAATGTTTTATGTGACATGTTTGTCTCAACATCTCGATGATCTTATATCAGCTGCTACCGAAGCAGATATCGAAGTTCTTGATGTAATTCCATCCCCAATCGCCGCAAGTCATATCGCACTTTCTGAACGCCAAAAAGCAGTTGGGGTTATCTTGGTCAATATTGGTGCAGAAACAGTATCAATCGCAATTTTTGAAAACAATATACTTATTGGCTTATCTGTTCTCCCAATCGGCTCAACAGATATTACCAATGACATCGCACTTGGTTTTCGTATTCCACTCGAAGAAGCAGAAAGTATCAAAACCGGCAATATCATGTCTGTTAATTATCCAAAACGAAAAGTTGATGAGATTGTTGAGGCACGCTTCTCAGATATTTTTGAACTTGTCGATGGATATTTGAAAAAAATAAAACGCAGCGGACTTCTTCCTGCTGGAGTTGTTATTACCGGAGGTGGTTCGGGTAATGGACTTGTTGAAGGACTCGCAAAAAACATGCTTCGTCTTCCATCTCGCGTTGGTGGAGAAGATTTGCTTTCGCATATCAAAGGCCCCGCTCGTGATTCAACATGGTTCGTATCATTTGGCCTCTGCATGATTGCGCGCGAAGGAAATACCGACCGAAAATCCAATGTATCTTCAGGAAATAAAGCAAAAGGATTCGTCAAAGAATTTCTCAGACAATTTCTTCCATAAAAATAGACACACAAAACTCATCTGTCAATGAGTTTTTTCCGTTTGCTTTTTCCAAATTTCTGGTATTATCTACTTAGTTCATTAGCAACCTTTAGCCTAGACGGAAGCAGGAGTATCCTGCTTCCGTCTGAATGCATATGCCAAAATTAAATCCTGAAGTAGAAACCTTCGCTCGCATCAAAGTTCTCGGTGTTGGAGGTTCCGGAAAAAACGCAATCAATCACATGATCAACTCCAAAGTTCGCGGGGTTGAATTCATCGTGCTCAATACTGACACCCAGGATTTGCACAATTCCCTTGCCGACAAAAAAATTCACATTGGAAAGAACCTCACTCGTGGTCTCGGTGCCGGAGGTACACCTGATGTTGGAAAGAGAGCAGCTGAAGAAACGAAAGCTGAAATCCAAGACGTTATCAAAGGCTCCGACATGGTCTTTATCGCATGTGGAATGGGTGGAGGCACGGGTACAGGTGCGGCACCTATCGTTGCACGCTCTGCAAAAGAACAAGGTATCCTTACCGTTGCAGTTGTCACAAAGCCATTTTTCTTTGAAGGTAATCAACGCATGCGTATTGCCGAAGAAGGTCTCGCAGAACTCTCAAAAGAAGTTGATGCAATCATCGTTATTCCAAACGACAAACTTTTGCAAATCGCCGGCAAAGATATGGGCTTCCGCGACGCATTCGCACTTTGTGACAACGTTCTCCAACAAGCTGTTGAGGGTATCTCTGATCTCATCACAACCCCTGGAGTCATCAACGTAGACTTCGCCGATATCAAATCAATCATGCAAGACACTGGTACTGCACTCATGGGTATTGGAATTTCGTCTGGTGAAGGTCGTGCAACAAAAGCTGCAACAGAGGCAATTAATTCCCCACTTCTCGAAATTTCTATCAACGGAGCAAAAGGAGTTTTGTTTGCAATCTCAGGCGGAGACGATCTTACAATCTTTGAAATTCAAGAAGCAGCAAAAGTTATCACTGAATCAATCGACAAAGAAGCTCGAGTTATCTTTGGAACAATTCGCGACGACCGTCTCAAAAAAGGTGAAGTCAAAGTTACTGTCATTGCAACAGGATTTCCAACAGAATCTCCTCGTCGACCACTCTTCCAACAGACAAGTTATGTTCCACCAACTTCAAATGACCGCGAAAAGACACCTGAGACTCCAGCAATCGTAAAAAAAGAAACTCCAATACAAGTACAACCAACCGTCACACCAGCAAATAACGGATTTGTTACAAAACGCACCGAAAAAGAACCCGAGGAAATTCAGGTCTTTGGAGAAGATTCAGATGACTGGAGTGCAGTTCCCGCATTTTTGCGCAGACAAAAGAAATAAGATACAATAGCTGTCATGACATATGACCTAATAATTATCGGAGGCGGACCCGCAGCATCATCAGCTGCGGTTTATGCTGCCCGCAAGCGACTTTCGACAGTGCTTATTGCAGGAGAATTCGGAGGACAATCAACTGTCTCTGCAGATATCCAAAACTGGATTGGAACTCCACACATTTCCGGAGCAGACCTCGCAAAAAATTTAAAAGCTCACGTACTTGAGTACGCTGGAGAAATTTTGCAAATAAAAGAAGGCTCTCTTGTGACTCAAATTGCAGGTACAGCCGGCAACTTCACTGTTACAACAGACAAAGGTGAATCAATTCAAACTCGCGCAGTGCTCATTGCGTCAGGATCAAAACGTCGCAATCTCGACATCCCAGGAGCAAAAGAATTTGAAAACAAAGGTGTTACATATTGTGCCTCATGTGATGGGCTACTCTTTCAAAACGAAGACGTTGTTGTTGTTGGTGGAGGCAATGCTGCATTTGAAACAGCCGCTCAACTTCTTGCGTACTGCAAAAGCGTGACACTTGTAAACAGAGGTTCAAAATTCCGAGCAGACGAAATCACTGTTGCCCAAACACTCAAAGATTCAAAATTTAGAGCAATTACAGATATCGAACTTACAAATATTTACGGTACAGATTTTGTCGACGGCATGACAATTTCATACAACAGCGACAAACACGAAGAAAAAATCCCCGCAAAAGGAATCTTTGTTGAAATCGGACAATTACCTAATTCAGATTTTGTAAAAGATTTTGTTGCATGTACACCAGCCGGACAAATCATTATCGACCCACGCACACAACAAACAAACGTACCAGGCATTTGGTCTGCCGGAGATGTCACTGATGTCTTGTATCACCAAAACAATATCGCTTCAGGTGACGCAGTCCGCGCACTCGAAGACATATATATCTGGCTTCACAAAAATAAATAAATTCCGGCTCAAAAAAGAACTCCACTTGATGGGGTTCTTTTTTTAATATAAATTGACATTCTTTATGCAAATACGTATGATGAAAAAAACTCATTTTATGGACAAAAGAATCTATTTAATTATAGGTGTCATTGCACTTATATTATTTTACTGTTTTGGATACAAGAAAGAGTATTCAATACAACTGCCGAACGGACAAACAGCTGTCCTCAAATATGGACCACTCGAAGGTTGGGATTATGATGAAGACCCCGTGCCGGTTGTTTACAAGACAACTAATTCAAAAGTCTGGTCGTATTATGGATGCGGCAATCCTGATTGCTACAGACCAAAATCATATCAAAAGATAGACACCTCTTTTTTTGATGGAGAATATCACACAGTAACGTACGCAAAGATTCTGTACACAGAAAAAAACTAATATTTCTGAGCAAGCCAAGACCTCAATCTCGCGATTGAGGTTTTTTTATTTACCCAATTAAAATTTATGAAATAATTCTGAAAATTTTAATTTTAAAACACCGAACAAATAAATTATTTCAAGGATACCGAGCGTGTGAACAATAAGAAATATCAAAAACCACCACCACTGACCTCGTCGCACCGAATGCCACAACGCAAGTCCTGCCCAAAAAATACTCCAAATAATAACCAAAGAAAAAACCAGCCCATGCGAATGAACCCACGCAAACATTTGCACACCAGAATTATAATTTGTCATAAAGTATATTTTACGTATTAGAAAACCTTACGTCAACCAACTGTCTGTCTAAAATTTTTAAATATTTTGAAACCCCAACAGATGGAGGTGTTGTCATCGCATCACTGGCATTACGGTCTGCATAATTTACAACAATAACTCCATTTTGAATTTGTGTTGTCTGTGGAGCAATTCTGTCACCAAGAAATATGGCATTCGTACCTTGATATCCTGTACTAGTTTTAAGTGCGGCAGCAACATAATAAAATGTTCCACTTCCACCAGTATTTTGTGTAAGTATAAAAACAATGTCTGCAAATCCATCACCATTCAAATCTCCAGTAGCTTCATTGCCAAAATACTGCGTCACAATTTTTGAAGCAGAATCAGGAGCAGCAGAAATTTCTGATCGACCGTTCACAAGCGTGACTGATTGGCCTTCAACAACATAAGAAATATTCTTGTAATCTTTTTCGCTACTCACATAAACATTCTTATGTTTAAAAAAGTAGCCAATACTAATCAAAACCAACATAGTAAAAACAATTATCAAAAACGCATTACGAGATTTGGTTTGTTTCATGCACTCATACTACTCCACAAAAAACAAAACACCTATTATTTATTTCACGTACTATGTTATAACAATACAATGAAATTTAAAAAAGTCAATACTCTGTGAGCCTACAGCAGATAGAACCAATCTGGCTCATTACTCTGTAAGTTGGTTCGTTACTTTTTTAGTATATCAGACTGACCCTTCTCGTGAGACTATCAATTCCTCGCTTTGTATTTATTCAATAAATAAAGAATATTATTAAGCTCTAGCCACAGATACACATATTCCTTTTCAGTAAAATTTTTTGGTTGACCTCCATTCTCATGGTGAACATTTTTAATTACATAATCTAGAAAATTCTCAAAATCAGAATTACTATCGTTAAATAGTATGTTTGATAGCTGTTTTTTCTCATGAATCCGCGGAAAGGTTCCATCTGGTCTTTTATAACCATTCTGTATGGTATTTTCTACAACCTTTTTGAGATTATTGAGTGATTTATTATAAAAAAGTTTATCACTTTTAATTATATCTTTTTTAAACAAAAGAAAATCTGAGACACATTCTTGGTAACGGATTTTATTATCACCTTCTAGATCCGAATCGTTAGAATTTATTAATCCAGTATTTATTTCGTCAATCTTCCTTCGAAAATCATGATTTTTCTTATCGTAGTAGAAATCAAGGCTAAAAACACTAGGGTTATTTGAACTAACTATCAAATCAACAAATTTATAAACAACCGAAATAAAATCAGATCTGCATTCATTGGGTATTTTTTCATATTCCCACTCTTGTTTTCCTAGATACAATAATATATTAGGTAGTACTTCATTGAAAAATGATAAGAAAATTTCTTGCTCGCCATTCAAATAAGTTTCTGCCAAAAAACTCATTACAGGATACCCTTTTCTTTTTTTCTCACTATATTTATATTGAGAATTAATATCATCCGTCAGAATATATCTAAGAACATTTTTCGTCTCCGCTTCATTAAATAAGTTGCAAGCTGATGCATAAAAAGACTGATAACTATGAGCGAACTTTTCAAGATTAAGTTTTGGAAATTCATCATTCATATAATGATTTTAAAAGTTTCAACTTTGAAATGACTTCATCGAAGGTAAGTATTTGATTTTTACCTAAAGTCTTTCGAAATAGATCGAAAGACTTCTTTTGGGTATCAGATAAAGAAGCGTATGTTCCAGCAATCAACACCCCGCAAGAGTTTAAATGCGTGAGTCCCTCAAAGTCAGCACCAATTTGGGTTTTAAAGTATTCTGTAGCAATATGAATTTGGTTTTCCATTTGAACAACCCCACCTGATAAATCTCCGTGAATACTATATACCTCATTTTTTTCTCCAGAACCTTCTTCTCCTCTATAACACGAACCGACGAGTAAACAATTCGGTTTTTTAATCTCAACAACAGCAAAACTTCCGTTCGAACCATTTTTAAATAAAAAATCAGTAACAGACCCACCTGAGCCTTGACGACTTTTAGAATTTTTTCCACCCAAATATGTTTCTCCGTTTAAATATATAACTGGATGCAAAAAAACTTGTTGCAGTATAAAAGGTCGGTCTTCGAAAAAAGTTTGCCAGAAAGATTCATTGTGGTTCGAAAGATTGGCTTCCATATCTTCGATTGCTTTCTCAAGTCGTGCACGCCCAATAGCAAGACCCAGATTTTCAAAATTATTACTTTCGAGAGATCTTAATTGCTCAATAACCCATTCTCTATTATTGATATCACCAATCTGTAAAAAAATACCTGGTGCACTTTCTCTTGTTAACGGAATAACAGCCGTTCCATATGAATGACCATACTTCGCAAGGGTAGTATTGATTTCAGATAATCTATTAAGCAAAGAAGATATTTCCTCGCCTTTCAATGAAAGCTCATAACCTTCGTCTGACTTTAAAGATGTAAGTGTTTGATGCTCAACTGTTTCCCAATTTCCCAATCGAGACTTACGCTCAAATCTGAAAAAACCCCGTAAAGGATTGTCGGATTCACTAACCCAAACAGGTGCAAAAATCAAACGAGACGTACTTGTCTCGCGTAAGACAATAGGATTAATATCCATTGTCGCGTTAGATGTTGACCTTGTAATTATTCTGTTAAACATAGCTCTTAACAGAGCCTGCTCGTGCGCGCTGTTGTGGGTGAGCCTAATCGTGATCGAACCCATCGATTCATTGCCCCACAAGGTGGATTAGAGCCTTTTTAGTATACCAGTTCGACCCTTCTCGAGCGACTCAAAAAGTGACAAAAGTGACACACCTACAAGGTTTGTTACATTTGACACAACTAATATGATAATGCATTATGTGGTTAAACATTAAAACTGCATAATATGATACGACAACAGTACATCGGAATTACTGGCTTCATGAGCCAAGCTGAAGTGAACAGCGTTCTAAGTTCACTCCCCACAGATTTTGGATCATTCAAAAACCGTAAAATTATGGTTGGAATGCTCGTCAGTGGTAAAACAATAAAAGGCATTCCAAACAAATGGCCCAATCGCTACCCAACGCCAGATGCAATTCCCTCAATCTTTGTTAACGACCCGCGTGTGATCAATCTGGTGCATTACAACACCAAAGAAGAATCACCTAAGGAAATTATCAACGAACTTTGTTTAATTGAGGACGCCTGCGGACCGTACCATCATGGCTTTCAGCTCAATATGGTTTGGCCCAAAGCCCAAATGATTTCAGACTGGCAACAGAGCGGTTTTGAACGAAACAAGAAAACAATCGTTCTTCAATGTGGAGGACGAGCAATGGCCGAGTTGAACCATTCGCCAAAAGCATTGGCGGAGAAACTCAAAGAATATGAAGGGGTGGTTGATTATGTACTGCTCGACCCAAGCGGAGGTATTGGTATTCCTTTTGATCCAGCATATGCACTTCAGTGCCTTGATGTGATTGAAAACGAAAATCTTCCAACTATCCACCTTGGCATTGCTGGCGGACTTTCTCCAGAAACATTACCGAATCTTTTACCACCAATTCTGGAGCATTTCCCGAAAGTTTGTATTGATGCAGAAGGAAGGTTGCGGACAAAAGAAGACAACCTTGATTTGCAGATAGCAAATGAATACATCAATATTGCCGAAAATCTTTTCAGGCAGTATGCAAAATAAAAACAAGCGTGCTTAAACTTTAAAGGCTATACATTGCGTATAGCCTTTATTTTTTATCTACCTTTAATCAAACGCGATTACATAAAATCCTTTTTCGGTAATTTCTGGTTGTTCTTTTGCCCAAGATTTGATATCAACTTTTTTAATATACGTTGCTTTCTTTTCGATCACTCGTCCTGTTGGTTTTCTGTTATCTCCTTCGCCAACCCACTCTTCAAGTCGTAAAATATCACCTTCGTCGATATCAAAATCAGCAAACCGAAGCTCGTATTTCTTTTTTCCAGAAAGGATTAGATCGAAATACTCAGGTAGAATTTTTTTAGTTATTGTTTTCATAATTATTTTACTTTTCAAGAATCCCAGCCGCTTCATTTAACAGCATGTCTAAATTTGCTTGAAAATCAACTTGGGTTTTATTTATTACTAAAACTGTTTTGGTAATTTGTGTATGCAAATAGTTATCACCAATCTTTTTTGCTGTTTCATTAAGAGGTTTCATTATATCCTTAAAACTCTTACCTCCATATTGAGCACATACATCACCAAATGTTTTTTGACCAAAGATAGGCGGAACATGATCAAGTATTGCTCTTAGGAGCATCGCACAAGAATGATAATTTCCTAAACTATAATTATCGTTTAACTCATTACAAAGAGCTATCAATCTACTCAAATCAAAATTTTCATTTTCAATTTTTGTAAGGCGTAATAATGTATATTTATCAATATAAGTAATTCTCCCTTTTTCAGTGTTTAATTTATTCTCATCAAGGGCACCACTTTCAGCAACTGACTTGTCAATTAAATACAAAAAATCATCTAATTGCTTAGCGACTCCTTTAATAAATAGAGCAGTAGCATCATAGTATTTATGTACTGGAATTTGTCTACCAGCATATAATGCATCACTATCTCTCGTTACTATTTGTTTTTTCCAATATTCATTAAAAATATCTACCTTTGTTACCAAATGAAAACTTTCTATTTCTTTCGCAATCTCCTTTGAAATACTAGAAAATTCAATAATTGCTTGTTTCCTTAATTCATCAAACTTGTCAGTTAGACGATCTGCTTCTTTATCTAAATCATCAAGAAGAACACCTGAATCTTTTTCAATTTTTTGACGAACTTCATCGCCAGTTTTTTCATACCAACCATCTGGTACTCCATGTATTAACCCCCACTCAACACTAAATCTTTCATTATGTTGAGGTGACTGAAAATTACCATAGAAAAAATTAGCATGTCCAACTAAATCTGACCCACTCCAAGAATTATTGATTGTGTTACAAATTAGAGAAACCTTTCTTGCGGATTCACTAATTTTTGTAGATTGTTCCCGTAATTCCTTTATTTCACTTTTAATTTTTTCTATTTGTTTTTTCATAATTTATAAATCACCTCTGGTAAGAGATGCTGTTATTATAACATTTCAGGTCTTTTCTTATAAAAGAGTCTCTCAGTAGTATCGTTTTAGCCCTGTTTTCGTCAAAATTCGATCCACAGCGATGTAACAAGCGATGTACAAAAGGAATAATCCTAGGTCTGTATAGGCTCCTGCAAACACCTGCGAACCCCATATGGATCCAATGGCTAACACCGCTCCCCAATATAAATAGTTATACAGTACATGTCCTAAAAATCCCCAGTGTCCCATGATTGCCTGTATCACGGCATACACAAGAACTACAAAAAGAATAACGACTACGGCTATCCAATGCTCAATTAAAAACGATGTTACCAAATTCCAGACAATCTTAATTCCGTCGACTGTCCCTTTTTGAATAGCACCAAGAAACAAGTTTGGCATTTGATTTATAAAATTTTGGCTGGTTGCTGTTGGGTTCATTTTTGAGATATTAATTTGACCAGATCTTCTTCTTTTTCGTAAACACGCAATCGACCAGACAAAACACCAAGTCTGTAACTAACACCCTCACTCATTAATCGCCAATTTGTTTTTTCTAAACATTTTTTAAATAATTTCTGAAGTTTCATTCGACTAGCATGTTCATGTTGAGTAGTTGAATCTTCTATTGTAAACCCGATAGAAACAATCATCTCCATTCGAGGCTGTTCAAAAATGAGATTTGAATATACTTCATCTTTGAGAGCTTCTGCAACATGTTGTTTGAGTTGAGGAATATTTAATTTTTTGAGCTTACTTACTTCATCATATAAATCTTTTTGTTGCTTCTTTTCTTTGTCTTTTTCCAGAATTTTATTTAATGCTTCTCTGTTTCGTTCGCCGTCGATAAATTCGTAACCTTCTTTGTCATTCAT
>Ga0208872_1000086_pt1 | contig 95104 bp, 76 predicted proteins | sample CryBogCBH12Aug08_FD_185508 | JGI IMG/M metagenome (GOLD analysis project Ga0208872, IMG submission 185508) | Freshwater microbial communities from Crystal Bog, Wisconsin, USA - CBH12Aug08 (SPAdes) | ecosystem: Environmental > Aquatic > Freshwater > Lake | place: Crystal Bog, Wisconsin, USA...
CGGGTTATCAGCGACTGGATCCAGTTCTACAACACCCGCAGGCCTCACCAGGCCCTCGGCATGAAAACCCCCGCTATGGTGTATGCTTTAGCGGCTTAACCTGTGCAGAAAGTGCTGGGTCATTACATGATTTCATTCCCATTAACGATCGCATATTTGGTTTTACTAAATTAGCGTGATGATTCTATTCGATATTTTTAAGAGACACTCGCATAGTATTGTTTTTCTCAAGAGTGTTAAATATAGTTAGCGTGTCACACATTGGTATCGGTCAGTCGCATTTGGGGCAACTTCGCTCTCAGTGTACGCTTGTCACCCCTTAAACTACTCCGAATTTCATTGGATGTCATCACCCTTTTCTGCACTATGTAAGACTTAATATATTTATAAATCTTTGTTTATTATGATTTTTTAGACCATCTTAGTTTTACCTAAGACTTTGAAATGGTGGTGGGGCGGCACCCGGCACGCAACGACCATTGAAAGTACGCAATATCGAGATTTTGGCAAGTTGCGAAAGCCTGATAGCGCGAGCCAAAACCGGGGATTGACAGACCAAAAGCTGCGGACGCTCGATGCCGTTGTGATCTCCGATCGGTTGCCAATATCACCATAAAACCGCTCCTGATTCAATTCCCGTTTGCGGAATCAAACCCGCGTCCGCAAGCTCGGTGTGCGGAGATTGACCACCTTAATCGCCGCACATGTTGCGGTGATTGACTTGCGTTTGCGGTGAATAGGCTCCATAATCTCCGCATGAAAAGCGGAGATTACACCTACATCTGGCAAGCCCCAGACTGGCCGAACTGGCGCTACGACCTGACGACCTTGGCTCAGCCTTTGGCTGACGTTAGTCGTGCCCAAGGCTTGCTCATGGGACGGTTGGCTGACGTTGGCATGGCCTTGCGTGATCAGGCAAGTCTTTCGGCCTTGACCGAGGACGTCATGAAGACCAGTGAGATCGAGGGCGAGCACCTGAACGTGGAGTCCGTTCGATCATCCATTGCCCGTCGCCTCGGCGTTGACATCGGCGCACTGGCTCCTGTGGATCGCCATGTCGAGGGCGTCGTTGAAATGGTGCTCGATGCAACAGCCAACTGCCAGTCTGCCGTCACTCGGGAGCGCTTATTCGGGTGGCACGCCGCACTCTTCCCGACCGGCTACACCGGCATGTCCAAAATCAATGTTGGCGCTTGGCGCGATGATGCGACCGGTCCCATGCAAGTGGTCTCGGGCCCCATCGGTCGCCAGCGAGTTCACTTTGAGGCGCCACCAGCCGATCAACTTGATGCAGAAACCGAAGGTTTTCTGAAGTGGGCCAACAGCCCATCTGGCGAGTCACCGTTGATCAAAGCCGGACTGGCGCACCTTTGGTTTGTGACCTTGCATCCATTTGATGATGGTAATGGCCGTATCGCGAGAGCGGTGGGCGATTTATTCCTCGCTCGCGCCGATGGCAGCCCTCAGCGCTTTTACAGCCTGTCAGCGCAGATACAGCGCGAACGCAAGGCTTACTACGACATCCTTGAGCGCACCCAAAAAACCTCGCTCGACGTGACGGAGTGGCTGGCGTGGTTCCTCGACACACTGCATCGGGCGGTCAACCAGGCACAAATCACGATGGATGCTGTGCTTGCAAAGACACGTTTTTGGCAACGTTGGGCCACGACACCACTGAATGAGCGACGAGTGAAGTTGATCAATAGGCTGCTCGATGGCTTTGATGGCAAGCTCACCAGTAGCAAGTGGGCGGCCATTGCCAAGTGCTCACCCGACACCGCATTGCGCGACATTACTGATCTGTTGACACGCGGCGTTCTGCGCAAAGCCAATGCTGGCGGCCGCAGCACTAGCTACGAGTTGAACCACCTGCCTGAATAGGTGGCGGCGAAATCCGGATGTTGAGACATTCCCGATCGGGAAATTTCAATACCTGCACTGCCAAAACCCATTCAGATTTCCCGATCGGGAAAGCTGCCTGCCGCCAACTTGACTCGTGCGCCGAACGAAGCGTTCATGGGCTCCTGCTAACCCATTCGCAAGGAGACCAAGATGGAAATTGCACACTTCAATCAAAGACAACTGGCCGCACGCTGGGACATCAGTGAGGCTACCTTAGAGCGCTGGCGCAGCGAAGGGATAGGCCCCAAATATCTGAAAATCTGCGGCCGCGTGCTGTACAGGCTGGTCGACATCGAGGCCTACGAGGAGCGCTGCCTACAGATTTCGACAAGCCAACGTGCGATGGCGTCTCATTTGGGGTGATCCTTGCGGACGTCGCGATCGTCCGCAGTCCAGAGCCGCTGGTCAATCGTACCTGCCGTTCAAAATCAATGACTTGCCGTCAGACAGTGCGAACAGATGAGGGCTGCTGCGGGTTCCTGCGTACTGGTTCGTGCTCCTGCGGGTTTGGGTGGGGTGAAATCCCGCGCTAAACCGCGCCAGTTCAGGCCTTTATGGCTGCTGCGAATTGCAGCAAAAGGGTGCGAAATCCGACCGTTTATGCCGCGAACGGTAGCCAATCAAGTCGCCACCTCATCCAACTTGCGGCCCGTGATCATCTGCCAGTTCGATTCCCGATTGCGGAATTGAACCCGTGTCCGCAAACCCTCAATTTCGTTCTTGACGCTGCCGCCAATACAACGCATTTGCGAGCCGGAACGCCGATCCTGGTGGTCGGACTTTGCCTCCGTCACGCATGGTTTCCATACGTTTTTCGTATGGAGAAAATTGATGACGACCAAGTGCTGCGCATGCTGCGGCCAGGCTTTCGAGCCTCGCCCGCAAACCCCGAACCAGACCTACTGCCCATTGCCAGAATGCCAACGCGCCCGAAAGCGCCAATGGCATCGGAACAAGCTGAAATCCGACCCTGACTATCAAGGCAACCAACGTGATGCCCAGCGCGCTTGGCTTGAGCGCCACCCGGACTACTGGCGCACCTACCGGGACACCCATCCAGAGTATGCGGAGCGCAATCGAGATCGGCAACGTGTCGACAGCACTGGCAACAACGGGGCCCTTGCAAAGATGGACGCGTGCCAACCGACGCCGTTGGCACCGGGACTGTATCGGATCTCGCCTGCAAGCGGGTTCGACGCATCTGGGGACGGCATTCTGGTTGTCGAAATCGCCCCAGTCTGCCTGGACTGCCCTTGCAAAAAGGACGCTTGCAAAGAGAGGACTTGATGGGCGCCGCGCGTTTACCTGGATACCCTTTGTCCCAAATGTGCTCTCGATCACCCGCATGACGACTGCTTCGGCAAACTCCTCCATGGCCGACACCCGTTGGTCATGGATCAATCCGTGACGTGAAAGGCTGGCCCGAGAGCGAATACGCCAACACTAGCGAGATCGGGTCATATGCAGCCAGAAGAGCCACAGCAAGATCTGCCCTTGGAGCGGCCAACCGTTTTCCGGGCCGCCGAGTACGTTCGGATGTCGACCGAGCACCAGCAGTACTCGACTGAAAATCAGGCCGACAAGATCCGGGAGTACGCCGAGCGGCGCAGCATCGAGATCGTTCGCACCTACGCCGACGAAGGCAAGAGCGGCCTGCGCATTGATGGTCGCCAGGCCTTGCAGCAGCTGATCAAGGATGTGGAGACGGGCCAAGCCGACTTTCAGATCATCTTGGTCTACGACGTCAGCCGATGGGGGCGATTTCAGGACGCCGACGAGAGTGCCTACTACGAGTACATCTGCCGGCGGGCAGGCATTCAGGTCGCGTACTGCGCCGAGCAGTTCGAAAACGACGGCTCGCCTGTGTCGACCATCGTCAAAGGCGTCAAGCGCGCGATGGCCGGCGAGTACAGCCGGGAGCTATCGGCCAAGGTGTTTGCTGGCCAGTGCCGCCTCATCGAGCTTGGCTTTCGCCAGGGTGGTCCGGCAGGCTACGGCCTGCGGCGCGTGCTGATCGACCAAACGGGCTCGGTCAAGGGCGAGCTCACGCGCGGGGAGCACAAAAGCCTGCAGACCGACCGCGTCATCCTCATGCCCGGGCCAGACACTGAAATCCAGACGGTCAATCAGATTTACCGCTGGTTCATTGATGAAGGACTGCCCGAATCGGAAATCGCGTCACGCCTTAACGATCACGGCATCCGTACTGACCTGGATCGGCAGTGGACCCGGGCTACCGTGCGCGAGGTGCTCAGCAACGAGAAGTACATCGGCAACAACGTCTACAACCGGATTTCCTTCAAGTTGAAGAAGCTCCGGGTGGTCAATCAGCCCGACATGTGGATCAAGAAGGAAGGCGCCTTCGAAGCGATCGTGCCACCGGACGTCTTCTACACGGCGCAGGGGATCATTCGCGCCCGGGCACATCGCTATACCGACGATGAGCTCATCGAAAAGCTGCGGCACCTGTTTCGACAGCGGGGCTACCTCTCCGGGCTGATCATCGACGAAACCGAGGGCATGCCTTCGGCCGCCGCCTACATCCACCGCTTCGGCAGCCTGATTCGTGCCTATCAGGCTGTGGGCTTCGCGCCGGATCGCGATTACCGCTATCTTGAGGTCAATCAGTTCCTGCGCCGCATGCACCCGGAAATCATCGGACACACGGAACGCATGATTGCCGATATCGGCGGCGCTGTCACGCGAGATCCGGCGACGGATCTGCTAAGCGTCAATGGCGAGTTCACCGTGTCCGTGGTGCTGTCCCGATGCCAGGTCCTCGACACTGGCCGCCGCCGGTGGAAAGTGCGCTTCGACACCAGCCTGCTGCCTGACATCACCGTCGCGGTACGGCTCGATGAGTCCAACCGTGCGCCGCTCGATTACTACCTGCTGCCACGGCTGGACTTTGGTCGACCGCGCATCCACCTGGCCGACCACAACGGCATCGAGTTCGAGAGCTATCGTTTCGACAGTCTGGACTACCTGTACGGCATGGCCGCGCGCAGCCGTATCCGGAGGGCCGCATGAGCAAGGAACACTTGGATGCCGAGCTGCAGATGATCCCCATCGACCGGATCGAAGTGCTCAACCCCCGAGAACGCAACGGCCGCGTGTTTGATGAAATCGTCGGCAACATCAAGAGCATCGGGCTCAAGAAGCCGATCACGGTGACGCCCCGTCCGGGTCCGAATGGCGAAAGCCGTTACCTGTTGATCTGCGGTGAGGGCCGGCTGAAAGCATTCAAGACCCTCGGCGAACAGACCATTCCGGCGATGGTGGTAAAGGTCAGCGATGAGGACGCCTTCATCATGAGCCTGACGGAAAACATCGCCCGTCGCCAGTGCCGGCCGCTGGAGTTGCTGGCCGGCATCAAGCAGCTCAGCGAAAAGGGCTATGACAAGCGCGACATTGCCAAAAAAACCGGACTGAGCGTCGACTACGTCCACGGCATCTTGTTCCTGCTCGAACATGGCGAGGAGCGCTTGCTGGTCGCCGTGGAGAGCGGTCGCATCCCTCTCAATGCAGCGATCACCATCGCGAGTGCCGGTAGTGACACGGATCTGCAGGCGGCGCTGCAAGAAGCGTATGAGTCCGGCAAGCTGCGTGGCAACCAGCTGATCCAGGCCCGCCGCGTCATCGATCGCCGTCGCACGCTCGGGCGGTCGGTCGCCCGAAACACACCACGCAAGCGGTCCGACGTAACCTCAACCAGCCTGGTCAGAACCTACCAGAACGAGGTCGAGCGGCAGAAGTTGATCGTGAAGAAAGCGGAATTCGTCCAGCAACGATTGTTGTTTGTGGTCGAGGCACTGCGCCAGCTGCTGGCTGATGACAACTTCAGCAATCTGCTGCGGGCGGAAGGCCTGGACACCCTTCCCAAATACCTCGCTGAACGCGTCTGGGCCGGAGGGCATGGCGCATGACACCATTGCCGCTTGGCTTTGTTCCAGACCCACTGACTATCGCCCTCGAGCGCATCCTGCCATCACGCAAGACCCCGGAAGGGTTACTCAACTCCCGAAAGTTCAAGCAGATCCAGGCTTCCATCGAAGACGTAGGTCTGATCGAGCCACTGATCGTCTGCAAAGCGGACAAGAAGTCCGGGCAGCACATTTTGTTGGATGGGCATATCCGGTTGCTGGCCATGAAGCAGGCCGGCTTTTCCGATGCCCCATGCCTGGTGGCAACCGACGACGAAAGCTACACGTACAACAACCGGATCAACAGGCTGTCCACGATCCAAGAGCACTTCATGATCCGGCGGGCCATTGAACGTGGCGTCAAACCCGACCGTCTGGCGAAGGCCTTGAGCGTCGATGTCAGTCACATCATCAAGAAGATGAATTTGCTTGAGGGAGTCTGCGTCGAGGCGGCGGAGCTGCTCAAGGACCAGCACTTCTCGGCCAACATCGGTGCGGTCCTGCGCAAAATGAAACCGACCCGTCAAGTCGAGTGCGTCGAACTGATGGTCGCCACCAACAACATCACCGTGGCCTACGCACAGGCGCTGGTCGCCGCCACGCCAGCGAACATGCTGGCTGGAGAAACCAAGCCTCGGAAGCTGGCGGGGGTCACAGCCGAGCAGATGGCCAAGATGGAGCGCGAGATGGGCAACCTACAGGGCCAGTTCAAGCTGGTCGAGCAGTCATACGGGCAGGACGTCCTCAACCTGGTGCTGGCCAAGGGCTATCTGGTCAAGCTGCTGGATAACAAGGCGGTGGTTCGCTACATCCGTCAGCAGCGCCCCGAGGTGCTGGAGCAGTTCGAGGCCATCGTCGAGACGACATCGCTGGACCAATGATCGAAATCCTTCCCAGTCGAAGGTCGTAGTGCTGCCTTTGTGGGCGATACGCTGCTCTTTAACAATCTGGAAGATTTTGGGCCGTCACGCCCATTCCCGGGGCTGGGTGCTTGCCGGACAACGGGTGTGGCGGCCAGCAGGCTTGCCGCTGGCCTGCCCATGGGTTGTGCCTGGGGCCAATGGGCGAACAGCGGCACCTTTTTTACCTTATCTCTGGATACTGAAGCGATGTCTCGCGTGGCTGGGGAGATCATGCGTGCGTCTTCAGCTTGCCGAAAGTCAACACTCAATCAGTGCCTCTTGTCAGCACAGTCTTTTAGGTGCATGATATGATCATTTTGATGATATAAGCAATACAAAAATGCGCAACAGTACTTCCATTTTTGGTCGAACAGACAGCCTTGGCTAAGGAGCGTGCGGTGTTGCAATCCCAGAACGTCGAGAGCTTGAGTCACGCCCAGCGCGAACGGTTGGCCTACATCGACTTTCGCCTGTACTTCATGGGTGAAATCGGCCGTCCAGACTTGGCGAGCCGCTTTGGGGTGGCTCCAGCCGGGGCAACACGCGACTTGGCGCTGTACCGGGAAATCGCGCCGCAGAACATCGAGTTCGACGGCAGCAACAAGATCTACCGTATTGGCAAGACGTTCTCCCCGATCTTCGAGCACGCACCGCAGCGGGTGCTGTCAGCACTTTCTCTCGGGTTCGGTGATGGAGTGAATGGTGAGTCGCAGCCTATGCTTCCCTGCGAGTCGCCAGCTGCGCTGAGCAACCCTCGAATGGATGTACTGGCGCCGATTTGCCGTGCCATCCACGCAAAGCGTCCGGTGTCGATTTGCTACCACTCGATGAGCAACGGCAAGTCCGAGCGGGTCATCGTACCGTTTGCGTTGGTTGACACCGGTCTGCGCTGGCACGTTCGGGCATTTGACCGCAAGTCCGGCGAGTTCCGCGACTTCGTTGTCACCCGTATCGAAGCGCCGGCCTTGGTCGATGAAGAACCCAAATCCAACGAGCGCCCGGACAACGACATTCAGTGGACACGGATCGTGGAATTGGACTTGGTGCCACACCCGCGACTCGCCCGCCCCGAAATCATCAAGATGGACTACGGGATGACCGATGGCTCGATCCGGATGCGCGTCCGTGCTGCGGTCGCGGGCTACATGCTGCTGCGCTGGAGCGTTGATGCGTCGCCCGATCACAGTCTTAAAGAAGAACAGTGCCGCCTATGGCTCAGCGACCCGCTGGCCTTGTATGGCGTCGAAAACGCAAAGCTTGCGCCCGGCTACCGCGCCCCGGCGACAAGCACAACACGGAAATAGGATCACAAATGGCAATCAAGAAATCAGACCTCTACTCGTCTCTGTGGGCATCTTGCGATGAACTGCGCGGCGGCATGGATGCCAGCCAGTACAAGGACTACGTCCTGTTCATGCTGTTCATCAAGTACGTCTCGGACAAGTACGGGGACTCTGATGACTTTGCCCCGCCTGTCACCATTCCGCCCGGAGCTAGCTTCAAGGACATGGTCGCCCTCAAGGGCAAGAGTGATATCGGAGACAAGATCAACACGCAGGTCATTCAACCGCTGATCGACGCCAACTCCCGCCTTGCACGCAGCGACTTCCCTGACTTCAATGACCCGAACAAGCTCGGTGAAGGTCAGGCGATGGTGGAGCGCATCAGCAACCTGATCGGCATCTTCCAAAAGCCCGAGTTGGATTTCTCGAAGAACCGAGCCGAGAACGACGACATTCTGGGCGATGCCTACGAATACCTGATGCGGCACTTTGCCTCGCAGAGCGGCAAGAGCAAAGGCCAGTTCTATACGCCATCCGAGGTCAGTCGCATCATGGCAAAGGTCGTGGGCATCTCCCCCGCCAATGCAGTGGCCTCGACCACCGCGTATGACCCCACCTGCGGCTCTGGCTCCTTGCTACTCAAGGTGGCCGCCGAGGCTGGCAAGCACATCACGTTGGAAGGGCAGGAAATGGACGTGACCACTGCTGGTCTCGCCCGTATGAACATGATCCTGCACGACTTTCCAACCGCCAACATCCTGCAAGGCAACACGCTGGCCTCGCCGAAGTTTAAGGATGGCGAGTCGCTGCGTACCTATGACTACGTCGTCGCCAATCCGCCGTTTTCAGACAAGACCTGGAGCACCGGCCTGACCCCTGCCAGCGACGCGCACCAGCGTTTTGCCTGGGGCGAACCGCCGAAAAAGCAAGGCGACTACGCTTACCTGCTGCACATCATTCGCTCAATGAAGAGCACCGGCAAAGGCGCCTGCATTCTCCCGCACGGTGTCCTGTTCCGGGGCAATGCCGAGGCTGTCATCCGCGAGAAGCTGGTGCGGTCGGGCATCCTCAAAGGGATCATTGGCCTGCCAGGCAACCTGTTCTACGGCACGGGCATTCCCGCCTGCATCTTGGTGCTGGACAAGGAAAACGCTTCAGCACGCAAAGGCATCTTCATGATCGACGCCTCCAAGGGCTTCATCAAGGACGGTGCCAAGAACCGCCTGCGTGAGCAGGACATTCACAAGATCGTCGATGCCTTCACCAAGTTGGCAGAGCTGCCGCGCTATTCGCGCATGGTGCCGCTGACCGAGATCGCAGACCCTAAGAACGACTACAACCTCAACCTGCCACGTTACATCGACAGCACCGAACCTGAAGACATCCAGGACATCGATGGCCACTTGCGTGGCGGGATTCCAGAGCGTGACCTTGATGCGTTGGGTGACTACTGGAAGGTGATCCCCGGTGTGCGCAATGCCCTGTTCGAGTCAGCCGGGCGCACTGGTTACGCACAGTTGAAGCTGCCCATCGCCGATGTAAAGAGCACCATCTTTGCGCATCCCGAGTTCACTGCATTCAATCAGGCGGCCACCCAGGTCTTTGCTGATTGGAGGCAAGCCAGCACCCCGCAGCTAAATGGCTTTGCCCACAACGGCCACCCAAAGCAACTGATCGAGGCACTGTCTGAGAATCTGCTTGCCCGATTCAAGCCGACGCCCCTGGTCAACGCCTATGACGTGTACCAACACCTCATGGACTACTGGGCGGAAACGATGCAAGACGACTGCTACCTGATCGCCGACGCAGGCTGGCAAGCTGGAGCGCAGCCGCGTGAAATCCTTCAAGTAAAAAACAAGGATGGCAAGCTGGCTTGGCCTGAAGTCCATGACTACAAGAAAGGCAAGCGTCGCTTCAAATCCGATCTGATTCCCGCACCAATTCTGATTGCCCGTTACTTCATCGCTGAGCGCAACGCCATTGAAGGGCTTGAGGCCAAACTGGTCGACGTAGAGCAGCAACTTCAGGAGATGATGGAAGAGAACAGCGACGAAGAAGGGCTGCTTGCCGAGGTCATCGAGGGCGAAGGTGACAAGCAGAAGATCACTGCCAAGGCCGTCAAAGCCCGCCTGAAGGAGATTGGCAAAGATCCTGACTACGCAGATGAACGCAAGGCGCTGCAGGACTACGCTGCCCTGCTCGACAAGCAAACCGACATCAAGGCCAAGCTGAAAGCGGCGCAGGATGACCTTGAGGCCAAGCTGGATGCCAAGTACCCCAAGCTGACTGAGGCAGAGATCAAGACGCTTGTAGTTGACGACAAATGGCTGGCGACCTTGGCCGATGCCGTGCAAGGCGAGCTGGACCGCGTGTCGAATGCCCTCACTGGACGCATCCGACAACTGGCTCAACGCTACGCTGTCCCGCTACCGTTGCTCACCGACAAAGCAACGCAACTGTCCAAGCGCGTGAATGCACACATCCAAAAGCTTGGTGCCTCAACAAGTGGTGCACAAGGGCTCATCTCCGGCGAGTCACGTCTTCCGGGCTTTGTCTCGGATTGGGAAGTCAAAACTTTGGGAGACCTTGGCTCAACGTATGGAGGCCTAACTGGCAAGACCAAGAAGGACTTTGGCGACGGGTCGTCACACTACATCACTTTTATGAATGTGATGTCGAATGTCGTTATTGATTGTTCCGCGTTCGACCGTGTGAAGGTATCGCCTTCCGAAACACAGAATCGTGTACTAAAAGGCGATTTACTCTTCAACGGATCATCGGAGACTCCAGAAGAAGTCGCTCTGTGTGCGGTGCTGACCGAAGATGTATCAAATCTATTTTTGAACAGCTTCTGCTTCGGCTTCAGGCTTCGCAATGCAGCCGAGGTCGATGGATTGTTCTTGGCTTACTACCTCCGAGGGAAAGTTGGCAGAGAACTGATGAAGTCTCTTGCACAAGGGTCTACTCGATACAACTTGTCCAAAGTCGCGCTACTGAAATCAGTACTTCGAATGCCCGCGCTCGCAGAGCAGAAAGCCATTGCTGAAGTACTTCAGGATATCGATGCGGAATTGGAGGTTATGGATCAACTCACTACGAAAAAGCGTGATCTAAAGCAAGCCATGATGCAGGCACTGCTGACAAGCAAAACGCGATCAATTGCCAGGGAGGAAAATCATGTCTAAACAAGCCCGCTCTGAGCGCAAGACGCAGAACCGAGTTGCAGCCCTGTTTTCGGATGCGAGTCGCCCTGATTGCCTTGGGTACGATTACCTGGGTGAATGGAGCAAACGCGACAATAACCGTTCCATCGAAGCAGATTTCTTGCGCAGCAACCTCAAGAAGCGTGGTTACTCGGACGCGCACATTTCCGCAGCGCTGCAAAAGCTCCTGACCGCCGCCGACTCCACCGGCATCTCCCTGTATCAAGCCAATCTGCGCACCTACCAACTGCTGCGCTATGGCGTGCCGGTACAGATTGCAGCGGGGCAGGCGCACGAGACTGTGCATCTCATCGATTGGGAAACGCCCGACAACAACGACTTCGGCCTGGCCGAAGAGGTCACCCTGCGAGGTGGCTATGAACGTCGGCCTGATCTGGTCGTGTACATCAACGGCATCGCCATTGCAGTCATCGAACTCAAACGCAGCTCGGTCGAGGTGGCGGACGGTGTTCGCCAGCTCATCACCAACCAGGAAGAGATTTTCAACAAGGGCTTTTTCAGCACGGTGCAGCTGGTGCTGGCGGGCAGCGACTCGCAGGGTTTGCGCTATGGCACCACCGGCACCCCGGAGAAGTTCTTCGTAGAGTGGAAACAGCGCAAAGATAAAGGCGCCACCACGTCAGAGCCGCTTGCTGAGGGTGCTTTGCTGGATAAGCCGCTGGCGCAGATGTTTGACAAGGTGCGTCTGCTGGATCTGATCCGCAACTTCATCATCTTCGATGGTGGCCAGAAGAAAGTGCCCCGCGTTCATCAGTACCTCGGCGTGAAAGCCGCGCAGGAGCGGGTGAAGCAGCAGGAAGGCGGTGTGATTTGGCACACCCAAGGCAGCGGCAAGAGCATTCTGATGGTGCTGATTGCCAAGTGGCTGCTGGAGTTTGACCCACATGCCCGCATCCTGGTCATCACCGACCGCGATGAGTTGGACAAGCAGATAGTGGGTGTGATGAAGAATGCTGGCGTTATTGGCGAGGACGCTGCATCGCCGCGCATCACCTCCCGAGCGGAATTGGTTGAAAAGCTGGGGGCGGCCACTCCGCGCCTGATGTGTGCGCTGATCCACAAGTTTGATACGACCGATCTGAAGGGTGAGCCTCCCAAAGTGGTCGGCCGTGTCTACGTCTTCGTCGATGAATGTCATCGCACGCAAGGCGGTGACATGAACAAGCAGATGAAGCGTTGGCTGGAAGCCGCGATCTTCATTGGCTTCACCGGCACGCCCCTACTGCGCAAGGACAAGCAGACCACCCGAGAGGTGTTCGGCACCTACATCCATACCTACAAATTCGACGAAGCAGTGGCCGACAAGGTGGTGCTCGACCTGAAATACGAAGCGCGTGATGTGCCGCAGCGACTGACCTCAAAGAAGGCGATTGATGCCTGGTTTGACCAGAAGACCAAGGGGCTGAACAACTTCCAGCGATCTGTTCTGCGTAAACGTTGGGCGACGATGGAAGAGCTGATGAGTGCCGGTGAGCGCAAACAGCGCATCATTGCCGACATCATCCACGACTTCGGTGTCCAGCCGCGTCTGAACAATGACCGAGGCACGGCCATTCTGGTGGCAGCCTCCATCTACGACGCCTGCCACTACTTCCGTTTGTTCCAGAACACGTCGTTCGGCAAGTACTGCGGAATCATTACGTCCTACGAGCCCAACCACAACGCGATTTCGCGCGAGCCCAAGGACAGCGACGAGCGCTACAAGTTCGACACCTACACCCAGCACGTCCTGCAGAAAGATCAGACCACCAAGGATTACGAGGACAAGACCAAGCAGCGCTTCATCGACGAGCCTGCCAATCTGAAGCTGCTAATCGTGGTGAGCAAACTGCTGACCGGTTTCGATGCGCCTTCCTGCACCTACATCTACCTCGACAACGAGCTGCGCGATCACAACCTGTTCCAGGCTATCTGCCGCACAAACCGGCTCGACGGCGACGACAAGGACTATGGCCACATCGTCGACTACAAAGAGCTGTTCGAGAAGGTGCAGGACTCCATCGCCGTTTACACCTCGGAAGAGCTGGACATCGACGAAGGTGGCGATGACGGCAACGTAGCCGTGAAAGACTGGCTGAAGGAAGGCAAGGCGCAGCTCGATGCTGCCCGGGAAGCACTGCGCTACTTGTGTGAGCCGGTGGCCATGCCCCGCGAGATGGAACAGTACCTCCACTATTTCTGCGGTGACGCTAACGATCCAGAAGCGTTGGTGAACACCGAGCCGCTGCGCATCTCGTTCTACAAGTCTGCAGCCGCGTTTCTGCGAGCCTATGCGGCAATTGCCCAGAACCTTGAAGACGCAGGGTATTCAGCGGCTGATATTGCTGCACTCGAAAAAGAGATCGAGTTCTACAGCGACACCCGTACGGCGATCAAGAAGCACTCAGGCGAAGAGCTGGACATCAAGCCTTATGAAGCGGATATGCGCCACCTCATCAACACCTACATCCAAGCAGACCCAGCTGAAGATTTGGGAAATCTCAACTCGCTCTCACTGACCGAGCTGATCATCGAAACCGGCATTCACGACGCCATTGCCAAGAAGCTCAATCAGAAGGGCAAGCTGTCGAGAAATGCGATTGCTGAAGGCATCATCAACAACGTCCGCAAGACGATCATTCGTGACCAACTGACTGATCCGAAGTTTTACGATGAGATCTCCAAGCTGCTCGAAGACCTGATCAAGCAAAAGCGCGACGACACCGCTGCCTACGAGAAATTTCTCCAGAAGGCCGAAGAGTTGGTGAAAAAGATGGCGGCAAAGAATACGGGCAGTCATCCGCACGTTCTCAATGGACACCCGGAGGCGACCGCTCTCTTCAACAATCTGGCGAGCATTCCGGCCGCTACTTTCGTTTGCCCGACTGACGACGATGGCAAGGCGACGCTCGCGCTCGAACTCGATCAGGCGATGCGAGAGCAGGCACCGGCAGGTTGGAAAGGTGATAACACCCGTGAGAAGCAAGTGCTTAACGCCCTGTTCCCCATCATGTCGCGGGATCGGGTGGCGACGCAGGCCATTTTTGAAATCATCAAGAACCAACCGGGGTACTGATGAACGAGACGATCCAACTTGGCGAGATTTCGATAGCGGTGATTAGGAAGGACATCAAGAATGTCCACCTCACCGTTCATCCGCCTGATGGACGTGTGACCCTCGCCGCCCCAACCAACACACGCCTAGAAGTAGCGCGTGCCTACGCGATCTCCAAATTGGTCTGGATTCGTGACCAGCAGAGAAAACTGGAATGTCAGGCACGGGAAACACCACGCCAGTTCGTTGAGCGTGAGAGCCACCACGTTTGGGGGCGGCGCTACCTGATGACACTGCACTACCAGGATGTAAAGCCCACCGTTGTCCTCAGCAACAAGCGGATCACGCTGATTGTTCGTCCTGGCAGCAGCGCAGAAAAGCGCGCGGAGGTGATGCATGAGTGGCACAAATCGTTGCTGCACGAGGTCGTACCGCCACTGATCCAAAAGTGGGAGCAAAAACTCAATGTGAGAGTCTCAGGCTACTTTCTGCAACGGATGAAAACCAAATGGGGCAGTTGCAATCACGCAGAGGGAAACATCCGCCTCAATACGGAACTGGTGAAAAAACCGAAGGATTTGCTTGAGTACGTCATCGTGCATGAAATGGCTCATTTGATCGAGCCCACGCACAGTGATCGCTTCATCGCAATCCTTGAGGAGCATTACCCCAGCTGGCGAGAGGCGCGCGCCGAGCTCAATGAGTTACCGCTGGCTGCGGAGGTTTGGAAGGAGTGAAAGCGGGAGAGCAGCGTTGCCACAGAAGCTCGCCGAATAAATCCAAATTGGCGTGCGTATAGAAGAGACTGGTGAAGCACTGCTTTAATCGAAAAATTTATCTTTTCTCGGAGAAGTCGCGAGACATACAGGGTGCCGAATGTATTTGAAAAGTGTTTATATCGAAAACAATGGCCCTCTTCGAAAACTGAATTTTGATATTCAGTGCAAGGAAGATGGCATACCGAAACCTTTGATTCTCGTAGGCGGGAATGGGTCTGGCAAAACGAACTATCTTTCGCTTGTGGCAGATGCTTTGTTCGAAGCTGCTGCAGTTCATTTCATGGACGTGGTAGTTGGGGCGGCAACAGCTCAAAGAGCTTGGTTTCGTGTGCTCGGCTCTACAACGATTTCGGCTGGATGCGCGGGATCGTGTGCAATTTTAAAATTTGAGCATGAAGAAGCAACCCATTTTTATAAAGAAAAAGCGGGCAGCATCCCTGCAGCCGACGTAGCACAGCGGGTCCCAGATTCGCTAAAGCCAGTTGTCGCTTGGCAAGACGAGGGAAGTATCAAAGAATTTCAACTGGGAGACGATCAGTCGCGAAAAATATTCCAAACGGGGGTCTATCTCTATTTTCCTTCAAGTCGCTCGGAGACTCCGCACTGGCTCAATCGAGATAGCTTACCGACGGATTTTTTTGATACAACTCCTCGATTTGCAAAGCAATTACGCAAACCGATCTATGTCGAGCGCGGGCTGGATAAACTAAAACAGTGGATGTTGTCACTGCTAATAGACGTTCGAATGGATGTACAACTTAATCAAATTCAAGGCGGCGGAGTAATCCCCCTTGTAACAGGTGATTTGCAGCACATGCTTGCAAATACGGCTATCTGGGGAGCATTGAATACAATGCTGCGAACCATTCTTGATGCGTCAGAGGCTAGATTCGTATGGGGAGGTAGATTCGGAAGTGGTCTATTGGGTTTTGTTCGCGGCAGCAACGAACCCTCTCTGCCGTTGGAGGCACTATCTGCTGGCCAAGCGACACTTTTGAATATCTTTGGTACTCTACTTCGATATGGCGACGGAACCACTAGCGCGGCACCGCTACCTGCAGAAATTTCTGGCATTTGCCTGATTGATGAAGTGGACGCGCATATGCATATTGATCTCCAGTATCGTGCGTTGCCAGAACTGATAAAGATGTTCCCAAAAGTTCAATTTATCTTATCCAGCCACTCACCTCTATTCGTGCTCGGCGTGGAGAAAATTCTCGGCTCGGAAAATATTTCCGTTATTGACATGCCCGAAGGAAGGCCTATCCAAGCCGAAGCTTATTCTGAATTCGGACGAGCGCTTCAGGTCTTGCAGGATACGAAAGCGTTCAATAATGCGGTGCTAGAAGCGGCAACACAAGAGGAGAGTAAGTTACTCGTCCTACTTGAGGGTGAGACCGATCCGATATACCTTGCTGCTGCCGTAGAAGCATTAGGCCAACAAGTGCTCAACGATAAGGTTGAGTTTCAGTGGATAGGCTCAAAAGATCAGAATGGTCAGGGGTTTAATACAGGAAAAAATGCTTTGAATTCAGCCGCCAATTTTCTGCGTGCGAAGCCAGAAATGGTAAAGCGGCCAATCCTCCTTCTGTACGACAACGACACAAATAAGCAAGATGAGAGTTTTGGACAGGTACACATAAGATCTATGCCATCGAATCCAGATAACAATATTGTGACGGCAGGCATTGAAAACCTACTTCCGGAATCTGCTTTTTCTGAAGATGCATATGACATGAAGGAGGACCGCAAGGCAAATGGAACAATAACAAGCACGAAAACGCTAAACAAAATGCGGCTGTGCCGGAAGTTGTGTGACATAAACGACGCAGGTGTCTTTGAAAAATTCCATGCTCCTTTGAAGGCCATCAAAGAGCTGATTGACGTCGGCGAGGCAGCTACGGCAGAACCGGAAGTCCTCGCGGCGGGCGCGGTAGCTAACTCGTGATTGACATCCTGACCTTGGGGTGAAGAGATACGTTGAAGCGAGACTTGAATGCACAACGTCCCACGTCGGATCTCCGGCTCGGCAGGGAGGTGCAGAGCCGGTTAACGAATTCATTTCGAATCTCTACGCTGCCCCGTTGACGCGCTCAGCAACGTGTAGCCCGCCAAGGCCCAACATGCCAAGCGTGAGTGTTGCCAGCGGCCCGAGATCAAGCGACGGTAGGTTGAGCGGATGGCTAACGGCGGCCGCCACCGCGTTCGTGAGCGGCCCGCCGACGAAGTTCCAGAAATACCCAGCGACGCATACCCATCCCAGACCTCCGCGCCAGTGCTGCAATGGGTCCGAGCTTTGCGCTTCGGCCTTGTCGATGTCGGTCTGCGTCTGAATGAGCGCCAGCGTCGCCGCCAGCTTGGCCTTGTCTTCCTCGGTCTTGTCGGGGAAGAACATGCCGATGATGCCTTTAGCGGCTTCTGCCGCCGTGCCGATGCCACTGATGTCCATGATGTTCCCTCCTCAAGCGTTGCAGACGGCAGGCTCACAGCCCTCTGCCCACTGGTAGTCCACAGTAACTTCGCGGCCGCCAACGAACGTGATCAGCTTGGCCAGCGTCACGCGGCTCTCAAGGATGGCCAGCTGTGATGCTCCGTCGTCATTGACCAGCGATCCGTACCGGCTGCCGACCAGCGTGCAGCCATGGACCTGCGTCTCCATGCCTTGCGACACGTCACCGGCAAAGTTGCCGCAGTGGATCAGGCAGTTCTGTCGGCCATGCTTGTCCTCCAGGCGCAGAACGTCGCAATCCAAATGATCGGAGTGCCAGATCGTGGCTCGGTAGCTGTCGTCGATGATGCAGGACACGCCGGGCGTATTGTCCTGCCACGGCAGCTCCAGCGTGTTGCAGGAAAAGGTTTCACCGGTCGGGTTGGTAGCGACCAGCTCGCCCGGGGTGCCACTCGGCGTGGACTGCTTTCGGGTGATGGTGATGTTCATTTCAGACCTCCGGTCTTCGTGTAGGTGTAGCCGGCCAGAATCAAGATTCCGGCAATCACGATGCGCTTGAGCCAGCCCACAACGCCGCGTCCGATCACACGTTCGAACTGCGCTTGCATGGCATCGGACAGGGCCTGAGACAGCACTGGCGCCGATTTCTCGAACGCCTCACACAGGGCGTCCGCCAAAGCCTGGCGATCGCTGTCCGACAGCACGCCGCCGGGCTGGCGCTCGACTGGCGGACCATTCGGCCGATCGACGGGACGGCCGCATTCACAGACATCGTTCATGTCTGACTCCTTTCGTTGAAATTTGGGATGCCGCCGGGCCGACTTACGGCTCGGCCAGGATTACTGGGGGTAGCGCCCCTCGCGCAGCCACTTCACTGCGATCCACTTCTCGCCTTCGATGACGGCATTGCCGCTGTGAAGCGTCAGGTGATCGAGTGCACCGTCCGCGCTCAGGTATGAGAAAAAGCAGGCGTTGCCTTGGACGGCGGCCACCTTGACGCCGGCACGCGGGAATTCGGTTTCCCCGCCAAGCGGCACGGTGTTCAGGTACGCAATGAAGGTGGCGACGCGCTGACCACCCTTTTCCGGTCGAACGATGTCGGCCGACGATGGACTCTCCGGCGGGAAGTAGTCCCAGTGCGGGACGTAGTGCTGGCCGGGTAGGTAATGCAGCACCTGCAGGCCTTCACCGTTCTCCAATGGGATGCCAGTGATTTCGGCGATGCGCTGCTCGATGTCCGCCACCAGCGCCACTTCCCCCCGTCGAAAGTGGCACCCGGAACTGGTGCGCGTTTCATCGATACGTACCCCGTCGGCGTGGTGCACGACTGAGGAGCGTTTCATGCGCGGGCGGGCCAGTTCGATCAGCTCGTGGCAGGCGTCCTCGCCCAGAAATCCGCCCAGCACAACAATGTTGGGTGACTTGACTGCCGTCAGCACTTGGTGACGGCGCTCGCCTGCACTCAGCTGTGCGTTGGGATAGGTCAATTCGACAATGGCTGGATCATTCATGCCGCACCGCCGATAGATACGTGCGGTTGAGCATCGGGTGATCCTGGTCGGTCGGCCCCCAGTCGCCATCCGGGTGGAAAGCAATCACATCAAGCCGCTGGTCTTCCGTGCGGAAGCGATGCAGCTCGCGCTCCTCGATGCAGAACAGGGTGCCGGCTGCGAGCGCAACCTCGCGGTCCGCGAAACAGGCGAAGCCAGAACCTCCGGCCACCACGCCCAGCCGAATCGAAGGATGGATGTGAAACGACTGGCGCACGCCCGCCGGAAAGGACAGGTGATTCAGGCTCGGGTCGCCCTTGCGCGGGGGATAGACCAGCAGCGAGTCCGAGCAGTTGTCGATATAGCAAAGGCGTCCCGAGGACTCGATCGGGCCGCCGACAAGTCCCTGCCCACGAAACCCATGCCGGATCACGGCAAAGACCCGTGAGCCCTCGTCGTTGCCGAGAACCAGCGTGGCCGGTTCACTGCCAGTGGCGTGGCAGAAATACTGCCCCTGTCCAGCCTGGCGCAGCACCTTCGACGCATCCGAGCTGTTCGCGCCCTCGAAGATCGAGGCTGCCCGATCCGCATGGCCGGCAACGACGAAGCCGTACAGCGTGCAAAACGGTGGGACCGTGATGTGGTCCTTGATGGCGTTCGTCAGCAGCCAGGCCTGGCTTGGGTACATGCTGTGCCGGGCATCGATATAAGTGCCGCTTTTCATGATCAGGTCCCCGCCTTGGTCGTGTTGACGACGATGCCGTTGGCCTTGTTGTAGGCGTTGGCCGCGCTCGAAACCTTGCTCAGGGCGGCGGCGTTCGCGGCTTGGAAGCTGTCATAGGCCTCCTGGCTTTCCCAGACCGTGGTGGTGGTCTTGGTCAGCCCATCGGTCGACATCACGACCGAGCGCGATTGCACGGCCGGATGGGTGCGAACTGCATGGCTGACGTTGGCGATCGACGTTTCAACCTCGGGATCGAGGCCGCTACTGTCTTTGAAGACGGGCACATCGGCTGCCGGTCGCGTAGTGGTTTTTGTGACGGTGAAAGGCATGGCTATTCCTCCTGCGAAAGGATGGGTTGAACAAACATTGGGGTGCGGCGTGCGCCGCGAATCAGCGAGCAGCTTCAGTCAGGGCGGACGTCAGGGCGCACAAAGGCCTGCAGGCCAGCCTGATCGACCGGCGCGCCGTCGGTGGTGATGGCGGCCACTGGCGGGTACTTGAAGACCTTGCACAGTGAGCCGATCTTCATCTTGGTCAGGTAACTCGCATCGCCTGTGAAGTCGACGATGTAGCGCTTGGCGGGCATCTTGTAGGTGTCGATGCTGGCGCCGAGCTTTTCGCCGGGGTGCGTGAGGCTCCAACGCTGAAACAAGTCGGTGTCGAAGAAGTGGCGGACCTTGCCGAGCATCCCAAGGAAGTCGGAACCCGACGGCTCATAGAGAAGATGCCGGTACTTCACGTGCTGCCACTTCTGGGAAAAGTTCCACCACCACAGAAAGTCCTGCGTACTGTTCAGCGGATACGGCGCCTCGCGGGCAATCGGGGCGTAACACCGATAAATCGCGGCGCCCATCTCGGCATTGCCTGCGATGCCGCCGAACAGGTGAGGCAAGACCACGGCATGTGGCTGGGCCAGGCACTCGAAGCCCAATCGCCGCGTGGCCTCCAGCATCAGGTCAGAGCCGAAAAGCTGATCTCCCAATTCGCCGGTGACCACCGTTTCGTCGTACAGCCCGGCCTTGCCAACGGTGCGCTGCACCGACAGCTTCCCGGCGATGTGAGACTGGTAGAAGCCTGGGTTCTCGGCAACGCTGTGGCTCGACAAGTAGACGGTCAGCCGGTCACGCTCGTTGGCTGGCAGTGCCTTGAGCAAGGCGACCAATGCGACAGTCGAATCGATGCCACCCGACCACATGAGGTGCAGCCGCGAGTGAGCACCAAGCAGTTCCTGTGCGCGAGCATCGCAGGAGTCCGAGAACGACATCGCGGAGCCACCGGTCGGACCAGGCATCGGGCACCGGGCGGCAAAGCGCAGCAAATCGGGTTTGCAGGACAGGCGCGAAGTGGTCACCACGCCACCGATAACCTGGCGCAGTCCGTTGGCGAACGCTTGATTGCGCACGAGGTTTCGGGCAACCAATAGCTCAGTCATGGCAGCCATACCTCACAAACAGTGCGTCCAGGTCCGAGTGGTCCCGCGCGGCATGGACTGCGGCCAAGGCCTGCAGGCGTCGCACCTCGGACTGGATCAGCGCATCCTCGCGGTCGGCATATTCCATCCGCACTCGTTCAGCCGCCGTTGCCACCGTCGTACTCCAGGCCGTGGCCATCGCATCAAGCAGCGGTACAGCCGCGCTGTCTCGCCCGGCGGGATCGCTGAGCTTCTGACACTCTGCATGAGCGATATCAAGCACCCGATCCTGCAGAGGCAAAGACCTCGAGCTGAATGAGGTCCTTTGCGCCCGCAGCGCTGTGTGCACACGGTCCATCAGCAGCAACCGGCGGTAGTGAAACCGGTAGTCCAGGGTGTCGTCGGGCGCGGCTTCCACGACACCGCCACGCAAGCGGTAGCGATACGGTTTGCGGTAGCTGAAGTCGTCGGGCACTTCGCCCCAATGGTGGAAGGGCTCGTAGCGCTCGTCGATCTCTCGGGCAAGGTGCTGCCGGTCGAGGTCGGCGTAGTTGATGACATAAAGGATCACGCCGGTCGGCATGAATTGCAGACCGGCCATTTGCAGGTACATGGGCTTCTCCCAGGATCAACCACCTGGCGGAGGTGGTGGTGGTGGTGGTGGCGGCATGAGCGATCTGCGCATCCAAAAGACCGGCGAGCCTGACATCATCGAAACCAGTGATGGCCGATTGACGGTGTCGGTGCCGATCCAGTTCAAGCGTCGCAGCGGCCGAAAACTCGTCACGCTTCCCAATGGACAGACGAGCCGAGCAAGGCCCTGGGACACGGCGGCCACACCTTTGCAGTTGGCACTGGCCCGAGGGCACCGCTGGCTGGGAATGTTGACGTCAGGGGAGGCCAAGTCGCTCAAGGAGATCGCTACTGTGGAGGGGATCGACAACAGTTATGTCAGCCGGATGGTCAACCTAACCACGCTGGCGCCGGACATCGTGGCGGCCATCCTGGACGATGAACTGCCGAGCCACGTCACGCTGTTTGACCTGGCGGTGGACCCGCCCGCGCTGTGGGACGAACAGTGGAAGCGGATCACGTAGGGCGGGCAACCACCATGTCGCATGATCAGTTCTGCTCGGTTCAATTCCCGTCGCCTGTCGATGCTGCAATCAAACTGCTTGATTCGTCCGCGCGTAAGCTGTTGATTTGTAACGCCACGATCTTGAGGCCCTGCGGACTGACGGGCATTTCTGGTGGGAGAGACTGGGGAGAAGAATGGCCGGGAGAGAGTGAAATGAGCTCCGAAGCGGCCAAGATGGCCGACGGGCGTAGTCCGCAGGTTTCCGCAAGAGTTCGCGCAAACACGCGGCATCTGTAGGCAACAGGCAAGAAAAAACCCCAACTGAGAACAGTTGGGGTTTTGATATTGGTGGAGGCGGGGGGAATTGAACCCCCGTCCGAAAATCCTACGCGCCAAGACCTACATGCTTATCCCAATCTTTGTTCTCGTTCTGGGCTACCCGATGGGCAGGGAAAACCCAAAACCAGTTCCGTCCTGTTTAGCCAACCGTTACCCGAAACCCGCACGGCCAGCGATCCTGTGATTGTGACCCTGTTCCCATCCGCACAGACACGAATTGGGACAGAGTAGGCGGGGCTTAAGCCGCCAGAGCGTAGCTGTTATCGTTCGCAGCTAGAGTTTTGCAAACAGTTTTACGAGGAACCTGCACCTCGGCATGCACCTGGAGTTTCGTGATTCCCGTCGAACCCGATCGCCCCCTGTACAGCGCCATTCTACGCGCAGTCAGGGTCAATAGCCAGTACCCGTCACGGATATCCGCTTGGGAGTCGTTCAGACGGGCTTCAACGCTCGAGAGGATGTCGTCAGCGATCAGGATTGGGATAGCTGGTGGCGACACCACGCGTCACGGGACGCGCAACCGATCAGCGATTGCGGGTTCGCAGCAGGCGCGCTTTATCGCGTTGCCAATCGCGCTCTTTGGAGGTTTCGCGTTTGTCGTGGGCTTTTTTACCCCGCGCCAATCCCAACTCGAGTTTGGCTCGACCGCGCCGCCAGAGCATGCTGAGCGGGATCAAGGTGTAGCCTTTGCGTTCCACCGAGCCGGTCAGATGATCCAACTCTTTGCGTTTCAGCAGCAGTTTGCGGCTGCGCGTGGGATCGGCGATCACGTGCGTTGAGGCCGAGTTGAGCGGGGTGATGTGCGCGCCCATCAAATAGGCCTCGCCTTGGCGTATGTGCACATAACCCTCGGCCAACTGCAGTCGACCGGCGCGCAAGGATTTGACCTCCCAGCCCATGAGCGACACCCCCGCCTCGTAGCGCTCGTCAATAAAATAGTCGTGCCGCGCCTTGCGGTTTAAAGCGATGGGGCCGCTTTGTTCGCTGGTCTCTTTTTTGGGGGTTCCTGCCGATTTGGACGTAGGGGATTTGGCGGTCATGGCAGTGTGTGGTCTCTAAAGACTGAATTTTACCGCATATCGCCAAGCGGGGTCAGTGAGCGGGCCGGCCGTCGCGATCAGGGCCTAATCGCGGCGTCGAATCGGCGATAATGGGGCATGCGCACCGTATCCCGCCAAGCCCTCGTTCCGCAGACCCCCGCTCAGATGTACGGGTTGGTCAACGACATCAACGCCTACCCAAGCTTTGTGCCGTATTGTCTGGACGCGATAGTATTAAGCCAATCGGCCACCGAGTTGTCGGCCATTTTGACCGTGGGACGGGCCGGCATCAAAGTGAGTTTAAGCACGCAGAACACCATGCAACCCAATGAAAGCATTGAACTAAATCTGCTCACGGGGCCCTTTAAAGCCTTCACCGGTCGCTGGGATTTTAAGCCGCTGGGAACAATGCCCTCGGCCGATCGCCCCTCCGAGATTCGGGGCACGGGGGTCTATTTGGAGGTGGCTTTTGAGTTTGAGAACCGGCTGTTGGATCAACTCGCGGGCGCGCTGTTTGAATCGACCTGGAACACCTTGGTGGACACCTTTGTAAAGCGCGCCCGCGCGCTCTATCCGGTAACGCTCGCGCAGACCCCGTAGGAGTTCCCGGTCCAGAGGGCCGACGCCCGAGTGCGTCGAACGCGTGCTGAACCACTGGGATGCGTGTTTTTACCGCAAACAACCCAGCACAGTCGTTGTATCATAAGCGGTTGATTGGGTGAGCGATGACGTCGGGAGAGGCGATGCTGGGGTTTGTTATTAAATGGGGCGATTTGGGCGCGGCGATCGCGCTGTACCTCGTCTTTGAAGGCTTGGTGCCCTTTCTATTTCCGCAGGCCGCGCGGCGCTCCTTTGTGCGGCTCGCCCGGATGCCTTCGCCAGCGCTGCGCTGGATGGGATTTTTCTCGATGGTCGCGGGTGTACTTCTACTTTACAGCGTTCGACGCGGGCAATAAGGTTGGCCATGGCAAAAAACATCATCATCATCGGCACCCAGTGGGGCGATGAGGGCAAAGGGAAGATTGTGGATTTGCTAACCGAGCGGGCGCGCGCGGTTGCTCGATTTCAAGGCGGTCACAACGCTGGTCACACCTTGGTGGTGGGCGGCGAAAAGACGGTGTTGTCGCTCATTCCCTCCGGCATCTTACGCGAGGGCTCCCTGTGTCTGATTGGCAACGGGGTGGTGTTGTCGCTCGAGGCGCTGTTGCGCGAAGCGGACATGTTGGTCGGCCGAGGCGTGCCGGTGTTTGAGCGGCTCAAAATCAGCCCCAACTGCCCGTTGATTTTGCCCTCTCACGTGGCCTTGGACAAAGCCCGCGAACGCGCCCGCGGCGAGAACCCCATCGGCACGACGGGGCGGGGCATTGGCCCGGCCTATGAAGACAAAGTGGCGCGTCGCGCGGTGCGCGTGGCGGATCTGTTTCAGCGCGAGAAGCTGGCCGCCAAATTGGGCGAAGTGCTCGATTTGCATAATTTTATGTTGAAACACTTTTACAACGCCGAAACGGTGGATTTCACCGAAACCTTAGAGGCCATCTTAAAGCAATCGGAACGGGTCCGACCGTTGGTCGCGGACGTGACGCAACTGTTGCACGACGTCCACGCGGCCGGGGGCAACGTGTTGTTCGAAGGGGCTCAAGGGGCGCTCTTGGATGTGGATATGGGCACCTATCCCTACGTGACCAGTTCCAACACCACCGCCGGCAACGCCGCCACGGGCACGGGCATCGGGCCGTTGCGATTTGATTATGTGTTGGGGATTGTCAAAGCCTACACCACGCGTGTGGGCGGTGGTCCCTTTCCAACGGAGTTGTTTGATGAACAGGGCGAGCACCTCTCGCGCGTCGGTCACGAATTTGGCGCGGTCACGGGCCGCCGTCGTCGCACGGGGTGGTTTGATGCCGTGAGCTTGCGTCGCAGCGTGATCAACAACTCCGTCACCGGCTTGTGCGTCACGAAACTGGACGTGCTCGATGGCCTTGAAACCTTAAGACTGTGCACGGGTTACAAGATCAATGGCCAGGTTCAAGTGTCGCCACCGTTGTTGGTCGACGAGTACCCCGACTGTGAGCCGGTGTACGAAGAATGGCCAGGGTGGTCGGAGTCGACGGTGGGCGTGCAATCGTACGAGCAACTTCCCGCGAACGCGCGACGGTATTTGGAGCGCATTGCCGAATTGACGGGGGTGCCGTTTGACATCGTCAGCACGGGTCCAGATCGCGTGGACACGATTGTTTTGCGCCATCCCTTCGATTAAAAAACCCCACCACTCGGTGGCGGGGCGCGTTGTCCTGAACATCAACGCGCCGTCCTTAATTTTGCGTACACTGGCGCCGGTCTACGCGTTCGGAGGTGGCAGATGATTCAACGTCAATTGGGTCCGGGTGGTCCGTTGGTGTCCGCTTTGGGATTGGGTTGCATGGGGATGAGCGATTTTTACGAAGGGCGTGACGATCACGAATCCATTCACACCCTGCACGCCGCCTTGGACGCCGGCGTCACGTTTTTCGACACCTCGGACATGTACGGTCCGCACACCAACGAAGCGTTGTTGGGCAAGGCCTTTAAGGGGCGTTGGGATCAGGTGTTCATCGCCACCAAGTTTGGGATTTGTCGCGATCCCCAGACCCGAGCGGTCACCGGCTTTAATTCCAAGCCGCGCTACATCCGCGAGTCGGTGGAGGGCAGTTTAAAACGCTTAGGAATCGAGCGCATCGATTTGTATTACCAACACCGCGTCGATCCGAACACGCCGATTGAAGAGACGATGACCACGCTGTCGGCCTTGGTGGACGAGGGCAAAATTCGCTACATCGGATTGTCGGAGGTGTCCTCGCAGACCTTGCGTCGCGCTCACGCCATCCACAAAGTCACCGCGTTGCAAACCGAGTACTCCTTGTGGACGCGCGATGTGGAAACCGATCAGCTCAAAACCTGTCGAGAGTTGGGGGTGGGTTTTGTGGCCTACTCGCCGTTGGGGCGGGGTTTTTTGTCGGGACGCTTTCAGTCGCGGCAGGACTTGCCGGCCAACGACTACCGCCTCACGAACCCGCGCTTCGCCGAGGCGGTGTTTGCGCACAACCGCGCCTTGGTGCAGACGATCGAGGGCTTTGCCCAGCAGTTGCGGTGCACGCCGGCGCAACTGGCCTTGGCCTGGTTGTTGGCGCAGGACAAACACATCGTTCCCATTCCCGGCACCAAACGCCGCACCTACTTGAGTGAAAACCTGCAGGCGGTGGACGTGCGGTTAACGCCGGCTATGCTCAGCGAACTCAACGCCGCGATTCCGCCGGGGGCCGCGCAAGGGGATCGTTATCCCGAAGCGTCGATGGCGGCGCTCAATCGTTAAACAAAACCGTCGAAGAGGAGTGGCCATGTCGCCGTTGTTTCGCCCGTTGCCCTTGGGGTCGCTCACGTTGCAAAACCGCATTGTCATCGCGCCCATGTGTCAGTACTCCGCGGTGGAGGGCGTGGTGGGCGCGTGGCATCGTCAGCACATCGGCGCCCTGGCCTGTTCGGGCGCTGGCTTATTCATCCTGGAAGCGACGGCGGTTACGGCCCGAGGGCGGATCACGCCGTATTGTGTGGGGTTGTGGAACGACGACCAACAACGCGCGCTCACGGCGCTGATTCAGGACGTGCGACAGTACTCGGCGATGCCCATCGGGTTGCAGTTGGCGCACGCGGGGCGCAAAGGCGCGCACGACGCGCCCTGGAACGGCGGTCGGCGGTTGGCGCAGGGCGGGTGGATCAACCAAGCGCCCTCGGCTCTGGGGTATACCGCCGAGGAGCCCGCGCCGGAGGCGTTGACCGAATCGGCGATCGCAGAGGTGGTGGCGGCCTTTGCGAGCGCCGCGCAACGCGCCGAAGCCAGTGGCATCGATGTGCTCGAGTTGCACGGCGCGCACGGGTATTTGCTGCATCAGTTTTTGTCGCCGTTGTCCAACCAACGCCACGACGCCTATGGGGGTTCGTTTGAGAACCGCGCTCGCTTCGTGTACGAGGTCTTGGAGGCGGTTAAAGCGGCCGTGTCGATCCCTGTGGGCATTCGCGTGTCGGCCACCGACTGGGTGGACGGGGGATGGGATTTGGAGAGCACCAAACGGCTGGCGCAGGGCTGCGAGCAGCGCGGCGCGGCCTTCATTCACGTCTCCAGTGGCGGGTTGTCGCCGCAGCAAGTGATCAAGGCCGGACCGTCGTTTCAAGTGCCGTTTGCGGCGGCGGTCAAGCAGGTGGTGGGCATTCCCGTGATTGCGGTGGGAATGATCACCGAACCGGAGCAGGCCGAGGGGATTGTGCAGGCCGGACAGGCCGATGCGGTGGCCTTGGCGCGGGCGATGCTGTACAACCCGCATTGGCCCTATGCGGCTGCCAAGGCCCTCAACGCCAGCGTGAGCGTTCCCAAACCCTACTGGCGCAGCGCGCCCGCCGACGCCCCGAACCTGTACCGCTAGCGGCTTAGACCCCTCGACGGTCGCGTGGATTGACTTCTGTGGGGTCTTTGATGATAATGATAATTATTCGCATTTAGGAATGGTGTCATGACGTCTACGTGGTTGCTTCGCCGGTCGTTGGATTCTCGAGGATTTTGGGCGGTGTGTGGGCTTGCTCTTTTGTTCACCCATCAGGCGACGTTTGCGTCGGAACCCGATGATGGGATTACCGAAATCGTCGTCAGCGCGCGGCGCTTAGCGCCCCTGTCGGAGCTCTCTGGCGCCAGCACTGGGGTGATTGACGGCGAGGCCTTGTCCCACACCGTGGCCTTCCGCAGCAGCGAGTTGCTTGAGACCGTGCCGGGGTTGGCGGTCACCTTGCACAGCGGGGAGAGCAAGGCCAACCAGTATTTGTTGCGCGGGGCGAACCTCGACCACGGCACCGATTTGGCGATCGCCGTGGATGGGATGCCCATCAACGAGCCCACCCACGCCCACGGCCAGGGCTACGCGGAGATCCGACCCGTGATCCCCGAACTCCTCGACGCGTTGGTGTACAGCAAAGGCACCGCTCAGGCCGACGTCGGCGATTTTGGGGCGGTGGGCTCCTTAGGCCTCACCACCGTCCGCCGCCTCCAACCCACCCTGTCCTGGTCGGTGGGCGAGCATGCGATGGAGCGCTTGTTCGTGGGCGGCAGCGTCGACACCGCGACGGGCACCTGGCTGTCGGCGCTCGAAGGCCAAACCGCCAACGGCCCCTGGGTGACCCCCGAACAACAGCGGTTGCTGAACGTCTTTGAAAAATGGACCACGGGCGACGCCGCGCGTGGCGCGTCGCTGTCCGCGAGTTTCTTTCACAACGCCTCGTTCAACCAGACCGATCAACCTGAACGCGCGATTGGGGGGGTGATCCCCAATGAGTACGCCGAATTGGATCCCTCGGATCAGGGCAAGACCCAACGCCTCAACCTCATTGGCGAATGGCATCAGGTCCTGGCGCAGAGTGCGTTGAAGGTCAGTGGGTATGCGTTCGATAATCGCTTGCAGTTGGTCAGCAACTACACGCACGCGTTGATCGATCCGCTCCACGGCGATCAAGAGGAGCAATTTGAACACCGGCACAGTGTGGGGGGGCAGGCGGACTATCGATGGTCGCCCGCCGACTCAACGGCGGAATGGCGGCTGGGCGTGCAGACGCGGCACGATGACATTGACCTCGGCCGTCGGCCCACCGAAGACGCGCAGGCTCTGGATCCGCTCAACAGCTTGGGGTTTTTTAGCGAGGATTGGGTGCATCTGCACAGCGTCGGCGCGTACGTCGCCTGGCAGCAGCCCTGGAGCGCGCTCGTCCACACCCAGGTGGCGTTGCGCGACGATTGGTTTTGGAGCACCGATGCCGGCACGCACGCGGGTGCGCCATCGGCGCATTTGTTGCAACCCAAAGCCACGCTGCGCGTGGATCTGGGCGCCAACACACAGTGGGTCAGCACCGCGGGTGTGGGTTTTCACAGCAACGACGTGCGCGGTGGCGGTCCCCTCTTGGCGGAGCAGCGCGGCGCGGACACCGGCCTCATTGGGCGGGTGCGAGACCTGCCGATCGACTGGTCGATCACGGCGTTTTATCTGCACTCGGCTTCGTCGACGACGTACGATCCGGACGTGGGACAAGATTCCGCGGGTCCCGCCAGTCAACGCGTGGGCGTCGAGACGGCGGTGCACGTGCACGGCGAGCAGTGGGACGTGGAGGCGAATTTTTCCAAAGCCCACGCGCGGTTTTTGAGCGGCTACGACGATGGCACGGGCCATTGGGGGGAGGCTATCCCCAACGCGCCGTTTGGCGTGGGGTCGTTCGCCGCGCATTGGCATCGCGCGGCGTGGCGCGCCTCGCTCCAGTGGCGCTATTTGGGGGACTTTCCCCTCACCAGTGGACCGTGTTACAACCAAGCGGTGCGCGCCGACTTTGCGGGCCTCACGCAATGCGCGCAAGCGCCCACGGCAGCCGGGGCCGTCACCGGGCATGACTATCAGGAGTGGAGCGGTGCGCTCGAGAGGGCGTTGTCGCCCACGACGTCGGTGCAATTATCGGTGTTCAATCTGTTCAACACCCACGCCCACGCCATGGAATACTATTACGTCGATCGACTCCCCGGCGAACCCGCGGTCGGGGTGGCGGATGTGCACGTGCATCCCTTGGAACCGTTGTCGTTGCGCCTCACGTTCACCACCCACTGGTGAGGAACGGGCTCAGGCGTTGCGTCACGTAGGCCACGGCCGCGTGCACCCACGGGTCCGGCTTGAGGTCGGCGTGGATTAAGGCGCTGAACACCCAGCCTAAGCCGGTCGCGCCGTGCGCCAAGCCGTTGAGCAGCAGCGCGAGGCTCAGCAGATTCGCGAACGGCAAAAACGCCAGGCAAAACCCGTAGCCCGCCAGTTTCAAATCTTTTTGATGGAGGTGGGTTTCGGTGTAGGTGGAGGCGAGGTGATACCCCATGGCCACCCCTTGCGCCAAAAACATCCACGGCAGGGTCGTCTCGGGCACCCACATCATCGGCACCAGCAACAGCGTGTTCGCGGTTGGAAAAAAATACGGCCCCAAATGAATGAGCCAGTGGGCGGTGCCTTGATACTCGGTGTGTCCGCCGTGACGCAAGGTGGCTTTGAGTCCCGTGACTTTATTGAAGGTGAGGATCGCAAACAGCGCGTGGGTCAGCTCGTGCTCAAAAGTGCTCAACCAACTGATGGACCACCGACGCAGCGCCAACCCCCACACCACGCCATAGCCGCCCAGACCGGCTAAAAAATACGCCAAGAAAGGCAACTCCGTCGACAGCCGAATGGCGGTGCGCCACAACACCTCCGCGGCCGCTGGGGTGTACAACAGCGCGGCGATGCCGACGAGGGGTTTGAGGAGGTTTAAGGTTCGTCCGATGGTGCGATGGAGCATGGGGAAAGTGTGCCATACTCCTACGGCAACGGCGTGGTGTTCAAACTCTGTTTAGGGAGGCAATGGCGTGACTGTGAACCGTGCATCCGGGTCGGTGAGTGAGATCACCCACGCTGTGCGTGTGGATTTGGCGACGGCGTTCCGCGCGGCCGTGAAAATGGGCTGGGACGAAGCGGTCGGCAATCATTTTTCAGCCGCGACCAGCGCCGATGGCCAACGGTTTTTATTAAATCCCCGCTGGCAGCATTTTTCCACCATCAAAGCCTCCGACTTACAAGAATGGCATGTGGCCGATGCCGTCGCCGATCACCCCAATCCCCCCGATCCCTCGGCCTGGTGTCTGCACGCCACGGTGCACGCGATGGTGCCCCACGCGCGCGTCCTGTTGCACGTGCACCCGCCGTACGCCACCGCGTTGATGGCTTTACAAGACCCTGCGATTAAACCCGTGGATCAGAACACGGCGCGGTTTTTTGAACGCACCGTGATCGATCGCGAGTATGGCGGCTTGGCGGACGATCAACGCGAAGCGGTGCGGGTGGCGCAGTTGGTGGCGCGCGCGCCGGTGGTGTTGATGGGCAATCACGGCGTGATGGTGAGCGGCGAGGATGTGGCGACGGCTTTTGACGACTTGTATTTTTTAGAACGGGCGGCGCGCACGTTGGTGTTGGCCTATCAAACGCAGCAGCCGCTCAACGTGTTGTCGGACGCGGTCGCGCGGCACACGGCGGCGGGCTGGAACGCGTACGCGGGTGCCGCGTACGCTCATTTTGAGTTTTTAAAATCCAGCCTGCGGCGCGAGGACCCGTCGTTGGTGGAGTGAGCGCGGTTTGATTTTAAACAGTTGAATTGATTACAAAAATAAATTGTCATAATTGTGTCACATTCGCCACGCAGAATAAGGATACCCAACTTTCGGGTGACACTCTTCGTGAGGATTATCCATGTTTAAGCATTCGTTAGCCGCAGCGACCGCCGGTGCGTTATTGCTCGTCGGCGCCTCAGCCCACGCCGCGGAAGCGCGCGACACCATTTCGGTGGTTGGCTCGTCGACCGTGTATCCGTTCTCGAGCACCGTGGCCGAACACTTCGGCAAAAACGGCAAGTTCAAAACCCCCGTCGTGGAATCCAACGGCACCGGTGGTGGCTTTAAATTGTTCTGCGCCGGCGTAGGCCCGCAGACGCCGGACATCAACGACGCCTCGCGTCCGATGACCGACGCGGAGAAGACCTTGTGCGCCGGCAACGGCGTGAAGGCCGTGCAAGAAATTCGCATTGGGTACGACGGCATCGTCGTGGCCTCGGCGAAAGGCGCCAGCTTCGATATCACCCGCGAACAGTTGTACAAAGCGATTGCGAAAAACGTGGGCGTGAACGGCAAGTTGGAAGCCAACCCCTACAAGATGTGGTCGGACATCGATGCCAAGTTGCCAAAGCGTCCCATCCACATTTTTGGACCCGCTTCTAACCACGGCACGCGCGACGCGCTCAATGAGCTCGTGATGATCCCGATGTGCGAAGAAGATCCCGTCATGAAAGCCATGGCGAAGCCGGACCGCGACAAAGAGTGCAAGCTCGTGCGCGAAGACGGCGCTTGGGTTGACGTCGCCGCCGACTACGCGGTGTTGATGGGCAAACTCAAGAACGATCGCACCGCGATCGGCGTGTTCACCTTCTCGTACGTGGATCAAAACAAAGACAAGATCTCGGCGGCGAAAGTGGATGGCATCGGCGCGTCCATGGACACCATTGCCTCTGGCAAGTATCCGATTTCGCGCCCCTTGTTCATCTACGTGAAGAAAGATCATTTGGGCGTGATCCCGGGCTTGAGCGATTTTGTGAAAGAGTTCGTCTCGAACAAAGCCGCGGGTTCCGATGGCTATTTGATCGACAAGGGCTTGGTGCCAGCGCCGGCCAAAGAGCTCAAAGCGCAGCAAGCGATTGCCGCGTCTTTGAAGTAATCCCTGTAAAACCATTCGGTTGGTTTAGAAACGGGCCTCACGGCCCGTTTTTTTTGGGCGGTGAGTGGGTCGAAGACCTTCACCGCACCACGGCGCACGCCGCGGCCTGATTTCAGGCGGCGCAATTGGGCTACACTAGCGGCACCTAATCCAGGATGGATGGTCTCTATGGCCGGGACGCCCGACGTCATCGCAGCTGCCCTCGCGGCGGTCGAAAAAAACCCCAATGACGTCGACTCGCTGATTCACCTCGCGCAGGCCGCCTTTGATGGCGGCTTTCGCCGCGCCGCGCAAACGGCGGCGTTGCGCGCGCTGAGCGTGGATCCTCACCAGGCGCACGGCTTCGTCATTTTGGGGTTGTGCGCTTACGCGGAGCACCAGTGGGAGGATTCGATTCGGTATTTTGACAATGCGCTGGCCTGCGATCCCCACGCCCGCTTGGCGCATTTGGGCTTAGCCCGAAACGCCTGGCGGCGTCATCAGTACGCCACCGCGCACGCGCACTTTGCCCAAGCGTTTGCAGAGTCCGCGGTGCTCGAACGACCCGCCACCACCGCGAACCCCACGCGAGTGCTGGTGTTGGCGCATCCGGCGGCGTTGAACACGCCGGTGGATGTGTTTTTGCCGGCAAGTGAGTTTCATTTGATTTACTGGCACCTGCCCTACGGCGTGTCCCACGCACCGCTTCCGCCGTTTGATGTGGTGGTCAACGCCATCAGCGATTCTGGGCCCTCGGGACCGTGGTCGGTGAGCGATCAACTCGTCGCCCTGCAGGGGCGTCGGATCTTGAACCCCTTGCCGGCGGTGGGCTTGACCGAACGGGATCGATTGAGCGACACGCTGGAGGGCATTGCGTCGTTGGTGGTGGCGGCCGTGCGGCGTCTGGGCGTGGAGGAACTGCTGCACTTGGCGCCGTTTGAGGTGCCGCACCTGTTGCGACCCGTCGGGTCGCACATGGGCGACGGGGTGGTGCGCGTCTGTGGCGATGCGTGGAAATCGTCCCTGCAATCGGCTCCCGAGGGTCAGGGTCGCGAGTGGTTTGTGGGGGCGTTTATCGACACTCGGTCCGCGGATGGGCTGTATCGTAAGTACCGCCTGATGTGCGTGGACGGTCAGTGGTATCCGGCGCATTTGGCGATTCGCGCGGAGTGGAAAGTGCATTATTTTTCCGGCGACTTGACCGCCTCGCAGGCCGCCGAACAGCACCGGTTTTTAGACGACCCCCGGCGGGTGTTGACGGCGGAACAATGGGCGGTGTTTGAGGAAATCGCGGCACGCATTCCGTTGGGGTATTTTGGCGTGGATTTTGCGCTCGACGCGCAGGGTCGGGTGGTCGTGTTCGAAGCCAACGCCACGATGGTGGCGGCGGTGGGCGCTGCAGACGATCCGCGCTTCGCGGCGGCGACGCGCATCAATCAGGCCGCGGCGCAATGGGTGCGACGGGCCGCTTAAACCGCGGATGCGCAGGGTAAATTGTGGTGAGCGGGCGCGCCCCGCGAGCGCTCGTTGTGGCCTTGCGGAGCCCGACGGTGCGAACCATCCGGTGGGTGGTTCTGGCGGTTGGAATTGCGTAGAGAGGTGGCTCCCCCGGTTGGACTCGAACCAACGACCAAGCGATTAACAGTCGCTTGCTCTACCGACTGAGCTACAGGGGAACGGTAGCCGTCTATTATTCAAATTTTTGACTAAAAGGTCAAGGGTTGGCCACGGAAAGGGCGCGTTGGGCTTGGGGCAGCCGCTTTGGGTTGCGAAACCGCGCCAACGGCAGACGGTGGCCGCTCGCAGGTCAATTGAGCGATAATGGCGTTTTACTGGGTAGACCCATGGCCAAAACAGCGCGCGCCTCTGGTTTTCAATTGTCGTCGAACTACAAGCCGGCCGGCGATCAACCCAAGGCCATCGCCGCGCTTTTGGACAACCTCGGCGCGGGCTTGCGCTATCAAACCTTGTTGGGCGTGACCGGTTCCGGCAAAACGTTCAGCATCGCCAACGTGATTCAGGCGGTGCAGCGCCCGACGCTGGTGTTGGCGCACAACAAAACCTTGGCCGCGCAATTGTACGGCGAGTTTAAGGCGTTCTTTCCCAAAAACGCGGTGGAGTATTTCGTCTCCTACTACGATTATTATCAACCCGAAGCGTACGTTCCGTCTTCCGACACCTACATTGAAAAAGACGCGTCGATCAATGAGCACATTGAGCAAATGCGGTTATCGGCCACCAAAGCCTTGTTGGAACGACGGGATGCGATCATCGTGGCGACGGTGTCGTCGATCTACGGGTTGGGCGACCCCAACGCGTACCTGTCGATGGTGCTGCACCTGGTGCGCAACGATCGCATCGAACAGCGCAAGCTGTTGCATCGGCTGACCGAAATGCAATACACGCGCAACGAGTTGGATTTAAAGCCCGGCACGTTTCGGGTGCGCGGCGACGTGATTGACATCTTTCCGGCGGAGTCGGAACGCGAAGCGATTCGCGTGAGTTTGTTCGACGACGAAATCGACGCCATCTCGCGTTTTGACCCATTGACCGGTGAAAACTTGGGCGCCTTGGTGCGCACGACCATTTATCCCTCCAGCCACTACGTGACGCCCAAAGATCGACTCACCAAGGCGATGGATTACATCAAAGCCGAGTTGATGGATCGCTTGACGGTGTTGCGCGACCAGCAAAAACTCGTCGAAGCCCAGCGGCTCGAGCAACGCACGCAGTTTGACCTTGAGATGATCAACGAAGTGGGCTACTGCGCCGGCATTGAAAACTATTCGCGTTACCTGTCGGGGCGAGACGCGGGCGAACCGCCGCCGTGCTTGTTCGACTACTTGCCCCCCGACGCGCTGCTGGTGATCGACGAGAGCCACGTGACGATTCCGCAACTGGGCGGCATGTACAAAGGCGATCGCTCGCGCAAAGAAACCCTGGTGGAGTACGGCTTCCGGTTGCCGTCCGCCTTGGATAACCGCCCCTTGAAGTTTGAGGAGTGGGAGAAGATTGCGCCGCAGATGATTTTTGTATCGGCCACGCCGGGCCCGTATGAGTTTGGCCATTCCAACGGCGCCATCGTGGAACAAGTGGTTCGCCCCACAGGCTTGGTGGATCCGCAGGTGACCATTCGGCCGGTGCGCACCCAAGTGGACGACGTGCTTAGTGAAATCAACGTCGTGGTCAAACGCGGCGAACGGGTGTTGATCACCACCTTGACCAAGCGCATGGCGGAGGATTTGACCGACTATTTGAACGAACACGGCGTCAAAGTGCGCTACTTGCACTCCGACATTGACACCGTTGAGCGGATGGAGATTTTGCGCGACTTGCGCTTGGGCACCTTCGATGTGTTGGTGGGCATTAATTTGCTGCGGGAAGGGTTGGATTTGCCCGAGGTGTCGCTGGTGGCGATCTTGGACGCCGACAAGGAAGGGTTTTTGCGCTCCGAGGGGGCGCTGATCCAAACCATCGGGCGAGCGGCGCGCCACGTCAATGGCCGCGCGATTTTGTACGCCGATCGGCGCACGGGATCGATGGACCGCGCGATCAACGAGACCGAGCGTCGTCGCGCCAAGCAGCTGGCGTTTAATGAGGCCAATGGCATCACCCCGCAGGGCATTGTGAAAGCCGTCCACGATGTCATGGAAGGCGCGACGGGCTCGTCGCCGGTCAAAGGCGAGGCCGCGGTCCCGGAGGCGTTGACGCCCACACTGCTGCATAAGCGCATTAAGACGTTGGAAGCGCAGATGCTCAAGTTGTCTAAAAACTTGGAATTTGAACAAGCCGCGCAAATTCGTGATCAAATCATCGAGTTGCGCAAATCCAGTTTGGGCTTGACCGATCGACAAGCGAGTTGATGCGGGTTGCCGCTCAATCACAGAAGGAGAGGGCCGTGAGGAATGCAAGCAGGTGGTTTTGGCCGTTCGTGGCGTGGATAGGGTTGGTCGCCGGGTGGCTGTGTACCCCGGCGCTGGCGGGTTCGATGCGGCCGCGCGACTCGGTGGTGCTCATCGTGCTGGATGGGGTCCGCTGGCAGGAAGTGTTTCGCGGCATGGACGGCGAATTGTTGGCGAACCCCGCCTGGTCGGGGAGTTGGTTAACCCCAGCCGAACTCAGCAGTGCGTATGGTGCAGAGGACGCGGCGGCGCGGCGGCAGCGCCTGATGCCGTTTGTGTGGACGCAGCTGATCGCCCACGGCCAAGCGTTCGGCAACCGCGACCGGCACAGCGAGGGCACGGTGACGAACCCGTATTGGTTTAGTTATCCCGGATACAACGAACTGCTCACCGGTGCCGCGGACCCACGGATTAATTCCAATACCTTTGGACCGAACCCCAACACGACGGTGTTCGAGTGGGTGCACCGCCTCGCCCAACCCGCGCGCCCGACCGTGGGGGTGTACGCCACGTGGGGCGAGTTTCACGACATTTTCAACGAGCGCCGCAGTGGGCTCCTGGTCCACGCGGGGCGCGAGGGACTGGACGCGAACGACCACTCGGCGATGGCGCGCGCCGTGGCGCAGGTGTACGCCGATTCGGTGTCGATGGAAGGCCAGGACACCACCGACGCCATGTTGATGTTTCGCTTGGAGCGGGATTTGCGCCGCGCGCGACCGCAGCTGTTGTTTGTGGGCTTGGGGGATTCGGACAATTGGGCTCATCTGAAGCGCTACGACCTGACGTTGGACGCCGTGCACCGCGACGATCAGTTCATCGAGCGGTTGTGGCAAGCCTACCAACGCGATCCGCAGACGCGCGGGCACACCACGTTCATCGTCACGACCGATCATGGGCGGGGCGCCAGTCCGTTGCTGTGGATCGATCACGGCGTAAAAAACCCCGGCTCCAACGAATGGTGGGTCGTGGTTCGCGGCCCGCGCGTGGTGGCGGCCGGTGAACGGGCGGAGGTCGCCGTGACGCAATCGCAGGTGGCGGCGACGCTGCTGGTGGCGCTGGGGCTCGATCCGCAACAATTCAGTGCCCACGCCGCGCCGGCGTTGGATGTGTTTAAATAAGCGCCCTAGAGGGGCCTTAACGAAGGATAGAAGCATGTCGAAAAAAGAAGCGTCGAAGCCATCGCAACGGTGGTTGAAAGTGGCCTGTGCCGCGGTGTTGGCCAGTGGTGTGCTGGGGTTGAACGCCCACGCCGCGGAACTGACCTCGGGCATTGACGTCACGGAGTTTGATCATTCCGTTCGTCCGCAAGACGACTTGGATGGGTTTGTGAATGGCGTGTGGAAGCAGAAGACCCCCATTCCCGAGGACAAGGCCAATTATGGCGTGTTCAACATCCTCTACGATCAAACTCAAGAGCAGTTGCGCAGCCTGGTCGAATCGCCCGTGAATTCGCCCGCGGGGCAAAAAGTACACGACTTGTATCAAAGTTTTATGGACGAAGCGCGCGTGGAGTCCTTGGGACTGGCGCCGTTGAAAGGGGAGTTGGAGCGCATTGAGGTGGTCAAGAGCGTGGCCGCGGTGCCGGCGTTGATGGCGCATTTGTCGCGCATCGGCGTCAACATTCCGGTCGACTTTTCGATCCATCCCGACAACAAAAACTCCAGCCAGTATTTGCTCGATTTCAGTCAATCGGGTTTGGGCATGCCGGATCGCGATTATTATTTGTTGAGCGACGAGCATTTTGTCAAAGCCCGGTCCGCGTACGAGGCGCACATCGCCACCATGCTGAGCTTGTCGGGCGTGGACGAGAACACCGCCAAAACCCAAGCGGCCGAGATTTTGAAATTTGAAACGCGTTTGGCGAAAGCGCAGTGGTCGAATGTGGAATTGCGCGATCCCGTGAAAGCGTACAACAAAGTCACGCTCGAGGGCCTCAAAGCGCTGAGTCCGAGTTTTGACCTCAACGCGATGCTCAACGCCTCGCAAGTGAAGGTGACGGCGGTCAACGTCTCGCAGCCTACCTATGTGAAGCAGTTGGCGACGATCCTGCACACCACGCGGCTTGACGTGTTCAAAGCCTATTGCCGCTATCAGCTGCTGACGAGCACGGCGCCGTATTTGCCCAAAGCGTTTGTGGATGAGAACTTTGCCTTTTACGGCACGACCTTACGCGGGGTGCCGGTCAATCGTCCGCGCTGGAAGCGGGGCTTGGGCGTGGTGGAATCGGCGGTGGGCGAAGCGTTGGGTGAGCAATACGTCAAAACGTATTTCCCGCCCGAGGCGAAGCTGCGCATGGACGCGTTGGTGCATCAGTTGATTCAAACCTACTCCACGGACATTGATCAATTGGATTGGATGGGTCCGGAGACCAAACGCGCGGCGCACAAAAAGCTCGACACGTTGATGCTGAAGATTGGCTACCCCGAGCATTTTCGCGATTACAGCAAACTCAAAATCGTGCCAGGGGATTTGCTGGGCAACGTCTTGCGCGCACGTCAGTTTGAATCCACTCGCCAGATCAACAAGCTTGGTCAGCCCATTGATCGCAGCGAGTGGGGCATGACGCCGCAAACCATCAACGCCTATTACAACCCCGAGATGAACGAAATCGTCTTCCCGGCGGCCATATTGCAAGCGCCGTTTTTCAACGCCAAAGCCGACGACGCGGTGAATTACGGGGGCATCGGCGCGGTCATTGGTCATGAAATCAGCCACGGGTTCGACGATCAAGGCGCGCAATACGATGAACTGGGCAATTTGAAAGATTGGTGGACGGCCGCCGACCACGCGGCGTTCGCCGCCAAAGGTCAGGCGCTCGTCCGCGAGTATGGGGCCTTTGAACCGGTTAAGGGGTTTCATCTCAATGGCGAACTCACCTTGGGTGAGAACATCGGGGACAACTCCGGCTTAGCCATTGCGTACAAAGCCTATAAGGCCAGCTTGCACGGGCAGCCGTCGCCGGTGCTCGACGGGTATACGGGCGAGCAGCGGTTTTATCTCAACTTCGCCAAGATTTGGCGGGAGATTTCCCGCGAAGCCGCCGAGATTCAACAAATCAAAACCGACCCCCACAGCACGGCGCGATACCGTGTGCTCGGCACGGTGATGAATCAGCCCGGGTTTTACGAGGCTTTTGGTGTCAAAGAGGGCGATCGGTTGTACCGAGCGCCGCAAGACCGCGTCCTCATGTGGTAAGGCGACGCGCCATTGGGTTCCCACCGGAGCCCAATGGCCAGGCGCGGCCCTAGTCTTGCAATCGGTTGCAAGACTCGGTGCCGAGCCACCCCAGCCGTCTGGGCGGGAATCAAGGGTTTAGGCTTGACCGTTCATCCGCTCTGCAAACTCCATTCGGTAACTGCGCCACCGGCGCCATTTTGGTCGCCGGATTCGCGTGCGCCGAGCCTGTGGATAACTGTGTGGAAAATCCCAGATCGGTGGGGGTGCCTTGCTGGCGACGCGCGCTTATGTTAGGCAAAAATGTGTGATTTAAATTTAAATTAAATATATATTTATCAAATAGTTATATGTGATTATTCTGAACATGACTGAACTGTTACAACTAAGTGACTAATGGCGCGTGTTTTCGACGTCGTTGTGCACAACCCTTGCAATTTGCAAAAATATCAGACCGAAATCCGTGCGACGACGCTAGCGGGGTATGGCCACCAAGCGCCCATCCGACACGGTTTCGATCGAGACCGACCCCCCAAACACCGACAGCAGTGCACGTTGCACGACAGGATGTGAGGGCGGCCCGTCTCCGACCACCCCGCTGGGCCCCAGCACCACCAGCCGGTCTGCCGCCAGGGCCTGGGTCAACTCGTGGAGCACCGTGATCACGGTGGCCCCGGCGTCGCTGCGACGCTTCAAGGCCTGAATGAGTAGGCTTTGGTGCGGTGGGTCGAGGTGCACCAATGGCTCGTCTAGCAACAGCACCGACGCCTCGTGCGCCAGCAGCCGAGCCAACAACACCCGTTGCCGTTCACCGCCCGACAGGGTCTGGATGCGGCGACAACTCAGGTCGAAGGCCTCGGTGGCTTGGAGGGCCAGTTGCACCGCCTGCTCATCGGCGGCCGTAGGTCCCTGAAACAAGCCGTGGGTCGGCAGCCTGGCCAACATGACCACGTCCCAGGAGAGCAGTTCGCCACTGACGGTTTCGGCTTGCCCCATCCAAGCGAGCGCCTTCGCCCAATCCCGCGCCGCCCACTGAGGGCGTGGGCGATCCAAGAGGCGCACCTGACCCGACACCGGCGGCAACAACCCCGCGAGGGTTAACAACAGCGTGCTCTTGCCGCAACCGTTCGGTCCAACGATGGCGGTCCATTGCCCCGGCGTGAATTCCAAAGCGATGTCCTGCAGCACGACGCGCTTGTGGCGGGCGATCGTTAATCCCGTGCAGGCCAACATCAATGATTCTCCCAACGATCTTGGCGGGTCAGCATGGTGAGCAAATAGCCGCCGCCGATCATCGCGGTGAATAAGCCCACCGGCAGTTCCTGCGGAGCCCACAGCCAACGCGACAAGCTGTCCGCCCACAACAACAGCACCGCCCCAGTGAGGCTCGACAAACTGAGCAAGCCCGCGTGGGTGGTGTCGACCAGACGGCGCACCACGTGTGGGCTCATCAGCCCCACAAACGCCAACAGCCCCGTCTCCGCGACCGCTAAGCCCGTCGCGAGGGCCATGCACCCGATGAGCACCACGCGGGTTTGTTTTAAATCAATGCCCAAACTTTGCGCCGTGTCTTCGCCCAACACCAGCGCGTCCAAGACCCGACTGAGGCGGACGCTGACCACGGTGACGACGAGTAGCCCCACGGCCTCTCGACCCACGCTTTGGAAACTGAGCCAAGCGGTCGACCCGTATAGAAAGGTTTGAACGCCGCGCAGCGCTTCGGGAGAGAGGAGGGTGAGTAAATTCGAGACCGCGCCCAACAAAATCCCCACCACCACGCCGGCCAACAACAACCCATTGGTCTGGCGGGCGCCGCGCGCCAGCGACAAGCTCAACGCCACGCCCAACAACGCGCCACCAAACGCCGCGGCGCTGGTGCCGATGTGCACCAAAAATTGCAGCCAGGCGCTGTCGATGCTCAGGGACGAAATCAGCACCAGCACGATGATCACCGCCAACGTTGCGCCCGACGCGGAGCCCAGCAGATAAGGATCCGCCAATGGGTTGCGAAACAAACCTTGCGCCAGCGCGCCCGCGAGCCCCAACAACGCGCCCGTGAGCGCCGCACCGAGTGCCCGCGGCAAGCGGATCTCCCACACAATCGGCAGCGTCGTTGAATCGGGCCAATGCACGCCATCGGCACCCACCATCAACGCCAGGGCCAAGCCCCCGATTAATCCGGCGAGCAATGCCCACACCAGTCCGTGACTTGAACGTCGATTGTCTAAAGGGGTGCGCATAGAAAAAAAGGGTCAACATCCGTAAACGCTAACGATACCACATTCGAACGGGCTCACCGTCAAGGACGCGACCGCCCGCGCATCGCGTTCGGCATGGTGGGGACGGTGTGGACCACGACGCGGTCACACGCCGTGCGAGGGCGGTTCGCAGCTGATGCACGTTGTGCACCAGTGACCGTGCGTCGACGGTTAAGGCGTGGGGGCCGGCAAGCGCGCCACGCAGTCGCTGATGCGCAGCGCGGTGAGCCCGAGTCGTGGGCCGGGTCGCGCCATGACCCCAAAATCGGCGCTCGTGAACGCGCACACCGAGCCGTGGTTGAGCGCGCGCAGCGTTTGGCTCAACGGTCGATGCTGCAGATGAGTCAGTTCCGTTTCGTCCACCATGATCAGGTCCGGTGGGTGGGTTAACACCCATTCCCAACTGATCGCCGGAAAGGCTCCCCAATCGCCGGGAACCACGCTGCGCAACCCCAACTGCGCCAACACTTGCCCCAGGTACGAACTTTGACTGGCGGCGTAGCGGTGTTCCGCGACTTCGAGGTACACCGACTGATGCAGTCGCGCGCTGGGAATCCGCGCGCGCGCCTCCTGGAGTTGTTGTTGAAGGTGGGCCACCACGCGATCGCGGGCGGGCTCGGCCGCCAACAGCGTGGCTAAGGTGTCGAGTGCGGTGTACACGTCGCGCAGGGACTGCGGTTCCAAGGTCACCACCGGGATGCCCAACTCCTCAAGGCGTTTGATGGCGCGCGACGAACGCGCGGCCAACACCACGTCGGGTTTGAGGGTGACGACGGTTTCCATCGGCGTGTCGTCGATGCCGCCCAGCTTCGGCAGCGACCGCACGGCGTCGGGCCAATCCGAATACCGGTCCGTGGCCACCAAGCGATCGCAGGCGTCCAACGCGCACACGCTTTCGGTGAGCGAGGGCAGGAGGGTGATCACGCGCTTGGGGGGCTTGGCAAAGTGGTGAACGAGGCCGCGATCGTCGCGGACGGTGATGCCCGTGTCCGCGTGCGCGAACGCGATGGGCCACAGGCTCAACAGCAGCAATCCAAACAGACGATTAACCATACGTGCCCTCGTGTGGCGAATGGTACCACCAGCCCGGCTGGGGTTGGACGGGGCGAGGGGGTACGGCGCCGATTCGGACGCCGTTGTGCGCCGCCGTCGCGCGGGGTTTCGGCCCACCCACGGGTGAATTTTTTCTCGGTATGATGAGGGCCATTCAGAGGGTTGGGGAGACGCGCATGACTCGGATTCGGTTCGCATCAGGGATGGTTTTGGGACTGTGGGCGCTCGTGGGCGTCTCCGTCAGCGCGGTCAGCGCGTCGAACTCCGATCCGCTCACCCAAGACTGGCAGTGGCGTTCGGTGGGACCGTTCCGCGGTGGTCGGACGCGCGCCATCAGTGGGGTGCCCCACCAACTCGACACCTATTACGTCGGTGCCGTCAACGGCGGTGTGTTTAAAACCGACGACGCGGGCCGCACCTGGACGCCGATTTTTGATGACCAACCCACGCAATCCATCGGCGCCATCGCGGTCGCACCCTCGCGTCCGCAACGCGTCTACGTGGCGACCGGTGAAGGTCTGCAGCGACCGGATTTGTCGGTGGGCGCGGGCGTGTTCGTGTCGGACGACGCCGGTCAGCATTTCGAACAACGCGGCTTACTCGATGGCCAACAAATCCCCGAACTCGCGGTCGACCCGCGCAACCCCGATGTGGTGTTCGCGGCGGTGTTGGGCCACCCGTTTGGACCGAACGCCGAGCGCGGGGTGTATCGCTCCGCCGATGCCGGCAAGCATTGGACGCGGGTGTTGTACGTGGACGAACACACCGGGGCCGACGGCGTGCTCATTGATCCGCAAAACCCCCAAATCGTCTACGCCACGCTGTGGGAAGGTCGCTTGGGTCCGTGGGAAGACAAAAATCAATTCAACGGCACCCACGGCGGCGTGTTCAAATCCACCGATGGCGGCTTGACGTTCAAGCGCCTCGGCCAAGGGTTGCCCGAGTCCACCAGCCAAGTGAATCTCGCCATCGCGGCCAGCCTGCCCAACCGCTTGTTCGCGATGGTGGCCACGTCGGCGCCGTCGGAGTATTCCTCATCGAATGGTTTGGAGTTGTATCGATCGGACGATGGCGGCGAGCATTGGCACACCATCACCACCGACCCTCGACCCAAATTGCGCATCGGCGGCGGCGATAACGCCGTGATCAAAGTGGATCCACAACACCCCGATGTGGTGTATTCCGCCAGCATCGTTACCCTCAAAAGCATCGACGGTGGCGTGACGTGGCAGCCGTTGCGCGGCGCGCCGGGTGGCGACGACTACCAAAACCTCTACATCAACCCCGAGGATTCGAATCGAATCGTACTGGTGGGGGATCAAGGCGCGCTGGTCAGTGTGAATGGCGGCCGAACGTTCAGCAGTTGGCTCAATCAGCCCACCGCGCAGTTGTACCACGTGGGCATCACCAGTGGTTTTCCCTATCGCATCTGTTCGGGTCAACAAGAAAGCGGCTCGGTGTGCATCGCCAGTCGCGGCAACGACGGCGTCATCACGGATCGCGATTGGCATCCGGTGGGGGTGATTGAATACGGCTACGTCGCACCGGATCCGCTGAACCCCGATGTGGTGTATGGCGCAGGTCGCACGGAAGTGACGCGCACGCACTTGAGCACGGGGCGCGTCGACAACATCACGCCAATCACCGGCAAGGACGCGGGGATTCGCACCGATCGCACCGAGCCGTTGCTGTTTTCGCCACTCGATCCGCATGCCTTGTATTTTGGCGCCAGTCGTTTGTTTAAAACCACCGATGGTGGCGATCATTGGCAAGTGCTGTCGCCCGATCTGGCCCGCGACAACCCCGGGGTTCCACCGAGCGTTGGGGATCGTCACCCGCCGGATTCGGACAAACAACGTGGGGTGATTTACGCCGTGGGCGTGTCGAGCCTGCAACGCGGCTTGTTGGTGGTCGGGACGGACGATGGCGTGATTTATAAAACCACCGATGAGGGCGCGCATTGGCTCAACATCACGCCACCGGAATTGACCGCGTGGTCCAAAGTCACGCAAGTGGAGCTGTCTCATTTTGATCCCAACGTCATCTACGTCAGCGTCAGTCGCTTGCGCGTCGATGATTTAAAACCGTACGTGTATAAAACCGTCGACGGTGGGGCGCATTGGAGTTTGATCGTCGATGGCCTAACCCACCCGGTCAACGCGGTGCGCGAAGATCCACAGCAACCGGGTCTGTTGTATGCGGCCACCGAGACCGACGTCCTGGTGTCGTTGGATGACGGCGCGCATTGGCGCAATTTGAGCCTCAACCTGCCGCACACGTCGATGCGCGATGTGGTGGTGAAAGACAACGATTTGGTGTTGGCAACGCACGGACGTGGGTTTTGGGTGTTGGACGACGTGTCGCGCTTGCGACACGCCGCCCGTCAGGGCACCGAGGCCTTGGTGCCACCCGCCAACGCCATTCGAGTGGCGCGCAGCACCTGGTCGGACACGCCCATTGCGCGCGATGAACCGTTGGGTGAAAACCCACCGGACGGCGCGGTCATTGATTATCGCTTGTCGAGCGCCGCGCGCGAGGTGAGCATTGAGCTTCAGGACGAGCAGGGCAACCGGGTGCGTCGCTACACCTCCAGCGATGCCCAGAATCCCTCCGAGGCGGAGTTGAACGCGCAGTTGATCCCACGCTGGTGGGCGCTGGTGCGGCAGCCTTTGTCGACTCAGCCGGGCCTGCATCGCCTGGTGTGGGATTTACGGTACCCCGAACCCGCGGCGTTGACGCGCGGTTACCCGATTTCGGCGGTGTTGGGCAAAACGCCGCGTGAGCCCGAAGGGCCGCTGGTGTTGCCGGGTCAGTACACCGTGGTGCTCACGGTGGACGGGCATCGCGAACAACACGCGCTGACGGTGGTCAAGGACCCACGCTTGGGCGACGAGTCGGGTTTAAAAGCTCAATGGCCGGTGATGATGCAAACCTATCGGTGGAGCGATGAGACGGCGCAAGCGGCCCTGATGGTGAAAACGCTGGAACAGCAGGTGGAGGCGTTGCACAACCAACGCGGGGTAACGCACGCGTTGGCCGAGTCGCTCGAAACGATCGAAGCGCAACTGAAACCGTTTGGGGAGGCGGCGAAAGGGCCGTTGGCGCTGGAACCGTTGAGCGCCAAGGCGCTCGCGTTGTACACGCTCATCAGCCGTGGCGATGCGAAGCCCAACGAGGCCGCGCTCACGGCGGCGAACGCCCTCAAGCCCACAGTGGACGCGGCGATGGCGCAATGGCAACGCACTCAGCCGTCGCTCTTGCGTCGCGTCGCCTCGCTCAATCGACAACTGCAGGCGGCACGCCTGCCGGCCTTAGACCCCACACGCGCACCGGTGCGTGAGGTTAACGCGGCGGATGAGGATTGAGGTGACCGCGCGGGACTGGATGGGCAGAGCGCGCGGCTGGGGCCGCGCGCTGCTCGCAGTAACGCTGGGCGTCACGCTGATGGGGGCGGTGGCGTTTGATCCGACCGCGGTTTACCCCGTGGGCGCCAAGGTTCAGTTGGTGTTGCCGCATGGACCGGTGTGCAACTACGTGGCCACCCGTGCGGCGATGGAGATGGGCCTCACCAATCAAAATTTATCGCCGGCGTATTTTTCCAACACCAAAAGCGCCTGGGATTTTTGGCGCAGCGACGATCCGGCCTGCAACTTGTCTCATCCCGTCTCGCAGTACGTGTTGGTGCCCGCGGCCAATGGGCCGTGGGTGGTCGCCGACAACCCCACCATGCCGTATCAGATCGCCTGGGAAACGCCCGCTCACCCGGTGTTGGTGCCCATCGACCCGGTTTGGGTGGGGCGGGCGTTGGGCATCCTCTGTTTGGGGGGCAGTTCCAACACCGGTGGCATGCCGGACAACACCTGCGAGGGGCTCACGCGGTTTGAACCGAGCGATCACCGGTTTCAACCGGCTTGCAATGGGTACTACCCCAGCCATTATCTGCAAGACGGGGATTTGCCAGCGTACATCATGCAAGTCATCGGCAGTTTTGTGGACGCCAACGGCACGGTGTTGGGCTATCCTTTTTTAATTCGCTCGTCGGAACGTCGCCATGTGATTCCGCGCGACGCGCGCTTTCTGCAGTTGGGCACCAACGACTGTTTGTTTGGACCGGGCAATGGCGGCGGGGCGAACTATGGCGCCTTGGTGGTGGGTTTTCGAGTGCATCCCGGTTCGTTCTCAGAGGATCCGGTGAACGCCCATTAGCCCGCGTTCCTCGCTTGGCGTGGACTGCGCGCGCATCGCAGTTCGATGCCGTCGTGCGGCTCGTCTAAAACGGTGAATTTGCTCAAATTTCCGGAATTGAGTATACTGTCGCTTCCCTCACGGGCGCGTAGCTCAGCGGTAGAGCACTACCTTGACATGGTAGGGGTCACAGGTTCGATCCCTGTCGCGCCCACCAACCCCATCACCTCTTTTTTTCGGTGATCGGGGTGGGGCACGCCGGCGTGCCATTACGCCAAAGCCTTGCAGTGCCGCTCGATGAATTGCGCATGAGTGGGCATGGCGGCAACGCAGTTGGCAATCACTTGTTTGGCATTGGCCACCACCGACTGAATTTCCGCTTCGGGCAGCACATTGACCGCCGGATGGCCATGCTTTGGAAGGATGCCCTGACCAATCATGACCTGCACCCAACTGGCCAACGCAAACATTTCATCCCCTTGGCGATAAAAACGCCCCGAGTTTTGGAATAAGTCGAGGGTGTCGGCGAGAGAGTCGGGAATCGCCATGTGTTTGCAATATTGCCAAAACGAGGAGTCCTCACGCTCGGTGGCGTGGTAATGGAGAATTAAAAAATCGCGAATGCGAGTGAACTCAAAAATCATTTGCGCGTTGTAACGATTCCTGAGAACGGGTGAGAAGTCGGCGCGCGGGAGTAGGGCGAGGAGGCGACTGATCCCCGATTGAATGAGGTAAATGCTGGTGGATTCCAACGGCTCCATAAAGCCGCTGGCGAGCCCAATCGCGACCACATTGCGGTCCCAAAAGCGGGCGCGGTGCCCAGTTTGGAAGGTGATGAGGCGCGGATCGGCTAACGGTTTGCCGTCCACATTGGCCAACAAAGTGGCGGCGGCTTCATCGGCGCTGCAATGAGCGCTCGCAAAGACATAGCCATTGCCCGTGCGATGTTGCAGCGGTATGCGCCACTGCCAGCCGCTGGGACGGGTGGTGGACCGCGTGTAAGGGGTGGGTGGACCGGCCCCTTCGCTGGGGACGGTCACCGCGCGGTCCGCCGGTAGCCAATGGCTCCAATCCACGAACGGAACGTTCAGCGTTTTTCCGATCAACAACGCGTGCAGACCAGAGCAATCAATCCAAAGCTGACCACCAATCTCGCGCCCCGACTCGAGTCGTACCGACTCGACGTCACCCGTGGTGACGTGTTGCTTGACGCTGCTGATTTTGCCTTCGACGCGCACGACGCCGCGCGCTTCGGCGTACCGACGCAGCAACTGCGCGTACAAGCCGGCGTCAAAATGGTACGCGTGCGCGATGTTGGCCAGCGGCGATTGTGAGGGCACATCGCCTGCGGACGTCATGAACTTCATATGTCGCGCCGCCACGCTGTGTAGTGAATAATCGTCTAAGGGGCCCGCTTTGCGTTGGCGGTATTGATGCAGCCACAGTTGGTGAAATGGGTGTGATCCGTAGTCGTGTCCGAGAGGCCCGAAGCCGTGGAAATAGGAATCTCCAGCCTTGCGCCAATCTCGAAACTCGATGCCAAGTTTAAAGGTGGCTTTCACCGCGCGCACAAAGTCAACTTCGGGGATGCCCAACTGATCGTTGAACACGTGAAGCGCCGGAATGGTCGCTTCGCCCACGCCAATGGTGCCAATGTCGGCGGATTCGATCAGCTGGATGGTCACCGTGCGCTCCAACGCCGCCGATAAGGCCGCGGCGCTCATCCAACCCGCGGTGCCACCGCCTACGATCACAATCGAGTCAAGTGCGGAATGATCCATCGGTCGATCCTTAATGCGCATCAGGAATAAAAAAAGGCCTATGAGATGGTCTCATAGGCCTTACGAGGAGCCCTATCTGTTCACCCGAACGGGCAGACTAGAACTTGCCGCCAACGGTCAAACGCAGCGTCCGCGGACTGCCTGCGATGTTGCCGGTCTGATTGTACGTCACGTTGTTGACCAGACCATTGGCGCCGTTGGTGGTGTTGTAGTTCACCAAGTTCGCCACGTTGAGAACGTTCAACACGTCCGCTCGCACATACCCTTTGAGATTGTTCCAGATCATGAAATTCTTGGTGAATTGAAGATCCAGGCTGCGGTAACCAAAGGTCTCGGGAGGGTTGATGGCCACCATGGTGCATGGATTGCCTAATGCAAACGTGCCAGTATTGAGACAAGTGCCGTCAATCACGTCTGCCGTCGGTGTTGCCAGCGTCAACTTGCCACCCACAATCACGTCCCAAGGACCTTGCCATGAACCGGACACCACCAATCGATGCTTGGGGGCCAGGTTCGAGGTGACCCACGGCGATTGCGCCATGGTTGGCCAGTTCGCCGAGAACTCATTCTGCGAGAAGGTTTCCGAAAGGTCGCCGGTGTAGGAGTTCGAGCGGGAATGAGTGTAGGTGTAGGCGAAATTGAGCCCCCAACCCGACTCACGAGTGAACGGTTTTTCGTCCGACAGCAACACTTGCGTGGTGCGCGATTCCACACCGTTGCTCGACAGCACCAAATTGCCGCTCATGCCTTTCGGCGTGGTCACGCCCGGCGACGTATCCCACGGCGTACCCAACGCGCCCCACGGCTCCGTCACCCAAAACGCGCCGCCCGCACCACGCGACCCGACTAAAAACGTAAAGCCGTCGTGGGCGTTGTTTTGGCTAATGGTCGCACTTTGTCGCCACTCGCCCAGTTGGGCGTGAATTCCCAAGGAGAACTGATCCGAATACGGCGCTTTGAGGTTGTTGTTGGTCAAGTACACGTCGCCGACGGTGCCCGCCACCCGTTGCTGTAAGCCGGTGGGACCATTCAGATAGCTGGGATCCCAACTCAAGCATGAGACGCCGTTCACCACGCATGGATGGCTCGGAACGTTGAAATTCACCGTGCCCGGCGAGGTGGCCAACTTCACTTGCTCTAACTGCAAGTAATCGAACAGGTCTCGGTCGTACGCGCGCCCAATGCCGCCCACGATGACGGTCTTTTGGTCGCCGTTGACATCGTAAGAGAAGCCTAAACGTGGCTGAATCTCGCTCAAGTTGGGCTTGCGATTATTGCCCGTCGAGATGTAGTCATTGATGTTATAGCCATACGGACCGCTCGCGTAGAGTTGTGCCCAGGTTTGCCCGTTGTAGGGAGATTTCGAATTCAATATATTGGTGATGTATGACGGCGTGACCCAATTCAGATAGTTGCCGTTGACTTCCACATCCCAGCGCACGCCCAGGTTCACCTGCAGTTTGGAGTTCACTTGCCAATCGTCTTGGAAGTAGAGTCCAAATTGTTTGTCATTCGACACGGCAGTGGGGCTGGATAGCGAGGTGACCGTGGGAAAGATCGCCTTGTACGGCGCGGCGTCGACGCCGTTCGCCGTGACGTTGTAATCAAAGGTCGGATTACAATTGCCGCAGGCATCCAAGGCCGTTAAGGTCAAGGTTTTGATCTTGATCCCCGTCTTGATGGTGTGGGTCCCGGTTAACCACTCGACGTTGGGAATGGTCAAATCGTCCTGAAACGAATAGCCCTTTTGGCCTTTGATCTGCGTGGCGCGAGGATCCGAGCCGCCGGTGTTCAAAATGCCAAAATTGTTGCTGCCCTGCAGATAGGTGTAATCGAAACCATTCGAATTGTAATTGATGGCGGTTGGCCTAAAGAACGCATCCTCGTACGTGACAATCGCTTCGTTGTACCAACGTTCGGCGGTGTGTTCCCAGCGGACATCCGCACGATTGTCGTTGTTGGAAGTGACCACGGCCGTCGAGGCCGCGTTGCCAACGCCCGCGCCGCTTCCGGTGGAAGACTCATGGCGAACCTTACCGCTCACCACCAAACGATCCAGATCGGTGGGTTCGTAGTCTAACTTGCCATAAAACAAATCTTCGTTGAACGGAATCGATGCGGGTCCAATCTGACTTTGCACACCGGCTGGCAACTGCGCAATGACGTTGCTGGGCGCGGTTGGGTTGGAGTAGGTAACGGTCACGGGTTGCGAGTAGCGCTTGCCCTCGTACGCCGCAAAGAAGTGCGCTTTATCGAGTTCAATCGGGCCACCCAAAGCGAAACCAAACTCTTGATCTTTGGAGTTGACTTTTCGGCTTGATGCCACTTCACCCGGCGTCGCCGCGCGTAAGCCGGAACCGGAGTCCGTAAAAAACACCTCGCCCTTGTAGTCGTTGGTGCCCGATTTGGTGGCGGCACTAATGGCTGCGCTCGAGAGTTGGTCGTATTCGGCTTTGTAGTTCGAGGTGATGACCTTGTATTGATCAATGGCCAGTTGCGGGAAGGGATTGCCTTGCGACCCGTCCGACTGACCGGCTTGGCCACTGCGGACGTATCCTTTCTGACTGACGCCATCAATAAAAATATTGGCCGAGTCTGGCGTCGAGGCACCGGATCGGAAAGTGACGGCGCCGTTGTTGCCGACGTTAAAGATGACGCCTGGTACGGTGTCGGCAAACTCCAGAAAGTTTCGAGTGAGTTGTGGAACGGTTTCGATCTCATGTAGGGAGACGATGGAACCCACTTCCGGTGTTCGCACCTCAACCAAACGTTGCCCCGTCACGGTCACGGCGGCGAGTGTGGCGAAATTTAAGGTGGCCGTGGTGGCCACTGAAAGTTCGACGTCGCCTTTGTCGCCGGCATCCGTCGAAATCGTGTATCGGCCCGGTGGCAGACCAATTAAGGCGTAATTGCCTTCCGCGTTGGCCTTGGTTTTGCGCACCAAGCCCGTTTCGTTGTTTTTGGCGGTGATGGTGGTGTTGGCCACGGCAGTGCCCTGCAAGTTGGCGTCTGCGGTTTGAGCGTAAACGTAGGCCGGTGCGGTTGCGGTGATTGCTAAGGCCGCAGAAATGGCGCCTCGCAATATTCTTTCGGCTTTTAAATTTTTGGACGTCATGATGATCCCCTCTCACGATTTTTAGAAAACCAAACTCACTCGTGTGTTTGATTCCCATCCGTGGGGTATTTACATCAAAACAGGCCTGCTTCGATGTCTAGGCTGTAGTTCCGAAAGCCTCAAGCGTCACTTTAGGCGTGTCAACAGTGTTCGAGTGGAACTTAAAATTTCTGAGTTCTCTCGAATGTAAACGATTACCTTTGCGAATGGTGCGACGATTTTGCAAGCTTGTCAATAGATTTTTTCGTCCCAGAACGAGATTAAATTTGCAAAGACTTCTTAACAGTGGTGTTGCGAAGTGAACACAATCGCATGCGGCATTGGGATTCGAGCCACGGGGTGAGCCTTGCACCCCGTGGATGTGCAGGCCTTATTCCAATTCAATTACAGCCAAACCATGACGCGGCACGTCGAGCGTCAGATCGGCACGGGTTAAGGTGAGTTTCTCAGGAGGAGGCAATTGCGCGGCTCGTGCCAATTCGGCGTGTTGGGCTAAGGACGGCGTGTCTGGTCGGCCCAGAGCGTCAAAGACCTCGATGACGTTGCCGTGCGTCCGATCCACTCGATAAATCGTGGCGTGGTGGACGGTTGTGGGCAACGTCAGATGAAACGACCGGCTGGTCGCCGCGGCGGGCGGCGTGTACTGTGGGCCTGTGCCATCGGGGTCGGCGTAATTCCACACGGCAAGCACCAGTGTGCCGTTGTCGCGTCGCGTGAGCAGCGCGTTTGGGTTGTCCAAAAGGAGTCGCTGATTGCCGAGATGGTGCAGGATGCTGAGCGCATTAAAAGCCGGTTTCGGCAAATGCCCCGTCGCAATAAGCCCGAATCCGCCGTAGAACGGCGTGGTGGGCACACCCTGTTCTTCAAACACGTCGGAAAACGTCCACAAGCTCATCATCTGGGTTAACCCATCACACTGCGCAATGGTTGTGGCGAGCCACGGACCCATGTAATCGGTATCGGTGACGTTGGGCTCGTTGGAGTAACTGGCGTTGTATTCGGAAAAAATAAGCGGCACGCTCGGCAGTGGAGACCGTGCGATGTCATCGTGCACCTTGCGCACCGCTTGGCAGACCATCTGATCACGCGGGATGAGGCCAGTGTGATGGAAGACATCGTGATTGGTGTCGTTGGCGTAGACGTGACTGCTCACAAAATCGACCGGCACATGGTCGTCCGCGGCGTGTTTTAAAAACTCGTAAGCCCACGCCGCTTGCGCGGTCGACGGACCGCCAACTTTGATCGAGGCGTTTACGGCTTTGATGGCGCGGGCCGTGTGGTCGTATAGCTCAAAATAGGTTTTTTGCGCGGGCTTGCCCTCCCAAAACCCGATGTTCGGTTCATTCCACACCTCAAAATACCAACTCGCGACTTCCTGCTCACCATAGCGCGCCAGCAAATGGCGGGTAAATTGGGTAATCAGGTCATCCCAGTCGGCCAGGTTTTGCGGTGGGGTCACGTTGGGCTTGTACCAAAAGCTGAATTTCTTCCCCGGTTGCGAGGCCATGGCGAGGGGCATAAACGACAATTCGACAAACGGTTTGACGTGCTGGTTGAGTAAGGCGTCGTATATTTGATCCACGTAGGTGAAGTTGTAAATCGGCTGATGCGTTTTGGGGTTAATGGCATAAACCCCTAATTCGTCCAAGAAAATGCCGTGAAAGCGAACGAATTGTATCGGCAGTTGGGCGCGGGTGGTGGCCAAGTCGGTTTGATACGATTCGCGCAACACCAGTGCGGCTCGCCCCGACCCGAACATGCGTTCCCAAAAATGTGGAAACGCGTGCGCCTGGAACGGCTTTGTTAAATCGATCTGGACCTCTTGGGCCTCACTGTGGGTCGCAAAACCCATCAGGCTGATCGCTAATAGGATGGCTCGAAGGCCCAGTCGTCTGGCCATTGTAAGGATCTTACTCACCATGCTCGTCTCCAATGTGTGTAGTTAGGGTTGATCGCAATTGCGGAAAGGGCCGCATGGCGTAGGCGCACTCGACCGAGGGCGGGGGAGCATGCGCGACTTGGGCCGGTGGAATCGGGGCGAACGGCGCTCGCGTTGGGAACCCACTCACCACACGCGTCCTAAATGCCGTGGGTGAAAGTAGTGGAGGTGTTGCAGCGACGCACTGAGTTCCAAAACGTGGTTTTCACGCCAGTGGTCACTGACGGGCAGACGGGCCACAACCGGATGCGACGATTCGGTGTGCCCATAGACCAGCATTTCCGATCCCACCAACTCAATCATTTCGACGCGCAAGCGCAGCTGTGCCGAATCGTCCGCGCGCGCCGCGTGTAGGTGTTCCGGTCGGATGCCGAGAATGCAGTCGTCAAGCCCAGTCAACGGCGATGGGAAGGGCGTGGCCTGCGGCCACTCCACCGTCAAGCCCGGTTGAGCAACGAATCCGCCTTGGGGCTTCAGGTGCACCGGAAATAAGTTCATCGCCGGAGAGCCTAAAAACTTGGCCACAAAGGTATTGGCGGGGGTGTCGTAGATCTCGCGGGGCGTGCCAATTTGTTGCACGTTGAGCGCGTTGGTCGCGGTGATCGGTGCCAGTACTGCGATGCGATGACCGAGCGTCATGGCTTCGACCTGGTCGTGGGTCACGTACAAGGTTGTGGTGTGAAGTCGGCGCTGCAAACGTGCAATTTCGGCGCGCATGGAGACTCTCAACTCGGCGTCTAAATTGGATAAAGGCTCGTCAAATAAAAATAATTTGGGGTCGCGGACAATGGCCCGACCCAGTGCGACGCGTTGCCGTTGCCCGCCGGACAGGGCTTTGGGCTTGCGACCGAGTAGGCCATCCAGTCCCAGTAGGTGGGATACGGCCTCAATGCGCGATTGTCGAGTCGCCGCCGGTAAGCGGGCGCGTTTGAGTCCAAATTCCATGTTTTCAGCCACGGTGAGGTGGGGGTATAAGGCGTAGTTTTGAAAGACCATGGCCACATTGCGGTCTTTGGGGCTCAAGTGGGTAATGGGGTGGTTGTCCAAGAGTATTTGACCGTGTGTCACCTCCTCAAGTCCAGCCACCAAGCGCAAAACACTCGACTTGCCGCAGCCAGAGGGCCCGACGAGCACTAAAAACTCACCAGCGGACACGGTGAGGTTGACGCCATTTAAAACGGTGGTTTCCCCATAGCGTTTGGTTATATTTTGAAGCGTCAGAGCGGCCACACCCAATCCCCACCTTAATTTCGTTGTAAATACTGCATCGCATTAAATTGCGCAACATGCGGCATGTTAACCGCTTTCAACTATTGACAGACACCCCAATTCACTTGATAGTCGGGTATTCGACCCAAAGTAAGCGGTTACATATCGCAGTCTACGGGTTTTTGAACCAGGATGTAAAGCATTGTCCACAACATTAAAAGACGTTGCGCGTGTCGCACGGGTGTCGACGGCGACGGTCTCGCGTGTGATCAACGGTCATCATTCGGTGACGGAACGCACGCGCACGCATATTTTGCGGGTAATAGAGAAGTTGGGCTATGTGCCCGATAGCGCAGCGCGATCGCTCAGCACGGGGCAAAGCAACACCATAGGCGTGTTGCTGCCGGACCTGCACGGCGAGTTTTTTTCCGAACTGATTCGAGGCATCGACCAAGCGGCGCGGCATTGTGGTTTTCATTTGTTGTTGTCGGGGGTTCATGGGTCAGCGCAAGAGACGTCCACCGCGGTTGGTAATTTGCGCGGACGCGTCGACGGCTTACTGATCATGTCTCCCTATTCGGACTCCGCGCTTTTGGCGTCGCCGGTCATGGCCAGCATTCCCGCGGTGGTGATTAATTCGCCTACTCGCGGAAACAGTTTTTGCAGCCTCCGCGTTGATAACCGAGGGGGTGCATACGCGATGGTGCAGCATCTGGTAAGCCTTGGCCATCGTCGCATTGTGTTCGTGGCTGGTCCCAGCGATAACTTTGACGCCAACGAGCGTTTGGCTGGATATTGTGAGGCCTTAAACGCGTTTGGGCCGGGATTGTCCGAGACCGTCGTTTCGGGAGACTTCACCGAGGACGCTGGGGTTCGCGCCGCAAAGGAAATTCTCAAGTTCGGTTATAAGCCTGACGCCGTATTCGCCGCAAACGACGCGATGGCCTTAGGTTGTCTGCACGCGTTTAACGAAGCCCGCGTTGCCGTACCGGACGAAATTGCCCTCGCCGGGTTTGACGATATTCCCATGGCGCGATTCGTCACACCGTCATTAACCACCGTGCGAGTGCCCATGGCGGAATTAGGGTCAAGAGCCCTACAGGCCTTGGCCAAGGTCATCGCCGAATCGTCCTCGTCACCGATGCTCACGCAGGTGATTCAAACCTCACTGGTGGTGCGCAGTAGTGCTGGCGAGTCTTCAGTCGTGAGTAAGTCGCATGATCATCTGGAGTGTTAGCGTGGAGAAAACAGCATTGGTGGGCGTGGGTAAGCGCGTGGATCAACCGCAGCGAACAAGGGGTTCGGCGAAGCGGGCGAGTTGGGGCCTCGTCGCTGCAATGGTGACGTGGGTGGGGTTGAACGCGGCGTTGGCCGCGTCGATTGCCCCCGCGGAGTCCGATGGCGTGGCGCTGAATCAACATCAACCCATGCTGCTGCCCAATCGGTTGTCCGCCACCAACGTGGCGCAATTGGATGATTTGCAGCGGCGCACATTCGACTATTTTTGGGTTTCCGCTAATCCGCGCAATGGTCTCGCGCCGGACAATTATCCCCACCCGAAAAGCTCCAGCATCGCGGCCATAGGCTTTGCGTTGTCGTCCTATGTCGTCGGCGTACAGCGCCATTACATCACCCGTCAACAAGCCCTCCATAAGAGCCTTCAAGTGCTGGACACGCTGTTGTCGTTACCGGAATGCGACCGGGCAGTTGGCTGCGCGCGGTTTCACGGGTTTTATTACCACTTTCTGGATATGGCTACTGGGTTGCGCTATCGAGACAGCGAATTGTCCTCGATCGACACCACCTTGCTGCTGGGCGGTGTGCTGAGTACGCGAGAATATTTTGATCAGGATACCCCTGCTGAGCGTCGACTGCGCAGGCTCGCGGATCAGTTGTACGCGCAAGTGGATTGGCCGTTTATGGTGCACGACGATGGCACCGTGGCCATGGGGTGGAGTCCGGAGAAGGGTCTGTTTAAAGCGTCGTGGACGGGCTACAACGAGGCGATGTTGCTGATCATCTTAGGTTTGGGATCGCCAACGCATCCGCTCGCGGCAAACGCGTGGGATGTTTGGGCGTCGACGTATCCCAAATTTTGGCACACCGAGTACGGCGAGCACTACTTGAGTTATCCCGCGCTGTTCGTTCATCAATATTCCCATATTTGGATTGATTTTCGAGAAATTCGCGACGACTATATGGCGGCTGAAAACATGGACTATTTTGAGAATTCGCGGCGTGCGGTCTACGCCCAATTTCGCTACGCGCAGCACAACCCCTTTGGCTATCGCGATTATGGCCAACCCCTGTGGGGCGTGACCGCCAGTGACGGTCCAGACGTACCACGAACGCCAACCGATGCCACGTTTTTCTTGGGCTACGCGGGGCGCGGCATGGGTGGGATGGCGCATCGAGACGACGGCACCATCGCGCCAACTGGCGCGATCGCCTCAATGCCGTTTGCACCGGAATTGGTCCTGCCAAGCCTAGGTCAATTTGAATCCGCTTACCCTGAGTTGTATCAGGCCTATGGGTTTTTGGATGCCATCAACCCGTCGGTGCCCAAGAACGCGGTGGTTCGTAAAGGTCACCTGACGCCACAACACGGATGGATTGATGACCAGTATTTAGGCATTGATCAAGGCCCCATCTTACTGATGACGGAAAACTACCGCACGCAACTGATTTGGAATTTGATGCAAAAAAATCAAAGCATCATCACCGGTCTGACGCGAGCGGGCTTTCGCGGTGGGTGGCTGGCGGGCCCATGAGAGTCGCGGTGTGGAAGACAATCGGTGTGTGGGTCTTATTGGCTCTGATTGGCTGCGACTCCCCGTCGAAAACGGTGATTCGGTTTTGGGCCATTGGGCGAGAAGGGGAGGTCCTTAACGCGCTCTTGGAGCCGTTCAGCGCTCAACACCCTAATGTTCAGATCGTCGTTGAGCGACTGCCCTGGAGCGGAGCACACGCCAAGCTGTTGACGGCGGTCGCGGGCGATTCAATGCCCGATTTGTGTCAATTGGGCAATACCTGGGTTCCAGAACTGGTCGCTCTAAAGGCTTTGCTGCCGTTGGACGAATGGGTGAAGGCCTCGCCGTCGATCGAGCAAGCCGATTATTTTGAGGGGATTTGGTCGACCGCAAAAATGAATGGCCGGAGCTATGCCATTCCGTGGTACGTGGACACGCGGTTGTTGTTTTATCGGAAGGACATACTGCAGCAAGCGGGGTTTAATCATCCGCCCCGCGATTGGTCTGAATGGTTGTTGCAAATGCGTGCGATCAAACGCCTCGATCAGTCGCGGTACGCCATTTTTTTACCGCTCAACGAGTTTGAGCCAATGGTGGCGTTTGGGTTACAGCAAAGAAGCCCCTTGATTGATGAACCCACCGCGACCGCGGAATTTCAGTCGGCAGAATTCGCGACCGCGCTGAACTTTTATTCGCGGATTTTTGAGGAAGGGTTGGCCTTCAAAATGACTAATCAGCAAATGTCCAATGTGTGGACTGAATTTGGTCGAGGCTATTTTAGCTTTTACATCAGTGGCCCTTGGAATATTGCTGAATTTGCACGACGGCTGCCGCCGTCCATTCAAAAGCAATGGGCCACGGCGCCCTTGCCGGGGCCCAATGGGCCGGGCGCCTCCATCGCCGGTGGATCGTCGTTGGCGATCTTTAAGTCGTCACGCCATCCCAAAGAAGCGTGGGAGATTGTGGAGTACCTCTCAAGACCGGATGTCCAAGAACGCTTTCACAGCCTAACCGGAGATTTGCCGCCACGGCGGTCCACCTGGTCAAGACCGCGGCTGGCGCAGGACGACTATGCCCAGGCGTTTTTGGAGCAATTGGAGCGCGTCAAGCCCACACCGCGCGTGCCGGAGTGGGAGCAAATCGCCAACGAGTTGCAGGTGTACGTCGAGCACATCGTTATGGGCGATTATTCCGTAAGCGAGGGGATGGCACGGCTCAATGAGTCCGCCAATCGGATGTTGGCCAAGCGGCGGTCCTTGCTCGAATCCGGGGAGATACTATGAGTGAGTCGATCTCCGCGTTCAATGCCTCGCGACGGAGTGGGTGGTGGTTTGCGGCGCCCGCGGTCCTGATGCTGTTGGTGTTTTTCTTCGTCCCAGTGTTGGCGGCATTCGTGTTGAGTTTTACGGATTTTGACATTTACGCCTTAGCGGATGTCGGCCGCCTCAGGATAATTGGGTTATCGAATTATCGGGATTTATTGTCGTCGCCCTTGTTTTGGCGGGCCCTATCGAACACCCTTTGGTTTGTAGCGGTGGGCGTGCCGCTGTCGTTGCTGACGTCGTTGGCTATGGCGCTGCTCTTGTCATCGGCGTGGGTCCAGTTCAAAAGCGCTTGGCGCAGCGCGCTGTTTGTGCCGGTGGTGACGACGGTGGTGGGATCGGCTTTGGTGTTCCGGTACCTATTGCACACGCGGTATGGGCTGATTAATTACGGCATCGCGAGGCTTGGCGGTGCGCCAATCGACTGGTTGGGAGATCCGCGGTATTCCATGCCCGCCATCGTTTTGTTCGCAATTTGGAAGAACTTTGGGTACAACATGATGATATTGATTGCGGCCATTGAATCCATTCCCGGAGAACTGTATGAGGCTGCGCTCTTGGATGGCGCCAATGCGTGGCAACGATTTTGGAACGTGACCCGTCCGGGCATTTCACCAGCGTTCGCCTTTGTGAGTGTGTTAACCATTGCCGGGTATTTTCAGCTGTTCACGGAGCCCTACGTAATGACGCAGGGTGGGCCAGCCCAGTCGACAATGAGTGTGTTGTATGTCATGTACGACGAGGGCTTTAAGTGGTGGAATCTCGGCCGCGCTTCCGCTGCGGCGTTTATGCTGTTTATGATCACGTACCTCGTCACTTTTCTGCATCGGCGCTGGGCGCCAGAGGCGGCCTTATGAGGCCCGCGGTGCTCAAAACGTCACTCGGCTATCTCACATTGAGTATCGTCACTTCACTGTGCTTGTTGCCGTTGGTGTGGATGTTCTCGGTATCGCTGATGACGCCGGGTGAGTCCGCCAATTTTCCGCCGCCCTTCCTGCCCGCGTCCCCCACGTGGGCGAATTACCGTGAACTGGGAAATCAAGATGACTTCTTTCTCCATTGGATTAACAGCGCCATCATCAGCGCTGGTGCGGTCGTTTGGTCGCTGCTGTTTAATACCACCGCAGGTTATGCATTTGCCAAAATTCCCTTTAGAGGCCGAGAGCCGTTGACCCAGATTTTTCTAGCGGCGTTGGTGATCCCAGCTCAAGTGGCCATGTTGCCGTTGTTTTTGATGCTGAAGGAACTGCACCTCATCAATACCATGCTGGGTGTGTGGATTCCTTCCATGGCGGGCATCTTCAGTTTGTTTTTGGTTCGCCAATCCATTCTGGCCATTCCGGATGCGTTGTTAGATTCCGCTCGGGTGGACGGTGCAAGTGAGGGACGAATATTTTGGTCCATCGTGTTGCCCCTCATCCGACCGATCCTTGTGACGCTCAGTGTCATTACTTTTTTAGGCGTGTGGAACGATTTTATGTGGCCACTAATTGTGTTGAATGACAGTCAACACGCCACGTTGCCCGTTGCATTAGCGGCATTGGGTCGGGAACATGTGCAGGACAATGAGTTGATGATGGCTGGTGCGGTGGTTACGATCGTGCCAACGTTATTATTGTTTTTGACTCTGCAACGATATTATGTTCAAGGGTTGATGTCGGGCGGCGTAAAAGGCTAAAAGTGGCGCGAAGAATTTTAAGGAATGACTATGATCATGGCTAGAGAAGAGGCGCCCCGGATGCCCGATGGGGAACCGATTGGTTTGGGTGATGAGCATTATTCGTGCGTGGTCTTCGCCGACGGCAGGACGTTGAGTCGGTATGGGGATTGGTGGCTGCATCCGTGGAGTGACGATCCATTGTCCGCAGGGGATGGTGTGTGCGTTTACGTGAAGGACATTGCTCACCAGCGTGCGATCGGTCTGTCCGGCGCTCGTTTGGATGGTCAATCCGAGGCTCCCGTGGTTACAGGTCACACGCGTCACGTTGATTTTAAGTGGGAGAACGAGTCGTTGGTGGCGGGCATGCGTTTAGAGATCGACTCGGCTCAACTGAGTGAGCGACGAACCATCACCTTGTCCCATCACCACGCGTCGGAGCAAGAATACGAAGTGGTGGTGGCGATGGAGGTGGCCCTGGCTAAAGGCGCCGACTACCTGGGGCACCCGGCGTTTTCGAAACTCTTTATTCAAACCCAATTCGACGAGCAAAAGCGTCGGGTGTGTGCCAGTCGACGCGCCCGCCAACCCGCGGAGCGTCATCCGACACTTTCCCTCTCTCTGGATGCGCCCATTCACGGCTACGACACCGATCGACTGCAGTTTGTTGGACGCGGACGTGATCTGGCCGATCCGATCGGCCTCGGCACACCGCAGGTTGGTCGCTGTGGCAATGTGCTCGACCCGATCTTAGTGCTGCGAACTCGAATTTTGGTTCCCGCAGGCAGTCAGCGCCAGGTGGTGGCGACGTTGCGGCTGCATTGGCCTGAGGTGCCTGAGGCCACGGAATTTCTGCCCTCCGCAGTGCATCCGGTCCCACTCGCGGACAGTCGGGCGCTTTACTTTATGTTGTTGTGGGCGAAGCACCCGACGGTGGCGAAGCGATCGGTGTTGACGCGCCACGACGCATCGATGGCTCGGTGTACGAGCGCGGCAGCGGGGGATTTCGATGGGGGGGCGTTTAGCGAGGATCAGTCCGAGTATGAAATGACCTTGTTGCGAGACGCGAGCGGCTATTGGACCGTGCCGCCGATGCCATGGTGCAATGTGATTTCCAATGGATTGATGAGCGTCATCGTGAGCGAACGCGGCAGCCTGACCACAACGGGTGTGAACAGCCGGCTTTATCGATTGTCTCCGTGGTCCAATGATCCGATCAGCGATCCGTTGGCGGAGTGGCTTTTTGTGAAAGACGTTCAATCGGGTCAGATCACCAGTTTGCTGCCCGGTTTAAACACCAACGCCAATCGATTTTCCGTAGTCCATGGCTTTGGCTATAGTCGGTTTGCGTGTGCGGTGGATGGCTTGGAGCTTTGCACCGACGTCAGCGTTGCGCACGATCAGCCGGCGCGGTTGGTCGAGGTGGTCTTGCGTAATTCGTCTCAACAAGCGCGACACCTCAAATGCGTTGCGGGGCTTCGGTGGGTATTGGGTGGCAACGCGCACGAGTCTCATCCTCATCTCGAAGCGATTGAGTACCAGTCGGCAATCGGCGTTCGGAATCGGCGTGGCGATTTCCCAGGGCGATCGGCGCTCCTTGGGCTCGTTGGTGTGCACACGGATTTTCAATCCGACGATGGTTTTGCTTTTTGGGGACGACACTGTGATGAACCAGAGGGGTTGCGTCGCTCGTCGCTGCTGACCGAGTTAACCCACGCGTATCGGGCGGGGCGCTGGCATCAGACGGCCGCCATCGTCGGTACCGCGCTGACGCTCTTGCCGGGTGAGGAGAAACGTTTTGCGGTGGTCTTGGTGGATGAGGCCTCTTTGGATCAGGCGAAACGGCTGTGGAATCAGTTTTCGTCGCTCGACGCCGTCGATGGTGAGCGCGCTCTTGCGAGAGAATTCTGGCGTCGCCGTGTGCGCTCGACGCGCATCAAGACACCGGATCCAAATCTTGATCCCCTGCTGAACGGTTGGCTGCGTTATCAAACTTTATCCTGTCGAATCTTGGGTCGCAGTGCCTTTTATCAGTCGGGCGGCGCGTACGGGTTTAGAGATCAGTTGCAAGATGTGGCTGCATTAGCGCAGGATGAACCCCACCTGCTGCGAGAACAACTTCTGCTCAACGCTCGTCATCAATTTCCGGAAGGGGACGTCCTGCATTGGTGGCATCATCCCTTGCCAGTGGGGATACGAACCAGGTTTTCGGATGACTTGGTGTGGCTCCCTTATTTGCTGAGCTACTACCTTCATTTGACGGGTGACGAGCAAATTTTAGACGAACCGATTTCCTATGTGGAGTGTCGCGCCCTGAACGATCGCGAGCAGGAACGCTTCACCGAGGTGTCGCGGTCCACTCATCAGGCCTCGTTGTATACCCACGCCGTGCAAGCGCTGATGAAGGCCTGCACGCACGGTGTTCATGGTCTGCCGTTATTTGGGTGTGGTGATTGGAACGATGGCATGAATCGCGTAGGGGTTGATGGGCGTGGTGAAAGCGTGTGGATGGCTTTCTTTCTCTTCCGTGCGATTGGTGACTTTTTGCCGTATATGCAGCGACGTCAAGATCCGAATGTTCCGCAAGTGATCCGCTGGCAACGCGACTATCAGCGCGCGGTTGAAGCGCATGGGTGGGACGGGGAATGGTATCGCCGTGGCTATTATGATAATGGCGCACCGTTGGGATCGCGATGCTCTGACGAATGCAAAATCGACGCGTTGGCGCAAGCGTGGTCGGTCCTATCGGGATTAGCCATGCCCAGTCGGCAAGCGCAGGCCTTACAGGCGATGGAGCAAATGCTGATCGATGAAGATCATAAGCTCATTCGCTTGTTGACCCCACCTTTTCAACAAACGGCACAAGATCCCGGCTACATCAAAGGGTATGTCGCGGGCATCCGTGAAAACGGTGGTCAATACACGCACGCGGCCTTGTGGGTGGTTAAGGCGCTATTGGTGGCGGGACAGCGCTCGTTGGCGGCTCGTTGTTTGAGTTTTTTGAGCCCGCTAGCGCACACCCAAACCAGCGCGGATCGGGATCGATATAAAGTCGAGCCGTATGTGATTGCCGCCGATGTCTACGGTTGTGAACCGCACGTCGGTCGCGGGGGTTGGACGTGGTATACCGGTTCCGCCGGATGGATGATTCGCGTGGCGATTGAAGACCTGCTCGGCTTTCGGGTGGTGAATGGCGCGTTCTTGGAGTTGGATCCGAAAATACCCGATCATTGGCCCGAGGCCGCGATCTGCCACCATCGACCCGATGGACGCAGGGTTGATGTGACCGTGCTGAACCCCCAACGGTGTGCTCAAGTCATTCATTCCATCACCGTAAATGGCTCACGGGTCGCAAGTGGTCGGATTGCGTTGTCGGCGGAATTCGATTTGGACATCGTTGTGATCATGGGGCCCGATCGCTGTGGCCGGTGAGGCGCTCACCCGCAGATCCTTTAAGCCAGGATTTGTGCTGGGTGCGGCCACGGCCGCTTATCAAATCGAAGGTTCGCCATTGGCGGACGGCGCTGGACCCAGCATATGGCACCGCTTTGCTCACACGCCGGGACGCATTGCGCGCGGGGAATCGGGCGACGTTGCCTGTGATCATTACCGACGGTATCCGGAAGATTTGGCGATCTTGCAGCGTTTGGGCATTCAACATTATCGATTGAGTTTGAGTTGGAGTAGGTTGCTGCCGCAGGGTCGAGGTGAGGTGAATAGGCGCGGCGTCGAATTTTACGATCGATTGATCGATGCGTTGTTACACCATGGCATTACGCCGATGGTGACCTTGTATCACTGGGATTTGCCAGCCGCGTTGGATAATTTAGGGGGCTGGGTTAACCCCGATGTCGAGTATTGGTTTGCCGACTACGCGCAATTGTGTTTTAGGCATTTTGACGACCGCGTTCCCCGGTGGATTACGATCAATGAGCCGTGGGTGATCGCTGACGGCGGCTATATGCAGGGCGTACTGGCGCCTGGTCACAAGAGCGCCTATGAGGCGGCGTTGGTTGCGCATCATTTATTAAAGGCCCATGGTCGCGCGGTTCAGGTTTATCGCCGTTGTGGACAACATCACATCGGCATTGCGCTCAATCTTGAACCAAAAGTGCCTGCCACGACGCAGGAAGCTGACCGAATGGCCAGTGCCTTAAGCGACGCTTATATGAATCGGCAGTATTTGGATCCGCTTCTGAAAGGGCGGCAACCGATCGAATTAAAGTCACTATTTAAAGAGGCTTGGTTTGAACCGTCGGCGGAGGATTACAACGTCATTCAAACTCCCGTGGATTTCATGGGACTCAATTACTATACGCGCGCGGTCACTCGGAGTGCGCCTGAGGCGTGGCCAGTGCCTGCGGCCACGGTGGTTCAAGAGCGTTCGCAGTACACTGAAACCGGTTGGGAGATCTGTCCCCAAGCATTCACGGAGTTATTGATGCGGTTGAAGACGGAATACGGCAATCCGGTGTTGTACATCACTGAGAATGGCGCCGCCTTGCGTGATCCGCCCGTTGACCACGAGGGGCGGATAAGGGACGATCACCGAATTCACTATTTACGCACCCATTTAAATGCGGTGATGGATGCGGTGGATCAGGGCGCTAACGTTCAAGGGTATTACGTGTGGTCACTCTTGGATAACCTCGAATGGGCACATGGGTTTAGCAAACGGTTTGGAATCGTGAGGGTAGATCCCGTTAATCAAAATCGAATCATTAAAGATTCGGGATTTTATTTCAGTTCGGTCATTGCCCAACATGCCGTGGAGCGACTGGCTCAGCGCTGAGCCTGTGGTCAGCGCTCGGTGTCCGCGACGACCGCTTGGATCGCCGCGTGGAGTATCTCCATGGCGTGGTCACACTCGTCATCGCGGATGATCAGGGGCGGCGCTAAGGTCAGGACGTTGCCTTGGCCAATTTTAAAGCTCAACCCGCGCTTTAAGCTCTCGTACAAGATGCGTTCGGCGAGGTCGATGCGTTGCGAAGCGGGCTCGGCGCGGATTTCCAAGCCAATCAAGGCGCCGATCGATCGAATCTCCAATGGGATCGGAAAGGACTCGGCCGCCCGGCGCACGCGTTCCCCAATGCGCTGGGCGCGCTCGCACAGGCCTTCGGACTCAATCACCTGCAAGGTGGCTAAGGCGATGGCCGAGCCGACGCTGCTTTTTTCATGGGTGTAATGTCCGAGCGCGCGGTGTTGACCCACGTTCAACGATTCTTTGGCCAACAAGGCCGCCATGGGCCATAGGCCGCCGCCCAACCCTTTGCCCAACACCACCATGTCCGGTTGCAACGCGTAGTGCTCGTAGGCGAACATCTTGCCCGTGCGGCCGAGGCCGATGGGGATTTCATCCAAGATCAATAACGCGCCATGACGATCGCAGGCCTCGCGGATTTTGCGGTAGTAGTCGGCGGGCGGCACTTGCACGTCGGTGCAGCGGATGGTTTCAATGATCACCGCACCGATGTCCGGTTCCTTGGCGAGGGTGTACTCCACCAGATCGGCACACGTGCTGTTGCAGCGCGCACCACAGCGGTACACGCAGTGGGCAGGATCACACGGCGGAATGTGATGCGTGCCGGGCAGCAACGGACCCATCTGCGATCGAAACAGCGCCTCGCCGCCGATCGCGATGGCATCCAGACTGGCGCCGTGAAAACTGTCCCACAGCGATAACGTGTGGTGCTTGCCGGTGGCCAGTCGCGCCAGCTTTAGGGCCATCCCAATCGCTTCGGTGCCACCGGGCGCGAACAGCACCCGATCCAATCCCGACAGCGCGGTGAGTTTTTCCGCGCATTCCACCGCGTAGCGATTGGTGTAGCGACGCGGCGAAAACGGCAGCGTGTGCATGGCCTGCGTCGCCGCCGCCAAAATGGCGGGGTGGGCGTAGCCTAACTGATGCACGCTGTTGCCGTGAAAATCGATGATCGATCGACCCTCGCCGTCGGTGAGGGCAATGCCCTGGGCCGATTGCACCGTGTTCAGACAGGGCGTGGACAGCGATTGGTGTAAAAACACCGCTTCATCGCGGCGTAACCACGCCGCACTGTCGCCGCCAATGGTGCGACGAAAATCCGCGCGGTGCGCGCTTTGGTTGATGTCGCCTTCGGCTCGCGCCCTCTCGGCCTCTGAATCGCTGGCGGGGCGAGTCGGTGACGGCGGCTTCATGGTTCGGAGGGGTCGTTGCGATGGGCGTGTAAGGGGTCCAGCAGTTGGTCGTGCGCTTTAAACGCGTAGCGGCGGATGATCTCGCCATAGTTTTTGTACCACAGCCCCCCGTTGTCGTTTAATAACGCCTCGCGACGTTGTTGGAATCGCGCCCGATACTGATACCACGGCAAGGTTGGCTCGGCGTGGTGCAGCGCGTGTAAATTGTTGTAGAGGTACAAGGGCCCCAACAGGTGGGCGTGTTCGACGATGGCGGTGCGTTCCGCCACCGGCTCGTTGGCGCGGTGTTCCGCAAAGGAGCGCAGCAGAATGAGCGCGTTGGCCGGCACAATGGCGCAGCAAAAATACACACCGAGGGGGATCTCCGCGACCGAGTGGATAAACCACAGCAGGGGCACGGCGTACAGCGCGTGTTCGATCACCATTTTGAGCGCCTTGGTGTCGCCAGCGGTGATGCGCTTAAAATAACCCCACCAGTGATCGAAGACGATGGTCCACGAGCGCAGCAGCAACCGGCCGAGCAACGGCTGTTCCAAGCGCAGCCAAGCGCGCAACAGCGCGGATTGTTGGCGGTAGCTCGTCGGGTTCCAGTAACGCGATTCGGGGTCGCGCTTCGGATCGGTGAGGTGGCGATTGACGTGATGCTTCAGGTGGGTTTTTTTATAGTCGAGGTAAGGCAACCACAAGTCCATGGGCCATTTGCCACAAAAATCGTTCAGCGGCGTGGATCGAAACGGGTGATTGTGGATGATCTCGTGCAGCAAGGAACTGTGGAAAGCGAGCGTGATCGACAGTCCCAGCAGCGCGATCACCGGATGGGTCGAATAGCTGAGCGCCAATAAGACGTACGCGATCCAGTGACCGACGTACAGCGTTGCGGTTGGCCACTCCACGAGTGGTTTGGAAGGTTCGTGCGTCATGACCGCGGATGATCCTCTTTCCTTTTAGGTTCCCTCATGTGGCTGTTGAACCCCACTGCACCGACCAGCGTTGTTCGAGCCAACGACACAAATCATACACCAGCATGGCCATCAGTCCGCAGATCAAGGCCCCTTGCACTAAGTACGCGTTGTTGTTGGAATACAGTCCAGCTAGAATCAGTTCGCCCAAGCTTTTGGCAGCCACCGTGGAGCCTAAGGTGGCCGTGCCGATGCTGATGGTTAAGCTCAAGCGCACGCCTTCCAATATCGCTGGTCGAGCCAACGGCAACTCAACCCGCCACAGCCGTTGGCCATCCGTCATGCCCATGCCGCGGGCGGCGAGCAGCACCGGCTGTGGCACGGCTTCGAGCCCGGTCACCGTGCGTTCAAAGATGGGCAGCAGGCCGTATAAAACCAAGGCGCACAGGGTGGGCAGATTGCCGAAACCGAGCGTGGGAATCACCAAGGCCAGCACCACCACGGGGGGAATCGCTTGCGCCAGTCGCAGCAGGCTTTCGAGGAACGCGCGCTCGTGTGACCAACTCGGACGCGTCACGACAATGGCCAAGCTCACCGCCCCGAGGGTGGATACAGCGGTGGCGATGAGGCTGAGCGCCAGATGCCACAGAGTGAGCGTCGCGACGCGGTCGGCGTGGTAAATGGGATCCACGCCGGCGTCGTTGAGGGTGGACCAGAGGGGACTAAACCAGTCCGGTTGCAACACCAAACTCAAAAACAACGCCCAACCGACGCTGCGGAAAATCCAGGCGGGCGTGTTGGTGGAAACGCGCATCGGACGCCTAATGCGTGTTGCGCAAACGCGCCAACAACGCGTCGAGGGTGACGTGCCCCACATACGCGCCATCGGCGCGGCGAACGCGCACCACACTGTGGGCCGAGCGAATGAGTTCGGCGAGGACGTCCGCGCCGTTGGCGTCGGCGTCGACGATGCGGACGACTTTGGGTTTGTCGTGGGGTTCGCCGGGAATCGCCAGGCTGTGCGCTTTGATGAGGCTTAAGATTTTGAAGGCGCGTTGATGTTCGCCCAAGAGGGCTTGGACTTCGGGGTGCGCGTCGGCTTTGAGCAACGTGAGGGGATCGGAGGCGTGCACCAACTGACCGGCTTGCAACACACAAATGTGATCGGCGCAATAAAACGCCTCTTCCAAGTCGTGGGTGACCATCACGACGGTGGTGTTGAACTGCCGTTGAACGCTCTTGAGTTTGAGTTGCGCTTGACGACGAATAATCGGGTCGAGGGCGCCAAACGGTTCGTCCATCAACAACAACGGCGGGTTGGCCGCGAGGGCCCTGGCCACGCCGACGCGCTGTTGTTGCCCGCCCGATAATTCGTGCGGATAGCGCTTGGCGTACTCCGCCGCGGGCAATTCGAACAGGTCGAGTAACTCGTGAACCCGGTCGTGGATGCGCGCGCGCGGCCAGCGCAAGAGGGTGGGGACGGTGGCGATGTTGTCGAACACGGTTTTGTGCGGAAACAACCCGAACTGCTGAATCACATAGCCGATGCCTCGTCGCAGCTGGGTGGGGTTGGTGTCGGCGAGGGGCGTGCCGTTTAGGGTCAGACTGCCCGAGTCGGGCTCGATGAGCCGATTCATCAAGCGCAACAACGTGGACTTGCCTGACCCCGAGCGTCCCAGAATCACCGTCCACTGGCCCGCCGGAATCTCCAGCGAGAGCGGCTGAATGATGGGGCGTCCTTGGATGGTTTTGGTGACGTGATCGAGTTTCAACATGGCGCTAACCTGGTGATTGAATCGAGGGGGGAGGCAAGAGAATTTGCGTGACCAGAGTGAGGGTCAACACGGCCAAGGTGCCCAACAGCACCAAGTCCGGCGCGTTCTGGCCGATGCCATTGAAGATCAACGTGCCCAAACCGCCACCGCCGATCAGGGCCGCAATGGTGGCCAGCCCCATCATTTGCACCAGCGTGACGGAGAGCGCGCCTCGAAGGCTGGGGAGGCTCAACGGCAGTTCAATGTGCCACAGCCGTTGCCAGCGATTAAACCCCATGCCGTCGGCCGCTTCCAAGACGGCCGGATCGATGGCGTTGAGCCCATTGACCGTGACGGTAAACAGAGGCAGCAAGGCGTATAAGAACAGCGCACACCAGGCGGGCGCGACCCCAATGCCGTGCACCCCCCAGTCGGCCAGCGCGGGCCAGGCCTCGGCCAATAAGGAGAGCGGGACCATGAGCAATCCAAACAGCGCCAACGAGGGGATGGTGTGGATGAAGTGCAGCACTAAGCCGACGCCACTGGCGCGCCGGTGCAAGCAAAACCCAGCGGGAATCGCCACCACCGCGGCGGTGGCGGTGCACGTGACCGACAGTTCCAGGTGTTCCCAGACGGCGCGCGTCAACAAATCTTCTTGCGCGACCCATTCGCGCACCAAGCTGAGATTGTCCCACCACCCCAGCGACACCGCCGTCGTCACCAGAAGTCCGATCGCAGCGCTGAGCGCGATGGTCTGCCATCGATTCATCACGGGACTGATGACGCTAAACGCCGACAACTCCACGAGGCCCAGCGTGACCCAAAAGCCACTGCACAAGCTGATGCGCGTGGACGCGTCGGGAGCCGCGCGGCTGATGACGGTGAGCAAGAGCGCAGGGAACACCGCCAACGCCACACTCAACGCCACGGCGGCGCGGCTTTGCAGGCTTTGCAGAATCATCACCCCGATCAAACCCACCGCGATCCACAGCGTCGGTGGGTCCACCAACGACGCGCGCACCCACGCCGCGTCGGAGAACGCGCCGTCGCCAAAATAATGAAGCACGCCATCGCTGATTCGATTGACGCGCCATTCGCTCAACGGCCAGTGCGCCAGACTGAACAGCGCGAGGGCGTTGAGCGTCAAGCGCACGCGATCCACGGTCAGGCCAACGCGCATCCGGCGGTTGAGGCGCGTCATGGAATCAACCCTTGCGATTGTAGCCACTGTCGCGCCACCGTGGTGATGGCAACGCCATCCAGTTGCACCCGAGCGTTGAGTTGTTGCAGCGTCGCGGTATCGAGCTTTTGCATGATGGCGTCACTCAGTGCGGCGATTTGTGGGTAGCGCTGGAGCGCTTGGGCGCGAATGATCGGCACGGGCGCGTAGATGGGTTCGGCGTTTTGGTCGTCTTCCAATAGGCGCAACTGCGAGGCTTCGATGGCGCCATCGGTGGAGTAGACCAAGGCGGTGTTGACGCCATCGGTCTGATGGGTTGCGGCGCGCATGAACGCCGAGGTTTCGCCGCCGGCCAAAATCACCAACTGCGTGGCCGGCAGGTGAAACGCATAGACTTTCTCCAAATTCTTTAGGGTGTCTGAGTTCACAAATTCAGCCGAGCAGGCTAACTTGATGGTCGGGGTGCCTTGACGGATGAGTTCGGCCAGATCCGACACCGTGCGGACGTGGTAAGCCTGCGCCACATCGTTGCGCAACGCCAGTGCCCAGCGGTTGGAGGCGGGCGCCATGGTCAACCAAATGAGGCCGTGACGGCGCTCCAGCGCCGCGCCTTCGGCGTACCCTTGTTGCGCGTCCCGCCACACCGCTCGTTGCGATTGGTTGTAAAAATAAGCGGCGTTGCCGGTGTATTCGATGTACAGATCAATCTCCCCAGCCAAAATCGCGCGCCGCATGATGGGGGTGGCTCCCAACACGGTGCGATCCACGGTGGGGATGTGATGCGCCTCGGCGCTCAAGCGAATCATTTGCGCGATGAGGGCCGACTCAGAGGAGAGCTTGGAGGAGACGATGAGCGCGGGTGCGGCGATGCTGGAGCCGATCGCGCTCAGGACAATCAGCATCAGGCTCAACACCGCCCGCGACCATGGTCGTGTGCGGGCGGAGGGGGTGGCGCCCGTGGCGTTCATGGCGTTGGGTTTAAGGTGGCGCTGACCTGCACCGACCGCGCTTTGACGCTGGCGGCTTGGGTCAGACTCACGGCGGTGTCGGGTTTGAAATCCGCGCCTTTGAGCAACAGCGCGGCGCGCGTGTGCGTCAAGTGGGGATCCGTGAACACGTGTTGGAGGGCGTCGATCAAATCGTCTTTCAAGGCGCTGGGCAGGGCCTTCGAACACACATAGGGCAACGCGCCGGCGCTGGGCGTTTGGCCGATGATTTTGAAGTGCGCGGCGTCGATGAGTTGACAGCGACTGAGCTGCGCAAAACTGACGCAGTCGATGGCCGCGATGTCGGCGGTGCCGTCGTGGATGGCCGCGAGGCTGGCTCGATGCGATCCGGTTAGCCGATGATCCGCAAAAAAGGGGCTGCGGGCGCCCAACTCGGCCAAGGAGGCGGCCAGCAAGTTGAATCCGCTGTTGGATTTGAGGTCGTTGATCGCCACGGTGGCGCCGTGAAAATCCGCCAACGCGGCGCGCGCGTCGGAGCGACGAGTCACGAGCAGACTGCAATACAGCCGACCGTCGCTGTGTGGTGTGTCGTAAAGGGGCGTGGCCAACAGCTCGAGGCGGTCCTGGTGCTCCAACATCCACGGGTATTCACAGGTTTGTGTGAAGAGAAGGTCGGGTCGCTGCCAGAATTGATCTACCCGATCAACGGCGTCCAGTCGCGAGGGGATGAGCGTATGACCGCGGCGATGTAAAAACGTCGCCACCGCGGTCCACAGCGCTTGATGCGCCATGGCCAGCGGTGGGAAATCGTACATCGGCAGTGCGGCTTTGTAGCGTGCCTTCACTGCCCGCGATCCTTAATGTGAGGCGTTTTTGCTGATGAATGCCGCCACCGAATCGTGCATGGTTTTTAACGACGATTCCTTCGCGTACATCATATGGCCCGACTCATAAAACTGATATTCAATGTTGTCTTGTAACGCGGCGGGCATGGGCAAGTGTTTGAGCTCGTACACCCCTTGGAAGAAGGGCGTGGCCAAATCGTAATAGCCCGCGTGCAACATGACTTTGAGGTTGGGGTTGGTTTTCATGGCGTTGGCCAAATCCGGCATGACGTTCGCCCCTTGGCGTGAATTGCCGCCCCCCATTGATCCGGGTTGGCTGTGTTGCCAGTTCCAAGTGCGGTAGGTGCCAATCGATGGTTTGAATTCCACGTCCATCGGCATTTTGAGTTCCTTGCGCACGTAATCGTTATACAACGACACGTACGGCGAACTGATCGCGGTGGATTGGGGATCGTAGTTCACGCGTTGCGCCAACGGATCCAACAACGGACCGCTGAAGCGCGTGTCCAATCGACCGGCCGCTTGACCGTCTTCCAACATCAACTGTTGGCGGAACTCGCCACCGTCGATGCGCAGATCGGCTTTGAGGATGTAATCGACGCTCAATCCAGTGTAGTGGCTGAGTTTCTGTGCCACCGCGAGGCGTTCGGCGGAGCTCAAGCTTGCGCCTTTGGCGAGCGCTTGGTTGTACTCCCCGAGGGCGAAGCCTTCCACTTCCTTTAAAAAGTCCTCGAGCGATGCCGGTGCTGGGCTTACTTTTTTGTGATAGTACGCCGTCGCCGCGTAGGTGGGCAGGGAGGTCAAGTAGGCGGTGTCGATGCCGGGATTGCCGGAGGGGCCATCGGGGCTTAAGTCGAAGTTGAGGATTTGCGAGACCAACACCACGCCGTTCACGTCCACGCTGCGTTCGTTTTGCAGCAGGTTGACGAGCACCGCCGCACGCGGCGTGCCGTAGGATTCACCAATGATGTATTTGGGTGAGTTCCAGCGACCGGTGTGGGTTAAAAACTGAGTGATGAACTCGCTGAACGCGTAGGCGTCTTGGTCAATGCCGAAGAACGCTTTCTCCGCGTCTTTGCCAGCGATGCGACTGAACCCCGTGCCGGGCGCGTCGATGAAGACCACGTCGGCGACGTCCAAGATGCTGTAGGCGTTGTTGACCAAGCTGTAGGGCGCCGCGGGGGTGTGGCTGTCGAGTGACACCACCACGCGTTTGGGTCCAAAGCTGCCCATGTGCAACCAAAACGAACTGGAGCCTGGGCCACCGTTGAACATGAACACGATGGGGCGATTGCCGCCGCCTTGTTTCATGTAGGCCACGTAAAACATCGAGGCCACCGCGGACGCCGAACCGGCGTCGCTGTCGGCTCGCGCCGATTTAGGATCTTTCGCGACGTCATCCCAACCGCGCGGATGCACAATCAAGTTGCCCGCCGTGGCTTGATAGGCGATGGTTTGCCCATTGACCGTAACGCTGCCCGTGCTTTGGTGGCTTTCCACTTTGAACGGCTCAAATAAGCCCGCGGGTTTGGCGCCGTCGCTTTCGGCGGATTGCGCTTGGACGGATAACCCCGTCAACGCAAGTGAAAATCCCAGCACGCTGGCGCGCCAACCGTTATAGGTGCGATCACTGAACATGCAAACTCCTCATAGCTGACATCGGACGGAATAATTGTCGCGTCGCAACATATTGACGCGGAACCTGTGTCGTAGCATGTCTGAGACGGCTGAGAATCGCAAGGCTTCGCTGGCGGCGGTGGGCCATTACAAGTGAGTCATTCGCGGATATTTGAAAAAATTTATGCGATTATTCGCCGATGAGCCGAATACACCGGGACGCCGACATCAGCACGACCGCTGCCTGGATCAGCCTAGCGCTGATCGTGGTGGTCCTAAGCCTCGTCATCGCCTCGACCTGGCGAGTCTACATCAACACCTGGGACGAACCCGAACACCTGGCGGCGGGTTTAGAGCTCATCGAAACCGGTCATTATCGGTACGACATTCAACACCCACCGTTGGCTCGGGTGGCCATCGCCGTGGGACCGTGGTTGTTGGGCGCGAAGTCGTTGGGCATGGAGCCGCCCGATGGCAAACCGGAAGGCTTGGCGATTTTGTATGGCGAAGGGCATTACTGGCAGCGATTGTCCGCGGCGCGCGCGGGCACCTTGCCGTTTTTTGCGTTACTGGTGTTCGCCACGTATCTGTGGTCGCGCACGGTTCAGTCGCGGTTAATGAGCGTGTTGTCGGCCGCTTTGGTCGGGACTGTGCCGGCGATCGTAGGCCACGCGGGATTGGCGACCATCGATGTTGCGGCCACGGCGACGTTGCTGGCCATGTTGTACGTGTGGTTGCAATTTTTCCGTACCCCCACGCTGTGGTGGGCGATCGGCGTTGGTCTGGTCTCGGGAATCGCCTTGGGCGTCAAGCTGAGCGCCATACCGTTTGGGTTGTTGGGGATACTGGTGTTGTGGGCGTGGCGGCGTCGCGCCTTTCACGCGCCGCGCCTTGCGTGGTGGCGCAGTGGGGTGAACGCCGGCGTGGTGGTGCTGCTCGTGGGCGCGGTGTTGACTCTGGCCTATGGGGGCGGATGGGAAACCCTCACCGGCCCGGAGCATAAGTTTAACCAAGCGTTGTTTTTTTTATTCGGCAAGTCGGGGCGTTGGCACGACTGGGGCTATGACGCGTTCTCGCATTTTCAAGTGCCGGTCGCCTTTCAGTGGTACTTGGGGGGGATTCAAGCGCTCACCGTTCACAATCAGACTGGGCATTTGTCGTATCTGTTAGGACAAACGCGACTGACGGGCTGGTGGTATTTTTACCTAGTGGCCTTGGCGGTGAAAACGCCGTTGCCGCTGTTGGTGACGGGCGTCACCGGAATGGGGTTGATGGTGTGGGAGGGGCGGCGGTTGGCGCGGTGGTCCTTGTGCGTAATGCCCAGCATCGCGGTCGTGATCTTGACCTTCGCCAGTGTGTATTCGAACATCAACATCGGCGTGCGTCACGTGCTCGTGATTTACCCCTTCTTGTGCATCGGTGCGGCGTTTGCCATCAATCGTCTGAGCGTGGCCATCCAATCGGCATCCGGTTGGCGGAAAATGGGTGGGGTCGTGCTCGTGGGCGCGCTGTTGACCAATCCCATTTGGGTCTTGATTCACGAATGGCCGGATTATTTGCCGTACTTCAACGCCACCGTGGCGGATCCGGAGCAGGTGTTGGTTGATTCGGATTTGGATTGGGGGCAGGATTTGGCGCGGCTGTCGTTGCGCTTGGCGGAACTGCGCGTGCCGGAGATTTCGATCGCCTATTCGGGCTCGGCGGTGATGGCGTACGAGCATTTGCCGCCCTATCATTTGTTGGCGCCCGATCAACGCGCGGTGGGCTGGGTCGCCGTGAGTGCGTTGGCGCGGGTGGACGCGCCCCACCGTTTCGACTGGCTCAACGCCTATCATCCGTTGGAGCGCGTGGGCAAAACGATCGATTTGTATTTCATTCCCTCCTTACAAGAACGCTGACTTGAGGCCACATCGCAGCAGTCGGGCGTGGATTTGCTACAATTCAAGATTGTTTAGCGCTGGGATGTGTGGTCATGCCTGTTTATACGTTGCCCGATGGCAGTCAGCGTCAATTTGACGTTCCCCAAACGGTCGATCAGTTGGCGGCGTCGATTGGGGCTGGTTTAAAGAAAGCCGCCTTGGCTGGCAAAGTGAATGGCGTGCTGGTCGACACCGCCCATCTGATGACCGACGACGCGCAGGTGTCGATCATCACCGACAAAGACCCCGAAGGCTTGGAGGTCATACGACATTCCACCGCCCATTTATTGGCCCAAGCCGTGCAGTCGATTTACCCGACGGCGCAAGTCACCATCGGCCCGGTGATCGACGATGGGTTTTATTACGACTTCGCCTACGAGCGTCCGTTCACGCCGGATGATCTGGCGTTGTTTGAAGCCAAGATGCGCGAGTTAGCGAAGGCCGATCTGCCGGTCACGCGCACCGAAATGCCGCGCGCGGAGGCGATCGCCAAATTTTTGGATATTGGTGAACGCTACAAAGCGGACATCATCGCGTCGATTCCGGCGGATCAACCGCTCAGCGTTTATCACCAAGGGGCGTGGTTTGATTTGTGTCGGGGTCCGCACGTGCCGACCACCGGTAAACTCAAGGCGTTTAAATTAATGAAAGTCGCGGGCGCGTATTGGCGCGGCGACTCGAAGAACGAAATGCTGACGCGCGTTTACGGCACCGCTTGGCGCGATGAGAAAGAACTCAAAGCGTACCTCACGCGGCTCGAAGAAGCGGAAAAACGCGATCACCGGCGCATCGGACGCGAGTTGGATTTGTTCCACCAGCAAGAAGAAGCGGTGGGATCGGTGTTTTGGCATCCCCACGGGTACAGCTTATGGCGGCAAATTGAACGCTATGTGCGCGAACGGTTGGAGCAGGCGGATTATCGCGAAGTCAAAAGCCCACAGTTACTTGATCGCACGCTGTGGGAAACCACCGGGCATTGGGACAACTACCGCGAGCACATGTTCATCGCCGAATCGGAAAATCGGACCTTAGCGGTCAAACCGATGAATTGCCCAGGGCACGTGCTCATTTTTAAGCAGGGCATGAAAAGCTACCGCGACTTGCCGATTCGGATCGCGGAGTTTGGGGCCTGTCACCGCAATGAACACTCGGGTGCGCTGCACGGACTGATGCGCGTGCGCGCGTTCACCCAAGACGATGGTCACATTTTTTGCACCGAAGAGCAGATCAATGCCGAGACGGTGGATTTTTGCGCGCTGCTCATCAGTATGTACGCGGATTTTGGTTTTCACGACATCCACGTCAAGTTCTCCGATCGTCCGGCGAAGCGCGCTGGCTCCGATGCGGTGTGGGATAAGGCCGAACAGGCGCTGAAGTCGGCCGTGACCCAAGCCGGGTTGCCCTACACCTTAAACCCGGGCGAGGGCGCCTTCTATGGTCCGAAGCTGGAGTTTGTGCTCAAAGACGCCATCGGACGCGATTGGCAATGCGGCACGCTGCAGGTGGACTTTGTGCTGCCGGAGCGTTTGGAAGCGGAATACGTGGCCGCCGATGGCAGCCGCCAGCGTCCGGTCATGCTCCACCGCGCCGTGTTGGGCTCCTTTGAGCGATTTATCGCGATTTTGATCGAAAATCACGCCGGGAAACTGCCGACTTGGCTGGCGCCGGTGCAGGCGGTGGTGTTGTCGATTACCGACCGAACCGCCCCTTTTGTGACCGAAGCGGCCAATTTTCTGAAAAATCAGGGGCTTCGCGTTGAAACGGACTTGCGTAACGAGAAAATAGGCTTTAAAATTCGCGAGAATACCTTAAAGCGGATCCCGTATCTGCTGGTGGTAGGAGACCGGGAGCTCGAGTCCCGCCAGTTGGCCGTGCGCACGCGCTCGGGTGAAGATTTGGGTGTGTTAAGCCTCGATGAGGTGGCGACCCTAATTCACACCGACGTGGCGAGCCGCGGCCATCATCGTTTGGAGGAATAACTTATCTCAACTGCGAAGCGTATCCGGCGTAACGAGGAAATTTCGGCGCCGATGCTCCGAGTGATTGCTGACGACGGCAGTCAAGTCGGAGTGGTGTCGAGAGCTCAAGCGCTGTCGATGGCCCAAACTCAAGGATTGGATTTGGTGGAAGTATCGCCGACGGCAGAGCCGCCGGTGTGTCGGGTGATGGATTTCGGGAAGTTCTTATTTGAGCAGAACAAGAAAGCCCACGCCGCCAAACGCAAGCAGAAACAGATACAGGTGAAGGAAATCAAATTCCGGCCGGGTACGGAGGAAAATGATTTCCAGATTAAACTCCGAGCGATTTTGCGATTTTTGAGCGAGGGCGATAAGGCGAAAGTAACGCTGCGCTATCGCGGACGAGAGTTGGCTCACCAAGACGTGGGTCGACGATTGTTGGATCGGTTGACGCAAGAACTGGCGCCGCACGCCTCGATTGAGCAAATGCCGCTCATGGAAGGCAAGCAGCTGGTGATGATGTTCGGTCCGAAGAAGAAGTAAGGCTTTGATCGCAGATTGAAGCCATCGAATTTCGAAGCGTGCTTCGAAACTTTTAAGACGCCCGCAGGGACGTTTTAGAAGACCTAAGAGACCATTGAAGGTGACTTCAATGGAACCGCCCCGAGGCGACGGCGACGTCGACGACAGGGTTAACAAGTATCCACGGGTAAAACCGTGGTGTGGAGTGTTGTATGCCTAAGTTGAAAACCAACCGGGCGGCCGCCAAGCGTTTTCGCAAAACTGCGAATGGCTTTAAGCGTGGTCAGTCCCACAAGCGTCATATTTTGACCAAGAAGTCCTCCAAGCGTAAGCGTCAATTGCGATCCGCGAAGATGGTCCACGAGACCGATGTCAAGCGCGTCGTTCAGATGCTGCCGAATATTTAAAAAGGGGAAGGACACATGGCAAGAGTGAAACGAGGCGTCATTGCTGGACGTCGTCATAAGAAAATTTTAAGCAAAGCCAAAGGCTATTACGGCGCGCGCCGTAAAGTCTTCCGCACCGCCAAACAGGCCGTCATCAAAGCCGGTCAGTACGCGTACAAGGGTCGTAAGATCAAAAAGCGTGATTTCCGCTCGTTGTGGATTCAGCGTTTGAACGCGGCGGCGCGCGACCATGGTTTGAGTTACAGCCGCTTGATTGCCGGCTTGAAGTTGGTGGGTTTTGCCATCGACCGTAAAGCCTTAGCAGACTTGGCGGTGCATGAGCCCGAAAGCTTTGGTGCCATCGCCGAGCAGGTAAAGACCGCGTTGGCGCAAGTCTAATCATGGACCTTAACCGTCTGTGTGAAGACGGACTCGCCGAAATCGCCGCCGCATCCACTGCGGCGGCGTTGGCGGATCTCAAAGTTCGCTATTTCGGCAAAAAGGGGGTCATGACCGACGCGCTCAAGGCGCTGGGGTCGTTATCGCCCGAAGAGCGCCCCGAGGCAGGGGCGCGCATTCACAAAATCAAAAGTCAGTTGACCGACGCCTTGGATGCGAAAGCGTTGGCCTTGGACGCGCAAGAGATTCAAGCCGCGTTGTTGGCGGATGGATTGGACGTGACGCTGCCGGGCCGTGGTCTTGCGGTCGGGGCGTTGCATCCGATCACGCGCACGCGGTTGCGCATCGAAGAGATTTTCATTAAAGCCGGTTTCAGTGTGGCGCATGGCCCGGAAATCGAAGACGATTATCACAACTTTGAAGCGTTGAACATTCCGGCGAATCATCCGGCGCGCGCCATGCACGACACGTTTTATTTTGGCGATGGCCGCTTGTTGCGCACTCATACGTCGCCGGTGCAAGTGCGGGAAATGCACAAAGCGCCACCGCCGTATCGGCTCATCATGCCGGGTCGCGTGTATCGCAACGATTCGGATCAGACCCACACGCCGATGTTTCATCAGGTGGAAGGCTTGGTGATTGATCGCGCGATTGGCTTTGCGCACTTAAAATCCATCCTCAAGCAATTCGTGCAGGCGTTTTTTGAGAAGCCTTTGAACATTCGCTTGCGACCGAGTTATTTTCCGTTCACCGAGCCGTCGGCGGAGGTGGATTGCGAGTGTGTGTTTTGCGAGGGCCGGGGCTGTCGGGTGTGTAAACACACCGGTTGGCTGGAGGTATTAGGGTGCGGCTGCGTGCACCCCAATGTGTTGGCCCAAGGCGGATTGGATCCAGACGAATGGTGTGGTTACGCGTTCGGCATGGGCATTGAGCGCTTGGCGATGTTGCGCTACCAGGTCAGTGACCTGCGCCAGTTTTTTGAAAACGACAGTCGATTCCTCGACGCGTTTAAGCGAGTGTAAGCGCTATGCAATTCGGTACCCAGTGGTTGGCGGATTACGTGTCGTGTGAGGATCTGAGTGCGGCCGAGTTGGCGGCACACTTGACCATGGCGGGTCTGGAGGTGGAGACCATGGAGCGCGCCTGTCCGCCTTGGCCCAACATTGTGGTGGGCGAAGTGGTGGCGATCGAACGTCACCCCAAAGCGGATAAATTGCAAATCTGCCAAGTGGCGGATGGCTCGGCCACTCCCAAAACCGTGGTGTGTGGTGCGAAGAATGTGCGCGTGGGCCTCAAAGTGCCGTTCGCCACGATCGGCGCGGTGTTGCCAAATGGCATCACCATCGGCCAAGCCCAATTGCGCGGGCAAGATTCGTTTGGCATGTTGTGTTCGGCCAAGGAACTCGGTGTGTCCGTGAATCAAGAAGGGTTGTGGGAATTGGATCCCAGTTTCGTTACGGGCACGCCCTTGAGTGAGGCCCTTCGGGGCGATGAGGCGGTGTTGACGATCAACGCCACCCCCAATCGACCGGACGTGCTGTCCTTACAAGGCATCGCGCGCGAAGTGGCGGCGTTGACCAATCGGCCATTGAACGTGGCGGGCATTAAACCGTTACATGCGCAACACGCGGACGTGGTGGCGGTGGCCTTACACGAACCGTCGGCGTGTCCGGTGTTTGTGTCGCGCGTGATCACGGGCGTGAATCAACACGCACGCACACCGATGTGGATGCAAGAACGGCTGCGACGCGCCGGGGTGCGAAGTTTAGGACCGTTGGTGGACGTCACCAACTACGTGATGCTGGCGCTCGGACAGCCCATGCACGCGTACGATCGACGGCAGATTCATGGGGCGATTCAAGTGCGCTATGCGCGCGATGGCGAACCGCTCACGTTGCTCGATGGATCCGCGCTGAGTTTGGCCGCCGACATGCTGGTGATCGCCGATGATCAGGGCGCCATTGGGTTGGCGGGCGTGATGGGCGGGGAGCGCAGCGCGATTGCCACCGACACCACCGACGTCTTATTGGAAGCGGCGTGGTTTAACCCCGAGGCCGTGGCCGGTCGTGGCCGACGGTTGGGCATCATCACCGACGCGAGTTTGCGTTTTGAACGCGGCGTTGATCCGCGGTTGCCGGAATTGGCGGTGGAATGGGCCAGTCAGTTGTTGACCGAGATGGCCGGCGGCCGTGTGGGACCCACGCAGGTCACGGGCGGACTCACGCTTGAGGCGCCGGTTGTGACCGTCCGACTGGCGGCGGTGGAGCGTTTGTTGGCCGCGCACATTGCGCCAGAGGAAATCGAATCCATCTTGACGCGGTTGGGATTGCAGCCGCACGCCACCGCCGACGGCTTTTCGGTGCGGGTGCCGTCGTATCGCTTTGATTTGAAAATCGAAGCCGACTTGATTGAAGAGATCGCGCGCGTGTACGGCTTCAACCGCATTGAGGATCGCGATACGCCGGGTCTGTCGACGCCACGGGCAACGCCGGAGGGTCGGTTGGATGGACATCGCTTGTTGAATCGATTGGTCGATCGCGGGTATCAGGAAGTGCTGAACTACACCTTCTTATCCCCCGAGTGGCAGAGCGCGATTTTAGGCGACTCGGATGCGATCAACATTCGCAATCCGATCTCGCACGATCTGTCGCAAATGCGTCAGAGTTTATTGCCCGGTTTATTGCTCAATTTGAAAGACAACCTCAATCGCCAACAAACCCGTCTGCGCATCGCGGAAATGGGTGCGGTGTTCCACACCACAGCCGATGGGCAGGTGCGTGAACCGGCGCACCTCGCGGGCCTGCATTACGGCGCGCGATTGGCCGAGCAGTGGGGTGCGCCCAGTGAGGCGGTGGATTTTTACGATCTCAAAGCCGATGTGGAAGCGCTCTTGGCGGCGTCGGGACAACTCGTCGACGCGTCGTGGGTTCCTTCGACGGGCGCGTTTTTGCACCCCACGCGTTCAGCGGAAATTAAGCGCGGTGAGCTCACGTTAGGTTATATCGGCGAATTGCATCCTAAGTTACTGAAAAAAATAGAGTTAAACAAGTCACCGGTGGTGTTTGAATTGGCCGTTGAGGGCCTCACAGAAGCCCGCATACCGCACGGCGAATCGCCGTCGAAGTTTCCCAGCGTGCGACGCGACATTGCTTTGGTGGTGGACGAGTCGGTGACGTTTGCCAACGTGCAAGCGCTGATACACGCGCAACGTGTTAAGGAATGCCAAGATTGTGTGCTCTTTGACGTGTATCGCGGTCAAGGAATCGAAAAAGGGCGAAAAAGTTTAGCCATCGGCTTGATATTACAGGATAAAAGTAGGACACTATCGGAATCTGAAGTGGACTCGGCGATCGAACAAATTAAAGCCGCGCTCAGTTTAGAATTAGGGGCTACATTTAGAGAATAACGAGGTCGGTCCGAGATATGGCATTGACTAAAGCAGAAATGGCAGAGGCCTTATTTAATCAACTGGGATTAAATAAGCGTGAAGCTCGTGAGCTGGTGGACTTGTTCTTTGAAGAACTGCGTCACGCGCTCTCCAATGGCGAGCAGATTAAGCTGTCAGGATTTGGTAACTTTGATCTTCGCGATAAGAACCAGCGTCCGGGTCGTAATCCCAAAACGGGGCAGGAGATTCCCATCAGCGCGCGCCGCGTGGTGACGTTCCGTCCGGGTCAAAAGTTGAAAGCGAAGGTCGAGTCGTATGTTGGAACCCAGCAATAATTTAGAATTACCCACCATCCCGCCAAAACGGTACTTCACCATCGGTGAAGTCGCGGAGTTGTGTGCGGTCAAACCCCACGTGCTGCGCTATTGGGAACAAGAATTCCCCACCTTAAAGCCGGCCAAGCGGCGTGGAAACCGGCGTTATTATCAACACCAGGACGTGCTGGTGATTCGGCAGATCCGCAGTCTGCTCTACGATGAGGGGTTTACCATTGGTGGCGCCCGTTTGAAATTGTCGGGTGAGGAAGCCAAGGAAGATTCGCACGCCGCTACACAGATCGTCCGCCAAGTGCGCGTCGAACTTGAGGATTTGCTCAAGCTCTTACGCAAGTAAGACTCAAACCAGTTGGCGAAGATTCAGCTACAATAGTATTTTGGCGATCACCATCGCCGAACGCCGGTCGGGGCGTAGCGCAGCCTGGTAGCGCACTTGCATGGGGTGCAAGGGGTCGGAGGTTCAAATCCTCTCGCCCCGACCATTATACAGTAGATGTATAAGTATCTGATTTTCCTAGATAAAATTGGCTAAGTTTGACCTGTGTAGGAACTGTGTAGATTAATTTGCGGATTCTGGCTCGCGTTCAAGAATCTCATGGTCTAAATTCTGGCCGCGCTCATGATCGGCTGCCTAACATTATATCCCACTCGTAATGGATAGTGGGCTATGTTAGGCACATCAAAACATTATCAAGGGGACAAATTGTCATGGAAAAAGTGTCTGTGGACCTGAAACATTGCTACGGGATCAAGGCACTCAAGCACGACTTTGATTTTTCCACAACAAAAGCGTTCGCTATATATGCACCAAACGGTGCGATGAAGTCTTCATTTGCCTTGACGTTCAAAGACCTCTCAATCGGCTCCAAACCTCGGGACCGCATTTTTCCAGATCGCCCCACCTCAGTATCGGTAATGGATGAAAAAGGTGCATCCATAGAGAACGACAGAGTTTTGGTCGTTCTGTCATATGATGAAGAATTCGCACCCTCTGAAAAAACATGTACTCTTCTTGTCGATCAAAAGTTACGTTCTGAGATGACCGAACTACAATTAGAGGTGGATGACGCAAAGAAAAACCTTCTCGATCTGATGAAACAAATTTCCAAATCGAAAATGAATTTGGAAATAGAAACTTCCTTAGCTGTAATGAAAACAAATAATGATTTTAGAAAGGCACTTATCCGCATTCGTGAAGAAATAGCCGACCAGAAGGATGCTCCCTTTGCAGATGTGGTTTATGATACCGTCTTTGCTGAGGCGACAGTTACAGCACTCAATACAAAAAATCTGAAAACATTGATCTTAGATTATATTACAAGATACGATGAGCTATTAGAGGCTTCGACATTTTTCAGAAAGGGGGTATTCGACTATTATAACGCCGCTCAAATTTCCGAGAGTTTGGCAAAGAATGGCTTTTTTAATGCTAGTCATTCTGTAAATCTGAAAGCCGATGGCGAAGTTCGAGAGATATCGAACAAAGAAGAGTTAGAAAATGTTATTGAATTAGAAAAGCAATCAATATTGAAGGACCAGAAATTAATAAAAACTTTTGATGCAGTCCAAGCTCAACTAAATAAGAATGCTGGCCTACGTGATTTCAGAGATTATCTCATGAATAACGCCTACCTCCTGCCGCACCTTGCCAATCTTGATAAATTTAAGGAGGACGTATTAAAATCATATATTAAAAAAAATAGCGAGTCATACGAAAATCTCCTAAACATTTATGAACAAGTAAGAGAGCGCGAGGCGTTCATATACGGGGAAGCAGAGAAGCAGAAGACACAATGGGAAAAAGTAATCGACATATTCAATCGGCGATTTACTGTCCCATTCAAGCTTCACGTTGGTAACAAAATAGATGTTATGATCGGGACATCACGCATAATGGAACTTGGCTTTACGTATGAAGATGGCCAAGATTCTATGGATATAAAGCGTGCCGATCTACTAAAATATTTAAGTAATGGGGAAAAAAAGGCCTTTTATATATTGAATGTCATTTTTGAAATTGAAAGACGCATAAAAGATAAGCAGGAAACATTAATCATAGTTGACGATTTAGCTGACTCCTTCGATTATCAAAATAAGTATGCCATAATTGAATATCTGAGAGATATAAGCAAAGAGGGTATCTTCAAGCAGATAATACTCACGCACAATTTCGACTTTTTGCGAACAATTCAAAGCCGATTTATATCGTATGCTGGCTGTCTCATGGGATTAAAAAGTGAAACGGGCATGACACTTGTCCAAGCTGAAGGCGTGAGAAATATCTTTGTGAAAGACTGGAAGGTGCACTTTTTCACTGACGATAAGAAAAAGATCGCGTCAGTCGCATTCTTACGTAACTTGGTTGAATTCACGCGCGGCGAAAATGATTCAGCATATATGAAGCTCACCTCTATGCTGCACTGGAGACCAGACACATCCACTCTTACCGTTGCAGATTTGGATTTAATCTACAATGCGGAATGCCATGAAACTGGCGCGTCTAACGATACTTCTCGACTTATAATAAATCTAATAGACGCCTCTGCGGATGAATGTCTTAATGCGGGGTATGGGCTGAACCTGGAGAATAAAGTTGTACTGGCTATCGCTACTAGATTGCTTGCCGAAAGATTCATCGTAAAAAGGCTAAGTGATGATGGCTTTTGGCATGGCATTAAATTTAAGCAGACTCAGAAGCTAATAGTAGAATTTAAAAAGAAATTTCCGAACGAGGATGATGCTTCCGCAGTTCTTGACAGAGTTGCTTTAATGACGCCTGAGAATATCCATCTCAACTCGTTCATGTATGAACCCATTATTGATATGGGAGAAGGGCAACTTCGAAAACTTTATAGAGACGCGAAGTTGCTCGTTTAAGCCATCATCTCAATCTGGCCGTTCGTCAAGATGGGGGTAAACGAATATCATCTTGGCACTCATGCGCTGCTTTTCCTCTTCAATTATACGAAGGCGAGCATTTTCAGACTCTGATTTCTGCCGGGCCCGGAGCTCGTAGAGTGCACCATTTTTTTGGTCAAGTGACATGCTTTTATCGGCGATGATGGAATCTATTTCCGCCTGCCATTTGGCAAACTCGGTCTTGTATGCGGCTTCCGCACGGCCATAGACGTAGGGATCGAGCGTTGCCGCCGGTTGGGGGCGGATAGGGAGGCGCAGATACGCTCCTGCATTTGGAGATAGACGGTAAATTTTTGGCGCTGCGCTTCGGACAAGGCTACGGTTACGGGCTTTCCCCAGCCGCGCCGGCCCTGCAAGTCCAGCAAAAGTATGGCATGGTTTGAGATGCCTCTTGGTTGTTGCCGCCGCTACCCACGTGAAGCCCGAATAATTCTGGAGTGACTTCCTACCGTACCTCGTATGTGTTCTCGCCGCAGCGTCATCTTCTGGGATGGTACGGTAATATTTTTGTGACGGCTTTTGCGCTGCGCCTGACTTTGCGCCGCGTTTCTTATCCTCCCCGCTTTTTCCTGACTTACCGCCGCGAGGGTGGCGATAAGTCGTTACGCTTCCCTTGCCCTCCCATAATCAATCTGAAGCGGGTTGCTGCGTTCCTGCGCTTCGATGATGGAACGCAGATAATCGTCGCCGTGCAGCTTGATATTCGCAAGATGCGTTGGTGTGAGATTTGAGATGTCGGCAGCACTTAGCCCTTCGCCGCGCTCCATGCTTTCACGGATATTTTCCAGCGCGGCAAGGGCTTTGCGCTGAGCGCGGATTTCTTCCATTTGTGAAGCCGTCGTAAATTCAGGTTTGGGCGGCGCGCCGCCGAGCAGCCCGTCCACGAAGTTACAGAGCGTATCGGCAACGCCACTTGCCGCATCGACGACAAACAATACCTGATCTTTGGCAATGTCGCCGATATCCACCGGATCAATCCGCGCACGTTCTGCGTCGGCGCGTTGTTCCCATATCTCAGTGGCGCGGTCGGTCGCCGCGTCCTTCCGGTCGCGCCGATCCTGCCAGACATTATCATTATCGGCTTCGCGCAGGGTCTGGTCGTCGGCGCGATTGGCTTCCGCCAGCATCTTCATGGTATCGGCACGTTGATGCTGCACGGCACGGGCTTCGGCAACGCTGGGCAGCGCGTCGCGGTCGATGTCGGCCATGCCATCGCGCACTCCCTTCGCGTTCACCCCGTCCAGCCGCCGCGCAAGACTATGGGCGTCGCCCGCGCTGTCGATGACGCAAAAGTCACGCCGGTCGCCTTTGGCGAGGATATAGCCGCGCTCCTCAATCGCCTGTTTGAAAGCCGCGCCACTTTCGGCATTGTGCCAAAGCTCGGTCAGCTCCTCCTTCATTCTGGCTGGATCGATGCCGCTGCGTTCGGCGGCGCGGATTTCATAGAGTTCGGGGGCACGTGGCTTGTCATCAGAATGGGTGGGCGTCGGCGTTAAATCAAACTTGCCTTCCAGCTCACGCGCCGTTGCTTCGTGAATGGGCCAGTTGCCGCCCATATCTGCGACCCGCATGGTGTCCACATCCACGCGGTTCCAGATGATGTGATAATGCTTGCGGTCATGTTTGATATGCTCGACCACGACACGCTGATGCCCCTCCAAGCCCAGATTGCGTTCGAGCGTATCAACGGCCTCTTTCCATTGCGCCTCGCTCAGATGTTCATTGGCTTGCGGGTTGATGTTCGCCTGATACATGAAATTGCCGTGACACCGGCTGCCTGATGCTACCGCCTCCATCTCACGCAGGGCAGACGGTAAGTCCTCCGACAGCAAGCCTTTGATTTCTTTGACGGTCACCTGCTCGTTGGTATCGTCGCGCAACAGATGCTTTGCCCAGAATTTAACGCTGCCAGCCGGATTGCCTTTGATAATCATGGGGTTGGTTTGCCCCCGGACTTTCCAAGTGCCTCCAGCAACACGGGCGTCAACGAGCGTAGTTCCGCCAAAGCCGCGTCCAGCTCATTGCGCTGTGTAATCTCCATGTTCGCCGCATGGGCGATCTGATTGAGGTTGCTGCCGATCTTGCCAAGCTGCCCCAGCGCCTTCGCCAATAACTCCTTCTCGATGGGGGCGCGGCGCGTGGAGCGGGTCTTGGGCTTGGCGAGGCTCTGGACGCGTTGATAGCTGGCGTGGGTCAGTCCATGCTGGCTGGCGGCCTCTTCAAGCACGGCGAATTCTTCGGCGTTGTAGCGGGTGGTAACCAGAAACTGCCTCTTCCGCGTTTCAGTTCCGTGTCTGCTGTCCTTCTTGCGCCGCTCGCCTTCCATCTCACCAACGCGCCTCCTGCGCGTCCTACGGGGGGTCAACGGGGGCACATGCCCCCTTGCAAGTCAGGAGGAACCGCAATGCCCAAGAAAGGCTTCAGGCCGTCCGGGGCGTTGCGCGGATTTCCTCCGCTGGCTTGCCACCACTCTTAACTTCATCCTATCACATTTTTATTAACCCACTATTAAGCAATGTGACGAATCCCATGAAGGAATGGATGCATCCCAAGTGGTCAGGGACGCTCTGTTTTTGGTAACAGCACAGGCCTTACTTGGGTGCAAATTATTTTTGCGCGGGTACTTGCAAGCAGACTTGCGTGTGTCGATATTTATAAAAAATAAACCATAATATCGGGCAACGGCTATGCGCGATGACACAGAGAGCGAACGGCGGAAGGCTAAACGAGCGCGACGGACGGTAGTAATTGATGCTCCTGTCGTCAGGGGTACTATTAACACTTCGGCAGTGCAGCATAAGCCAAATAAAAAATCACTTCTTGCGCTGTCACAAGGCCAGAAGCATTTTCTCAATTCTGCTTTAGATGGCGTGGTTTATGCACCGCTGCGGTTTCTGGTCGAGTGTCTGTCGGTTCCCTTCATCTGGGTTCCGTATGGGATCGGGCGTGGTCTTTGGGCGATCTGGTTCATGGTGCCGACCGTCTATATTGCATTGTCAATCGCAGCCGGTGACTGGTCATTGCCGGTCGAGGCCGCGTCCTGGGTTTCATCATGGGCTTATCACCATACCGCGCTGCTCTATTTCGTGTTCCGCATCCTGTGCGGGATTTTCGTCATCATCGCGGCCATCGCGGCGGGCGTGATTATCTACGAGCTGATTGTCCCGCCCAAACCTCAAACTGAACTCAAGTCCGCCAATCCAGCCTATGGCGCGGCGGCGATTGATAACTTCCGCGACAAAAGCGCCTATGGCGATGCCCAGCACGCGCGGCGGGCGGACATCGCAAACGCGCTTGCCGGTAGTGGCGGCGTAGACGAACCGTTTTACGAGCAATAGAGATGGCCTTCGCGCGCCCCCCGCACGGATATTTGGGTGGGTCGATCTCGCGTCCCAACGCGATGACGGGCGGCGGCTATACTGTACAACCTGCCGGGAGCAACGCACTGGCCCCCGAGCCCCTGCGCCCTGAATCGGTTATCGGCTCCTATGACGAAGACGCGATTACGCTTGGCCGTCATGTCGATCATTGGGGCATTGGTGAACGTATCCGCTATGGCGGCGATCAGCATGTGCTGGTGTTCGGGCCGAATGGCAAAGGCAAAGGCACGCGCATTCTGATGCCCAATCTGCTGCAGATGCGCGGCAACCGCTCCGTCGTCGTCGTCGACCCCAAAGGCGAGCTGGCTGCCGTCACCGCACCCCTTCGCCGGTCGCTGGGGCGGGTGGTCATTCTCAACCCGTTTGGCGTACTGACCGATATCCCTGAATATGCAGACCTCAAAAGCTACGGCTTCAATCCGCTGGCGCAACTCGACCCCACCTCGCCAAACTTCAACCGCGACGCGGCACAGCTTGCCGACGCGATGGTCGCGGTCGACTCCAAAGACCCGCATTGGGGCATGTCGGCACGGGCACTGGTCGCCGCTATCCTGATGTATGTCGCCATCGAAGCCAAAAAGCGCAACCAGACGCCGACAATCAAACGCGTGCGCGAACTGATCTGCCTGCCGAGCAGCGCGGGCGTGCCTGAAAAGGGCATTCCACCGACGGGTATTCCCGCCCTTGCCGAATATATGATGACGCTGGGGATTCCGGGGCTGAGCAACAAAGCGTCGCAATTTACCGACTGGAACCGCGAGATTCAGTCGATTGTGTCAACGGCCAAGATTCAGACGGAGGCTTTTGACGATACTGAGATTGCAGAGGACACGGCAAAGAACGGCTTCGATTTCAAGAGTATCAAACGCAAGCCGACGACAGTCTATCTGATCCTGCCGCCCGAGGCGATGGAGCGGCATTCCAAATGGCTGCGCATGGTTCTGACCTGCGCCATTCAGTCAGTGCTGCGCGTCCGGCGGCGCGGCGAACCGCGTATCCTATTCATGCTCGATGAATTCTATGCTCTTGGGCATTTGGAAATTATCTCGACCGTCTGGGCGCTGGTGCGGGGCTATGGCATTGCGATGATGCCCGTCCTTCAGGATATGGGACAACTCAAGAAACTCTATCACGATATGTGGGAAACGTTCATCGGTATGGCGGGTGCTGTGGTCAGCTTCGCGCCCAACGATCTCACCACCGCCGAATGGCTGTCAAAACGCGCGGGCGAAGGCGAACGCGAGATTGAAACAAAAAGCATCTCGGACTCGACGAGCGGTGGAACGGGTGCATCAACCGGTGGACAATATGGCACGACATCGACCAACTCCGGCTGGTCATACAGCACCGCAACCAACCGCAGCAGCATCCGTGCGCCACTGGCATCGCCGCATAAATTTTTCGGCATGAAGGCAGGCTTCGTCACCGTCACGCTCGATGGGCTGTCCGACATGATCCCCGCCTATACGCCGCCCTATTACAACATCCGCCAATGCTGGCTGGTTGCGAGGGATAATCCGTATTACCTCGGCTCAGTCTGAGCACAGCGCCGAACGCCAACTCTCAAGACCTCCGCCCGATAAACCGCAACACCCGTTCTTCATCCGGCGAAGATAGGCCATCGGTCGGTTTACGACCGCAAGTGCCGCTGCGCGGCACTCCTCCTCTGCGTTCCGGTCGCAAGCGATGCAGTCACCTCCACAACGGCCCCTAGCCGCCCGCATGAAGACCGCGATGGTTGCGGTTCTAGCGAATGGAGGTTCACATGAAAGTTTTGACAATCAGCGACTTACTCAACCTGACCAAAGCGGAAATCCTCGAAATCCGGCGCACTCTCACCATCCAACTTGGCGAACTGCCGCAAGGCTCGGTCGAACACCAGGAAGCCGCCGAAACCCTCGCCAACATCGAAATTGTGCTCGTGAGACTGGTGTTCAGAATGAACAGCAATAGAGCCAAATCACTTGAGCTGTAGGAGGGGTAAAAACAGTATGCCAGCCAAAACTGCGTTTTCAGTTACAAAAATCTACGCGAACCTACTGAGCCCTACGAGTTCGGGATTTTTATGGTGCAGAAGATATATCGGAACATTCTTTGAGTAATCGCTGTCATTGACCTTCTTGTGCAGTGCGTCCAAAAATCCAAATTGAACAAGTCCTTCCGCTCCAATGGCCGAGAGAATTGATCCAGCTAAAAAAATTCCGCCACAAGCTGTAAAGGTTTTACCAAAATCTGCCACTGCTCGGGCAAGCCCATGACAAAACAGTGCCATTGCTTCACGGCAACATTTTGCATCTAACGCCAAATCTAGGACTGGAAGTCCCAGCGCCATTCGAACGATTCCCTCGGGCGTGGACCAATCATTTTTTTCACTTTCTAATGGCAAAGGTGGGTCATTATGCTGTGTTCGCAAGTAACGGTATAAACGCAATATACCGGGACCACTGACTATGAACTCTCTTCTGTCAAATTGATCATCGTCAGGATGGTCGTAATTTACGGTCATTAATTTCATAATCTCGCCATGAGCATCATTATTATTTCGATATTCTAATACAACTTTATCGATAACCGCATTGCCCCAGTCACCTCTAGTACTGCCGAACTCCGATGGAATTGGAACAAAGCTGCCGCAATTAATTGATTGTGTTTGAGATTCATTAAAATTTCTGTGCGCGCCTACTGCACCCAGCCCAGTTCCCGGACAGAGCAATACAACGCGACCATTCGGATGGGGTTCGCCCGTTTGCAACAATTGAAAATGTTGCGTTTTATTCTGGGCGTAGTCCCCCATTAATTCGAACATCCCGAAAAATGCCGCTACGGCATCATTCATGGCGTAAATTTCAGAAAATCCGAATTCATTCTTAATTGATTTGCCGATAAAGGCCCAGTTCGAATTTAAATTATCAAATGAGTAATGATCATTTACGACATCACAGGGCAATGATAGCCGGAGTTGTCTACCCTTAGTCTCGATTTTTTTTGCATCCACATACCATGCGATTGCGTTTACGAAAGCTTTGGGATTTTTGCTGAAGTTTCTAACGTGTTGCCAGTCTAATTCTTGGAGGTCCAAAGGGGTGCTTCCCTCAAGGCAAAATCGTATCCTCGTCCCTCCGAGGTCGCAAAGTAGGGCACGGCTAGTCACCGACTTATTTAAGCTGGATTTCAAAGTGTTGGCAACTTATGTGGACGCCATATATCGGTAAGGTTAAATAGCATAGGCTCGGCAGTGCATAAAATTTCGAATCACGAAAAATGGAGGGCTGAAGAGGCCTATTTGGGGACTTTGATCAGGGGAGATCAGTCTTTAACCAAAGAGGTTGCAAAGCCACTTAAAAAATCGCATAGTGACGAAGTAATTCGATTAACATATGATCAGCAGTGTGCATATTTGAAAGAACGCTTAACAAGAGAATTAATTAAAAATGAAATACCAGAGCCGCTTTCGCATAAATATGCAGAATTAGTGCTGACTCGTATTCCCGAATTTAACGTTGACATTCAACCTAATATGGTACCGTTCATTGTCGATATTTTCAAAGAGGCAATGTCGTATTTCGGAAATGAAGTTTTCATTGCTGAACTATCAGAAAATAAACAAATCAAATTGCCGCTAAACGCCACCGAAATCTATGCTGAACGGTCAGATAAATCGGAGAATCCTATATCGTTTCTGAGACGCGTTTGGGGAGAGTATATGGACGCGGGGATTTTGTTTCAGGATGATTTGAAGAAATTAGGTGACAGCAAAATTGTGCAAGCCGTCAGGTCGTATTGTGCAGCGCACGATTTGTGCGCGACGGATATATTGCCTCCTCCGAGGCGAGCGAGGATCGAAAGAGTTTTGGATGGTCCGCACTCTGGAGAATTTGAGCTAGCGTTCGCAAGGGATAGGATGCTCGCAAGACAACGCGGAGCGCGATACAGAGAGAAACTAGCACGCTAGGTTCAAGATCGATCTATATGTATCTAACGTATGGTTCATATTACATTAACCTTGAGGTCTCCATAAGCTGATTTGTCGGGCACTGTGTTCGACATTGGCAATTCAAGGGAACGAATTATGGCACAGGACTCATACGGAACAAGCTACTCCACCAGCGGCGGTAACGTACCTACCGCAGGAACGCCGATTGTCATCCACAACAGTGACGGGACTAAGAGTCACGGCACGTGGATGGGAGCGGCTGTTAAGAACTGACGCTGCAACGTAACGACTCCGCTACACAGTGGCGGAGTCAATTCAACGGTGGAGAATGTGATGGGTCATTCGTCTGTAACTTGGAGCGATGCGGAACAGGGCGACAGTGCCCAAGCAAACCTTGTTCAGCATTCAGTATCTGCCTGCCCCAAAAAATATGCCAGTGAGATAGAAATTGGTTGGCCCTGCCAATACTGAAGATTAAAAGCGAGCGCTATTAGAGAGCAATTATAAATAGACGCTGTAAACGATTCTGTGTAAGTGCTCCGGCACATCCTAGTGAACGAACTTTTGAACTCGATCACCGTATTCGATTATAAAGCGGTTTAACGCCATCCGCCAGTTCTGGATTGGCATCGTCCATTTCTTAGACGCCTGGGTGATGGCTAGGTAAATGACCTTGATTGCCGATTCATCACTGGGGAACAACTTACGCCTCTTTGTTGCGCAGCGTATCACGCTGTTTAATGACTCAATAGCGTTTGTTGTATAGATCGCTTTACGGATGTCCGGAGGGTAGTCGAACAACGTCCTGAGGTTCGCCCAGTGGGTGTTCCAAGACTTGGCAATGCTCGGGTATTTATCATTCCAGGCTTGTCCAAAGCGCTCTAATTCGGCTACTGCTTGATCCTCAGTTAATGCCTGGTATACACGCTTAAGATCAGTTGTTACGGCTTTATAGTCTTTCCAGGTGACGTAGCGTAGGCTGTTTCTGATCATGTGCACCACACACAGCTGAACACGGGTTTCTGGGTATTCAGTGTTAATCGCCTCAGGGAAGCCTTTTAAGCCATCCACACAGGCGATTAAGATGTCTTGCACCCCTCGAGTTTTAAGCTCAGTTAAAACCGACAACCAGAACTTGGCTCCCTCATTGTCCGAGATCCATAACCCCAAGAGTTCTTTTTTACCCTCGAGATTGACCCCTAAAGCCAGGTAAATCGACTTATTCACCACCCGTAAGTTGTCACGGATTTTAACAACGATACAGTCGAGATATACGATGCAATACAGCGGATCTAGGGGCCTTGATTG
>Ga0208872_1000088_pt1 | contig 94300 bp, 74 predicted proteins | sample CryBogCBH12Aug08_FD_185508 | JGI IMG/M metagenome (GOLD analysis project Ga0208872, IMG submission 185508) | Freshwater microbial communities from Crystal Bog, Wisconsin, USA - CBH12Aug08 (SPAdes) | ecosystem: Environmental > Aquatic > Freshwater > Lake | place: Crystal Bog, Wisconsin, USA...
CTGTCACCCGTCAGGTAACGACACTTCATTCCTCAAAGGCGGGGACGAGGAGATGCTGGCGACGCCAGCGATGGCCGATTGCTTTGAGTCGGTAACGCGCCTCTGTGACAGGTTCACTGGTCGTGTCTGGATAGTTTCGAAGGCTGGTCCGCGCATCCAAGAGAACACCGAACGATGGCTCATCCACCACGATTTCTTCACGTTAACTGGCGTCGCACCCGACCATGTCCGCTTTGTGCGCAGACGGATCGACAAGGCACCGGTCTGTCGCGAACTTGGCATTACTCACTTCGTCGATGACCGCCCAGAGGTGCTCGAGACCCTCATTGGGCTCGTTCCACACCTCTACCTCTTTGGACCGAAGACGAAGGCCTGCGCGCTCCCAGTCGTCGAGGTGCCTACTTGGAAGGAAGCTGAACGCGAGATTCTTGCTTCGCTTGCGGCCAAGTAATCATTGACATCTCCCAACGGTCGAATCATCGCACGCCACGTCGGCATGACACGTATCGTCAGTCTCAAGTCGGATCCCTGGCCGTCCTGATCAACCACGTCGGTATCTCAATGGCTACTCATTTGAGTCAAGGTTCGGGGTGAGAACGCGCCGAGCCGACACCGGCCCATGGAGCAAATTTGACATGGTCCCTGCATCCCTTAACGCCGGCACTGAGCGCTGAGGCGGCTCACCATGTCTCGACTTGTCGCCACGCATCTACGAATTGGCCGTGGCGACCCCAAGATTCAAGTTGAGATGCTTGACTGGGGCGATGCGCCTTGAAGGTTCAGATGGCCAGTGGGTCCAGCTCACACCGGATGGCTATCAATTCCCCGAACTCCCTCGCGTTTCGTACAACGGGTGGGATGAGAACTGGCTCTTCATCGCGGGCCAAGCGAATTTTGACTCTAGTCCACCGTGGTCATTTCGTAAAGCAAGCCTCACCGTTCCGGAGGCGACGCAAATCTCCTCCTGGTTCAGGCGTGCCTCAGCAGGAGACATCAAATTCTCAACGCCCGACGAAGATGGGTGGCGCGCACCCGACCTGTCCTTCACCGAACCCACCTTCGCATTTGGCATTGACTCTCGGGACGATGACTCCATCGACCTGCTCGTCTACTTCCACTTCTCCCTTGAGAGTGCTTCCCCCAAGATTGGTGATCATCCACTGATGGAACTATGGCCCAGATTCGGTCGACTGACGATGCACCCGACAGCGCTCGAGGTGGCAGCTGACACTTGGGAACGTGAACTTGCGCCTTACCCAGCGCGGAGCTGACCCGACTTTCTTGGTTGAACAGGTCAAGAGGGCCAAGTCACCTCAATGCGCATCCCAGACCACCGAGTGGCTACGCCACTCCTCCGGTTGGCTCGGCATTAGGTGCTAGCCCTCGAGATGGCTGAACTCGACAACCGACGTCAGGTGAAGTCGGGGTGCACCCAGGTATCGCGCACCCACCTCACGTGGGGATGGGTCTGGTGTCCAGATTTCGACATCGGCAGGGATCTCGAACCGGGGCCACTCCCTACGGGTTTCCAACCAGCCAACGGTAGAGCCAACCGGACAGCTCGCACTGGGCGAAGAGTCTCGGGGTATCGACACGCCAGTTAGCCTGCCACGAAGCCGATGGTGATGCCGATGTGCTCGGGGACGCCGTATACGACTTCATCGATAACATCAACCTCGACAACCAGAAAGTTCGAGACATGCTCTTCGCTGCGCTCAACGAAGAGAAGATCCGCGAGTGTGCCACGAAGGCTCTTAACGCCCGAGGTATCTCCGTCGAAGTGTGAAGCCCAATCAGAATTGCCTCGCTGACCGCCGGTTCCGTTCGACACCGTCATAATCTGATCTTTGATCGACTGGAGGTGTCGCTAGTGGTCAACGTAGAGATTTTTGAAGTCAACGGCGGCACCGTCTCGCCCAGTCAAGCTCCTGCGGGGTCTTGGATCTACGTATGGGTCACGAGACCACAGGGCCAAGTGATCTACGTCGGCTCAACCTCGATGTCACCTTGCGAACGCGCTCACCTTCATCTTCACCACGCCGACCCTGAAGTGGCCCGAATCGCAACGCATCGGCCGTCCTTCGTGCAAGAACAATTCTTGGTCATGGCGGCGCCTGTCGATGTCGGAGCCGATAGGACTGCGGCCAAGCTCACAGTAATCTCCCTCCTCGCAGAAGGCGATTTGCTCGGACCCGACTATGTTGGGCCGACGCCGGTCTCGACCGCCTCTCCACTACAGCACAGTGATGCCGCCTCTGATCTCCTTCGCGTAATACGCCAGGTGATCAGTACGCTCTAGTTCACCGTCGGAGCGGTGTCAATGCCCGCAGGTCGGGCACCCGACGACCTCGCGCTCGAGCTTGATGTGGACCTCCGGGATGGAAGCATCGTCGTCGATGCCGAGGACGTTCACGCCCTCGAGGTTGACGAGGTAGAGGTTCATGGCGGTAGGGTCCGTGATCACGGCGGCTCTCGTTCTGTTGGCTTAGACACCGAGCAGAATTGCAGAGCCCTCGTTTCACATTTGCGAACAACCTCCTCTAGCGTTCAATGTGTGGCGTCCGTCCCCGACCTCGACCTGCACAAGATCCGCAAGTACGCGGCCGAGAAAGTCCCCATGCAGCACTGGGACCAGATCCGCATGGAGGTCGACGTGCGGGGCAAGACCGTCACGATCGTCGAGTGCCGGCCGCCGTGGCACGAGATGATTGGTCCCGAGTGGACACGCCTCGGGGTGGCGCGGATGAAGTACTCGAGCGACACCAACGAGTGGACGCTCTATTGGTCCGATCGCAACAGTCGCTGGCACATCTTCGATCTCATCGATCCAGGACCAATCGACGAGATCCTCAAAGAAATCGAGTTAGATCAAACGTGCATCTTCTGGGGTTGACGAAACCCCGCGCATTTCCGATGAGCCGGTTTTGTGTCACATCTTGGAAGTAAGCATCATTACTGATCTCGAGGAGCCGATGGATGCCTTATGCAATGGATAAGGACGAAGAAGCCTGGTTCGCGAAGCTGACAAAGCTGCTCTGCAGAGACGCGGCTGCGGCGAACACGCCGATGATCGACGCCGTGCTCAGCCGAATTCGATTAGAGGTGGAAAGCACCCCGAGCGTGGCAGTGCTTCGCGAACACTTTGATCGGATGATCACGCTATTTGACGCTCTCGCACTCCAGCCACAATCGAAGCAGCGGAATGTGGGCTCTGGTGGATGAAATCCGCGACGCTTAACTTCTGCGCAAGATGGAAATCGTCAGTGATCCAAAGGTCCTTGAAGCGCACCTCGACCTGCTGAAATTTGCCATGCAACTTGGATTGCCTTTGTTTCAAAGGCTTTGAGGGGACCAACAGAGTGATAATTCTCGTCTTCCCAAGCGGAGAACGCGGATTCGATTCCCGTCGCCCGCTCTCTTGTGAAATCGTCGAAACCCCAGTAATTGCAAGGGTTTTGGACTGTCCCGCAGTGTCCTGCAGACACCTCCGGTGTGCTGCGTGAAACGCCCACAACCGCTCAAACGAGACGTTTTCTCTACTGGACCGCCCATCTACCGCCCACGAATCGCTCACCGCCAGGGATACCGCAACCCAACTCTGAAAGGCGAAGTGCACGTTATAGAAGTGCGATTATCGGCACTTCTGCTCGTGATCTCGGAGGTTTCCTTCGAGAGAAAGTTGAGTCATTGACCGATGATGGCGGGCGTACCGACCAATTGATGGCTCATCCAACTCGCAGGCGCTTTTCGCTCAGCCGACGTTTCACGAATGCAGCCCCCTCCGAGATGGAGGGGGCTGCATTATTCTTTGGTACCAGTGTTTAATGAACGCGCTGTTGTGTTGTGCAGATCTACGAGCCAGCGATCTCGCTCACACTTTGGCTGACCGAGTTCACGACCCAAACGTGCGTGCCATCGGCGGAGATCTGTGTCGGGCCAGTCCCCACGGCGATCGTGGCAACGACCTTTCCAGTTGCTGCGGAGATCTCACTCACCGTGTTGCTCGACTCGTTCGATACCCAGACATGCACACCATCAGTCGAGATACCCATCGGGTTCTTGCCAACATTGATCGTCCGCAGCACCTTGCCGGTGGTGGCGTTGATCTCAGTGACCGTGTTGCTCATTTGATTCGCGGTCCAGACGAATCCCCTCGCAGACGCGATTGCGGTGGGCCGCATGCCCACCTTGATTGAACGGAGCACTTTGGACTGGCCGATCTGGATCTCACCGACGGTGTTCTTGTTCCAGTTCGAAACCCACACGTGCTTTCCGTCAGAAGTGATGCCTAGCGGGTAGCTGACACCCTGGATCGTCTGAACAAAATGAGCACCATTCTCGGTGAGCTCAGTCACTGAATTGCTGTCTCGATTCGACGTCCACACGTGCACCCCATCGGATGCGACAAAGTACGGCGAATTCCCGACAGTGGTACCGACACCATGTTGCCCAGTCGTAGCGTCGACGTGCAAGACCTCGTCAGCCTCGTGATCAGCTACCCATACGTCGTTCCCGCTGACAGACACCGACGCTACGCCCGAATAGTCCAGATTGATCGTCGAGAGCACACTCCCGGTCGAAGCATCGAGCTCTACAGCAGTGCCAAGGGCGTGGTCTGAACCATCTTGGTTCGATACCCAAACGTGCTTTCCATTAGAGGCAATACCCCACGGATTAAATCCTGCGTTGATCGTGGCCACCACGCGCGCCGTGGAAGTCGTAGTAGCTGATGCCACTTGTCCGGCTACAACGCCGCCTGCAAGTGCCATGACTGTGCACGTGGAAATTAAGATTCTGGAAGTCGCTCGCATCGCATCCCTTGGGTTAGGTCTCGATGGGCTTCATCGAATGATGTGACCGTAGTCGTCATCAGCTACGAAGTCAACGATGAACCTGCGCCACATTCTTGGTGAGATTGACTTCGCCATCGTGAGAGGAGCGAAACCCGTGAACCCAAAACCGCGAACGCACCGACAAAGGGCCAATGCTCCGTACACGTTTGGTGACGAATGGTGGTCACGCTGAACACATGTGCGAAGACGACAATGATCGCAACTGGGCCAAGGTGATGTCCGGCAAACAGAGTGGCATGACTGAGGCGTAGGAAGATTTCGTCCATGTCCACTGGCGAGGTCGGAACGTTGCTGCCGCGTATCGGGTCGAGCAATGGCTCAGCGAGGTCGCGTTACTTTGTCTGGTTTACGAAGCACCGGTGAGGATCGGGGAGTTTCTGACAAGCACTAATCCTCTCAGAGGATTTTGTGCCCCACTTTCCCGGGATGATTCACAACATAAGGTCGCTGGGGTCCTGAAATGACGCCGAGAGCTCATGAATCCGTCATCGAGGTCGTTCCCGTCGTACAGTCGAACGGTGTCGGAGCGCCGCAGGCCGATCGAGAAGGGTGACGTGGCAATGTCACAGGTGACACTTGGATCACACGCCGAGCTGGCGGCACTTGTCGACGGACTCGATCTCGACGACCAGAAGAAGACCTACCTGCGCGTGCGGTGGCTCGGGCAAATGAATTGGTTTGCGTCGAATGCGCGAAAGGATCAGCTTCGCTTCTACCGATTTCGACTTGTGGGCATTATTGCTGGGCTCATCGTGCCCGCTCTCGTCCTCCTGAACACGCACCACGCCGCGGCCGCGACGCTCCTTGCGTGGTTGACGTTTTCCATCAGCCTCATTGGTTCCATCTCCATCGCCGTCGAGTCGTTCTTCAACTACGGGGGACGATGGAAGCAGTATCGGCGTACGTCGGAACTACTCAAGAGTCAAGGTTGGCAATTTCTCGAACTCACTGGTACTTACCAGCGTTTTCACACGCATCAGAGCGCCTTTCATCACTTCAGTGTGACCGTCGAGGCGCTGATCTCAGAAGACGTCGAGGACTACCTGACGACGGTAATGCGAGATCAGAACAAGACCGAGTCTTCCGCGCCGACCGCATCACCGGCACCAGCGAGCACGCCACCCCACCGAGGGTGACTGCGTGAGTGACGTCTTCATTTCGTATTCGCGTCATAACGCGGAATTTGTTCAGTGGCTACACGGCGAACTCACGGGCGCCGGTGTCACCGCGTGGGTGGACTGGGCCGACATTCCGCCCGCCTCGGAATGGGAGCGGGATATCGACACCAATATTGACGCCGCCGACAGTGTGCTCTTCGTCATCTCGTCCAGCTCTCTGGCGTCGCCGTACTGCTCCAAGGAGTTGGAAAAGGCGCTCGCGTCAAACAAACGCCTAGTGCCGGTCGCCTGTGAGCGGGTGGGCACGGCCGAAGCCGCGTTGGCCCTGCGCCACCTGAATTGGATCTGGTGCGTCGACGAAGAACACAAGCCCGAGGCGATCGAGAAGATCCACACCGCGCTGACCACTGATCTCGAATGGACGAGAGCGCACACACGCCTTCTCGTCTTAGCGGCCACCTGGATGGAGCGCGGCGAGGACAAGAGCTTGCTGTTGCGCGGTAGGGACCTTCGTGACGCCGAAGCGTTGCTCGCCACGCACGCAACCAACGAGCCCGCGCCGACGGTGTCACAGCACCGATTTGTCGCGGAGAGTCGCAAAGCCGCGTCACGGAGAGCGCGCATGGCCTTTCTCGCCATCCTCTTCTCGCTGGTCCTCTCGCTCGTCTTGGGTGCTGTTGCGGAAGTCCAACGCCATGACGCCCAAGTGGCCGAGAGAGCCGCGCGGCACAATGAAGCCGTGGCGCTCAAGGAGTCACACATCGCGCAAGTGAACGCCCTGCTGCGCGAGCGGGCCGCCGTGGCAGCCGCGCGTGCGAGTGCTGACGCCACCACACAACACGCTCGCGCTCTCGCGAGTCAACGCATCGCGGACCTTGAACGTAGCGCGGCGGCGGTCTCCGCGTCGGGGTATGACGCGGCCGTCCTCGGGACAGTCGCAAGTCAACAAGCAAACTCGGCCCTGGACGTGGCGTTGGTGGCGGGCCTTCGTGCGACGCAACTGCGACCCAGCAGCGCTTCGACGAGCGCACTCATGAGCGCCCTCGAATCGGCGTCCAGTACTGGACTGGCGAGTGAGTTGGAAGGTGACACGTCGATCATCACCTCACTCACGGCGGACGCCGGTGGTGACGCCATTGTCGCCGCCAACGTCAATGGCACCCTCGATCTCTGGACAGACGCGGGGTTCGGCACGCAGACGCTCCTCCACCCGCCCACGGCCTCGACCCCGGCATCGGCGATGGCGTTCAATCACGCGCACACGGTTCTTGCGGTTGGTACCAGTTCGGGATTTCTTGATCTGTTCTCAGTGCCGGGCGGACGATTGCTGTCGACGACACGCGTCGGCGACCAAAACGTCACGTCACTCGCGTTCTCGCCGACCGACACGTACCTCGCAGCGGGGAGTAGCGGGACGCACGCGTACGTCTTTCGCGCACCGCGGACCGGGCGGCTCGTCCAGCCTCCCGTGGCTTTCAATGAAGGTCGCTCGGCGTGGACCGTGGGATTTACGACGGTCGCCGGATCACCACAATTGTTGATCGGCGACGGATCGATTGCGGTGACCAGATGGCCGATCCGACCCAACGCTTCGCCGCTCCTCTACGAATCGCTGACGTCGGGCCTACTGAAGAATCCCAACAGCCTCGTCTTCAGTCCGAACGGTCACTTCGTCGCCAACGTCACGACAAGTGGCGTCTCGATTTATCCCATCGAGAACTCGTCGACGAGCAATTTCGTTTCGCCCGACGCGCTCACGACGATCACGAATTCCTCCGGCACGGCCACGCGCGCGTCGGTTGTGTTCAACGCGACGGCAAGCCTCGTGGTCGTCGGTTTCAGTGACGGCACGGTTCGGGAATGTTCCCTTCTCCACCCAGCAACGACGTGCCACACGACGGTGGAAGAGAGTGCTCAGGGAAGCGTGCCGAGTCTGGCGGGCTGGACAACCTCGTCGGGGCGCGAGGTGCTGGTGTCCGCGACGGGAGGAGTGGTGCAGATATGGGGGGACCCGTCGCGTCTGACGATGGGAACGGACGAGGGCGTCAACGATCAATCAGCGGTGCTGGGTCTGACGACCACGTTCGACGCCGCCTTCGGGCCAGGTGCCCGTTACGTAGTGACCAATCAAGAATCCACGGGTCCGACGACCCTGTGGCATCTCTCCCGGGCGTCGACGAAAGCCCGCGTTCTCATCCCGCAACCCACCCGGACGCCACGAGTGTTCTGTGGCCCAGTATCACTGGGACCAACACCCGACGTCTTTGCTCTCAATTGTTTTGGCGCCATTGATCTCTATGAACATTCCTCCGCTCCGCGGGTGTTGGTGAATCCCGAAATGGCGCACGCGGGTGCGGCACGTGTCTCGTCTCTCGCTTTCAGTCCATCGGGCGCAAGTCTCCTCGCGGGTTATTCCTCCTCGTCGGCGAGTCCGAGCAGCACACCCGGATACGACGCCAACGGTTTTGGATCCACCGTCGAACTGTGGTCCCTGCGCGGGGCAACTCCCGTGGCCCACGTCATTAACCCTCATCGGACGTTTCCCTCAGGTCTTAACGCCGTGGTCGCGGTCGCCTACAGCCCGAACGGTCGCACGTTCGCGGTGGGATACGACGAAGGAACCGAAGTGTTCTCGTCACGTACGAGGGTGCCCATCGCGTGGTTACCCGCTCCAAGCGGCGCCACCGTGTCGACGGTGACCTTTACCCCACGGTCCGAGGCCCTCATTGTTGGCTCCAACAACGGCGAGGTTCAGAAATGGACGTACCGGAGTGGTCATTCGCTTTTTCTCCGCGGACCGAGCGCGCACGTCGCATCCTCGATCGCGGTGTCACCATCCGGCAACGTCGTCGCCGTGGGCGCGACCGACGGCAACCTCGTGCTCGTCGATGCCGTGACGGGCACGCAACTCGGCTCGTCACTCGTCGCCGACGAGAGTCCCGTGGATGCGGTCAGCTTTACGCGTGACGGTCGGGCGCTGCTCGTCGCGTACGCGGACGGTCACGTGCGACAGTGGAGCGGATTCTTCTGGAACAGTGCGGCCAACGCGCGCGCCCTGGTCTGTGCGGACATTGATGGCTCCGTGGGCTCCGCGCGGTGGAGTCAGTACGTACCGACGATTCAGTACGACGACGTGTGTGCGTCGTAGGACGCGTGCGAGACGCTCACTCCTCGGGCGGGCGAGGAGCACCGAGCCCGCGTCGTTCGTGCGGGAGCGTGGTCGCCGCGTGACTGTCACGCTGACCTCAACGTCACGTGAACTTCGAGGTCTCGCCAACCGAATGGTCTTTCACGACCAGGACGTTGAAGCCTCGCACCGAGCGGCGGCGCGTCACTCACGGACCCGTCGCGATTGCTGCGCCGCTTGTAGGGTGACTGCCACACAACGTGTCGTAGGCACGGACATGGGGAGGGTCAATGACGTACACGCATTTACCGGAAAGTCCCTCGACGACGGGAGGTGGCCGACTCGGTCGTCACATCGACCGTCGAGAGAGCTTCACTCGTCGACTCATTTCCGATAGCGAAGTTCCCGACCCGCCGACCCACGTGGTGGAGTGGACGCGCATGTGTCCGCCCTTCGATCAGGGTTCACTCGGATCCTGCACGGGGAATGCCAGTTGCGGCGCGCTCATGACGACGCCACTGCATCAGCCGGGCTGGGCCTTGACTGAGACCGACGCGGTGTCTCTCTACAGCCTGGCCAGCCAGTTCAACGCACCGGGCGATCAGTACCCGCCGACGGACTGGGGATCATCGGGACCGTGCATCGCCGACGCCCTCGAAAAGAGCGGCATCATCTCGGCGGCCCACCACACCAAATCCCTACGTAACTTCCTCGGTCTCATAACTCGTGGACCCATGATCGTGGGAGTGCAGTGGTACACGAGCTTTGATACACCATTGCCCACGGGCGAGTGCGCCATGACCCCGGACGCCACGGTGCGTGGGGGCCACGAGATTCAGGCGTTCAAGGTTGACCCCGTCGAGAAGATGGTCTGGTTCTACCAGTCGTGGGGGCCGACGTGGGGTGCTCTCGGCAATGGCACGTTCTCCTTGTCGTACGCCACTCTCGAGACCCAATTCGCCAACGGGGCTGACGCCACATCCTTCGTGCTGGCGCACCCCGTCGCGACACCGAACTTCTAGCCGCGACGCCGACAAGGTCATTCATGACGGACACCGCTCGCGTCACCGTCACGTTGCTCTTCACGGACATCGTGGGTTCGACGCGAAGATGGGAGCAAGAACCCGCACTGATGTCTACGGCGCTCGTGCGCCACGATGACATCCTTCGCCGGGCGATTGAGGACGCCGGCGGTCACGTCTTTAAGACCGTGGGCGACGCATTCTGCGCCGCGTTTCCGACGTCGTCTGCCGCGCTTGCGGCGGCCGCGTCCATTCAGCACGCCCTCGCCGTCGAGGAGTGGAGCACGAGCACGCCCCTCACCGTTCGCATGGGAATTCATGGCGGCGTGTGCGAATCCCGTGACGGTGACTACTTCGGTCCCACCGTGAATCGCACGGCTCGCCTGCAATCTCTCGCACACGGTGGACAAATCATCGTGAGCCGGGCGGTGGCCGAATTGCTCCACGATGATCCGGTTAGTGGGCTCGGGCTACGAGATCTCGGTGCCCACGCTCTCAAAGATCTCGAGCGTCCGGAACACGTTTTTCAAGTCACGGGTGAGGGTCTCCTCGCGGACTTTCCGGACCTTCGCTCCGTGGCGCGAGACGTCGTGCAGCACAATCTTCCCTCCTCGCTGTCCACCTTCGTCGGACGCCGCGACGAACTCGACGAACTGCAGCGAGGGGCCCTGTCTCATCGGCTCGTCACCCTGACGGGTTCCGGCGGCTGCGGAAAGAGTCGCCTGGCGATTGAGCTGGCCCGAGAGATGGTCCCGCTCTACGACGACGGGGCGTGGCTGATGGAGTTCGCGCCGATCGACGATCCCGCCCTCGTCGTGACAACAGTCGTGGCGAACCTCCCATTCGTTGATCGATCCCTCACGTCGCTCGACGCACTGTGCGACGCTCTGCGAGGACGTCGTGTTCTCTTGGTGTTGGACAACTGCGAACACCTACTCGATGAAGTGGCGCGAGTGGCCTCGGCGCTGCTCGCTGCGAGCCCGACGAGCCTGGTGGTGGCGACGAGTCGCGAGCCGCTCGCGTTGGCGGGGGAATCAGTGTTTCGAGTTCCCTCCCTCGAAGTGCCTCGACCCGGAGAATCTCTCGATGTCGCGGCGGCGTCGGCATCCGTCCAACTTTTTCTTGATCGCGCGCGTCTCCATACGCCGACGATGGCGTGCGACGCGACGTCCGGTCCCGCCGTGGTGTCGATCGTGACGCAACTCGAGGGAATTCCCCTCGCTCTCGAATTGGCAGCGGCACGACTCCGTGTGATGTCGCTGGAGGAACTCAACCAGAGACTGAGTGACCACCTCCGCGTCTTAACGGGCGGGAACCGTTCCATCTCGCCGCGGCAGCAGACGTTGCGCGCAATGATCGACTGGTCCTACAACCTCCTCAGCGAGGACCTGCAACGATCGTTTTGCGAAGTGTCCGTATTCGTCGGAAACTTCTCTCTCGACGCGGCGGAAGCAGTGCTCGGCGATGACGCCCTCGACGTCCTCAGTTCCTTGATGGACAAGTCGCTGGTCCAGTCCCATGTTGTTGGGGGCGTGTCGCGCTTCTCGTTACTCGAGAGCTTGCGTCAATACGGACGGGAACAATTAGCGCACGACCACGATGCCGCGGCGTCGGCACGAGGGCGACACGCGGACTACTTTGCGGCGCTGGTTCGCTCCGCGCGCGCCCACCTCGTGGGGGCGGACCAGGACCAGTGGTACCAGAGGCTCGAAGCAGAGCAGGAGAACATCTTCGTCGCGATTCGTCACTTCGCCGAGGCCCCGACGACGAGAGAGACCGCTCTCGAAATGAGTGTCGCTCTTCGCACCTTCTGGCTGTATCGCTTTCGGTCCGAAGAGGGTATCGCTTTGGTGTCCCCATTATTGGTGACACCAAGTGTGGTTCCGACGATTCTCGACGTGCGTGCCTCCGCGGTGCTCGGGCGGTGCTATCTCCTGTCTCGGGACGTCGGAGCCGCGTCGCGAATGGTGCGCCAGGGCCGGGAGATGCTCGCCGTTGTGACCGACAGCGCCGCGGCTGCGGACATTGCGACGCTCGAGGCGTTGATCGCGTTCCGACGGGGTGACGCTCACGAGGCGGTCGCGGCCGCGGATGCGGCGATCGCGAGCGCGCCACCCGAGGAAGCCGACCTCCGCGCCGTCGCGTACCGCATCGCGGGCTCCATGCGTGCCGAGCTGGGAGGGGAACACGTCGAGGAGGGTCGCACGCACTTGAGCGAGGCCCTGGCTCTGTTTCGAGCGCTGAATGATCGTCGCAATACGGCGCGCGTTCTGGAGGACCTCGGGCTCGTGGAGGTGCAGGTCGGGGATCTCGTCAACGCACGGCGGTGTTTTGAAGAAGCGCTCACCATCGTGCAGGAATACGAGAGCGGCATGAGCCAACTGCGTCGTCTCGCCAACGTGACCCTGAACCTCGCCACGGTGGCGCTGCTGGACGGTGACCTGATTGTCGCGCGTGGTCAATTACTTCGTTCGTTCGATTTTGATCACACCTGGGACGAACTCGTGGTGTACCAATTGCTCCTCGGTGCCCTCGTCAGCGAGGCGGCCGAGAGGACCACGCAAGCGGCGTATTTCCACGGCGTCGCGACCGGGATCATTGATCGGGACGAACTGGTTCTGGAGCGAGTGGAGGCGGAGTTGCGCGAACATTCCCTCGTTCACCTGCGCGAACGCTTGGGTGAGGACGAATGGGCCACGCACGTCGCCCGCGGCGCCACGTCCTCGCTGGAGGACGCGCTCTCTGCTCTCCGAGCTGAATTACTGCGTTAGGCGTGAAAGGCCGTTCCGCACTCGTTACAGGTGAACGGCGAGACGTGCTCTTGCCCGTGACCGGGAACTTCCACAGCTTCCTGTCCGTGGCCCGGCACGGTCATCGGCTCTTGCGTGTGACCGGGGAGTTCCACTGCTTCTTGGCCGTGCCCGGGGGCACTCGCCGTGACGTTCGCGCTGTGACACGAGGGACAGGTAACGGAATGCGTCTCTTCCATGGGCAACCTCTTCAATGTCCGGCGCGCGGCGCGTTTGGACGCCACCATACAAGTTCGAGGGTGTCGCGTGACGGAATTTTTTGACGGGGAATCCACCCGAGGGAAACGTGCATGAAAAGATGGCGCGGTGACACCGACACGGGACACCGAACGCGCCTCTGACGGCGGATCCGAGCGCCTCGAGTATTTCAGCGACGCCATCATGGCGATCGCGATCACCCTCCTCGTCATTGAGATCAAGGTGCCCGACGTGTCGCCCGACAAATTGGCACACGCTCTCTGGCACCTTTGGCCCTCCTACATTGCCTACGCGCTCTCTTTTTGCACCATTGGCTTGGTGTGGGTCTCGCACCACTCGCTCTTTCGCCGAATCGCGAACGTGGACCGCCCCTTGTTGTTGCTGAACTTGTGCCTGATTGCCTTTGTGGCGTTCCTACCCTTTTCGACCGCGGTTCTCGCAAATTATTCCTGGGGCGAGTCCTCGGGCGCGTCGATCTCGGTGATGCTCTACAGCCTCAACATGTTGCTCATTGGTCTCGCGTTCCTCGCTCTGTGGGTGTACCTCTATCGTCACATCGCGATGTTCGTCGCGGGGGTGAGTGCCGAGTCCGTCCGCAACTCCATTGTGCGTTCGACCCTGGTGCCTCTCGCCTACCTCGTCTCCATGGGTTTGGCGTTCGTCAACACGAAGATCTGTTACGCCATTTGGCTCGCGACCACTATCTACATTGCCTTCGGCCCCGCCACGCGTCGACTATCCACGTGGAATCAACCGGAACACGCGCGGCACTCCCGCGACACACCGTAGAACGTCTCAACAACCACGCGACTTCTCGCGTCCACGCCGCACAACGAGCACGTGGTCGTGCTCTCGTCGATGTCGTTCACGAGTGGCAACGCGGTAGGAATGGTGGGCAATTTGTCAGACACGAGTCACAGACCCACGTCACCTGTCACTTACTCAATCCCGCCGAAATCGCTTCCGGAACGACGCCAGTGCGCTTCTTGGCCAACCGTCGTCTATTGCCGAAAGATCTTCGGAGCTTTCCGCGTAGGCGATCCACTCCTCGGTGTCAGGAATCTTTGGCATCGGCCGCTCCCAATCGAGAGTTTCGAGCGCTTCGTTCCGCCGCAACTCATTGATCATGGCACTTGACCCGCAGACCTTCGTCGCCATGAGGTGAACGCTGGTGTAGGTAAACCAGGATCCGTCGATCGCCCACATATTCTGGGGAGTCGAAACATCACCGCCGGAGGTGTATTGCTCGGCTAGGACCTTCCAGAGTTCCCACAATCTCGCTTGCGCCACCCTGGGCTCGAAGTCGGGACCGTTGGTTCGAGCGAACGAGAGGCAACACCGGGTGTTTGTTCCGTACCCCGAGTGCCGAACAAGAACGTCGAAGACGGCTTGGAGAGTGTCCACGTCCATAGAGCCTTCGCAAGGTGATACGAGCGAGACCGGCCAGCTCCTAAAGGGAAACCAATCGACGTTAGGTGGGTATTGATGTTCTGTGAGCGAATCACCCGTGCGGTTGAGAAGTTCGCTCCACCGCACGCGGCGCCATCCGTCACCGGGGTTGAGAGCCAAACCTGTTCTCGTACCGAGGAGGAAGGTGTCACGTCGATCGAGAATCTCTCGAATCTTGTCACCCAAGGGACCGCTCGTCATCTCTTCCCGAGCCGATGGACCGAATACTTCGTCGTACGTTCTCTTGTCTAACGAATCGATTTGCTCGAACATCGAGTGCAGAACCCAGGTGTGATCAGACCAACCGCCGAGTTCGATGCCATCGAAAAGATTGCCCGCCAGGACCGGTCCCGAGTGCCGAACCTTAAAAGCGTTGACAGTCTTTGCTGCGTCGATCCACTCCACCGACAAATCTCTATCAGTTCTGCGCGATGAGGCTGTCCGTTACCGGACGGCACGACCCCAAGTCTGCATCACCCTGCATACGCGAAAAGGATTGCGCTGTCATTGGACGTGGACGCACCCATCTCGTGACCAATGACCCTGCCTTTTGAGTTGGCAAAGGACTTACCTTGCGAACATGGGAGTTTTTGACGGCATATTTCAGCGGTATTCGCGGTGGATGTACCGCTCCGGTCGACCGAATTGGTTGGCGAGGCCGCAGAACCGACTCTCCAGTATTGCCTTTGGGGCTGGCGTCATGCCTCGACGACTCGCCAGTTTGGAGGTGACCGGCCGGCACAGTGGAGAGCCCATCACACTGCCCGTCGTGATCGCTGACTGGGAAGGTGCTGAGTACCTCGTGTCCATGCTCGGCGAAGAAGCAAACTGGGTGAAGAACATACGCGCCGCCAATGGCGTGGCAAAACTACATCGAGGGCGAACTGAAACCGTTCAGCTCGACGAAATCTCCGTTGGAGAACGTCCTCCCGTCATTCGCCGCTACGCCCAGGTGGCCCCGAGCGGTCGTTCACATTTGATGTTGACGGGTGACGCAACGATCGAGCAGTGCGTGGAGATCGCACCCCGAACGCCGGTGTTTCGAATTTCCATTCTGCCTGCAAATTAAGAAGGCAGTGGTCGTTGCGAATTCGTGGACCACATCGTTGCTTTCGCTGCGCGAATCAGTTCCTCCGTACTGCAACCATGAAGCGAGGAGGGCCTGCTTCATGGTTATCGCATCTCGCCTGCGCGGGTTCGAGACGCCTCTGCGAGGCGAGTTCCGATCCGACTATCTTCCCAATGAGGAGCTCCCAATCTTTCGTCTGGTTGACCATTTTTTGGGAGTCCAGACACGAAATTAGATAGGCGTTGACAACATTCGGTGAGGACTTTTCGCGAGAAGTGACATTCCCTCGTGACACATGATTCGAACAACATGCCAGCCACACCACCTTCTACGAGCAATCCGATCGAGAATTTCCTCTTCGACCGGACACGTTGGACTAGCAAATAGCGGAATCACTCAACACGTTGAACGCGCGAGTTACGAGGTACCTCCGGCCAATGCACCAAAAACCAATACCGCTGGACTGACAGAACCTGAACCAGAAATTGACGACGCTATGGTGCAGCGTCCGAACGACGTGCACGCCACGTACGGTTGTTGGTCGGCGCGATCCCCGTGAGGAGAAGTTGGAATAGGCCGGGGTGCGCTCCACACTCCGTGAGACTCGACGCTGTAAACATTCGGACCTAGAAATTCAGACGAACCGACCAGAACACACTTTCCAGCTCCGAAACACGAGAGATCTTCGGTACGGCTTGTCACCGACAATGACTGATCAGGCGTGATCCCTTTGAGAATCCGTACCTTCGACCACGCGTCGCCATTCCAGGTCGACCAATAAGTCTCCGAATTCCCATCATTGAGTCCGATAGTACCCACAACGGTGCACGTCCCCGCCGCGCATGCCAGGGCGGACACATTCTCAGCACTGGTTGTCACTCCTTCGTGCTTCTCAAGAGTGTCGAGACCCGGTAATCGATCAAAAGTTCCCGGTTCAGCGTTATCAATAATCATCACGGACTCGCCCGCTTGATCGCCTCCCGAACTTGCAACACCACCATTGGCCGCCTCCACACAAAGACCGTCGTCGTCGCAACCAATTCCAGTGACCCCGTTGATCAGGAAGCTTCCGTTCACGTAGGGATTGGAATACGTGCCCGCAAACCATGAGAAAGGGTCTGTCCCTGCTGGAAGGCGAACATCTGGCTCATTCAATGTGCAGCCGGTTTCACACGGCGAGAGCGACATGAAACCGCCGGTGCCAACAGTCGTCTTGGTGGTGGTCCACTGACCGCGGGACTCCGACCATTCTTCTTCACTGCCCGTGAAATTGTAATTTCCAGAGGCAATAGATCCGCTTTGTAGGGCTTCCGCAGTTCCGAGGGCCACACATTCGCCTTCTTGTGCGCAGAAGACTTCCGTCAGAGTTGACGTGGCGTCCTCGCTCCTTTCGTTCGGGATCCACTGAAGAGGTGGCTGCCAACTTCGGCGCGTCAAGATGACACCGAATCCCTCCGACAAGCCATCAGCAGTTGTGTAATTACCCACTGCAGTGCACCCCGACCCTGAACACGCCACGTCGCTGATCGAGGCGGCTCCACCGGCATTCCACCGTGATACGTCGGGCAGCGGTTGAACTCCGGACCAACGACCGTTGACCGTGTTCGCAACAAAAGGCTCCAAGTATCCGGCGCGGTCGACGTAGTCGCCTCCCAGCGCACAGACAACCGGCGAGCAACTCACGGACGACACTTCAAAATTTCCCGTTCGGGGAATAGGTGGTGCGGTCACCGTGGTCTGATCGTGCCATCCGGCACCGAACTCAGAATAGAGCGAAGTGTAATTTTCCGATGTTGAAAATGTTGTGGGCAACGGAACGGCGAATTGCGAATTAGTGCCACCTGCTGCAATCAAAGGTTGCTGGCTGTCTCCGACACATTCCAACGCTTGGTCACAGGCGAATGTGGCACTGAACGTGTTGCTGTTTGGAGCCACCAATGGTGAACCCACATGCGTGACGGACCATCGCCCTTCCTTCCACGTTGCGAAGAGTAAGTCTTGCAATTCCGCTGCGGTGCAAGTGGTCGATGACGCACACCACAATTGGACGTTGTTGGGCATCCATGAAACGGGTTGGTTGCCTCCGACGGCGTCTGAACAAGAAGAAGATTGACCTCCGTCTGGAACTTCGTGGACGGCAACGACGCCCCCTTGCGAGATACGCGCCATCACCATCGATGTTGATTGCTGGTCACACTCGAGCGCCATGCAACCGGATGCAAAGCACTTGAGATCATTGACCGATACAGCGCCTTCGGTGCCGAAGGGTGACTTCTGCGACTGCCAAAGAACAATTCGACCGTTGATTAAGTGAAAAAGTTCGACGGGTCTTTTCACCGTATTCTGTTGCGCCGTTGCAACAACACAGTCCCTCATAGTCGTACACGAGAGCGCCAAACTAGAAGTCTGGGGAAAGTTCTTGACCAACGTGATGCCGTATGAGGAAACCCGGACGATTGAAGCGTTCGAGATACTCCAGAAGTCTTTGGAAAGAATCACACTGATATACGTCCCGAGACACTCTCCAGGAATTGGACACGCTAGAGATTCGACGACCGAACCTGCGCTACGAGGATTCATTGGATGCAGCCACGCGTGAGCACTAGCCATGTCGGTAACTCGTGCAAAAAAAGGTTCTATCGGTGACTCGTAAGGTCGATCGCCCTCGAAGACATCGCCGCCGATCCAGCAATCGTGAATTGACGAACACGCGACAACGTTCACACTGAAAGTAGATGTGTTCTTCGGGAGTCCCGTTAGTGCGATGACTCTTTCGGGCTGCCAAATTCCTTGGATACTGGCATCTAGAATCAGCGTTGTTGCGGTGTACGCTGCGACCGCCACGCAACTTCTTTGCTCAATACACGTCCCGGCCTTGAAATCGATCTCCGAGGGAGTTGAGGAGAGAGCCGCCGAAACCGGCAGCGCCTTCAAAGTGGCACTGGGAGTGACATACGAAATGTGCCCTGCAGCGGGAATAGGTACCGCGGGACGCCCGGCATTTGAAACGGTGGTGGACACGATCGACACGATCGTCGCGACCAAAGTTGTCACAACGAGAAAGCCCACGAGAGCGCGTGGGATCAAATAGCGAGGCTGCGGGAGTGGTGGTGAGAATTGATCCCTGACCACCCATTCAACGTTCATTCGGACCCTCACGTTCAGCGGTCACGCAGAGTCTTATCGCAATCCTGGGCTACTCGCCAACAATTCTCTTCGTGTCATCAAATCTGTGATTCCCACGCAGCGGCGAACAACTTATTGGAGATGTGGTCTCCCACGATCACTCAGCTCTGCAACCGACCTACTTCCCCACCTACTGCAAAAGACTGAAACGAGCGCAGTCGTCGACTGAGAGTCATTGTCACACCAACAACCAAAATTGGTCACGGGAAGCAGGGGTGACGAGCAGTTTTCTCGAACCGCTCTCGACTCTTTCCAGTGAGACGCAGATCGACCGAATCTAGGACGTGGTACTCGGGGGCGTAGGCCGAAGTGCCGACATGGGGAGCAGAAGATGTTCCTGATACACCGTGGCTCCGAGGCGTCCGCTCTGATCGCGAAGCGAGCCGTGATAGGTCCCGCGCGCCGACCATGCCTTGACGGGAATGAGGTCGAGGAGAACCCACTCATCGGCCCGAATGGGTTCCTGGAACCACATCGCGTGATCGATGCTGGGACCTCCGCGTCCCGAAAGTCCCGCATCTACCTGCCCGAAACCTGAACCAAGATCCGAGAGGAAGACCAAGGCACCCGCATTCATGATGGGGTCGTTCGGTAAGGGATCGGTCGTCTTGACCCACATGCAGTCCGGGAACCGTCCGGTCGCGAGGTCGAACGGCGTGACATCCATCACGTCGATGATCGTGTTCCAGCTGTGCGACGACGGATCCTTCTTGGGCTCGGGAACCTCTCGCCGAGGCGCGGCGTCAAAGGAAGGTTCGGGGCGCTCTTCGTGAAAAGAGGCCACCATCGAGAAGATCACTTTCCCGTTCTGGAGAGCGTTGACGTGGCGAGCGGAGAAACTTCGACCATCACGGTCGAGGTCCACTTCCATGACGACGGGTAAGTCGACGGATCCCGGTCGCAGGAAGTAGCCGTGCAGTGAGTGAGGAGATCTACCTTCGGGCACCGTCGCCGCCGCCGCCATCAAGCACTGCGCCGCCACTTGGCCACCGTAAAGGGCCTGTCGCGGGCTCGCGGGACCATTTTGTCCGCGGAAAATCGTGGCGTCGACTCTCTCGAGAGTCAACATTTCTTCAACGCTCGAGCAGACGTACACGTTCCTCCCGCGACGCTTCAGTTTACGACGACGAGAAAGGACCGCAAAACAGAGGTCTGCGTTCAACAAGAAGTTGGTGCGGGGGTTCCTACGTGAAGGTCACGACTGTGGGACCAGTGCTAACTGCCGTGACTGAGCCACCAGGGTGCCGCTCTCGTCCCAAATCTCACCGTCTTCTTCGAGCATGCCGGCGGTAATGAATCGCGTCGTAAAGCGACATCGCAACCAGCCGGGGACGGGACGAGCTCGCAGGTGTGCGGTGAGTTCGATGGTCGGAGTCCACGCCACCGGAAGATCGGTGTTGAAGATCGTGGGCGGAAAAGCGTCTAGCGCACACAGCAACGCGGTGGTCGTGATCTCCTCGTCGTCGCGCAAGCGAAACCAACCGGAGATCTCCGACTTGCCGATGGATCGAGCACGAGGTGAGAGGTCCTGGTCTGGGTGGAGTCGAAGTTCCACTTGACCCATGAAGGGAGGCGGAAAAGTCTCGGTGGCAATCACGGGAACGCACTCGTCGAGGGGAGGTACGTCAGGCGGCGTCCCGTCAACGCGTAACGGGACACTCGTCTCCCGTAGGTCTCCAAAAGTGCCCAACACCGTGAGAAGTGGACGATCCTCACTGTGCAGCGTCGCGGTGGCCGTGGCGAACCGACGTCCGGACTTGACCTCGTGCGTTTCGATGCTCACCCGACCTGGACGACCAGGAGACAAGAAGTGAGCGGTCACCGTGATGGGATCACTTCGACTCGTCATGTCCAACAATGCTCGAGCGACAATCGCCATGAGGTAGCCACCATTCGCGTTACCGGCGATGTCCCATCGGGGCTGAATCTCTCCTTCGTAACGTCCATCACGAAAGGTCACTGCCGTCGCGCGGGCGAAAGACCCCATCGTCACAAGGACACCTCGGCCACCATCGATTCGGTGCGTGGGATCCTGGACCACGTCTTCGAGGTCATTCCGACCGCCGTCAGTGCGGCCACGATTGCCGCGATAATGCAGGCAAGGCGCGCATGCTGGAAGCCACGTGCGGCAGCCGCGTAGGTGGTGGGCGTACCGAGTAACGCGATCAACACACTCACACCGATCACGCTGCCGATCTGACGACTCATGTTGACAATCGCGCTCCCGGTCGCGGACCTGGCGAGAGGAAGATCAGCCGTGGCCGACGACAGAATCGTGGGCAGCGCGAGGCCGACGCCGATGCCGGTGATGATCTGCGCGGGGAACATCTCGGAAAAGTACTGCGGCGAGGAGCCCAACAGCAATTGCGAGAGCCCGACGCCGCAGGCGAAGCACACACAACCGGCGGTCGTCACTAGTCCGGGACCATACCGGCGAACGAAGTGACCGCCCAAGATCGCGAACCCGGGAACCATCAATGGTCCCGGGGCCACCGAAAGTCCTGTCCGAACCGGAGAGAAGTGCCAGATGTTCTGCATCCACAAGATGGCGATCAGGAGATTCGACGCGAACGCCACAGCGAACATAAGGCTCGTCGCGTTGGCCCACGAAAATGTCCGAACTTTCAGCAAGACGGGATCAATCACCGGGGCCGGATGACGACGGCTTTGAAGGGCGAACACAATGATCCCGCCGAAGGAGACGGCGAAGGACACGATGGTCTGCTGTGACGTCCAGCCCCACGCCGGCGCCTTCACGAGACCCAGCGCCAATGCGCCAATGGCCACCGCGAGAACCACGGCCCCCACGAGGTCGGGCAACACGCTTTCAGTCGTGTTCTTGTGGTCGGGAACAACGATGATCGCAGCGATCAGCGCAATGATGCCCAGCGGCAGATTGACGAGGAATACCCAGCGCCAGGAGTGCTGTACGAGAACGCCACCCATGACAGGACCGATGGCAGCGGCCATGGCGCTGACTGCTGACCAGATACGAACGGCACCCGACCTCTTCTCGGCCGGATACGCGTTCAGAAGAAGCCCGAGACTCGTGGGCGTGAGCGCGGCGGCTCCCGTGGCTTGCAGGACTCGAAAGCCCACCAGGATCCATAGCGATCCACTCAACGCGCACCCGACGCTCGCCGCCGTGAAGACACCGAGTCCGAGCAGGAATCCAGCCTTCAGTCCGTAGCGATCGGCGAGTCGCCCCAGTGGGATGAGGAGAGCGGCATAGATGATGGCGTAACCGTTGAGGATCCAGCTCAAGTTCGCGTACGTGTGCTGATGGAAGTCGTGCCCAATACTGGTGAAGGCCACATTGACGATGAACAAATCGAGTGACGCCATGAAGGCGGCGGCGCACAGAACGATCAGTACCGCTCGCGGTCGATCCTGCGGATGACTTAGGCTTTCCATAGTGAGAGACCCTACGCTCTGACTTAGGAGATTGCAAGTTATGTCCGACACACCCGACCGTGTTCGCTTCACCACTGCCCTGCACGATCGCGACGCCTGGTCGGCTGCGGCGTGCTCGATGGACCGTGCCGTCAAGTTGATCGGGAAGCGCTCGAACATGTTGCTTCTGCGCGAGGCGTATTACGGAAGCACGCGTTTTGACGAATTCGTTCGACGGACGGGACTGAGTGAACCGGTCGTCGCGACTGAACTACGACACCTCGTCGAAGAAGGACTTCTCACGCGCGTGCCGTACCAAGACGCCGGCGATCGGGAAAGGCTCGCCTACCGACTTACCGACATGGGTCGCGACGCCTTCGTCCCGGTCGTTGCCCTCATGCAATGGGGCGACAAGTGGCTCGCTCCCGAGGGTCCGCCGGTCGAGTTATCACACAGCGCCTGCGGGTCGGCAGTAACCGTTTCTGTGCGGTGCACGGAAGGACACGACCTCACCGTTCGTGACGTGACTGTTCGACCGGGTCGCGGAGCGACACGACGCACATCGACCACGTCGCCTCACTGAGTTTCTCGACATCTCCGCAACCTCGACCGGGCGTGGTCGTGGCAAAGTGATGGCACGACGTTGCCGATTTGAAATCTTGCGTTTGTCTGGTAATGAGACGGCCGACGACTTCGAACAGAGGGAGCTTGCAATGCAGCGATTGAAATGGTTGGCGGGAATTCTCATGCTGGCGGTAGCCGCGTCCGCGAACTTTGCGTCGGGCGCCGCCACCGCGAGATCGGTCGCACCGCGTGTCGCACCCCTCGATGGCACCATGACATCCATCGCCTGCCCGTCAACTACTGACTGCCTCGCGAGCGGTGCACAGGTGGGTCTCTCATCGAATTCCGGCACCGCCATCTACCGGTCGAAAGATCATTCAGCATCGTGGGCGCGTGTCACGGTGCCCGCCGGAGCCGGTGGATTCAGTGCGGTGGCGTGTGCGTCCCGCACGACGTGTGTCGCCGTTGGCTACAACACCAAGGTGACCGCTGGTGTCATTATCCTCAGCGCCGACGGCGGCGCTACCTGGCACCGCGTGGCCGTTCCCGCGATCGCCTCCAAGCTGCTCTCGGTGACCTGCCCGACACCGACCTGGTGTCAAGCCTCCGGACTCCACTACGTGCCAACCACCGACGGCTCCCTGATCACGTCCGGTGTTGAACTGCAAAGTCTCGACGGCGGGAAGACGTGGCACAGCCAGACGCTGCCCTTCAATATTTCGATCGCCGAAAGCGTGTCGTGCCTGCCGTCGGGAAACTGTCTTCTCGTCGGTGCGGATGGTCAGATATCGGGACAGGTGGGCGCCATGTCCACCACCACCAACCGGGGTGCCACGTGGTTAGATCACGACGACCTCGTCCACGCCTCAATGCTGACCAGTGCCACGTGCGTCACTGCTGCATTTTGCGTCGAGGTGGGCGTGTCCGCTTCCCTCGCTTCGTCGGTGGCGTACTTGTCAACGGTCTCGGGATCAATCTTCAAGAGCGTTCCCGTCGCCCGTGACGTTGACCAACTGGCCTGGGTGGGTTGTTGGGGCGCCGCTCACTGCTTCGCGACCGGATATTCCGCTTCAACGTCGTACGCCGACTTGACCCAGTTCTTGGGAAATGGCAATGGTGTCCATTTTGGCGTAGTTACGACCCCTCATCTCGCGGACATCAACGGTCTGTCGTGCGCCCAATTGCCAACGTGCATCGCGGTGGGCGACATTGGAAATGATCCTTATCACCCGACAACCTTGATCTCACGCAATTCCGGTTCCACGTGGTCCCAGAGCGGTACGCCCCACTAGATCGCGGACGGTATGTAAGAGACTGCAGTCGCGGGCGTCCATATATTTGTGAGCATGAACGCGGCGCGGGCTCGTTTAATGGTTCGCGCGGCGTGTTCAATCGTCTGGGGATGTGTCCTCTTCGTCCTGGTCGTCGCCATTGGAAAGTCACTTCATCACTACGACCACGAATTGATCTCACCGTTCTCGTCCGCGTGTCACGGTTCAACCTGCAGCCGACCCGCTGACGCCGCAAGTGTTCTCGACGCACCCGGATGGCTGTGGCTGAGTGCACTAACGCTATGGATCGGACTCATGCTCGCGCTCTTCCGAAGGTCTCGTGACAAATAGACCATAAGCCAGCAGCCATAAATCACCTCCCAAACGTTCCGAAGGTGATGGGCACCCGCCCTCGTTGCTGGTATCGCGAACCTTCGACATCAGCGGACCGACCGACGCCACAGAACCCTTCGGTCCGGGAATCCTCCTGCGCGACGCGCTGATTTCAATCGCCTCGTCAACTCGATGACTGTCGTCGTACTCGCCACTTTCACTTCGAGTCGGTGCGACGGAACTCGAGACCGTTAATGAGGTGAATTCACCCTTGCCCCAAAGGAAGATGGACGGCTACGTTGGTGCTTAGCAATATAAGGAGATTTGGCCAACATGTCGGAAGAATTGAGCCAAGAAGTCGTTGGCGCTATTGGCCGTGTGTCGGTCCCCATCAGTGACGGTCGCCCTGGCGAAGTCATGATTCCCATTCGCGGTGGCGTCGAGGCCTATCAGGCCCTGGCAGACGAGGAGATCACGAAGAACTCCCGCGTCGTCGTCGTGGAGATCATTTCTGGTCGCACCGTTCTCGTCACGCCGTACTGACTCTCGAGGAGACATCATGCTGTTCTGGTACGTTCCCGCCCCGAACGAGGCGCTGCTCATTTCCGGATCCCGTCGCGGTGATCAGGACACGCAATTTCGCATCGTCACCGGCCACGGTTGCTTCGTTATTCCGATCAAGCAAAAGGCCCGCTATCTTTCCCTCTCGCTGCGCGAGTCCGAGATCACGGAGGAGTGCATCACGACCCAGGGAATCCGTCTCCACGTGCGCGCCATTGCCGCCTTCAAGATCGGTGACGACGCCGCATCCATTGCGAACGCCGCTCGACGTTTCTTGGCCGAGCAGAACAACATGGAAGAACTCGTGGGCCGTATCTTCGCGGGTCACCTTCGCTCGATCATCGGATCGTTGACCGTCGAGGAGATCATTCGTGAGCGCGACCGTCTCGCTCAAGAGGTGAAGGACGGCAGCCACGGCGAGATGGAGAAGCTCGGCATCGTCGTTGACTCGATTCAAATTCAAGAGATCGAAGACTCCTCCGGTTATATCGACAACATCGCGGCGCCTCACGCCGCGGCCATTGCGTCGCAGGCTCGTATCGCCAGCGCCAAGGCGGACCAGGAAGCCACCCAGCAGGAGCAGACCGCCGCGGCGTTAAAGGCTCAGTACATGCGTGACACCGAGATCAAGACCGCCGGCTTCAACGCGGAGATCGAAGAAGCCAAGGCCGCGGCCGCCCAGGCCGGACCTCTCTCGCAGGCCCGGGCGACCCAGGACGTCATTTCCCAGCAAACGATCCTCGCCGAGAAGGAAGCCGAGCTCACCGACAAGCGCCTCGAATCCGAAGTTCGCCGTCCCGCGGACGCCGAGGCCTACAAGACGCGTACCCTCGCTGATGCGAATCGTGACCGCGTGAAAGCCGAGACCGAAGCGGACGCCTTCCGTCAGCGCACCATCGCCGAAGCCGGCCGCGACACGGTCAACTACCAGACCGAAGCCGAGGCCAACCGACTGCGTAAATTGGCCGAGGCCAACGCCGAAGCCGAGAAGATTCGCGCCGAGGCCGACGCACAAGCGAAGAAGCACGAGGCCGACGGTGACGCGTACGCCGAGCGCACGGTCGCCGAGGCCGAAGCGGCCGCCATCAACATGCGCGCCGACGCTCTCTCTGAAGGCAATCAGGCACTCATCGCCGCCAACAAGTTGATCGACGCACTGCCCGAACTCGTGACCGCTGCGGCCGAGGGGATCAAGGGCTCTAACCTCACGGTGCTCAACGGCACCGAAGGAGTCACCGAAATTGTCTCCGGCATCGTCGGACAAGGTCTCACGATCTACGACGCGCTGCGAAAGAGCGTGTCGGCCACGAGCACGACGATCTCCAACTCGTCCGCCGCGTCACCGACCCCGCCTCAAGGGTCCGTGACGTCAAACGACGCACCAACGGCGTAGGGATTTTCGCTGGCCTGACGCGTGAGCGTTGCCTCTGGCGATGCTCTCTGGCACGTCACGGGAATTAGCATGCCAGCCAATCACGTCCGGCCAACCTGGACACATCAGGAGAAGATCATGAACACGTCATACGCCATCCGACGTCGTCTGACGCGCTACGTCGCCGCGAGCCTGATGCTCGCCGCGGGCGTGAGCGCCACGGTCGTGACCAGTGCCGGTGCCGCTACCGGGACGATATCCCTGCCCACTCTGACTTTGCTGCCGAGTGGAGCAGCGGACAACTCCCACGCAATGTTGACGAAGATGTCGTGCGTCAACTCGACGTGCATGTCCATTGGCTCCTACGAGGACACCAATGCCATCACGAGGCCGTACGTCGTTGTGACCGTCAACGGCAGCGTCCTGACGTCGCAGCGCATCGAAGGTCCACTCGACGCGACGAACTCCACCGCGACCCCAGTCACGGCATCGGATATTTCGTGCGTCGCCGGCATCACGTGCTGGGTGGTCGGTAGTTACACCACCGGTGGACGTTTGCGCCCCTTCGTCACGACTCTGACAATTTCCACGACCGCCGCGATTGCCTGGATTCCCAACGCGCTCGTCACGAATGTGCCCCTCCCGAACAACCTCTCGGCGAGTTCCTCGTCGCACAGTGATGTCTTGACCGTCAAGTGCACGACATCGAACTTCTGCCTGCTCGTTGGTCAATACGACACCGCGAACAGCACGGTGGCGACGTTCGACGACGTTTGGAACGGGACGAGTTGGGCCGCGCCCCAGGTTCTGCCCGCACCATCGAATTCCCTCGACCCGGGCCTTTGGGTTCCCTATTCGATCTCCTGTTGGGACACCACCGACTGCAACATCTTCGGTGAATATCGCGTGACCGGCAGCTTCTTGGAAATTCCGATGGTCATCCCGGTCGCAAGTGGTGTTCCCGGCACTCCCGTCGCCCTGCCTCTACCGAGCGACGCTACGACCAACGGCAACGCGTCAGCTATCCGACACCTCTCCTCGACGTGCTTTTCCGTAACATCGTGTCTTCTCACCGGCAGCTACATCAACAATCACACGCCCCTCCCGTACACCGAGACGTTTGTGGACGCGATGACCGGCACGAAGTGGAACTCGGCAATGGAGCCTCTCGGCCCGAATTCGAGTAACGCGGTGAACCAGACGCCGTCGTCATTGTCATGTGTCAGTGCCACCACGTGTGTCGTCGCCGGAAACTACGCCTCTTCAAATGGGAACGCCGCTGGCTTTTGGACCTACGACAACGGTGCGTGGAACACCCCCGATGTCCTTCCGGGCCTGGACGGACAAATCACCTTGAACATGTACGTCAACACGCTGTCGTGCGTATCGTCCTACGTCTGCACGTACTCCGGCTACGTCTCCAACCAATCCGGGGCGCAAGCGGCCGTGGTGGGGCAGTACGACATGGCGCTGCCCCACGGTGTGACGCAAGTGACCGTCGCCCAAAGCTCCGCGCACGGTGCCACCGTCTCGTGGGCCCCGCCCGCGATCACCGGAACCGGCATCTCGACCTACGTCGTGAAGCGAACCGGTGAGGGAACGCCGGTCTGCGTCACCTTATCAACCACCTGCGTGGACACCACCGTGATGGGAGGCGCGTCCTATACCTACGTGGTGACCTCGATCAGTAATGACGGCCAAGTTCTTTCCGGCACGTCGGTTGTTCTCAACGCCGTGAATGCGCCCGCGGCGCCCACCCACGTTAGCGCGGTCGGTGGAGTGAAGTCTGTGACACTCAAGTGGACGGCCGCTACGTCGGGCGGTCCCGCGAGTTCCTACGTCGTCGTCGTGAAGCAGGGTAAGTCGACAAAGACGTACCACGAAGCGAGTTCGGCCAAGAGCGCCACTTTCAGCGCGTTGACGGCCAAGGTAGCGGTGCACATCACTTTGGTAGCCACCAATGTCGCCGGCACCAGTTCGGTTGTCGTGGTCTCGGCGGTCCCGAAGACCTGACCCCGCGTCGCGGACAGCGCACTCCTCGCCGTTCTTAGTACCATGGCAAAAATCTATTTTTCGGCTGTCGCGTCGTCGACACGGGAGGACGTACACAGTGTTATTACGAAGGATTTCGTCAAAAGGCGCCCGTGCGCTGACTGTATCTTTGGTCGCTCTGGCCAGCGTCGCCATCCCGGCCACTAGTGGTGCCACGTCGACCACGGTGCCCACGTCACTGGGATCGGGCCTCTCCCAGGCAACGCACCTGGCCGTTGACGCCGCCGGAGACGTCTTCGTGGCGGATACCGGCAACAACCGCGTGGTCGAGATCACGCCGGGGGGAACACAGACGGTAATTGGCTCAGGCCTGTTGGGCCCGACCGCGGTCGCGGTGGACAGTACGGGCAACGTCTTCATCGCTGATTCCGGTCACAGCCGCGTCGTCAAGGTAACTGCCGCCGGAGTGCAGTCGACGATCCCGGGCAAGTTCATTCTCCCTCGGGCCATCGCCGTCGATAGCGCCGACACCGTTTACGTCGCGGTTGCCGGCGAAATCGCCAAGCTGCCGACGAGTGAGCAGTTGCACGGCGGAACGATCAGTTACATCACGGGCCTCGTATCAACGGGTATCCCCGACGGTCTATCCGTCGACGCCGCCAAGAATCTCTACGTAGCGGACCAACTCAACGGACAAATCATCGAAGTTACCCCGGCCGGTAACGGAACGGTGGTTGCCACCGGATTTGCTCACCCCCGTGACGTCGCGGTCGACGCTCAGGGCGATCTTTTCGTCGTGGATAACAACGGTCAGGTCAGCAAGACCACACCCGGCGGAACGCGCACCGTCATCGAATCAACCCTCACCGCGCCCTCCGGCGTGGCCGTCGACACGGCCGGTAACGTCTACGTCGCTGACAACATGGCGTCGTCCATCACCGTCGTGCCCGCTCCGGCCCCGGTCGGTCCGGTCGCCCCGAGCACCCCGACGATCACCAATTTGCCGAGCTCGGCCACCTTCCCCTCGAGCTTCACCGCCGCGGTGAGCACGACGAGTGATGGCACCATCTCCATCTCGTCATCGACGACCACCGTGTGTACGGTGAGCGGACTTTCCGTATCGGTCATCGGCGCGGGTACGTGCACGCTGACGGCGCAATCGACTGCCACCAGCAACTACTTGGCTGCGTCGGGATCGGCACAGAGTTTCACGGTGTCCCGGGCCACACCCTCGACGCCCACCATCTCCAATATGCCGTCGTCCGCCCTCATGGGGAGCGGCTTCGTCGCGATGGTGACGACCTCGGGTGACGGAACAACGTCCGTGGCGTCCACCACCACATCGACTTGCACCACCACTGTTCTCACCGTCAGCTTTATTGCTCCCGGTGTTTGCAGCCTCGTTGCCCACGTGGCCCAGGGCACGAACTACCTCGCCGCCTTGGGCGTCGTGCAATCAGTCACCGTGACGTTGGTCGCACCGTCCACGCCGACGATCTCGAACACCCCGACGAGTGCGGTCAAGGGTGGCAGCGCGCTCATCAGTGTGAACACCAGCGGCCCCGGTGTTCGATCGGTAACCTCCAGCACGAAGACGGTGTGCGTCACGAATGGCTTGAGTGTGAGTTTCGTCACCTTCGGTACGTGCACCATCACGCCAATGGTCGCCGCGAGCGGCAAGTACGCCGCCGCGAGCGGGACGCCGAAGAGTTTCTCGGTTTACAAGGCCGCCTCCAGCGCGCCGAAAATCACCAATGTTCCAACGAGCGCCACGGCCGGGGGACACTTCGTCGCCACCGTGTCAACGACGGGCACCGGAACAAAGTCCGTGACGTCATCAACGCCGTCGGTGTGCACCGTGAGCTCCTTCACCGTGACCTACGTGGCGGCGGGGACGTGCACGCTCACGGCCGCCGTGGCGGCTGGGGCCAGCTTGTCGTTTGCTCCCGCCACCGGCTCCGCGCAAAGTTTCACCGTCAAGCCGTAAAGCTCACCCGGCGTGCGAAAAGCCTCGATCGCGGTGGGCGACCACCGTTGAGCTCACAGAGGAGCAGCACGTTTCGCTGCACGAACTACAAGCCCGCGCTTCCGCCCTGTTCGGAACGCGTACGCGCCATGGCGTGATATCCGCCGTCCACGTGGAGGAGCTCACCCGTAATGGCGCGAGCGAAGTCCGACAGCAAGAAACACACCACGTCGGCGACGGGACTCGCGTCTGTGCTCGACCAGGCCAGCGGTGACGTGGTGTCCCACGCCTCGGTCAGCAGTGAGAAATTCGGAATCCCGAGGGCCGCCCGCGTACTCAAGGGACCCGCGGCCACCAAATTCGACCGTATCCCGGCGGCACCCAGATCACGCGCGACGTATTTGGACACCGAACGCAACGCCGCCTTGCACACACCCATCCAGTTATAGATCGGCCACGCGCGGTCACCCGCGTCGAAGTCGAGGCCCACGAGGGAGCCGCCACTCGGCGGAGCGAGTTCCTGCAGCACGCGCGCGAGGGCGGCGTAACTCCAAGCACTGGTGCGCATGGCGATTTCGACGCTCGCCGACGGTGTCGCGAGAAAGTCACCCGCGAGCGCGTCCCGGGGAGCGAAGGCGACGGCGTGCAACGCCCCGTCGAGAGATCCCCACCTCGAGTCAATCGCGCGGTGAAGGGTGTCGAGATCGTCCTCTTTGGTGAGGTCCGCACCCACCACGTGAAAGTCATCGCCCATCAGTTCTCGAACCGAGTCGACGTCGCGTGGGAACGCCGACACGAATACGTCCGCGCCGAGAGAGCGTGCCGCAATGGCTGTCGCGTACGCGATCGAGTCATTCGTCGCGACCCCGGTCACCAGGATCTTCTTTCCCTCTAACACTCCACACCTCCCACGATCGACATCCATTGCCGGCGTTCTGGTACCACGTCGTGCGTCGGCGCTCGTCCGAGCAGCGCACGCACGTGTTCGGTCCACTCACGGGTGGACCACTCGGCGCACACGTCTCCGACGCCGGGCGTGCGCAGGTCCACGACCGTGAACTGATCGCCTCCGTGCAGGGCGACCTCAAAGAGACCCACGCCATTGAGACCGCACACCAGCGAAACCGCTCGACTGACGGCGGACGAAAGAGTGCCACCTTCATCGAACCTCGACGCGTACCAGGGACACCACGAGTGACCCTCGCTCGTGCGGGCGACCGCAATAACGAACTCGCGAGAGGCTTCGACGTCGACGGGGAATCCGCACGCGTAAAGGTCATCAATCCACGTGATCAAGGAGTCGGCTACGTCTAGCGCGGCGCGCGAGAACCGGACCCGCTGGTGGTCACCTTCCACTTCGAGAACGGGCGCGTCCACGTCACTCCAGGGCCACGCCACGGCGACAGCTCCCAGTTCGGCGGCGGCCCGACGGAAGTCCGGCGCGAGGTCGTTGAGTCCGAGGGCGTAGATGATTGGTGTCTCGCTCACTGGAAGTACTCCGGGCGCGAGACGAAAGTGGGTGAAACGAACAGCACGCCGGCGTGATCGGCGAAGAAGTGACGTAGCGCGTCAACCACCACGTCGGCCTGACCATCGGCGACCACGCACACGATCATGCGTTGCGTGTCGCGATCATTGAAATGCAGGGATCCTTGATGAAACCCCCCGTGTCCGAGTCCCGACACGCCGCCGAGGACGGTGTAGCCGGTCGCTCCCGCGGCGCGCAGTAGCCCGTCGACCGCGGCGACGTCGTCACCGTTGACGACGATTTCGAGTTTGGTCATGGCGTGTAAGTGATCCATCTTCATGACGGCATCTCCTCTTTCTGTTGCTTCGTTAGGTCGTGCCACTCCCCGTGCGGGCGGCGGCGGCACCAGGGGCTTGTCGTGCTGTCACGAGCCACCAAGTGCAGCCACTCACCGTCGAACAAGTGCACGAGTATGGGGTTGCGCGCGATGACGTCCTCTATACGTGACCTCGGGGCCTCGACAAAACAGGTCAAACGTTGTGGGATGTGCACGTAGGTCTCGGCGTACCGAATTGATTGTTCGGGCAACCCGATGCGCAGGTCCCCCTCGGGACCCTCGAGCACGCCCACGCGACCCACGGCGTTATGCCGGGTCTTGTCGCCCGCGCCAAAGACCGTCGGGCTGACGGTCGAGAAGTAGTACTGCGCGTTGATCCATTGCGCCACGACCACCGGTGCGGTGAGGATCGTCTCGAGGACGCGGCCATCGGCGTCGGACGCGGCGTCATAGGAGTGTAAGAAGAATCGTCCTTCGAGATCGAGGTGGGCGGTGGCCGATCGCGGAGCAATCACGAATCCCGCGTTCCCGGCGAGACCCCACTCGGGTCGAGTCTGGGCCCAGTCATCCGCCCGACGCCGCACGGCGCGCGGCGCGGTCGAGCTAAAGCCCGGGGCTCGCTGAACCCGCGACGCGAGGTGGCGTTCGGTAGCGAGAGCCAAATCCTCCATGAGTCGCTGTACCCCCCGGCGATGATGCGCGGGCACCATCGCGGCCTCCTGCACGGTCACCTGGTCGGTCGTCGTGTCGTGCTCGGCGGCCACGAACCAGGTGTCGTCAGGAATGACGAGTTCGCGCGCCGCCAGCCGCCGACGAATCGACGCGTCGTTGAGCAGCGACGCCATCACTCGCGCGTTGGCACCACCGGCGTGACCGGCGCACGCGCCACAATCGAGCGAGGCCGCGTGGGGATTCGCGCGAGAAGAGGACTTGTGGCCGCACAACACCACGAGCGGAGCGAAATTGGTCGTCAGCCCCATCGCGCGCAGCGAGGTCTCGGCCACGAGCGCCCACTGTTCTCCTTGTTCGAGGACGGACGTAATGTCCATCGCACTGCGCACGTCGTCCTGGCGGCCGGTTCCCGCACCGGGCGCCAGCGTGCGTCGCACGGTGGCGGCGAGGGACGACCACCCGGCAATCTCGGCGAGCACGAACATCGACGACGCGTCGTGGGATAAGTCGGTGACGGCCGCACTGTCGCTGACGCGTGCTCGCTCACGGAGGATCCATTCTTCGATCTCGTCCTCATGCCCAAGACGCGGCACTTCTTCGACTTCGATGTCCGGATGCAGCAGAACTGGAGCGGCGTCATAACCCGTCTCCCATCCCAGCGGTCGAATGCGAACGGGGGCGCCGAAGAAACCCGCGAAGCCGAGGGTCTCGTAGGGTCCCGTCTTTTCGAGCTGCGCGCGTAGTCCTTCCGAGCGCGCGTCGATGCACATCACGACGTGTGCCGCCGGGCGCGCCGCGGGTGCGCGCGAACCCACGATCTTCTCGGTCGCGGCGATGATGAAGGAATCTTCGATGTAGGCGAGACGCTCGCGACCCACCACAAGGTCACTCGAGAATTCGTCGTCCTTCATCCTCTCGAGAGCCATAGCTGGAACGGAGAAGACATCCCCGGCCGCGACCCGCACCGCGGCGTCGCAGCTCACGAGAAGAGCTGCGAGTTCGATCAGTGAGAGTCGTGGCGTGCCCGCTTCGTCATTCGACCACTGGTCACACCACTTGGCCCACGACGCCCAACCGGGAAGGCGCGCGAATTGTGTCGCGATTTCGGACGCCCACTGCTCACGGGGAAGATCGAGGACCTTCGCGCTCTCCACGAAGACGTCGGCTGCATCTTCCGGCAACTCCTGCCACCACCGAATGCCTCGTGAACCCACGATGCGACGCAGCTCTCGGCGAACGTGAGTGGACTGTCGACATTCGTAGCCGCTCAGAGTGGCGCGGTGGGTCGCCGTGGCGTCGCGGAGCGTCGCGGCCACGAAATTCTCGACGTCCGCCGACGGTGCTGTCACGTCACGGCCGTGTGTGCGCTCGAGAAACGTGGGGCGCCGAGGTCGCTCGGTCTCGTCGTCATCGAGGAGACGTCCGTCACGGGGAGCGGAAATAGCACCGGATGACACCAATTGACCGAGCACGTCGGCCCTCGGATAGGCCCGACCGCCGTAGAGGGTGGTCGCGGTCACCAGAGCCCGGTGGAATCCTTGGTCGACGATGCCAGCCAGAGGATTGACGGCGACGAAGCGATCGAGGGGCCAACTCACTGGTACCGCACTGGCGGCAGTGGACACGGCCAAGTGCACCGCGACCCGTTCGTCACGAGAGATCATCACTTTCCTCCCCACGCGACGGTCGCACGAGCACCCGTCGAGCGCACCCACGAGCCACGGTGCCGCGGTTCCCAGGGTCGACGCGACAAGTGGTCCGTGAGGTGCGTGTTCGATGCGTCACCCGCGATGAAGATCGCCGCCACGACGAGCGTCACCATCACCAACGGAGCACTGTGGGCGTGCAGCGACGGGCCGAGGTGCCGGTCCAGCACAGCGGTGACCGCAAGGTAGCCACTAGAAACCACACCGGAGGCGACCGCGGCGTGTTCAGTATGCGTCCACGTTGATGCTCCCTGTCCGAGTCGCCACGCTCCGCGACCAACCGCCGCCGCCACGATCAACACCATGACGAACCATGACGTTTCTTGGTGCCCGAACGAGAGGATCGCACCGCCCACCGCCGCCACGGGCGCAATCGCCAGACTCACGACACCGAGACGAGCCGCACGAGACCACGGTGACGTCTGTCCCACGAAGTGATCACGCCGCGCGACGTGCTCCACGCGATTTCCGGCGTCCAGGAATCGATATGCCTTAAAGAGCGCGTGTCCCATGATGTGGGCGAGAGCTACGACCGGCAAACCCAATATCACCATGACGAGCATGAAGCCCATTTGCGCCACCGTGGAATACGCGAGCGAACCCTTGACGTCGCCTCGGCGTCGACAGGTGCGCACCGCTTCGACGACCGAGGCTCCGACGACCAACACCACCAGGTACGTCGTCACGCTGCTCGGGTGGAGAATCGGGGAAAGACGAAGAAGGAGGAGTCCACCCGCGTTCACCACGCCGGCGTGGAGGAGAGCGGAGACGGGAGTCGGTGCTGCCACCGTGGCGGGCACCCACGGTGCGAAGGGACGTTGACCCGCACGGGCCAAGGCCGCCATCAGCGCACCGACGATAACGAGACCTTCGAGAGGCACGTTGCCGATGGCGTGCTGTTGCAGCGACGCTGTGGTTGTGACCGTCGAAAATGCGTCAGCTCCCTGTCGCCACAACACCACCACCGCCACCAGGAGTCCGAGGTCGCCGACGAGCAGCGCTCTCGTCGCGAGAGACGTCGCCCGACGTCCCGACGTGCCACCAGCGATGCCGACGAGTGCGATGGTCGCCGTGGTGGTGAGAATCCATCCCGCCGCCAGGACACTGAAACGCGTTGCCTCGACCGTGACCAGTGAACCGACAAGGGCGATGTTGCTCCACCGCGCGAATCTTGCGGCGCTCGGCGTGCCATCGAGATTGCGTGCCGCGTACGTGAGCACGACGATTCCCAACAAAACGATGAGGCCCGTCAGCAACGTGGCCGCGAGATCAAACCTCAGTAACTCAGTCGCGCCGACGTGCAGTCGCAGGGGAGCTCCTCGCCACAGATCACTGATTGCCACCACCTCGAGAAGAGTGATGCCGGTAAGACCCGCTCGCGAGGTCCACTTACTCGTGATGAGTAACGAGCGGGTGGGCTGCGTCGCCCACAGCGCAGCGGCGAGAAGAAATCCGAATGAGGTCAGCGCGAAGTTGTTCACGCTTGGACATTATACGAACTATAATTCGCGTGTCAAGAGTTATGTATTATTAATTACCTGATTTACTTCGCGAAATAGAGGTACGAATGTCATCTCGCCTTCACTCCCAGCATCTTGAGCAGGTCGCCGACCGAATGAGCGGCCTCAATGGGGTGCCGCAGAGGTGCGCTCGGGACCACTTCGTACCGATTGCGACGACCGTCGCGGGTCCGAAGGACGTAACCAGCGGCCACCAGATCAGCCACGATTGCTTGAGCGGCGCGTTCGGTGATCCCCACACGCTCGGCGATGTCGCGCCCACGAATTTCCGAATCTTGGGCCACACAGACCAACACGTGGGCGTGATTCGTCAGGAATGTCCAGTCCGGCTTCGCTCGTTCCGCTGTCATCCGTCCGTCCCCACGTGTTCTTCATCCCAGCCTAATTTGCCCCACTCCTGAAAGCGCGACCGATGAGAACACTCGAGCCTGGTGGAGAGCAGGACTTTGTCATCGTGACCCAACATCACAAGGGTCCTGTCGTAGATGCCGTCTTTGCCGAGACGCTCGGCGTGCGAGTCACCGAGCTCCACGCCGACACGGACCAACTCGGAACCTTTGACGGCGAGATTCCCCGACGAGACAGTCCTCTCGCCACCGCGGTGGCGAAGGCCCAGCTCGGGCGCAACCTCGGGGCCGCCCGAGTATTGGCATCAGAGGGCACCTTCTCTCCGCATCCGGGAATGCCGTGGATCACGGTGAACTCCGAAATTGTCGTGGCACTTACCGACGATCTTCCGTCACCCGTCGTGGGTTCCGCCGTCTCCTTCGACACCGTCGTTGTCTCTCGTGACGTCGGTGTGCTCGACAACGTTGACGAGATGGCGTCGCAAGCACAATTTCCGGATCACTCCGTCCTCGTGAAAAGCATGGGTGTCGAACCCGCACGGGTCATCAAGGGAATCAACGATGCGGACTCTCTTCGCAGGGCCCTGACCGAAATATGTCGATGGTCCCCCTCCGGTCGTGCGCGCGTCGAGAGTGATCTCCGTGCGCACCACAGTCGCTCGCGACGACTCGTGATTGCGGACGCGGCTCGCGACCTCGCCAGGCGGCTCGCGACGCCGTGCCCGACGTGCCGCCTGGTCGGGTGGGGCGTGTCTGACAGCGTTCGTGGCGCACCGTGCGTGGACTGCGGGAGTGCCACAACTGCCATTCGCGGCGAACGATGGCAGTGCCCACATTGCCATTCGACTTCCACGCACGTCGATGCCGCCCGCACGGGTGACCCGAGCACGTGCCTCCGATGTAACCCCTAGTGCATGGTGATGATCAGAATCGAGATACCCGATTAACCAAAAGTGAAGTCGTACGCCTGAACTCCCGGACTGAAAGTTAAGGTCATAACCCCCGCACTCTCTGACGTGGAGGAGAGAAGGGTGTAGAGCCGTGGGTACCCCGACACCGAAATGACTTTCTTCATTCCGTCGGGTGTCGTCACGATCACGTCGCCGTGACCTCCGAGAACGAGGTAGACGTCGTTGGCCACGTAATTGAGCGCGAGCACCGCGTGGGCACCGGCCGTCGCGAACCACGAATGAACAGTCCATTCGCCGCCGAGGCCCAAAGATTCCGACGCGACCGGTGACGGCAAGTTGTAGGTGGTTCGTCGATCGGGGACCAGTGAGTTCTCCGTGTACTGCGCACGTTCGTACCCAACGTAAGTTTCCGGACTGACCGGGGCCGTTGGCGTGAGGTCCGGCACATCAGTCGAATGGGGCAACACGACGTGTGGTTGGGCGTCCACGAGAAGCTGACGAATGAGCTTCTCGGAAAGTCCGTAGTCCCCTTCGCCAAATTCCACGTGGCGTACCACGCCGTGAGCGTCCACCAAGTACTCCGCGGGCCAGTATTCGTTTTGGTACGCGCTCCATGTGTCGAGATTGTTGTCGACAGCGATCGGATACGTCACACCTAGATCGTGCGCGGCCGTTTGAATATTGCCGACCGAATGCTCAAAGGGAAACTCCGGCGAATGAACGCCGATGACGTCGAATCCGGACGAGTGGTACCTCTGGTACCAGGCTTCGACGTGAGGAAGAGTGCGTTCGCAGTTGATGCACGAATACGTCCAGAAGTCGATGAGAACGACGTGACCGCGTAACGACGACAACGACACGGGCGCATCATCCGGAGTCTGGAGCCAGTGCGTGATCCCCGTGAAGGAGGGCGCCACGCCACATTTCTCCAGGATCGGAGCCCCACTCGAGCAATCCGAGATGGCCCCGACCGTCGAGCCGTATTGGAGTTGGTGAAGTTGGCGGGCCACGTAGGCGTTTTGTTCGATGCTCTTTTGGAGGGAACTCGTGTAACCCGGCAACCACGTCTGCAGACCGGCCAGGGCGTTGGTCATCACGAGAATTGCCATCGCCACCAACGCCACACCCGCCGCCGGTCGCCACTTGCGGGCGCGCTGGGCAAGTTTCCGATTTCTCTCCACGACTCGCTCGCCCGCGAGTGCGATGAACATCAGTGGGATCGTGGCACCGAGGGCAAAACACAGGGTCAGGACCACCGCGGAGAAGCCGACGTGATGGTGGGCGCCGAGCACCGTGATTGCCGTCAGGATCGGACCCGCGCACGGAACGAAAACGGCTCCGAGAGCGAGACCGAGGACGAAACCCGATCGTGTCTTCTGCGGCGAGACCACCGCGAAGCGAGCGAAGGGACGCTCCAACCACGTGCCGAAGGACGGGACAATCAAACCAATGCCGAGGAGAATGATCAACCCGATGCCCACGTTGCGCAAGAGGTCGTCCGGAAGTCCGAGGGCGTCGAGGATTGTGGTCCCGAACAAGATGATGACCGTAAAACTAAGGACCAGTCCGGCGACCACCGAGAAGGCGCGTCGCCGAGAATGCGTCGCCGTTACTTGACCATCGTCCAGCGGCGTTGTCCACGCCACGAACACCACGGGCAGCACGGGCAAGATGCACGGAGAAATTCCCGCGATGAGACCCGCGAGAAAGGCGATCGGGAACAGCGCCATTACCAGCACCTCCTCGGATCGGATTTCCTACCAACAGTAGTTGTCGAGGGTCGTCGTCGAGTCACACGTCATTGTTCCGCGACGCTCATTCGCGTTACGGCGACGATCGCCGGCGTGCGCTACGCGCCGTCGAGGACCGAGCGCACCCAGGTCGCCATGGCCGCGCGCTGCACCTTGCCGGTGACGCCTCGCTGAATCGACGGAACGCGAAAAATCGCGGCGGGCGTGAGTCCGCCGGAGGCGATACGTATGGGATCGGTGAGCGAGGCGACATCGAAGTCATCGTCCGTGACGACCAGAACTGCGTATCCCGGACCGCTATCGGTGTCCCAAAGAACCGTGGCCGCGTCCGTCACGCCCGCCATCGCGACAACCTTGGCGTCGAGAACTTCCGGATTGAACTTGACGCCCCCGATGTTGACCACTTCGCTCGCGCGGCCCACTAGCTCGAGTTCACCTTCGAGATTGAGACGTCCGAGATCACCCGGGTAGAACCAACCGTCGCGCACGTGTTCACGCGTCTCGTCGTCCGCGCGGAAGTATCGAACGTTGGGTCTCGTCGTGCGAGCACGAACAATGCCTTCGGTCATGGGAGGGAGAACCTCGCCATCGACACTCACGATTTGCACCTCGGCCGTCGGCAGTGGTCGTCCGACATTGTGCGTATCTCCCGTGACGGGCTTGCGCCGCGTGACGTACCCGACTTCGCTGGAACCGTAGAGAGCGGTCACGGTGGCTCCGAGGACACGGTGGATGCGTTCCAGGAGAGCTTGTGGCAGATAGCTACCGATAAATTGCACGTCCACAATGGAGGTCTCTTGATTCTCTCGCTGTTCGAGAATGTCTAAGAACTCCGCGATCTGCAGTGGTGATCCGTGGATCGTCGCCACGAAATTTCGCTGCGCGAGTGTGACGTTGTCCTCGGGCGAGCCAGAACAGACGAAGGTGTCACCTTCGCACATGGCGTTCGTGGCGGACTTGGCGCCCGAACCGACAAAACCACGCATGAGTGACAAGAACGGATAGTGATCCGTCGCGTCGCGATTCACGTTCGCCTGTCGCGCGACCGTTGAAGGAATAGCGAGCGGCACACCGGTCGTACCACTGGAAAACGTCAATCGGCAGACGCTGTCCATCGACGGATACGCCCGTGGGGCTCCGACAAACGTGGATGTGTTGAGACCACGCAACACGTCGTCGTCAATGATGATGGTGCGACTTTCGGCAAAGCCCTCGACCGGGGTGGGGCTGACGAGCCAGTCCACGCCGACGGGACCCAGCAGCACGTCGTCACTCGGCGGGTTGCACCAGATGGCTGCTTCGTGGAAGACCGCTTCGAGAAAGAACAATTGCAAACTGTTGGCCACGCGACACGCCACCACGTCGCCCGGTGCGATACCGCGCTCACGAAAGAGTCCGGCGAGGGCGCGAGCGTAGGCGTAGGTCTCAGCGAACGTGTAATCCCGCTCAATCGTGGACATCGCGACCGTGTCGGGGCGCTGACGGGCGTGGTGAGAAAGAAAGAGGAAGGGCTGTGGATCCGTAAGTACTGGTACTGCCATTCCACGTCCTCGATCAAGAAATCGTGCCCAACCAGCGGGACTTGTAATAGGGTTCGACCAACAATAACGGGGGGCATCGTGACGTCACGTCCAAAGGTCTTATCAGTATCACTCCTCACGGCGGTCGGTCTCACGTCCGCCGGTTCCATCGTTGCTGTTGGTGGCGACTTCGCGGGGGCGGTCGCTCCCTCCGGTGGACTCTGCCCGACGGGTAGCAGCTTCGCCGCCGTCGGCGTGTGCGAAGTCTCCTTCACGACGACCGGCACGTCCACGTGGACCGTGCCAAAGGGTGTCACCTCGATTCAGGAACTGACCGTCGGCGCTGGTGCCGGTGGTGGTGGCGGTAGCGGCTACGCACCCGGTGGTGGCGGTGGCGGTGGCGCCGTCAAGGTGTGCACCACGGTCGTCAAGGACCTCACGAAGATCTCCGTGTCGGTCGGCGCCGGTGGCGCTGGCGGAACGGGCAGCGCCATGATCGGAACCGCGGGAGCATCCGGTAAGCCCTCCACCGTCGCGAGCGGCCAGACCACGGACTGTAAGGCCAATGGTGGTACGGGCGGTGGTGCGGGCTATTACCAGCCCGCCGCGCCGGGAACACCATTGATTCCCTTCGGCCAAGGTGGCACATCAGGTTCCGGCAAAGCCGGTGGAGCGGGTTCGGGCCTCGTGACCCAGAACCCTGGCAACTGTTCGTACAACGGCTCGTACTACTACAACACCGAAGCCACGGGTGGTGGCAGTGACGCCGCGATCGGTGGCGCGATCCTCGGAAGCACCGGAAGTGGCAACGGCGCGAACGGCACGACGCCCACGTCCGGACTGTTCTTCAACCTCGACACCATGTTTGGTAGTGGTGGTGGCGGCGGTGGCGGTGCCGACTGCCGCGGGACGACAGAACCCGGTGGCGGTGGCGTCGACGGTGGTGGCCGTGGCGGCACCACGCCGGCGGGTGTTGGTGAGGACGCGACGGCCAACGAAGGTGGTGGTGGTGGTGGTGGCGCCGGCATCGTGAACGGTAACTACGGCGGTCTCGCAAGTAACGGTGGAGCAGGTGGAAGCGGCTACGTCGAAATCCGTTTCGCCGCGATTCCTCCCGTTACCCCGAGCGCCTCGGTCTACTTCGCCTCGGGCAGCACCTCGCTCACCGCAGCTGATCAGACGGTGATTGCGTCGTTCGCGAAGGCGATCGTGTCGGGTCACAACGACGTCGTCACTATCGCCGGCTACGCCGACAAGTACGGCTCGGCCGCGCAGAACAAGGCCTTCAGCATTAAGCGCGCCCAGGTCACCGAGGCGTACCTGAAGAAGGTGCTCGGATCCAACGCGTCACAGGTCACGATTTCCGCTCAAGGTTTCGGATCAACGACGTCCTTCGGTGCGCCCGAAAAGAACCGTGTCGCCAAGCTGACGTCGGTCGCGCCAGTCGCGTAACCGCACGACAGTGTGTGGTCGTCGAGACGACGAACCATGGAAGAAGGCCCCACCACTCGGTGGGGCCTTCTTCGTGAACGTGCGACCTTCGTCGAAGGTTTAGCGGCGCTCGGGCACTAGATCAATCGCCCCACACGGGCATTCCGACACACAAATGCCGCAACCCTTGCAGTAGTCGTAGTTGAACTCGTATCCCGCGCCCGTCCCGAGTTTGATGACGGCGTTATCCGGGCACACACCAAAGCAGTTGTCACACTCGAAGCAATTCCCACAGCTGAGGCAGCGTCGAGCTTCGAACAGCGCATCGTCAGCCGTGAGACCTCCCACCACTTCTTCGAACGTGTTGCGACGTCGAGCCGCTTCGAGTCGAGGGCGCATGGTCCGATCGGCATCCGAGTAGTACCACGGATTGATGCGCTCAAAGCCCGCGGGGTCCGCGGGCACATCCGACTCTGGTTCGTCGCCCCTGAGATACGCCGACACCGCGCGAGCGGCCGCTCGACCTTGACCAATCGCGCCCGTCAATGTGCGATCACCGATACCGACGCTGGCGGCGTCGCCGCCCGCAAAGATGCCCGGCCGACCGGTCCGCTGGTGCTCATCAACCGTGATCGTTCCGTCCACGAGGCCCACGCCCTCGACACCCTCGAGCAAACCGAGGTCGGTGTCTTGTCCGAGGGCGAGAACGAGCGAATCCGCCTCGAGTTCGTCGAAGTCGCCCGTGCCGACGGCGACTCCATTCTCATCTAACGACATCCGCTCGACCATGACGCGATCACTGTCCGCACTCCGAATGGTGGTTAACCATCGCATCTGCACGCCTTCCGCAAGAGCGTCGGCGACTTCTTCGTCGTGCGCCGGCATGCGATCGCGCGTGCGACGGTAGACCACGATGGCCTCGCGCGCGCCGAGTCGAGTCGCGCTGCGGGCCGCGTCCATCGCGGTGTCGCCACCGCCATAAATGATGACGCGTCGTCCGAGGATGGGCTCGTCACCGGCCTCGAAGTCGCGCAGCATCGACACCGCATCCATCACCTTGCTCGCGTCTCCCGACGGAATGTCGTAGTGACGACCCTTTTGCGCGCCGACCGCGACGACGACCGCGTCAAAGCCACCGTCCGTCATCGCTCCCAGGGCATCGTCGACGGGATGATCGGTCTCGATCACCACACCCATGTCGATGAGTCGGGCAATCTCCGCGTCGACCACGTCTCGCGGAAGTCGATAGGCGGGGATCCCGTACCGCATCATGCCGCCGGGTAGAGCGGCTGATTCATGGATCGTGACGTCGTGGCCGTCGAGTCGAAGAAAGTACGCGGCCGAGAGACCCGCCGGTCCCGAACCGATGATGAGGATCTTCCGTCCACTGTGCGCCACGTTCACGGGAACCGTCCAACCCGCCTCCAGTGCGCGATCGCCGAGAAAACGCTCGACGGCGTTGATGCCCACGGCCTCGTCGAGTTGAGCACGATTGCACGAGCCCTCGCACGGATGAAAACACGCACGACCCATAACGGCCGGCAAGGGATTCTTCTCCATGATCACACGCCACGCGGACTCGTAGTCACCCTCCTCGGCGTGAAAGAGCCATCGCTGAACATCCTCGCTCGCCGGACAGACCGTCGTGCAAGGTGGTTGACGCTCGACGTAGACCGGTCGCTCGACGCGCCAGTTTCCGGTCTTATTCGCGAGACTCGAACCGACGGGCAACGTGATGGCAAAAGGCAGGTCGTCGCTCACGAGTCCTCCTCACTCAGTCGGTACCGACGAATGTTGCGGTCGGCGATGGCTTGAATCCGCGCCACGGTGGCCACATCTTTGACCTCGCCCTCGCGAGTAAAGAGATGCGAGAAGCGTCGCTGGAGCCGGAGGTATTCCTCCACGGGCACGCGGTGGCGAATCGTGCGTGACCCCGTCAGCTCGCCGTTTTCGGCTTCGAAGACCGGAAAGAGTCCGGTCTCCTCGGCGAGTCGCGACAGTCGAATCGTGTCGCTCGACGCCGAACCCCAACCGAGGGGACAAGGAACCAAGATGTGCAAATAGCGCGCACCGTGCATACTCATGGCACGTTCGACTTTGGTCTCCAAATCAAAGAGGTCCGCAACCGACGCGGTCGCCACGTAGGGAATCTCGTGCGCCATGGCGATCGCCGGGACGAACTTTCCGGTGCCGAAGACGTTGCCCGGGTGTTCACCGACCACGTCGGTCGTTGCCGTGCGAGCGGCCCCGGGAGTGGCCGAGGAACGCTGCACCCCGGTGTTCATGTACGCCTCATTGTCGTAACAGATGTAGAGCACGTCGTCGTTTCGTTCGAACATGCCCGACAATGCACCCATTCCAATGTCCGCGGTGCCACCGTCACCGCCCTGGGCGACGACCCGAACCTCGGTTTTCCCGAGCGACCGCAAACCCGCGGCGACTCCCGTCGCGACCGACGGAGAATTCGCGAACAACGAGTGCAGCCAAGGCAATTGCCACGACGTCTCGGGATACGGCGTGGAAAAGACCTCGAGACACCCAGTGGCGTTGACGGCCACCAATTGACCGTTCGTCACCCGCGTGGCGGCGTCGAGGGCGTAACGGGCGCCGAGTGCTTCGCCACACCCCGCGCACGCGCGGTGACCTGAGGTGAGACTGTTAGCCCGCTGCGGATCCGATTGCGCGTTGCGACGATCCGCCGACACGAGACGATTGCCCACGGCGAAACTTCCGACTTGGTAGAAGCGGACGGGCACACGTTCGGCGCTCACGTACGACTCCTTTCCGCGAGGTCTCGCAAAACGTTCTCGGCCGACGGTCCCGAGCGTCGCGTGGCCGCCATGCGATCAACTTCGCGGGCCACCACCTCTTCGTCAAGGTCCAAAAAGGTTGTCTCGCTCAACGTCGCATCGACGGCCTCGTTAAAGCACGTTCGCAGCGAAGCGGCCCACACCGGGCGCCCACCGAGACCGGCAATCACCGTGTGGATCGGGATACCGCGCCCCGATAAGACGAGGGCGATGTCCGTGGCCAAGATGCCGCCGTAACCCAAGGAGAAGGCCTTCTCCACGACCACGACGCGCGACGCGCCGGCGAGTGCGTCGCGAATCTGATCCTTGGGAAAGGGTCGAAAGCAACTCACTCCGAGGGCCCCAATGGCGTGGCCGTCGTCACGCATCTCGTCGATGACGTCCTTGATTGTTCCGAGAACTGATCCCATTGCCACGACCACGACGTCGGCGTCATCGAGACGATAGGGGCTCACCAACGAGGGCACTGATCGAGCGAGCTCGTCACTATGCCGTTGCGCGAGCGGCGGCAGTACGTCGAGGGCACGCGACAATCGGATGGAGGCGAGATAGCGAACCTCAGTAAAGGCATCGGGACCCACCATGGCACCGATGGAGACGGGATCATGGGGATCGAGAACGTGGCGAGGTTCAAAGGGTGCGAGCAAACGGTCCACCTGCGCCTGTTCGGGCACGTCCACGCGTTCAATCGCGTGCGTCAGGATGAAACCGTCCACGCACACCATGACCGGCACCGACAACTCTTCGGCCAACGAGAAAGCGAGAATGTGGAGATCGATCGCTTCTTGATTGGTCTCGGCGAATAGTTGGACCCAACCGGCGTCCCGCACGCTCATCGCGTCCGAGTGATCGTTCCAGATATTGATCGGTGCACCCAGTGCGCGATTGGCCAAGGTCATCACGGCCGGCAACCCGAGACCGGCCACGTTGTAGACCGCCTCCATCATGTACAGCAGTCCCTGGGACGCCGTTGCCGTATAGGCGCGGGCGCCGACGGCGGACGCACCGATCAGCACCGACATCGCGGCCATCTCGGAGTCCACGTTGACAAATTCGGCGTCGAGTTCGCCGGCTTTCACCATGGCGCCGATGGCTTCGATGATGTGCGTCTGAGGGGAGATCGGGTACGCGCACACCACATTGGGTCGACAGAGGGCCACCGCCGAGGCGACCGCGCGAGAACCCTCAATTTGCTGCAGCACTGATGACCTCCCCACGCTCCGCCACGACCACGTCATACGCCTCTCGCACCGCGCGACTATTGGCGTCCGCGATGGCGGGCGCGAACCGGTGCTCGAGTGCGTGAATGATGCCGGCTGGGGAGATAAGACCCGTTAGCGCCGACAAAGCACCGAGCAGCGCGGAGTTCGGCGTGGGGCGCCCGACGTGTTCGAGGGCAATTCGCGTGGCGGGAACGCTGACAATGTTGGTGAGCGGGATAAGGCCCATCAGCCCGTCGAGGTCCAGCTCCTGAACGGGGCGCGACGCGTTCACGATGACAAAACCACTCGACGTGAGACCGCCGAACAAATTCACTTGTCCGAGCAATGTCGGGTCTTGGACGATGACGACGTCGGGACGCGCGACGGGTTCACGAGTGCGGATCGGCTTCGACCCCACCCGGCAGTAGGCCTCGACGGGTGCCCCCATGCGCTCGGAGCCGAAACTCGGGAACGCTTGCGCGTAGAGGCCGTCTTCGAACGCGGCGACCGCGAGGAGTTCGGCGGCCGTCACCGTTCCCTGCCCGCCACGACCGTGCAGGCGTAATTGGGTTGCGGTGCCGTCCCCGTGTTGTGCCGCCATCCCTCAACGTTACGAGCGAAAAATCGCCAGCGATAAGGACTTTTGTCACAGCCGACACCGCGCCGGAGACGCGACATGTGGTGAGTTGTCCTCACCCTGATCCTCACGAACGATCGATGCGCGGAGGGAAAGCCCCTATGAGTGTTGATCCAGTTCGTCACGAACGGACACGAACGCCGCCACCGCTCGTTCAATATCGTTCGTCGAATGCGCCGCGGACAATTGGACGCGGATGCGCTCGCGACCGAGGGGCACGACAGGGTAACTAAAGGCGATGACGTAGATACCTCGCTCCAACAGGGCGTCGGCCATCCTCGTCGCGCGCACCGGGTCGCCCAACATCACGGGCACAATCGCGTGCTCGCCCGGCAACAAATCGAAGCCAGCATCCCCCATCAACCGACGAAAGAGCGCCGCGTTTTGCGCCAAGTGGTGTCGTCGATCATCACTGGTCGCGAGAAGGTCGAGCACGGCCAGCGACGCACCAGCGATGGCGGGGGCCAGCGAGTTCGAGAACAGATACGGTCGTGACCGTTGGCGGAGAAGCTCAACAATCTCCGCGCGGGCCGCCGTGTACCCGCCACTGGCGCCACCGAGGGCCTTACCCAATGTGCCGGTGACAATATCGACGCGATCGGTGACGTCAAAGAGTTCTGGTGTACCGCGTCCGTGTGCGCCGACGAAACCGACCGCGTGTGAATCATCAACCATGACCATGGCGTCAAACTCGTCGGCGAGATCGCAAATCTCATCCAACGGAGCAATGCTGCCGTCCATCGAGAACACACCGTCCGTCGCAATCAATCGGCGCCGGGCGCCACGGGATGCTGCCAGTTGTTCGCGGAGGTCCGCCATGTCGCGATTCCGGTAACGGCGACGTGTGGCGCGACTCAAGCGAATACCGTCGATGATCGACGCGTGATTAAGTTCGTCACTGATCACGACGTCGTCGTCGCCGAGAAGCGTCTCGAAGAGACCGCCATTCGCGTCAAAGCACGACGAGTACAAGATTGCGTCGTCCGTTCCGAGGAACGCCGCGAGACGAACCTCCAGTTCACGATGAATGCTCTGCGTGCCACAGATGAACCGGACGCTCGCGAGACCGTATCCCCACTCGGACAACGCCGCTTGCGCCGCGGCAATCACCGCGGGGTCGTCGGCGAGCCCTAGGTAATTGTTGGTGCAAAAATTGATGACCTCACGACCGGCCACCTCAATGCGCGCGTCCTGCGCGGAATCCAGCACTCGCTCAACTTTGTACAGACCCGAGGCGCGGATCTTGTCGATTTCCTCACGTAACGACGTGCGAGCGGACGTGAACACGTGGCCTCCGATGCCCTAGTTGTCCCAATTGAGAACGATCTTGCCGCACTCCCCCGAAGCGATGATCGCGAACGCGTCATCGAATTGTTCTGCGGGCACACGGTGTGTGATGACCGGCGAGATGTCGAGTCCCGACTCAACGAACACACTCATCTGATACCACGTCTCAAACATTTGGCGTCCGTAAATGCCGCGGACGGTCAACATGTCGGTGACCAGGCGGGCCCAGTCGATACCGAACTGCTCCGTCGGTAGTCCGAGCAGAGCCACCTTGCCGCCGTGGCACATGGCCGACAGCATGGTGCGCATCGCCGCCGCATTTCCCGACATCTCAAAACCCACGTCGAATCCTTCGGTCATGCCGAGATCCGACATCACGGCGTCCAGATTCTCGGCGCCGGCGTCGATCGCCAACGTGACGCCGACACTGCGAGCGAGGGCGAGGCGATACTCCGAGCGATCGGTGATGACGATGTGACGAGCTCCCGCGTGTCGAGCCACCAACGCAGCCATGATGCCAATGGGGCCCGCGCCCGTGATCAAGACGTCCTCGCCCACCAGCGAGAAGGCCATCGCGGTGTGGACCGCATTGCCGAAGGGGTCAAAGATGGCCGCGACGTCGAGCGGGATATCGGGGTGGTGCTTCCACACATTTCCCGCGGGCAGCGCGATGTAGTCGGCGAAGGCCCCCGCGCGATTAACGCCCACCGAGACCGTCCGAGTGCACTGCACTCGTCGACCGGCCTTGCAGTTGCGGCACGTGCCGCAGGTGAGGTGTCCCTCTCCACTCACCACGTCGCCAATTGCGAGACCGTCGACGTTCGCGCCCACCGCCGCAATTTCACCGACAAACTCGTGACCAATCACGAGCGGCGCGCTCACGTGCGACTGTGCCCACGCGTCCCAGTTATAGATGTGCAGGTCGGTCCCACAGATGCCGGTTCGGCGCACTCGAATGAGGACATCGTCGGGACCGGCCGACGGGGTGGGCACCTCACGCAGGACGAGACCAGGAGAGGTCGTTGACTTTTCAAGTGCGCGCATGTCCCGTGCCTCCTAGTGACGTGACGAGAGGACATCAAGATACGCGCGAATCGCCTCGTACTGTCCCGACGCGCCCAATCCGGCGGACGCCACGACACTCGCGCCGGAGCCACTACCCAGGTATCCGCCGTGCACGAAGGGGTGGAGCGTTGCTTCGCGGCCAGCGTCGGACATCACCCATCGGTGCATCGTGGCCATCGTGAAGCCCGTAATGCCCATGGCGCGACGGGCCACGGCCTCGGGATAGATCTCTCGACGGCGCTGCGGTGAGAGCGCATCGAAGAGCTCCGCACTCGCGACGTAGTAGGCGGCGACGTTGATACCGTCGTCGTGGAGTTGTGGGAGCACCTCGTTGACGAAGATGTTGGTGACCGCCGCTTCCTGGAGGACCACGGTGACGTCCGGCATTCCGGCGGGAGCGCGTAGGGCGTAGACACCCTCGGTCGCCGACCACGCGGGGGCCAGCCCGAGGGCCGCGCGATCGGGAACGCTCCACGCGGGTCGCGGAACATACGGAGCAATCAGCGCCGGTCGCAGGGCGAGAGATGCCGACAACAACGGCCACACTTCCTGTGGCTCCCACGGCGTAAGAACCACGGCCGCACCACGCGGGAAATTCTGCGAGAGGAGTTGCAACGCCTGCGGGTCCGCGTGCGTCGGGCCGTCTTCTCCGGTGGCGAGTCCCGCGTGACCGCAGATCAAGATCAATGTTGCAAAGTCCGGTGCTCCGATCTCCGCCCGGGCCTGCTGGCCAATGGCGTGAAGTCGCGCCGAGATGTGTCCGAGAGGCGCGAGGAAGGCACCGTAGGACGAACCCACTCCCAATGCCTCACCGAATCCGGCGACACCGGAGAGCACGCCGGACATGCCGTCCTCGCAGATGCCACCGACCGATATCTGTCGCGACGCGGGATTGGTGTTGACGTGGAAGAAACCGGGCGCGAAGGCCTTGCCCGCCAACGCCGCGCTGGTGGAGCCGAGTAAGTCCGCCGACGCCGTCAACACCGCACCACGCGACACGCCATTGAGGTGCGCCAGTGATTGACCGAGCGCGTCTTTCAGCGCCAGCGTCGTACCCGGGGCGATGGCGAGCTCGTCGGGCGTGCGCCGCTCCGCTACGGACGCGTTCGCGAGTTCGTAGATCGCAGCAACGCGCGGGGCGTGAGGTCGCGGCGACCTACCCCGCATCTCGAGACGCGAGCGTGACGCGCGCAAACGCGCGGCGAGCACGTCGACGTCAGAACGATGTTCTTCGAGAAAACGACGAATGACGAGGAGCGAGCCGTAGAAGCAGTGTTCGCGCTGTTCGGCGTCGCGCGCACCCGCGCAGGCGCGCTTTTCCGGATCACAGGAGGGCACCAAATCCCCGGTCTCACCGAGATCGCCCATGGCCGTCAAGAAACCTTCGGAGCACATGGGGTGACCCGAACCGTGCGACGCACGACCCTCGATGCCGTAGCGCCACCCCTTGGTCGTCCGATACACAATGGCCGTCGGCGCCCCCGGTCCAAGAGCTGCGGCCGCCCGCTGCGCGGCGGCCACCTGAGCCACGTCGTGTCCGTCGCTCACGTCGAGCACACGCCATCCGTGGACCGCAAAGAATTCACTGGGCGTCCACTGCACGTAATCACCCGGCTCGTCGCCCTCTCGACACACCCGGTTCGAGTCGATCGAAGCCTGATTGAAGTCGAGGTGGACCACCACGTTGTCGAGACCCGCCGTCGCGGCCGCGGCGGCCGCCTCACTCACCCGGCCCGGGGTGAGTCCCCCCTCGCCCTCGATGATGTGAACGCGCGGCGCGTTATCACCGAAGAAGTCGCGCGCCGCGATCGCCAGCCCGACGGCGCTCGCGAATCCGACCCCGGACGCCCCACTGGCCAGTCGAACAAACGGTGTCGCCGGCGTGGGGTGACCATCGAGGGACTTCGCGTCGAACTGACGCGCAAGAGGTTGGCGCACCGTCGGGTTCGTCCGAAATCCGAGAAGATCCTCGAGTCGCAGCCGTTGCAGATCACTGCTCGCCAGCAAGTCCGGCGCGGCAATTCGTGCCACCTCATCGCGCAGCGCCCACATGGCGTACAGACCCATGGCCTTGTGACCCGCGGCGTAGGCCATCACGTCCGCATCTTGACGGTGGGGGTGTGCCAGGTCGTAGTCCATTGACTCAAAAAGGGCGCGCGCGACGAATCGACCTGACGAAATGGAGCCGCCCGGATGCCCCGACGTCGGTACGTAGTTGAACAACACGGCACACAGTGCGCGGTACGCGCGGTCCAGCGTCTCAAAAGCCGCCGCGTCGTCGAGATCGTGCTGCGTCTCGTCGGCTCGCAGTGTTGGCTCGTCCAACATTCGTTCAACCACGAGACACCTCCCCGAGATAATCACGCATTCTCGTGAGACCCTCTTCGATCAGCGACGCGTCTATCCCGGAATACGCGAGACGTAGATAGAACTGAGACTCGTTGCCCCGGGGACGACCGAAGTGGACCCGAGAACACACCGACACGCCGGTCTCTTCCAGAAGATGACGTCGGAATACCTCCACGTCGGTCATGCCGAGCTGTCCCATGGCTCCCGTCACATTCGGAAAGAGATAGAACGTCGCTCGAGGGGACGCGCAGTGAACGCCGGGAATCTCACCCAGTAGGCGTACGGCCGTGTCCCGACGGTGTCGCAGAGTGTCAATGATCTCTCGCGGCCCCGACGGGTCGCCTCGGAGACCTTCGATCGCGCCCACCTGCACGAAGTGATTGGTACAGGACTCATCATTGACGTTCAATGCACCGATCGCCGCAATCAGCGATCGCGGTCCCACCGCAGCCCCTAGGCGCCAGCCGGTCATCGCGAACTTCTTGGAGAACGTGTACAAGATCACGCAACGCTCGACCATGTTGTTGACCGACACGAAGGACGTGCTGTGCCCTTCGTAGCGAATGTCGAAGTACGCCTCGTCGCAGAGAACTAAGAGATCGTGGCGTTCGACAATCTCGGCGAGCCGTTGAAACTCTTCTGTGGTGCACTCGGCGCCGAGCGGATTTTGTAGATCGTTGAGAATAAGAAGTCGCGTCTTCTCGGTGATCAAAGACTCGAGGAGGTCGAGATCGATACGAAAACCCTGCGGATCCTCGACGTACCCGTAGGGCACGGCCACACCACCGTGGAATTCAATTTGAGATTCGTAGATCGGATAGCCGGGATTGGGATACAGAACTTCGTCGCCGGGGTTCATCGTCGCGAGCAAGAACTTCCCGATCACCGGCTTGCCACCGGGCTGGACGGCCACGTTGTCGCGGGTATAGGACACACCGTGGGACGTACTGATGTCCTCGGCGAGGGCGTCGCGCAACTCGGGAATGCCCATCGGTGGGCAGTAGCCCGTATGGCCGTCGCGAGCCGCCCGGAAGGTCGCTTCGAGAATATTGACGGGTGTGGGGAGATTGAGATCCCCAATATGAAAGGGGAACACGTCGTGACCCGCTGCGGCGTGGGCAGCCGCCTCCGCCGACACCGCGAAGGCGGTCTCGGTGCCCAATTGTCGCATGCGATGCGCCATGCGTTCTTCGGGAAATACCGCCGCGGCGGCGTCGTGTCGGCTCGAGGAGCCTGAAATACGAGATGAAGTCACTTCACCCACCTGCCCTTTCTGGGCGTGTGCGTTTGCACGTACAACGTTGGACGGCCACTTCTCACACTATCGAAACCGCCCCATTGAGAGCAGTGACTACTGACGCGATGACGCGCCCTGAGCGGGAAAGAAGCAACACGCCATTTCGCCTGTAAGTACCTCGCCAGTAACGACACGTACTAGGTACACGAACACCTCGAAGGAGAATCCTGTGAATATTCGACGCACGTTGACCGCGGCACTGCTACTGGGGGCGATGGTGCCCGTGACCGCGGCCGTCGCCCCCTCGTGGGCCGGCGCCACGACGACTCCGAAGTGCACCCCGGGCCAGATCAGCTTGCGAGTCGGACCGGCGAACGGCGCCGCGGGCACGATTTACCACCCCATCATCTTCACCAACACGGGGGCCACCTGCGTGATTGAAGGTGTGCCCGCCCTTCAACCGGGAAAACTGTCGGGTACGTCCTTCGTCGCGGTGGGTCCCGCGGCCAAGAACCTCTCGATGGGAGAAATGCCCGCCCTCCACACCCTGGCCAAGGGCAAGAGTGTGTCCGTTGCGTTCGGCGTGACGGAAACCGGCAACTACACGCCGTCGGCGTGCAAGGCAGCATCCGCCCCCGTGGTGTCGGTCGTTCTAGGTTCCTACGCCAGGGGCACCGTTAGTTTCAAGCCGGCGCTCAGCGTGTGCACCAAGTTGGCGTCCACGCGAACCCAGTTGATCGTCGCCGGCACGCAGGGATAAGCACTCTTCTGTCGCACCCCCGTCGTCCGCAATGACGACGGGGGTGCGCAGTATGGTCGGCGATATGCGACGTCACCGAATTCTCATCGTCACTGCCCTGGTCGTCGTGCTCGGCGTCGTAGCCGTTGTCGTGGTGAAGAAATCGAGCACTCCCGCGACGACAACCACCACCTCGACGACAATTCCTATCCCGATTGCACCGCTCTCCGGCATGCCGAATCCGGGGGGAGCCGCGCTGACTCGTCCGGCGCTCACCGTCAAGATCGAAAACACGCCCGACGCTCGACCGCTGTGGGGCGTCAATCACGCCGACGTGGTCTACGAGGAAATTGTCAATGGTGGCATCACTCGCCTAGCGGCGATCTTCAACTCCGTGGCACCGGCGCGCGTGGGTCCGGTCCGATCAGTTCGCCCCACCGACGTGGGCATCGTGACGCCGATCGGTGGCATCTTCGCGTACTCCGGCGGTGCGCAATACGCCATCAACGCGATCAAGAAAGCGCCCGTCACATTGGTCGACGAGACCATCGGGGGAGCCGGCATGTTCCGCGACAACACGCGCGTTGCTCCGAACAATCTCTATTTGATCGCGCCCCGTATCTTTCAATTCCACGGCACGCCCGTGCCCCCGCCGCCACTGTTCACGTACCGCTCCTCTACGACGACACTCAGTGGTCCGGCGGTTAAACAGTTCACCGTTCATCTTCCGAGCATCTACCCGGTGACGTTCGCGTGGAATGCGACGACATCATCGTGGGATCGCTCCATCTTCGGTGCGCCCGACATCACTGGCACCGGTGTTCGGCTCTCGCCACAGAACGTCATCGTCATGTGGATCAATTACGCGGGAGGCGTGGGCACGATGAGTTCCGTCGGCCAGCTGGTGGGCAGTGGGAAAGCCGACGTGTTCCAAGATGGCAAAGAAATCGTCGGGACGTGGAGTCGCTCGGCGCTGAACCAGCCCACCGTCTATAAAGATCTCGCGGGCCAAGTGATTCCTATGACTCCGGGACAAACGTGGGTCGTGCTTCCGTCAATTGGCGAGGCCGTCACCATCGCTCGCTAGAAACGGTGGCTCGGGACTAGTTGATCGGAATGATCGATACGAAGGGTCGACGCAGTGACGTGTCGACCGTGGTTGGAGCACCCGTACCTTCGTAGTAGTCAATCTCGCTGATTCGCAAGCGCATCTTGGTCGTTCCCGTCACCGCGTAGGGCACATTGACAACGCCGAGTCGCGGGCTCGTCGACGTGGCGCCCCAGGTCACGTCCACGTAACTCGAGAACGTCGCTGGCAGTCTCACGGGCGCACCGACCGTCTCCCACGCGAGATCACCACTCAACCCCATCTTGTTCAGCACCGAGCTCTGCGTTTGGACTTCGACAACGACGGTGGAGGTGTGTCGCTTGCCCTGAGCTACGGCCATGTCCACGCCGTACGTCGCCGGGTCCTGCGGTGCCCAGGTGTTGTTCTCGTCGTACTGGATTTGCGTGGAGCCGCCGAAGTTCTGAGGCGTACGCCACCCGTGATAGGCCGGACCCGTTACGGACACCAGTACGGACTTATTGGTCTTGTCCGAACTATTGGGTAGAACACTGACCGAGCGATCGGGCACCGGTTGGGCGAACGTCGCCAAAACCACTGGTGACACCTCGAGTGGGCCCACGGACGATGAGCCGTAGGTGGGGGTGGAGTACGGCTGGAAACGCACGAGAGCCAACCGAATGAAGTATCCCGGCGGGGCGATGTACTCCTCTTCAGTGAGTCCAGGTCGGGGCGCGACGTCGGCGTACCAACGCTGCGACGCGTTGTCGTAGTGCACCGCGTAGGGCCAGACCATGTAGTTCGTGAAAGGATCCTCGGCCAGATTCACCTGCGGCGGGTGCGAGTACGGCGGGCGGTACGGCACGGGCGGGACCGCGGCGAGATTGGTGAAGTTCGTCGGGATGACCGGCCACGGCGACACGCTGGACTCGTTGTAGTTGATGGGGTCAATCCCCATCATGGTGACCCACTTCTCCTGGTCCACGGTCGGAAACGCCGAGGTCACGTCGTTTTGATTCGTTACCGTCGTGACAACACCGAGCATTTCGCCATCGCCGCTCGAGAACCACGGACGATCCAAATAGACGCGCAGGAAACCGCCCGTCCGACTCTGCGTGATCTTGCCCGCGCTGAGTGATCCCGTCGGTTCGGTGATCTGCCACGCGGGGACGATCTGGGATATGACGGGTGCCTTCGGCGGTGCGCTCGAGAGCACGTGGACGGGTGCGGCCGGACCCTGCACCGTCACGGTGGGTTGGTAGATGATCTCTACCGGCTCCTTCATACCGGTGGCGCGATTCGTCGTGGCGAGAAGCGTGAAGGTGCGCGCCGTTTCGTTGACCGCGAAGTCAACGCCCGACTCCAACGCCACCCCGCGAATCGTGGCGGTCACGGACGCCGCGTTGAGTCCGAGCAACGAGGTCGACAATGTAATCGGGGTCCCGACAGTGAGGAGCTCATCAATGGTGACGGCGAACATTTCGGCGAAACGGCTCGTACCGACAACGCTGTAGTGCACGAGGTGGTGTTTGGTGTCTCCGATGTGGTGGGTCGCTGACTGTTCGTGATGACTCGAGTTCGTGGTCCCGGCGATCGCGAAGGGATTCGTCGGTTCCACGATCGTCAGAGGCTGGGCTTCGGGTCCCGTCGGGTTGGGGTCCGGCACAGTCAGGCGGAAAGCGTGGCCACTAGAAGTGATCGAGCTGCGGAATTTCGAGGAATTCGCCGACGCCGACGGATCACTCGCGGCGTCGGAGGGATTGTCGTACACGTCGGTCCACGTCGCGACGACGTCAATGTGCCCCGTACTCTTGTCGTCCACCAAGAACTCGGGGTCGTCGAGCGCCACCGTGAGTGCGCCGGGAACTCGCGACGAGAGCGGACTCTGAAAGGCGGGCTTGACCAGGGGGAGACGCACCGCGTGCACCATCCGCAGTACCTGGAACGGCGACAGCAACCAAATCTGACCCGAGGTGGCGAGATCCGGCAGCGACGGGTCACCGCCGGGTCCGAACCACTGCCATACGCCCAGTTTGGAAGTGGCGTCAGCAGTGAGCGCGCTCGAGACCCGAACCACCGCCGATTCCGCCGGCGGCAGAGAGACCGCAATGGTTGCCGGGGTCGTCGACGTGGCGCTGACGAACTCGGTCGTCGTGACGGAACCCGAGCCGAGATCGAGCAGAATCGGGTCGGCTGCGGGCCAGGTTCCCTGCCACTGCCCGGTAATTGGTCCGCGGAGGCCCGGCAGGTAATCAAACGCCGGTCCCGCGCTCAAAGGGTCGGGCAGATAGTTCGTCCACGGCGCTGGTGTTCCCGTGAAGTACGGGACGCCTTGGTTGTTGTCGTCGTAAGTTCCGATCATGGTCGGAGACGACGAGAAGTCATACGGCGTCGCGGTCATCGAGCTCAGATTGTTGGCGTCCAGCGTCGTCAGATACTGGAACGTCTTTGCGTCGCCCGCAGGTCCAGCCGAAGTATTCGGCGCCTGACCAAACGTGAAGCCGTCCAACATGCCGTGCTCTTCAGCTTCGGCGACTGACGTACGTGGCGGAAAGAGCCAACGACCGTTCGTTCCGATCGGCGCGGACGTTTGGTAGTCGAGCAGCACGAGGAAGTGCGTCCCCTCACCAGGAACGAACGGAGCAGTTCCCGCGAGCACCGGGGGCCCAACGGGCTCGTAGCGATAATGCGTGAACAAGGGTGTCGCCGTGGAAGCGTCGGTCGACGAAAGAGGCACGCTGTTGCCCGCCAGGTCGACGGCCCGTGCGCGAAATTGATACTGATAGCCGAAGCGCAACTTGGGGAACAGCAGGTCGCTCGACAACGCGGGTGTCGGTGGAGTGAAATACGCCGAAAGTTGCGGGGCGTTTGGTCCACCACTGACGAGGGCGGGTGCGGGGTTCTGAGGATTGATCTCGGTGTCATTAGTGAAACGAGACAACTGGCGACCGGGTCGTTGCGCCGAGAGGCCCCAGCCATTCCACCGAATAAAACTCTCGTGCACCTGGAGCTTGCGAAGTTGCACCACCAACGAGCCCGGTGCCGCTCGTTCACTCGTCGCCGGACTCAGGATTCCTTCGTCGAGATACGTGAAGGTGACGGGTCCACCGCTCGCGGGACCGATGCTGTAGTGACCGTAACGACCATGGAGACTGCGCCAGGTCGGCGATGATTCCGACGCGGTGTAGACGTCAATACGATGTCCTCGAATGAGCTGCTCGGCGTAGACGACCGGCAGCGTGACGTCCGACGGATTCGCTTCCCACTTCGCGAGCTGCGAAGCCAACGACGCCTGACCAGTGAGAAGGCCGGAGAAACCCGCACCGTCGGCGGCGGCGTAACCGTCCCAGATGACTTGGGGTCCGGCCGACCGGAGCGCCGGCACCGTCACGGCAGTGTGGCCCAAAGCTGCGCCTCCGTACCGCGCGATGGAACGCTCCGATTGCGCCGCTTGCACCTGCTTGAGTCCCTCACCAATGTTGATGAGGCGATCGCCCGCAAGGTCCGTGTCGAGATCGGTGACGTTGAAGCGCCGTGTGTCGTCGAGACCCAGCATCATGTTCGCGTAGTCGGGACCCTGCGGTCGCGGTTGGAACTGGGTCGTCGAATAGGTGGCAACGGTCCAAGGCGTGACGTTTTTCGTCTGACGCGGAATTTTCGAGTGCCACGTCGGCGTCACCTTGACGTTGATCGAGCCCTGCACCAGTCCCTGCGGAACGGGAACCACGAGATCGAACACCAGACCAAACAAGCGCAGCAGCACCGGATAGTTGTTAAGTGCGGTCAAACCTTGGTGGAAGTCCAATGTCGGCATCGTCGGCGGAACAGTGTCGGTCTTATTCGGCAGTCCCCACGGACGATGGAACGTGTGCAAGTCCGCGAAGTCCGACACCGGTGTGGTCGGGATGTGCGGCGAGAAACGACCAACACTGTTGGAGACGAAAGTCTGATCATTAATCGAGCCGAGTGCCGTCAGGGCGTTGACGACGTCCTGGCCCGCGGCGTCGCCCGCCGTGAGCGTCTGATACTGGGTCTCTCGCGACGTGGACAAAAAGAGCGGATCGGTCGGTGAGTTCGTGCCGATAGAGCCGTAGAGCGCCGAGACGTAGTCCGCAATCGATTGCGCAGAGAACGTCTCCACCGCGTATTGCGAGTAGTCCTGAAACCCGAAGGGCTCAACTTGGGTCGTGGCCGCGTCGAACAGCAACGACCACGCGGTGCTCGCGTTCACGCTGGACAGCTCGCTCGGCACACTCGTCGTGATGGTCGCTTGCTTGATGTAGTTGTAGAAGCGATCGGTCAATGTGACCGTGAACGAAATCGGACCGCCGGGTGTCGACGTCGCCGTCGTGGGCCACGTGACGAAGTCGGGAAAGAGGGAGAGCGGGGCGAAACTCGCGCCCACGGGCGTGTCCGCGGAGAGTTGCGGCGCGAGAAAAACTGACAGGTGCAAACCGGACGAATCGATGCCGTTCGGCAGGGCTGTCCAGACGAGTTGCTGAGAGATCGTCATGATTAACTCGCGAACGCGCTGCAGTAGTCGGACCAGGCGGCAGCATCCATTTGGGCTCCAAAGTTCGTCTGGGTGTTGGGGTCAAACGCGCTGGGCGTGGCACTGTGCATGCGAAGGTGGGGCGACGAGGACCCCGGCCCGTTGAACGTCTTTTGCACGGTGATGGGTACGGAAATGGAGAAGAAGCAGAGACTGACGGAAATCGTCATCGTGGCCGTGCCCGTCGCCACGTTGGTGGCCGAACTGTACCCCAGCGTCAATTGCAGTTCGAGCGTCACACTCAAGATGCCGAGAACTTCCACTTCACCCGTAATACGTACGAATCCCGTCAACGTTGACCCGGACCCCGGTGTGTACGTGAACGTGATACCAGCCATTGCCGTGACGCCACCGCTCGCGACACCCAGGTCGAGACCGAGGTGGCCCTCAAAATCCAGTGAGGCCGTCAGTGACTTCAGCGACTTCAATCCCACACTCACGAGGACGTAGCCACCGCCACCAAAACACATCACCGTGAGTGCAAACGGCTTATCCGCGCTACAGAACGCGAACGTTGCGACCGTCGGATCCCCGAGGAACGGGACAATCACGCCGGCGGACAACGCCAAATCTTCGAGATTGAAGATGCCACAGCCGATGCTCGGCAAGGACAGAGAAATATTCGCCGAGATTTGCGTGGGACCCACGTTGATCGAGACACCGGATCCACCGATGTCGCTCAGGAATTGTTCGAGCGTGTTGACAAAGTCCAACGCCCCTTCGAACGAGGGCTGGCCGACGTTGGGCTTGACGGATGTCTTCTTGCCCGTGCCCGCGCTAAACGTGGCGCCGGGTTGATTGCTGGACGAGTCGCCGAAGGGAATCGAGATAATGCCGTCGCTGCCACCGAGAATCGAAATGGTGAAGGGGTCGACGGAGCCATCCACGCTGAGAGTGGTCTGGCCCTTGAGGTTCACGACCACCGTCGCGGTCAACTTGAATTGTCCGCCAGTCGCGGGCATAAACACGTTTTCGGGATCGGACGTCAAGTCTGCGCTGAGGGTGTAGCCCACCGTCACGGTGCCGTCGGGCGCAACTTGCCGCGTGATCTCCGGCACTCCGAGATCACTGTTGAACGCCTTCAGAATGTCCGACAGAGACAGTCCACCCAAGAACTTGCTACTCGTAATGCTCCCGAAGTACTCACTTATTAGTGCTTCGGCGTTGCTCGCGTACTGCGACAACGTCCCGCTGATGGCTCCCGCGGCAGCGGAGAGACCCTGAATCGCCATGTTGGGATTTGCGAGACCACCGACGGCGTCCGACGGAAAGTTCAAGCCTGTTTGACTGAGTAATCCCGCGTAGACCGATCCCGGATTCGTCGAACTCGACGGATCGAGAACGCGCGGTCTCGCGACACCTTTCGGGTGCACGGCGTGCCCCGATTTCGACGTCGTGAATCCTTCGGCCACGTATGGTCCGTACAGGAATATGGCGACGCCGCCGGGACCGGAACCGTCATCCAGGTGACCGCGAGACAGCGATTCAGCCGCAGGGAGCCGGACATTCGCGCTCACGATGGCCGGGTAGAACGCCGGTTGATCGCTCGGAATCAAAGAGCCGCGTCCCACCGGCGTGCCGACCGGAGGAATCACCTGATCGGCGGTGGGCGAGGTAGAAGCCATGGGTACGTTCGCGGGCGTTGCGGCGCCAAGGACTAGGCGGAGCGTCGGGTGCGTGGTCGCACCGTTCTTCGCCACGCCGGCGTGAGAGACCTCGGGTGCGTATTGAATCTCGGTGCCAGGAATCGGTGCGCACACGAGCGGTGAGGGATCCGCGAGCTGCGCGAGGGCGTTGTAGGCGTCCGCGATCTGCCCCATGTCTGCTTCGCCGCCGTCGTACTGGTCGAGGGGCCAGGCCTTGCCGCTGGCCCCGAAGACGAAGGCGAGGGGCATCTGCGTCGTGATCACGCGCCCGCTGAGGTCGGTCAACTGCAAGTTGAACTGGACGTAGTTCCCGCCATTGATCGATGGAAAGAAGGCCTGCGGATAGTTTCCCGCTTCGATGGGCGTCGTGAGATTGGGCATCGTGCCGCCGCTATTGCTCGAGGGCGGATCAAGGGTCGGCGTCGTATTAGTGAGGATCCTGACCGACGAGAACGGCCACGCGTTTGTCCCGTACGGCTGACCTGGAGCGGCGTAGGTCTTCGTGTGCTGCGTCACTTTGATGAACGTCTTGATCTGCAAGTACGCCCCGGCGTACTCCGAGGGTCGCAGAGGGTCGGGTGACAGAACGCGGTTGATGAGGAAGGTCATCGTGGCGCGGTGACCCAACGGCAACAGGTAACCCGCGTAGACAATCTTGACGTGCTGGTCACGACCAGAACTGGTGACGTGGCGCCAATTGACCAAACTGTTCGAAGGAATGCCGACGCTCGCGGGACGAACTTTGAATTCACCGTGTAGGTCGAGGTCAGCACCGAGCGCGCTCAGAGTGAACTCGGTGGCGCTCACAAAATTCGAGCCCGCCCACTGATTACCCGCGATGTTGACGATGTTTTCGCGGTCCGACTGGCTCAGCGACGTGAAGCGAAAGAGCGGTCCTTGCGAATATTCCTTCGGGTCGTTACTCATTTCGGTGGCGCCACGTAGATCGTGTAGTCAATATTGGTCTCACCCGTAGCACTGGGGAGGTTCGAGGAGAAGTCCGTACTCCACACCGCCGCGACCGCCGGTTCAATGGGAGTAAACGAGTACCCCACGGTCTCTTTCTGCTCCCGCGTGCTTGTCAACGTTGTCCCCCAACACTCGATGACATTGTTCGCCGACGGGAAAGGAGCCGTTCGATTCACAAATTCCGTCGTAAATAAACCCTTGAGAAGTGAGCCAGTTCCGTCGACCACCGGAGACAGAATCAGAGCCAACGGACACTCAATGGACGTTTCGTAGACGGCCGGCTTGAAGATGCCCGAGGAACCGTGACCGACGTTCGCGTTGTTCACGACGCTCAGGTTCCATCCAGACCAATTAAGGAGGTCGTCCACCTTTCCCGTCGGCAGCGGGATCGAATCGCCCGTGTTGAAAGTGAAACAAAGTCTGCTGGGGCCAGCCACCTGCGAGAGCACGGGCGCGGGATCAAACGCGTCGTTACCACCCTCCACCCAATAGACGCCCTCACCGATGGCCTGTGGCGGGAACTGCACAATCACGCCGATCCAATTGCTGTTCGTCTTCTTCGTTGTGGCAACCATCGAGGGGTACTTTGCCCCCCGCCCGATGGAAAAACCGTAGAACGTGATATCGAGCAGCAGGAGATCTTCGGGCCGTGCAATTGAGAAATGTGTGGAGGGCTGTGCGGGCAGCACCGGGGTCACCTGGTGGACTTCACCATTGACGTACACGTTCTGCGCGGCCCCGGCGTCGTGCACGCGCGCATCAAAATTGACCACGAGAGCGGTCAGGGACAGCGCACTCGAACCCCACAAGACTTCACGGCGGGTAAATCTCTTGTCCAGCACTCCTTCCTCCGACGCGGATGGCGCGTCATTAATTAGGTCGGAGATCTCACGCGATGTCACGGGGCTCTTTCCAACGTCTCCGGATCGCGGAAATTGATTTCGGAGCGACCCCACGGAGCGACATGTCCTGAGTGTACGCTCGCCACAGAGGACGCGCTGGGCAACACGCCCGAGCGAGAGGACGGCGACAATGACACGAGTTTCGCTCCGACGGTGGCGCGGTGCGCAGGTCGCGTCGGCGCTTATCGTGATTCTTGCTCCCCTCTCCGTCACGGCTTCGTCCACGGGGGCGAGCGCACTGCCGCCCTTGAATTCTGTTCCCGGTGAGCTCGTCGCGGTCGCGGGTGGATCGCTCGGACCGAGCCTCGGCGACGGCGGACCCGCCACGAGTGCCCAGCTGAATTTTCCCTCGGGCATCGCGGTCGACAGCAATGGGAATAAGTTCATTGCCGACACCGACGACAACGTCATTCGCGAAGTTCGCCCCTCCGGCATCATCACCACGTTCGCCGGAACAGGTGTGGCTGGCTATCTCGGTGACAACGGCGCGGCGGTCGTCGCGGAACTTAACCATCCTCAGGGCGTCGCCGTCGACAACGCGGGCAACGTGTACATCGCGGACACGGGAAACAACGTGATCCGTGTCGTGAACGCCTCTGGAGTGATCACCACGTTCGCCGGCAACGGAACGGCTGGCTTCTCTGGTGACTATGAATCACCGTTGAACGCGGAGTTGAATGCCCCGATTGGCGTTGCCGCCGGCCCCAACGGCGAAGTGGCCATCGCCGACACGGGGAACAGCGTTATTCGCATGGTCGAGTATCGACCTTTGGTGCCGAGCGTGGTCCCACGATCGCCCCGATTTACGATCTTCCGACAGAGGTACATCTTCACGGCCGCCGGTATGAGCGGTGATGCGGCGGATACCGGAGACGGCGGCAGCCCGTTGTTGGCCACCTTGAACTTCCCGATGGGCGTCGCGTTCGACACGTCGGGCAACCTCGAGATCGCCGACACCAGTAATTCGTCGATTCGCTACGTCGACTTCGGCTCGAACACGATCTCCACCCTCGTGCACGTGACGTACCCGACGGGAATATCCGTGACTCCTCAGGGCATCACGTACATCGTGGATTCCACGGACAACCAAATCCTTTCGTGGACACCGCACACGGGTCTCGCGGCCGCCATCGGCACGGGTGACAGTGGTTTGAGTGGCATTGGGGGCTTGGCGTCCGCCGCACTCATCAACCAACCCATCGGTGTCGGAGTCGACCAGTACGGTGACGTGTTCTTCACCGATACCGGAAATGCTCGCGCCGACGAGCTCGTCGTCGCCCGCAAGCCGGAGTTCATTCAGGACACCCCGAGTCTCGTAACGACTGCCGGTGCTACGTACTCGTACCTCTTCGTGGCGGGTGCGGTTCCCAAAGCCACCTACGCCTTATCGAATGCTCCCGCCTGGATGCACATCAACATCGCCGGAGGACTGGTTTCGGGAACTCTGCCCGCCGGCGTCCTCTCATTCAGCTTTAGCGTCACTGCACACAACGTCTACGGCACCACCGTCGCGGGACCCTTCACCGTTACCGTCCCAGTTGTGTCGGCGACCCCGGGTGCCGTCGGGCCTGTTTCGGTTGTCACGACCACGTCCGGCGTTGAGTGGTTCACGAACTTCACGGGAAACTCCATCGGTGAAATGTCACCCACCGGCGTGGTGCACACTTTCACGGACCCGACGGTGAAGGGACCATTCGGCATCACTCTGGGTCCCGGCGGAAAGTTGTGGTTCACCAACAACCTCGGTAATTCGATCGGGACGATTACGTCAAGTGGCGTCATCAGCAACATCACGAGCCCCACGATTCACCAACCGCTGGGCATCACGGAGGGCCACGACGGCAACGTGTGGTTCACCAACAACGGAAGCAACACCATCGGCATGGTCACCCCCACCGGGGCGGTCAAGGCCTTTCCCGCTCCGGCCGGCATCATTAATGGACCCGACGGCATCGCGGCAGACACCAACGGAAACCTGTGGTTCACTGACAACAAGGGCAACGCGATCGGGACAATTACGCCCACCGGACACGTCACCCGAATCCCGAACAGTTCCATCGCCGGTCCCGTCGCGATCGTTCGCGGTCCCGACGGAGCGTTCTGGTTCACCAATAGCGCCAACAGTTCTATCGGTCATATCACCGAGGCAGGAGCCGTCACCAATTTCACGGGATCCGCCATTTCGACACCCGAGGGAATCACCCTCGGACCCGACAACGCGTTGTGGTTCACCAATGCTGGTAACAACTCGATCGGACGTATCACCGTGCCGGGAGCGTCCTCGGCGTACGTTATCCCCGGTGTGGCGGATCCCCTCGGCATCGCCAAGGGAACTGGCGGAACCGTCTGGTTCACCAACTTCACCGGCAGCTCCCTCGGGCGCTTCGCGATCAGCACACACGCACTCGCTCTCTTCGGGAACACCGCACGACCCAACGCCATCACGCTGGGACCTGATGGTGCTCTGTGGTTCACGAGTCCCATCACAAACGAAATCGGCCGCATCGCTCCCAGCGGAATGATCACCACCTACGCGGCGAACGGCATTAGTGATCCCCTAGATATCACCACGGGTCCCGACGGCAATCTGTGGTTCACGAATAACGGCAATAATTCCATCGGACGCATCACACCGGCGGGCACGATCAGCATTTTCTATCGCTCGGCCATTAACGGACCTGTCGGGATCACGTCCGGTCCCGACGGCAACCTCTGGTTCACGAACGATGGCAATAATTCCATCGGACGCATCACACCGCTAGGTGTCGCAACTTCCTACACCACCTCAGGCGTGAACACGCCCCTCAACATCACGAGCGGTGCGGACGGGCAATTGTGGTTCACGAATTACGGAGGTAATTCGATCGGCTCCATCTCGGTGTACGGATTCATCCAGAATTACACGGGCGGATTCATTAACAAGCCCTTCGACATCGTCAACGGTCCTGACGGGGATCTCTGGTTCACCAACAGCGGGGGCAATTCAATCGGTTCCATCACCACGAACGGCACCGTGTCGCACTTCAGTGTGGCGGGCATCTCGACGCCCCAGGGCATCGCCGTCGGATCCGACGGAGCGTTGTGGTTCACGAACTTCGGCTCGAGCACGATTGGTCGCGTGACCACCAATTTCGATTTCTCCACCTATCCCGGTACGGGCCTCGCGGCACCGGTGGATATTGCCGCGGGCCCCGATCAGGCGCTGTGGTTCACGAATGCGGGATCCAATTCCATCGGCCACATCACTGGATAGTTCTAGCGGCGTGTGGCGCGAGCGAGCTCGCGCCACTAGATGGAGAAGTCTTGTTCGAACGCCGTGATGCTCTCGATGTCGACGAGGTCGAGGCCGGCTTCTGTTTCTAGGCGCGAGAGTCGCTGCGATAACGACGCCACGGCGCGAGCGACGAGGTCCGGCGAGTCTTCGGACATCTCGGACGTCTGATACACGCGAGATTCTCGCGAGACCGCACGGGCGGGTACTCCTACGACCACACTGGCTTCCGCCACGTCGCGCACGACGACGGAGTTGGCACCGATACGACTGTCCGCACCAATCGTGATGGGTCCGAGAACCTTCGCTCCCGCACCGACGACGACCCGGTCACCAATGGTCGGGTGACGACGCGTGCGCTCCAAGCTGGTCCCACCGAGGGTCACGCCCTGGTAGAGCGTGACGTCCTCGCCGATCACGCAGGTTTCGCCGATGACGACTCCCGTCGCGTGATCAATGAACAAGCGAGGACCAATGACTGCCGCAGGATGGATATCCACACCTGTCACCCGCCGAACGAACTCCGCTACGACACGGGCCATGAGCATATGTCCCGATGTGTACAGGCGGTGCGACAGACGGTGTCCCCACACCGCGTGCAGCCCGGGATACGTCAGCGCCACCTCCCACACCGAACTCGCCGCCGGATCGCGCTCAGCGATCACCTGGGCATCGCGGTAGAGGGATGACAGCATGACTAGTCGACGAGTCCCTCGAACAATGCTGTCGACAAGTACCGCTCACCGAAGGAGGGAATGATCACGACCAATCGCTTGCCCGCGTTTTCAGGCCGCGCCGCAACGGCCAGTGCGGCGAAGGTCGCCGCACCTGACGAAATGCCGACCAGCAAACCTTCACGTGTCGCCAGGGCGCGCGCCGTCGCGAACGCGTCCGCCGCATCGACCGCAATGATCTCGTCAACGACCGAACCGTCGTAGTTGTCGGGAATAAATCCGGCGCCGATGCCCTGGATCGGGTGGGGACCCTTCGCGCCTCCCGAGAGCACCGGGGACGCGGCGGGCTCGACCGCAATGATCTGGACGCCCGGTCGACGGGCCTTTAAGACTTCGCCGATACCCGAGATCGTGCCACCCGTTCCCACGCCGGCAACCACAATGTCAACGGTGCCGTCGGTGTCATTCCAGATCTCTTCGGCGGTCGTGGCGCGGTGAATAGCGGGGTTCGCGGGATTGTTGAACTGGCTGAGCATGACGTGTCCCGGCTGAGCGGCGAGCTCGGTTGCCTTGTTGATGGCTCCCGTCATTCCGTCGGGCCCGGGGGTGAGGACGAGTTCTGCTCCGAAGCCGCGAAGAAGAGCGCGACGCTCCTTACTCATGGTCTCGGGCATCGTCAAGATGCACCGGTACCCGCGCGCGGAGGCGACCATGGCAATCGCGATGCCGGTGTTCCCGCTCGTCGGCTCCACGATGGTGATGTCCGGACCCACCAGCCCCTTGGCCTCGGCGTCGTCGATCATGGAAACGGCAATTCGGTCCTTGACGCTCCCACCGGGGTTGAAGAACTCGAGCTTCGCCAAGACTTCGGCCGATCCCGAGGCCGGCAAGTTGCGCAGTCGCACGAGAGGGGTGTTACCTACGAGTTCCGTGATGTCATTCGCGATGCGCATCGTGCTCTCCTTTGAGTCAATACTTGACTGATTGAGTCAACTTTCCTATCACCGCAAGTTACTCGCGCCCGCACTGCAACGCCACACTCCGGATCCGGTGGAAGGTGATTCCCCATAACGACCGGCTCTGGAAGGATGACACGGTGACCAACACGCCGCGTCATCAACCGGACGAGGCGGTCGACGGTATTTCTAACCGTGCGGACGATTCCGGCGAATCGGTGTGCACCACCCATCGGGGAATGAGCTCCGTGATCGCCTCACCGACGCCTCGCGCAGCGCGGTGGGCCAGGTTGATGACTCAACGACGAGCCGCGGTGATCATGACCTGGGTTGTTCTCGGTGTCCTTGGTCTTCTCAGCGCGTCGGGACTTTCGAGTCTTCTGACCTCACCCTTGTCGGTTCCCGGCACCGATTCGGCGATAGCCAACCAGATACTGCTGCGTCACTTCCATCAGAACATCGAAGGTTCCTTCACGGTCGTCGCCGACCTCGGAGCAGCCAACGCCACAGAGATCGCGCACGACCAGGCACTGGTTCGACGCGCCGTTCGGTCGGTTCCCACCGCGCAGGTCACCCAACAGCAGGCATTCTTTGGCACGATCTTCACCGGCGTCAATACCGCCTTCGATCTCAGTCACGCGGCTGCAGAGACCGACACGCTCCGCACCGCGCTCAAGAAAGAGGGACTCGCGACCGCCGAGGTGACCGGCCCACCCGCACTACAACACGACCTCACACCCATCCTGGCGTCCGATCTGCATCGTGGCGAAGTGATCGCCATCATTCTCGCCATCATCATTCTGCTGTTAGTGCTCGGCTGGTCCTGGTCGGCCCTGATCCCCATCGCCATCGCGGGCGCCACCATCGCCGTCGATATCGGAGTCGTCTTTCTTCTGGCTCATCGGACCTCCATGGTGCTCTACATACCCAACGTGATCCAACTGATCGCCCTGGGTCTCGCCATTGATTATTCGTTACTGGTCGTGCACCGTTTCCGTCACGAGATGATGACCGAAGGTGTGAGCGTCGAACACGCCGTGGCCGCCACTCTGTCGACGGCCGGTCGCACCGTGGCGTTCTCGAGTGGCATCGTGGCGGTGGGACTCGCCATCTTGTTCGCCATGCCCGTGCCCTTCCTCCGGTCTCTCGGGGCGGCCGGCTTCTTCGTTCCGCTCGTGGCGATGGCCGCGGCCCTCACACTGTTGCCGGCACTGCTCTCGCTGGTCGGCGCGCGAGGCGTCCGCGCACCTCGGCCACGTGCCCGTAGTGATGGAGGAGAGCGTCCCGATCGCTGGGCCCGACTCGCGCGAGCAGTTGTCGCACGACCAGGTCGGACGCTGACCGTTGCGCTCATCATCCTGGCCGCGTGCTCCGCATCGTCCTTCTGGCTCCAACTCACGCCAGGTTCGACGTCAGCTATCCCGCAGAACATCGAATCAGCCCACGCGCTCACCGTTCTCAGTAGTCGCTTCGGTCCCGGTGTGGTCTCACCAAGTCAGATCGTGATCGACCTCGGCCGTCCGCGACAAGCATCGACCCCGTCCGCGCAAGCCACGACCATGTCCCTCGCCAAGAGCATCTTGGTGGATCCCGAGGTATTCGCCGTAGCGATCGGGCACGACACCACGTACGTCGACCCCTCCGGTCGCTACGAGCAGATCTACGTGATCGGACGATCGGAATTCGGCGCTCCCGCTTCGCAGCAGCTCGTCTCGAGACTCCGACACCACTACATCCCCCGGGTTGACTTTGGACAGAATTCGCGCGTCGTGGTGGGCGGCGCACCAGCACAGGGTGTGGACTTCTTGGCGTCCGTGTACGACGCGTTTCCGTGGGTTCTCGGTGCGGCGCTACTCGTGGCCCTGATCTGGTTAGCGCGAGCCTTTCGCTCCCTCGTACTCGCCGTCGTCTCGGTGGTTCTCAATCTTCTGTCCGTGAGCGCCGCTTTCGGTCTCCTCGTTCTGTTCACGCGATTCGGCGTGGGGACCCACCTCTTGGGCACCTATCACGTCGCGCAAATCGAAGGTTGGGTGCCCGTCTTTCTCTTCGCGGTTCTCTTTGGCCTGTCGATGGACTACGAAGTCTTTCTCGTCTCTCGGATGCGGGAGGCTCACGACGCGGGAGCCACAACGAGCGAGGCGATCGTGACGGGTGTGGCGCGCACCGGACGCGTCGTGAGCGCCGCGGCGATCATTTTGGTGGGCGCCGTGAGCGGCCTCATCGTTGGTCACGTGGCGGGACTCCAGGAGCTCGGCATGGGACTCGCGCTCGGAATCTTGGTGGACGCCACCATCGTGCGAGGTCTCGTTCTTCCGAGTGTCATGACGCTGCTCGGACGCTGGAATTGGTGGCTGCCATCGGGTGTCGCCACCCTTCTACGCACAACGCCCTCGCCCCTGGAATCCCCAGAGGCGAGGGCGTAGCGCGGTGCTGCGGAATTACTTGACGACGTTGATCGCGAAGTGAATCGTCGGGACCTGGTAGCCAAGAGCCAGAGCCGGGTAGTCGTTGCCCGACGTCAGGTTCGGCACCATGCCGTACGGCGTGTTCACGAATGACGGCGACATCGTGTACAGCATGGGGTGAAGGTCGATGATGTGGATACCGGGGCCGCCGGTCGCGTACATGTGAACAACCATGTAGCCGTTGGAGTTGAAGCCACAGCCGTAACCCACGTAGTTGTTGTCGTAGTCGACACCCAAGGTGTTATCGAACTGGGTCCAACCGACACCGAGAATCGAGATCGTGAATTCCTGATTCTCCTTGAAGGTGTAGGTGCCGGTGCCCGACTGGCCCACTGCGAGAGCCGCAGGATCGGTCGAGTCATTCGCGGTCGCCACACCCAAGCTGATCACCTTGCCGGCGCTGTTCTTAAAGGGCATGATGCTCTCTTGCACGTAGAAGGGCACTTCAGCTTCGATGTTCTTGCTCGCGTCCACCACTTCAATGACGTGGAAGCCACCCAAGTGGTTGGGGATCGTGATGTTCGCGTCCAGCGTGCCGTTGACCGCGGTGGCCGTTCCGAGCGGGAGGGTCAGCGCGTTCCAGCAGGTGCTGGTGCAGTTCACGCGGCTACCGGCGACGGTCGCCCATCCGAGTGAGTAGGTGCCATTCGACGGCGTGGTCGTGCCCGAGTCAGTGAGATTCGTGACGTGTACCTTGACCGACGACAGGACGGGTCCTGCACTCTTGGACAATGTGGCCACGGCGTTGCTCGACGAATCGATGGCGGTGTTGTCACCGGTCGTGAACTGGTTCACCGTTGGGGTGACGTTGTCCGGCCACGTGATGTACGGCGCGGGGATGCCCTTGCTCGGTGTCACGGTGAAGGTGGCGGATCCGCCATTCACGTAGGCGAGAGGCGACTGAATGATGTTCATGTACAGGTTGCTGATCGCGTCGCCCACCTGGATGAAGTGCGTGCCGACCGCGCCGGACGCACGAATGATCGTGGTCGCAGTACCGCGAGTCCAGTGGCCCATCATCGCGCCGGCGTAGTGGTTGTCGTACAGCACCGAGGCGCCACCCGCGTAGAGGCTCGCGCCCAACGAGGTGTACGTGATGTGGATCGGCGTGCCGACCGGGCCGTGCGTGGGCGTCACGATGACACGACGCGTGAGCTCGTACCCTCCGTGCGCGACCGCAGTGGCGTTGCCGGCACCGGCGTTCTGCACGGCGTAGATGTCGTGCGTGCCACCCCAGTCAACGGGAGCGACGGCCGCGTAGGTGAACGCTCCACTGCCGTCGGTCGTGACGGTGGCGAGGTTGACGGTCTGCTTGGTGTAGGAGTCACCGAGGTAGTTCACCGTGTTGGGCTCGACGTCGGCGACCCAGGTCGCCTTACTCGTGCCCCAGGTCAACTGAAGAGACGTGTTCGCGGGAAGTCCCGAGCCCACGATGGAGAAGTGGTCGCCGGATAGACCCACATTCGGGGTCACGTTCAAGGTGCCCGAGAAACTCGAGGCCACGCTGAAGGCACTCGAGGTCACGCCCGTGAAGGGGACCGGTGCCGTACCGGTGAGCCCGGCGGGTTGGGTGAGAACGATGGGATTCGTCGTGTACGACGTGGTCACACTGGCCCCACCAATGGTGGTCCCGGCAACCAAGGTCGTCACGACAACGGCGGCCACTTGTGTGACCCTCCGGTTCAGAATTCTTTTGAGCGGGATTCGTGTCACGTTTCTCCTATCAACAGTCACCGACGACGGTGGTGATTGAGAGCACTTTGCCCTCGGTACTGCGGGGTACTGCTCCACCCTCCCTGTTCGAGCCACCCGAAATGGTGGCTCGAACAGGATCGAGTGACGTACTACTGACGACTCCTCAGGAGACCGTCGGGATTGCGTTCAGCGTGGCCTGCGAAGCAGGGTTGAACGCTGAGTTGAAGGTTCCCGTGGCACCCGGGATGGCCGGCACGCCGGGGATGGCGGCCTTGACGATCACGGTCTTGTGACCAACGAGGACCATCTTCCACACCTTCTTGGTGACCTTGCCGACCTTGACGGTGACCAGCTTCTTCACGTACACCGGGACGACCTTGGTCACAGCCGGCACGCCGGGAATGGCAGGGACCGTGTTCGTGGTGAACGTCACGGTGTAGGGAATCACACCCAAGGTGCTGTACTGACCCGTCTTGGTACCCGTGGCGAGCACGCCGGTCCAGAAGGCCTGGCCGCCGTGGCTGCCGTACGCCATGGTGATGGGCGAGCCCGACCAACCGGCGATCTTGATCGTCGCACTGGCAACGTTCACCGGGGTGAGCGGCGCACCGCTCAGCTGGGCGTCATTGCCGTACACACGGAACACGATGGTTTGACCCAGGAGGAACTCATTGGTGATCTCACAACCAGCACCAATGGTCGGGGATGTGGCCGTACCGGTCGCACCCGACGACATGATGGTGTCGACGTACATCGAGATCGGGTACTGCTGACCCTGGATCGGAACACCGACCGTCACGTTCAAGTTCGCGGCCACACCACCGCCACCGGGAACACCCTTGGGCAAAGTGAGAGACGCGCTCAGTACCGCCGGACCGGCCGCACTCGGCGTCCAGGTGCACAGTGCGGTGTACGGAGCACTAAGACCCAACGTGGCAACGTCCGTGCATCCGGTGATCGGCGTCGCCGCCGCACCCACCATTGTGTAGAAGGTCACGGTTCCGCCAGCGTCCGAGGTCGCCACAATTGTTCCGGGGCTGACACCAAAGATGGCCGCGCCACCGCTCAGAACGATGGCCGAGGCCGTCACGTTCAGCGAGTTCGACACTTCCGGTGAACCCATTTGCGGCGTCAACGTCGCCACCACCGCCGCAGTACCAATCGCGTTCGGGGTATAGGCGCAGGTAAAGACGTACGGCGCCGAAGTCGACGTCGTCGTCACGGCCGTGCATCCGGTGATCGGTGTGCTGTTCGCGGTAAAGGCAACAGTGCCAGCCCAGTTCGCGTTCACCGTGATCGTTGACGGTGCGCCAACAACCGCACCCGCACCACCACTGGCCACCACCGTGTTCACGACCATGTTGTAGGTCGCAAAACCGGAGGTGTAGGTGTTATTCGTGGGGCTGAATGTGGCCTTCAAGGCCGCATTGGCGGACGGCGAAGTAATGGTGCACGTCGCCGCGTAGGCGGACCGGTTCGCGTTCAACGCATTGGTCACCGACTCACAACCCGTGATGGGTGTTCCACCCTGGCTGAAAACGACGGTGCCGGCCGAGTACGTGGTCGCAACCAACTTTTCGTTAGCGCCCAAGTAGATAGCCGAACCGGCCAGTGCCACGGGAGTCACGTTGACGTTGACCGTGGTCGCAGTGGCTGTGCCGTCGGCCACCACACTCGCCGTGAACGACGCGCCGATGGTGACCGGGCTCGTCGCGGTCAATGCCGGGGTCCACGGACACGTCGCGACAAATGTTGTGCCCGATACCGCGGTGAGCTCAGTGGCGCATCCCGGAATCGGTGTGCTGTTCGCGGTGAAAGCAACAGACCCTGCTTCACTCGCGGTAGCGGTCAGTATGAACGGCGCACCGTTCACGGCCGCCACGGTGGGTTGGGTCAGAGTCAGTGTGGGCGTTGTTGCTGCGGACGCCGTGCCTCCGACCAGCCCGATGGTGCTCAGAGCCAAGGCTCCGATCGCCATGCTGGAGGTAATTCGCCTCATGTGTATCTCCTTCTCCTTCGCTACTTCGTCTTGACGGTTGTCACGACGACGACGGCACCCTTGAGCGTGGCGACGAACGAATCCGCCTCTTTGCCCGAAGTGTCTTTGATGTTGAATGTGCCGGACACCTTGAGGGTTCCGGTGGCCTTGGCGAACTTGCCGGTGCCGCTGGTGACCTTGGCGCTGCCCGAGATGATCACCGTGGTCGGTGCCGAGCTGCCGGTGGCGGTCGCGGTGGAGCCGGTTGCGAACTGGACGTGCAGGGTGTTGCCTGCGCCACTGAGGACACCAGCGCCGTTGATCGGGTCACTCTGGGCTGTCGCCATGGCGGAACCTGACCCGGTCACGGCCGTGAGTCCGTAGTTTGTGCCCGATCCCTTGCCCGTGATGGACCCGGTTGAGGGCTTGGACGAGTTCCACAAGATCGAGATGGTCCCGCTGTACGACGCGTTGAAGTTGTACGTCGTCTTGATGGTCTTCGTGGCCTGGGGAGCACTCGCGTGGACTGCGGGCTTCACCTGGTGGACCGCCGAGGCGCCCACCGCCAGAGTGGTCGTGGCGCCACCCAGAACAATGACCAGCGTGGTGGCCACCTTCGCGGTTGTCATTCTGATTGCTTTCATATCTGCCTTCTCCTTGACTTCACCTGATGTGAGTCTCGTGCTGTCTGGAGAAGGGCCACTAGGGACAAAGGACCAATTCTTAAGAGACACTTAAGAGTTCGCCAATCTTCGACGTGTCGTTCGGAAATCCCAAAGAGTCAGAAAAATGAAGTTATCCACGTGAAAATGCGTTATCCATGGCGCTGTCGAAGTTGTCGCGTGGTGGCGTTTCTGGCAACCAGGACGCCCAAGAACGATCGTCACTATGCGACACAGCGGATTCCGGTTGGCACTCACCTGGCCCGCCGGAATCCGCTGTGTCTAATAAACGTGAATTTGAAGACTCGAATCGGTTCGACATCGACTCGACGAAATCGTTACCCCACGTTCAATTTGAACGAGTCCACGGGCGAACGGACGCCGTTCAAACCAATCGCATAAATGCGGTAGTACGTGGGAGTGTTCTCGAAGTCCTGGGTGTAGGTGGTGGACGTTGGTGCGGCTTGATCGATGTAGGTCCAATTCTTGTTATCCAGACTCATCCACAACGAATAGCGAAGTATCCCGCCACCAGTTTTCGTTGGCGCACTCCACGTCAAGACTGTGGTGCCCGCAGGGTGTGTAATCACGGCCTTCAAGTTACGTACCGCACTAGGCGCAGCCGGGGCCTTCGAACCTGGAGTCGCGCTAACTGGCAACGACGGCGCACTCACCCCGAGTGAGTTGGTGGCAGTCACGGTGACAGTCAACGGAGTACCGTTCGTCAGTCCACTGATCGTGCACGTGGTCTTGGACGTCGTACACGTTGATGTGCCAGCCGAAACTTTGTACGAGGTCACTGGGCGACCGTTAGCGCCCGCTGGCTGCCAACTCACGGTTACCTTCTTCGAGGCCGGCACTACCACGACGTCCGGCGGTGCCGTGGGGGCAGAACCCGGATTCACAGTGATCGTCGCGCTGACAGGTGCATTTCCAATGGCGTTTACTGCCGAGACCGTGAACTTGTAATTGACTCCGTTCGTCAGACCATCGACGACACACGGACTGTTGGCGCAGGCGTTGTCGGTGAAGTTGAGCTTCTTGTTAGCGGTATTGACAACCACAACCGAGTACCCGGTGACGGGAGAGCCGCCGTTGCTGCCGGACGTCCACGTCAACGTCACTTGCCCATTGCCAGGAGTGCCAACAAAATTTGTCGCTTGATCGGGCACTGCCGCGGGAGTCGCACTCACGCTGGCACTACTTGGACCCGCACCGAAACTGTTGACAGCGGTCACGTAGACGGAATATGACGTGCCATTGGTGAGACCCGTGATATTGCAGGAGGTCGAGCCTGACGTCGCAACACACGATTTGGACCCAGCGGTCGCGACGTAACTGGTTATTGGCCCTGAACCGGTCAACGTCGGTGCTGTCCAGGTGACCGCCAAGGTTCCGTCCGAGGGCGTCAACGTGACGCCTGTAGGAATGCCAGGGACCGCAGCTCCACTCACCGCAACCACCGCCTGCGCGGGTGCATACGGCGTTGACTGAAACCAACCCGCCGTCATGCAACCGTTGGACGACCAGCAGGAGATGGCGTTATTGCTGGACTCCATGTTGGCTACATCTTGTCCCGGTGAGAAGGCGGGCAGCTGGGCGGTCGCTCGAGCGCTAACGGAACCGGTCATCGCGACGTCGTGGTAGCCACTTTGGTCATTAGCCGTGAGATACAAGCCAGTGTCGGTGCAGTCCCCTGCAGCCGCACAGGAGACGCCGTTCAAGTATCCAATCGCTGGATTGAAAGGCGAATCACTGGGGGCATTGGCTCGGGTGACATACCACCACGCACCATTCACTGACGTTGACAGATACGGGGAACCGCCATCGGAACCCACCACCGCGCACGACCCTGCCGCAGCGCAGCTAATCGACGATGGGCTAAATCCCGCCGCGGGCGCTACTGACGTGAAGGCCATGGCGACGGGCGTTTGCGCAACTCCGGAATGAAGATCCACCGACATAGCCGTTGTCGCTGTGTGCAACGTCGCGGTAAAAACTCCTGCCGCTGTGCAATTCGTCGCGCTCCAACATGACACCGCGTACAAGGGACTCGCCGTCGGAGTTCCGTCCCCGCTTGGCGCCACCTTAGAGGTGGTCGTGGTCCAGGAAGATCCGTCGTACGTCATGACGAGAGCGTTGTAATTCTGATCTGAGCCGACCACCACACAGGCTGTCGGTGTGGCACAGGAAACTGCGTTCAATACCAGTTGCCCGTTGTAGGGCTGAGCATCCGCCCATGTTCCGGCGGTCTCCACGGAGATCGCGTCGCCGTTGATGGTCTGAAGAATCGCGACGCAGTCATTGGCGTCGGAACAAGATATTTGACCATTTTCAGCAGCCGGGAAAGGGTTGGAACCCATCGAAGGGCTCGTCGGCAATTGCAACACGCCAGTCTGGGTCGCGCCATCAAAAGTTGCCACGAAATATCCGAGGACGTCGTTGCCAATCTGATAACTGCCGAGGGCCTTACACGTGGTCGCGCTCGGACACGAGATTGAGTACGCGCTTGATCCGTAAAGGGTGTAATTCTCCGTTGCGCCGACGGGAAGCGCGTTACTTGGCAACGTGATGACTGTGTCCGGAGAGAAGATCCCCGTCGCAGCCGACGCAGCTGGTGCCATGACCGCGACTACGCCGAGCGAGAGCACGCCCGCGCTGCAAGTTCGCAGAAACGACTGTCGCAATTTCCCATTTATACGCATGACGTTTCACCCTTATCTACTCGCGGCGGGACACTACAAAGGCAACACCAATCGCTGAGCGTAGCGAAGTCTCAGTGCTGGAGGGTTGAGAAATTGATCGGAGTATCCGAATCGTGTCCGGAGGGCAACAGGTTGGTGAGGGATCTAGAGCGCGAGCGCCTCGCGCTGCCAGGCGACCTGGTTCTCGAGCCCGGTGCGTAGGGGTGTTGATGGCCGCCATGAAGTTGCGGTGCGCAGTCGTGTCGTGTCGGCGCTGGTCCGGGTCTGCAAGCCATGCGGCGTCGCAATCATGCGACGGCGCATGGTTCCCCCCGTCAGCTCGTCAATGAGCGCGAGCGATTCGTCAAGAGAAGTGGGATCCGAAGAAGCGACGTTATAGATCGACGCGTCGACGGACGGGTCCATCACCGCCAAAACAGCATTGGCGACATCGGACACATAGGTGAAGTCGCGCATGAGTCCGGGGCGATCGTGCACGGGCACCTCTTCATGACGCAGCGCTGCATCAATGATCTTGTAAAAACCCATGTCGGTCCGCTGACCGGGGCCGTAGACGGAAAAGAAGCGCAGAATCACGAGCGACGTCTCGTCCATCGCTAGCTCACGCAGCGCACCTTCCGCTTCGACTTTGGTCGTTCCGTAGGGCGAGCAGGGATCGAAGGGTTGCGTTTCGTCACCTTCGGCGAACTCGCCGTAGACCGATGACGTGGACGCGTGGACGAAACGTTGAACGCGAGAACTCTGCGCCGCTCGGAAAAGCGCGACTGCGAGGTCAACGTTGGCCGCCTCGTAGCGCTCGGGAATCTCCCAACTCCGCGCCTGTCCCGCCAAGCCGGCCATGTTGATCCACACGTTGCACTCAGCAAATTCGGAAGGAGTACCCGTGAGAAGGTCCATCTCGGTGAAAGAGAAATTCGCGACCGTGCTCATTTCGGCAATGGCTCGACGTCGATCGCTAGCGGAATAGAGATCCTCGCAAAAATTGTCCGCACCGATAACGGTGATCCCGCGCGCCAAGAGGTGCTTGGTCACGTGTTGACCAATGAATCCGGCGCACCCCGCGACGGCAACTTTCTTCGGCTGGTAGGGCTCTTGGCCGTTGTCCACGCGATTACCTCGACTCGACCCCACAGGGTAGTACCGCACCACGTGACGACACCGAAGGAACGCTTTCGTTTTGCGAAGCGTTAACGAAAGACTCTTCGGGATGAGCCAAAAGAAAATTTCACGACAACTCGCAATGTTTACGACGTGAGCATCGCCACGGCCGTGATGCCACGCCATCGGAAGAATCGACGCCAACGTCCCCACTTCTCCCGAGAGGCTGTCCCATGGATATCGTGATCGCGGGGTCCGTTCTGTCGGCCGCGGCGGTCTGTCTCGCCCCGCAGGACAACCCCGACATCACGCTGACGGTGCTTGACCTCGGTGGCGAACTCGCGGCTCACCGCGTCGCGTCGCGCAGTGGACTCGCCTCCAGCGATCCGAAAAGCTGGGACCCCGTCTAGGTAGCCCACCTATCAACGCCCTCGAAGCCGGAGGCTCCAAGCGCTATTCCCCGCAAGCAGATCCATGGTTCGAATTTCCTGTGCGCCACGCAGGTCGTCAGCAAGGGGTCCTGGGCGGGAACGAAAGCACCGATGTCCTCGCCGTATGTCTCACATGAAAGGTTCTTGTCGTTCCGGATGCGATCGAGCGCGAGATCAACGTCCGACAGCGGCCTACCGATGATCCCCCCGGTTTCGTTCGAGATTTCAGGCACTGGAAAACGCTACCCGCAAGAGGAAATTTGCAATGCCCAGGGTGAGCTAACCGGCGCCTCGTGAGTTCGCGAGTACCATTGGAACCAATGTCCGTAAACGTAATCCGTCCTCGGGTTGCAGTCATCGGGGCGTCGACCTTCTTTCTCTCGGGGCCGTCGTATGTCACCTATTTCTTGACGGAGTCGCTTCTCGAGAACAACGACGTATCCGTCGTTCTGATGCGAAAACTGATACCTAAGTGGCTCTACCCCGGCAAGAGTCGTGTCGGCAAGCCCATCAGTAACCTCGACACACGATCGCTCGCCCCCACCTTCGACGGCGTCGACTGGACACTTTTCCCTAGCCTCCCTCGCGCAATTCGCTTCCTCGAGGAACACCGACCCGACGTTGTCCTTATTCAGTACTGGACAGCTTCCACGGTGCTGTCCTACTTGCGCATAACGAACTGGGCTCGCAAGCGAGGAATCCCCGTCATCCTGGAACTACACGAAGATCTCCATCCGGCCGAGGCCAAAGTTCCGGTTCTGGGTCCTCTCGCCGGTAAGGCTCTCCGGCGCTTGATTGGACGCTCGCAGTGGTACGTCGTTCACTCCTCCTACGATCGCAATCGCTTCTGTTCCAAGTACGATCTCGACCCTGATCGGGTGGTCGTCATCCATCATGGAGCACTACCTATTGCCGGCGCCAACAACGCCCCCGCCGCTGCCCCCACGACCGAGGTTACGATTCTCTTTTTTGGCACCGTGCGGCCGTACAAGGGTCTCGAGGATCTCATTCAGGCCTTCGGTTTGCTGGCCCGAAATGAAGCCACGCACTGGCGCCTCCTCGTCGTGGGCGAGCCGTGGGAAAACTGGACCCTCCCGTTTGAGCTCATCGACCAGAGTCCGTACCGCGACGACATCGAAGTCATCAAGCGCTACATCCGTGACGAAGAAATTCCCGAAATTTTCGGTCGGGCCGATGTCGTTGCATTGCCCTACTTAGCGTCATCGGCCAGTGGACCGCTGGCCATCACGATGACCGCCGGGTTACCCGTCGTCGTCACCACTGTCGGAGGATTACGGGAGGCAGTCGAGAACTACTCGGGCGCGGTCCTCGTAGAGCCCTCTGATCCGGAGGACTTGGCGTCGGGCCTCGAACGAGCCCGGGCCCTCATCGGCCAGACCCACCAAGATCCCCATTCGTGGAGCGTGGTGGGCGCCAACTACGACGAGCTTCTCGCTCGGGTCATCACGCGCACTACGTAGGTCATCGACGTCGCCACCGAGATGTGGCCGCCAACACCGCTGTTCACGAGAGACGCATTGATCCACGTCGTGGTGCGTTCTTTGCGTCGACCAGCAAGTATGCGGCGTACACCACGCATCCCGTCGTCTGCCCGACCGCCCATGCCCAACCGGCACCGTTAATGCCGAATGATCTTAGGAAGGGTGCCGCGATCACCAGAGTGACCACCGCGATCACTCCGTTGATCACCGCCACGCGAGCCAGTCGGAGTTGGACGCGGTACCTCGACACGGCCACATTCGTCACAAGGTCAGGCAGCGTCGACAGAGCCAGAATTCCGAGCAACGTTCCACCGTGGACGCCGTAGTCGCGCCCGAAGAATGAGAGGACGAACGAACCGAAGAAGACGTAGACGAGTATTGGCCCCGCCAGAAGAGAAACTGAAAAGATCACCGCCGTTCGTGTTCGCCTCGAGAGTTCTTGAGGGGTGTGCGATCCTTCGGCAAGTAGGGCTTGACACACCGAGGGCGACACCATGAAGCAGAGCGATCCCACCAGCCACGTAATTGAGAACCACCCAGAGCGTGTCGCACCAAGAACGCCGATCACGATGACGGAGAGAATTTGCGGTGGCAAGGTTCCGCCGAGCGCACCGATGACTTGTAATCCGATTCCGCTGCGCAACGTCCGCCGTGCGTCACGTCGGGCGTTGTGTCGATGCTCCGGGTCTAGGTGGCCTTCTATGGACTCGGTGGTGGAAAACCAACGCGAATACGACCACACGCAGGAAAGAGTGGCGAAGACCGACCAACTCACGATGATGGCGAAGGGAGCGCTGACCAGTCCCGCGGGGAGCGCCAGAGCGACGAGCAGCACCATCTTGCCGAGCCCAAAACCGGTATTGCGCGCTACCAACAACGATGACCGACGAATGGCTAACGCGGCGGCGTCCAGGATGGTGCCCACTGCTGTAGCCGCGCTGCCAATGATGAAAAGGGGGGCGATGCCAATGGTTCGAATGTCATTCAGTCGACCGGGCAAAATCACCAGAGCGAGAAGGGACAGTAGGCAAGCGACCACGATGGTCACTTCGAGCCCCGCTCGCAGCAACGCGCGTCGATCTGGGGTCCGGGGGAGAAAGGTAAGCAGCGTCAAAGATATTGGCTGCCCTGCAATCAAAGCAATCGTGGTTAATGCCGCGATCGTGGCGGTGGCAACACCGATGTCGTGAGAGGGCCATCGATGGGTCGCGACGAGCCAAAAGACCCAGCCACTCGCCGCGGTAAATACCGTCGACGCCATGACACTGAGCGATCCTTGAATCAGGTGCCGGTTGTCACCCAGGCGATCAAGAATCTTGGACCCGATCACACGGTCAGTGTAATGCCATAGATTTTGCAACTTCGTAAAGCGTCATCGACATTGTCGAAACAGCGGAACCCAGATCGCATTTACTCATCATGTGGTGGCATCAGTGACATCCGCGCGTTGCGGCGTTGGGCTCGCGGCATCACGTCGGCGTAGCGCTGCGTGGAACGCAAACGCTCCCGCACCAACGCGCGAGCGACTCGGACACCGTCGTGGAAAGCGCGGAGATTGGACGAACCAAAACGACGCTTTTCCTCGAAGCACCCAACTTCTTCGACGGTGAGTCCTGCTCGCACCGCCCGACAGAGCATCAACACCTCGATCTCAAATCCGTGGCCGTAGCCGATGGGACGGTGGCGTCGCCCGCTCGAAGCGTCATACAGCGGGTGTGACTGGCCATCGACGATCGCGGCCAACTCCAATGTTTCAATAACGTCGCGCCACATCGCGACATACCCGTACGTCAAGTCCGACCACTTCACTCGATAGGCCCGGTCAACGGCGAAGGTCAGAAGGTCGTTTCCCGTCGAGCGAATCTTCGTAAAGTCCGATGACCCCCCACCGGGAAGATTACGAGACCCGTGAACGATATCGGTGCCTGCTTCAAGTTTCGTGACCATGGAGTCAATGTCCTCAGGGTTCATGGAACCATCGCCATCCATCAACACCACGATCTCATTCGTCGCGCGAAGGATCCCCGCCACCGATGCCGCACCCTTCCCCGGGGCGTGTTGGCGCACAATCACTACGTCAGGAAGGCACTCCACCGCGACTTCGGTGGTTCGATCCTTTGATTCGCCGTCAACAATGATGACCTCCTGCACGCATTCAGGCATGGCCTTCAACACGAGGGGCAAACTCTGCTCCTCGTTCAGACACGGGATGACGACAGAAACGTTTCTCACGCTTGGGAGTCTGGCATACCAACTGCACTCCATAGACCGCACTCTCAAGCCCACTCACCTTGTTTCACTTTCAATTCACAAAGTACGGTTGTAAGTACGAACCTCCCAGCGATCGCGCAGGGCTGACGTCGGGCAGAACTGCCAATTTCCCACGTGTTTATTGGCCTCGTTGGTAGGCCGCGAGCGTATCGGCGGCGACGTCATCCCACGACCTTTGTCTGTTTTCACCCGGAGATCGCCTTGGCATCGCGAGGAGGGCCTTGAGACTCCGAGCGACGACCTCGGGACCCGAAGTTGTCGGCACGAGTTCCGCGGGTACACCCAGCTCCCCCAGAATCTCCCGATGCACGGGAATATCGGACGCGAGAATATTCGCACCGGCCGCGGCGGACTCAGCGAGGGATAACCCAAAACTCTCGTGCAGCGACAGACTCGCCGAGACGTGCGCCGTTCGCTGCCAACGCGCGAGGTCGGCATCGGAAACGAAACCCTCAAAACAAACCTTGTCGCCTAAGCCCAGGTCCGCAGCGTGTCTCATCAACCTTTCTTTATCGGGGCCTGAACCGCAGATAATGACGACGAAAGGCTCGTTGAGGAGAGCGGCCGCATCAAGCAACACATCATTTCGCTTGTACGGATCGAGTCGCCCCGCGCTCAGAATGACACGTTCCTCCACAGGGAACGGCTCAATCGTGAACTGGTCACACTGACCAAACGCGAGAAGAATCACGGAAGTGATGTTTCGACTCTTTGGGTACGCCTTCACGAACGCGTCACGTTCAGCGGACGACGCGCAAAAAATTCCGGCACTTCGCGCTACGAGGCGACGGGCAACGCGCCCATAGATGACGTGGACGACCGAAGCGAGTGGCGTGTGTCCGCCCCCGTGGTAGGTCGGGGTAAAGAAGAACGGCTGGCGCGTGCGCAAGGACGCCGCGAGAGCTACCGGAGCGTGAAAACTGAATGCGTGAATCACGTCGAATTCGTCTTGGTGACGACGTAGCCAACTTACGAGATCGGGTGCGAAAGCAAACCGGCGACCACCGAACTTCGCGGCAAAACGCTTAACTCTCACGGATCCCCAGATTTCGTCAGGGACAAAAGGGGACGTGTGTTCGAGCACTTGCGTTGCTACGACGACCTCGCAACCATGAGCCGCCAGACCTCGAGCAACCCCCTCCACGAGGATGGCCATCCCACCCAACTCCGGTGGAAAGCTCGGCGTGACGAGACAGACTCGTGGGCGTCGGTTGGAGTGGTCCATGATGCGCCCTAACCCTATTCGACTCGTTTCCCCCGAGCAGGCTCTCATACTCAGGCGAATCGCCAGTGGTCAGCCGGCATAGTGAGTAATGACGGCGTCGACGTGCGTGGAAGTTGGCGTTTCTTCCCGAGTATCTTTTGGGGATGGCGTCATTGTCCTCCACTCACGCTGACGCCACCGTCGAGACCGACGGGTGTCAATCGAACCCTTCACGGGCAAGCACTTTCTTGAGCGGTCGCACCGCGTTATTCCTTATCATTATCTTTGGGGTGAGTGGCTCCCTGCTGGCGATTGCCGAGCGTCTTGCCGCCACCGGTGACCATACGTGGAATTTTGTTGTCTTCTGGGTCGCCGACCTCTTAATTTTCCTCCCACTCGCGTGGCTCATGCTTCGCTCTCGCTCAACGAACGGCGTGCCCGTAGCGCTCGTCATCGCTCTCGGCGCGTGGGGCATGTTGCCGAAACTCGTTCGAACGGGATTCTCTCCAACCTACGCCGATGAATTCATCCATTTCCGAGTCTTGACGGAGATCTTGCGCGTGGGCCATCCGGTGTCGGACTTCGGATTGCTGCAAATTGGCGCATCGTTTCCGGGCCTCGAAATTCTTACCGCGGGTCTGGTCCACGTCACGGGAATGACCGCCACAAACGCCTCGGTGGTGGTGATTTTCCTCGCCCACGTCGCTGCTATCGCGGGCGTGTACACCCTGCTGCGCGACATCTCTCGCTCCGCGCGGGTTGGTGGTGTCGGTGCGTTGATCTACGCCCTAAACCCGTCGTGGCTGTTCTTTGACACGCAGTACTCCTACGAGAGTCTCGCCTTCGCGCTCATGATCTGGATCTGGGTTTTCACTCGTCGCGCCGTCACGAGTGATCGAGGTTCCGCACCGTGGGCGCGACTGGACGCGTGGATCGCACTTCTGTTGATCTTCGCTCTCGCGATGACGCACCACGTCACTTCGATTGTTAACGCCCTCATTCTGTTGCTTTTTGCACTTGTCATCACACTTCGCCAACGGCATGGGCGGACAGACATCGGTCCGGAGTCCGCCACGGTCGCGTGGGTGCTGGGTCTCGTCGCCGCCGCAGTCACGATCTGGCGCATCGTGGAGGTCGGCGAAAAGATCTACTCCTACCTCTCACCCATCATCAAAGTGAACCGCTTTATTGAACAGTTCCTGTCACTGGTTGGCCTCGCAGCCTCACACGCCAACCGAACGGCCTTTGGTGGAGCGGGCATTCCTCCATACGAAATCATTGCGGGCTACGCCATGATTCCGATTCTCCTGATTCTTTTCGCGTGGGGCGTCCTCGGCCTCGCACGGAAGCTCCGCACGCTGGATTCCTTGGTCATCGTGATGGCGCTCCTCGGTGTGGCGTACTTCGCGTCAATCGGGTTACTTACCGACCAGCAATTTTCCGAAAGTGTTCATCGCTCGTGGAGCTTCTCCTTCATTGGACTGGCCACGGTCATCTCCTTCGCGGTCCACGAACATCTTGAGGGCCGTCTCGCGATCAACTGGGGAAAGCGGACCCTGTGGCCCGTCCCATCAGTCCGTCCCAAACTTCTGGCGGCCGTCGCCGTGGCGGCCCTCGTGATTGTCGACGTTGGTGGTGTGGCCACGGGAACAACGACGGAATACCGTTTTGGCGCGCCGGTCGCCTCCGGCGCCGACGCGGTGTTCATCGGAACGCAGTCGGCCATGGTGGCGTCCTGGTTCCACGAGCACACCACCAGTCACGACGTTCTTTTTGCGGATCGCTACTTGTCACGAGCCATCACGGTGGTGTCGCCAATTCAATACCCATTGTCGAGCAACGTTTGGAGTTTGACCTTCGCGTCCGCCATCACCGTCAATGAATTGCACGCGGTGTACCAAGAGGGCATCACCTACATCGTTGTTGATCGTCGCATGGGCAACGGGCACCCACCGAAGGAGGGGTTCTGGTACACCTACGACGAACCACACGCGTTCCAGTCCTACAGTGTCCCCGCCCAGAACGTTGAACGGTACGGCTGCTTCAATTGGTTGAACGCCGTGTACGCCACCACCGAATACCAGGTCTTCCGCGTAAATCGTCCGTTGCTCATTGCGACGCTGCTCAAGGGGTCCACAGGAATCAGCGCGGCCTGCGCGCAACGAGGTATCACGTGATGAACCGAAAGGAACAGCCACCCCGCTTCAGCGGACGTGAGGCTCTCAGCGCCGTCATTATTCTCGCCGTTGCTCTCGTCCTCCCTCAAAGCGGTGCGCTTGGAATTGTCCGCGCCATCCTGGCGGGGTCCGCGATGATCGTGATTCCCGGGTGGCTCATCGTTCGTCGCGTTACGGAACGTGACGACTGGAATGTTCGTCTCTTTGGTGGCTTGCTCGTCTCGGTAGCGACATACATAGTGGTGAGTTGCGTGGCGTACGGACTCCACGTGCGTGTCACAGCGGCCGTCGTCGTGATTCCCGCGGTCGTCATGGGCCTCGTGCTCGCGTGTCTGCCCCGGTCACTGGCGGGGGGCACACTCGACATGCGAGGACCGTTTCTGGCGATCGTGCTCAGCGCGGCGGCAATCTTGGGTGTCGTCGTCACACACCTTGCGATCCCGGCCGTCCCAGTGGAATCGGCCTACTCCCTCTCACCCACTCTCGTCACGGTCAGCCACACGGACTACAACGCCACGATTCACGTCGTTGTCGTGGGCCACCCCGGCCCCGGCACGTTGACCTTGTCAACGGACGGCGTCGATCGCGTCACAATGGCGGTTCCCACACACACGTCATTGGTACACCTCCGGTGGCACTCGCCGAGCGGCAATCTTTCGTGCGCCGACCAGTACACCATCACGTCGAGCAACGGGGCCTATCTTTCGCCCCGGCCAATCTGTCGTACCTCGGGAACAACCTTGTCCCACGCCACCTCGGTAGTGCGCCACGGCACCACGAAGGCTCGGGCCGCGAACGTGACGACGGACTTCCGCCGCGCAGCGACTCTCACGCGACGTCGATCCAACGTGACGCCAGCGTGAAGATCCTCCACCTCACCGACCTCTTCCACCCCAACATCGGGGGTCTCGAATCACACGTGCTGAATCTCGTCCGGGAGCGACAGCGGCGCGGTCACGAGATCTCCGTAGTGACGCTGACGCTCCAAGGACCGCCGAGCCGACGCATCGAAGACACTGGCTATCTCGTGTACCGCATTGCGTCAGGTGCCACCAAACTGACGTGGCTCTACGAAAACCTGAACCGTCCCTTCAGTCCGCCCTTTCCTGATCCGATCGTCAGCCGGGAATTACGACGCATTGTCGATCACGATAAGCCGGACGCCGTGCACGCCCACAATTGGATGGCGTATTCCTATCTCGCGATCAAGAGGCCCGACGATCCACCCCTGTTATGGATGCAACACGACTATTCGTTGGGCTGTCCCAAGAAGACTGCCATGTACTACCGCGGCGACGGGGTGTGCCCGGGTGCGAGCCTCACACATTGCCTGACGTGCGCACCTGCGCAATACGGGCGACTGAAGGGAACCGCTATCACGGTGGGTCTTCGAGCCGCGAACCGTGTGCTCGTCAAGAAGACGGACAAGCTCATTGCGAATTCGACCCCCGTCGTCCGCTTTGATGAGGATGCCGTGGCGTCCGCGGAACGGATTGAAGTGGTAGGTACTTTCGTGGGGAGCGACCTTGCCGCTGAGTCTCTCTCGGTGCCTCGACCGGATTTTCTCCCCCCGGACGACGGCTATATCTTGTTCGTCGGTGCCCTCGGAGCGCACAAGGGCGTCTACGAGCTTCTCGACGCGTACAGCCGCCTACGAGAGGGGAAACCCCCTTTGGTTTTTCTCGGGACGCCGCAACCTGACTCCCCCTCTTCATGGCCCGACGACGTGATCGTCCAACACAACGTCGACCACGCCCAAGTGATGTCCGCGTGGCGCCACTGTGGCATCGGTGTCATTCCTTCGAAGTGGGCAGAGCCATTCGGACTCGTAGCCGTCGAAGCGTCATCGATGAGCAAGCCCATCGTGGCCTCACGGATTGGGGGTCTCGCAGATTTGGTTCACGACGGCGTGACCGGCTTCGCAGTGGCCCCGGGTGACGTCAACGAACTCGCCACCGCCCTCCAACGTCTTGTTGACGACCCCGAACTTCGTCGCACTTTCGGCGTGCAAGGCGCCGCCTTTGCTCAGCGGTTCACAGTTACGTCAGTGACTGATCATCTCGATGAAGTCACCCGAAACATGATTGACGAACACCGTGCGGCGCGAGGTCTGACTAACTAACCTTCGCCACGTACGCGCGATTGCTCTGGTCTACTGCTACGCAAGTTCCATTGGTACCACACGAGATGGACACAAAACCGGCGGTCGAATCCACTGGTGTTGGTGCCGACCATTTCCCGTTCTGCCACGCGAGATACTCGCCACCGGTATCAACGGCTACGCAGTAGAACGAACTCACGCAACTCATGCCGGTTATTCCGAAGTATGAGGCGTGGGTGAGCGGAAAGGAGTACGAGGTACCGGCATGATTGACGGCGACGACAAACCCGGATGCGTCACCCGCTACGCACGTCGCTGCTGAGGGGCACGCCACAGTCGTCAGGTCGCCACCTTCTAGATCATCAAGCTTTGAAAACGAATTGGACGATCCTGTCCAGATGTACTGGTGCTCGGAGTGGTCATTGACAACGCAGTACGTCGTGCTCGCACACGCAACCGCGCCGAATCCACGACCGTTGGTGACGTCAGCGGCACTGGGCGCTGACCACGACACTCCATTCCACTTGTAGAGATTTCCTTGGTAATCACTGGCCAAACAGAAGGATGAACTCAGGCATGAGACTCCGTCAATCGGTGCCGACGCGAGTGGGTACGAGTGCGCGAATACACCCGACGCGAAGCTGTACACCGAACCCGACTGCGAGCCCACCATGCAAAAACTCCCCGCGCACGAGGCCGAAACCAAGTCGCTGGAAGGTGACTCCGCGAGCGCCGACCAGGACGTACCGTTAAATACCGAGTACTCCCCGGTTGTCCCCACGGTCAAGCAGAACGTCGCTGAGCCACAGGCAACCGTGTTCAGGGCGCCGCTCGTAGCGTCAACGCTGACGGGAGAACCCCAGGACACACCTGTCCATGTCGAGGCGCCACCATCGGTGTTCACCGCAACGCACTTCGTCGATGTCGGGCACGACACCGCGGCGGGCGTAGTAGCGGAGTCAATCAACACCGGCGACGACCAGATCGTGCCGTTGAACGTGACCGCATGTCCCGACGAATCCACCGCCATGCAGAACGTCGTTGATCGGCACGACAGTGAAACCAGAGACGACGGTGCGACGCTCGAGAAGGTCGTCCAGGTTGCTCCGGACAAACGGACGGCGTTCCCCGTCGAATCACCCGCCACGCAGTTGCTCGCGGCGGAGCATGAAACGCTCATGAGTCCGGACGTGTCAATCGATGCGGGCGACGACCAGGTTGTGCCGTTGAACGTGGCCGCGTATCCCGCGTTGTCCACTTCCGCGCAGAACGTCGTGAGCACGCAACTTACGGACGTAGGCGAGCCAAGGGAATCGACCTCGGCGGGTGTTGACCAAGTTGTTCCATTGAACTTGAGTGCGTCGCCGGACGAATCCACTGCCACACAGAACGTCGTTGTCGTACAACTCACCGACGTTAGGTACGCGCCAACTGCGGGCTTGACGGTGGACCACGCGGTTCCGTTGTAGACCACATACTCACCGTTGGTGTCCACGGCGACGCAGAAGGAATTGGTCACGCACGATACAGATGTCAAACCCACGCTGTCGACGGACACCGGCGACCCCGAGACAGTTGCAAAACCATTGGCGTCAACCGTCACACACGTGGTGGCTGTCGGGCACGACACATCGGTGGGGATGCCACGGATTGTCTCAACGGTCGTTGGCGCGCTCCACGATGTCGTGATCGCAGCCGTGTCCGCCCGTTGCGAGACACTGAGAGATGACTTCACCGAGCCCACGCCCTTGACTGTCAAGGTGAACGTGTACTTCACAGTCTTTGACGTTGGGTTCGACGGCACGTTGACGGTCTCGCCGAAGTGCGGAGTGCAGGTTGTCGCCGATCCCATACCGACGATTGCCGGGGAAACAGTCAACGAGCACGTTTTCGCGTTGGTGGTCGTCGCACCGAACACCAACACACCCCCGAACGGAGAAACCGTGGGAGTGCTAACAGTGAATACGGAAATCTTCGGAGCGTGGGAGACACGAACGGTTGCGGCTGACGCGACGACACCCGCCAGCGCCACCATTGCCACCACGCCCAGCAGTGTTCTCGCCACGCGGCTCGGGAGTTTTGCGTTGTGTACGGAGATCACGATCCCGACCTCACCTTTGAGAAGCAGGCGTGGATGGCCGCCACCGTGTCAGAGTTCTGAAATGTATAAGGATTGACGGAAGGCGTGGTGTTCGTCGGCGAGAAATTGTTGAAGTCGATGCCCCAGATGTACATTCCGCTCATGTGGTTCGACTGCATGACATTGCACTCCGCCGTAATCCAATCCGGCTGCACCCAGGATTCGTTATACGTCGCGATGGCCGCCGACGAATACGCGTAGTAATAGGGCTGTGTCCATGCGTACGCCATGTCGGGAATACCAACTTCTTCTAAACGCAGTGAACTGAGATTCGACGGGAAGTTTGCTCCGGCGGAGTTGTTCGCCTGGAAGGACGCGTTGATTGCCGCTTGGAAGTCACTGATGACAGTGGCATTATCGCCTTTGGCTCCAGCCGCCTGAATTGCCGCAGACGCTGCCGTCTGAGTCTGGGGGTACGTCGCGTTCAAGTTGGCCGGTGGATCCACTGGGACGTAGGCGTCGTATCCGACCTGAATTCCCGGGATCGTCTGGTACGTGAGGTGCGACGCCGAGTACAGCAAATTTGGTCCGAAAATCGCTTGTGCCTCTTGCACCAACCGCTGCCAGTAGGGCAAGTAGTTATGAGCCGGCATGTTATTTGATGGAAAGAAAGTGTTGTTGATCGGCGTCGCGGACACCATTGAGGTGAGTTCAGCGCCAATACTGAATGACGAGACACCCGTCTCTTTCGCCATCACGAGATATGGCTTGAGCCACTGGAAGTAGTTTGCAAACCACGTCGACGGACTCGTCGGATTGATGGAGCCGCGCCATTCTCCGGTACCGGCGATCTTGTTATCGAAAGGCACGCCCGTCGTGTCGTCGTTGAGCTGGCTACGTAGGGGCCGTAGTTGAACACGGAGGCCATCCTTCTCTGCCAACCGCACCAAACCGCCAAGAAGTTGTACCGAGGGCGTGCCGAGGCCCGCAACGATGGTGCTCGATTGCTGCGCCTCGAGAACGCCCGCGTTCACGACGGATTGGTTGCCAACCACCTGTGTCGCCGTGCCCATATAAAAGGGGAAGTCAATGGACACGGCATTGGCGTCCAGGTCGTTTTGCAGATACGAAAACAGTTTGGCAGCGGATGCCAACGTCGACTGATCGCCGCCGAGGGCCTGATCATCAAAAAATACGGAGACACCCACCTCCGGCGCTGATGTCACGACGTGAGGTGACGTGGTTGCAACGGCGATGGTCGGGACTGCGACAACTGCCACAATCGCTACCAATGCCATCCCTGGAATTCGTGAGCGGCGGCGCATTTCGCGAGAATACCAGCCGACTATCCAAATGGCCATGGCGGCCTTCGACATTTCCTTTGACCATGACCTCGCGATTCCACGCGATTCATGTGCGCCAACTGGGCTGTGAGTTGAAACGGGTGTTTCGGTATCTATTCCTCAGGAGTCTCAAGGGAGACACGTTCGCGTGGTTGCTGGGAACTCGTCGCTCCAAGCCGTTCTACGACCGGACTAACGCGTGGCCTTGAGGCCTTGTCTGGTGAGCCACACCTGCCGGACCACGGTGGCCGCGAGCACCGCTCGCCGACGGTCTCGGGCGACACGTGAGTCCTCGTTCACGGGAGCGAGCTCACTGGACGAGGGGCGAGCGAGACGGATTCGCACCGGAAACGTGCCGGCACGGCCGAATTTGGCGAATGAGAACGTGGAACCGAAGGAAAAGGCTGAGCCGATAGAAAACGCCGACGCGAAGGAGCCAACGGAGAACGCGGAACCAATGGAGCCGATGCTGAAGGCGCTATTTCGCGAACCGATGGAGCAAAACGAGTTGACCGAACCCACCGACCAGGCGGAGCGTCGTGATCCCTGTGAATGCCACGAGGAAGAATCGTCGCTCACGCCTTCATCCATCGCGGGTGACGTCGCCGCAGGCTCAGATTCGTGTGCCTGTGCTCGACGAACTCCAACCGCGATTCCCACGGCGGCGAGGAGGGCGACAATGATGAAAAAAGGACGATAGCGGCGCACAAGAACAGCGTAGGGCTGGAAGTGGCGCCAGTAAAACTCGTAGAAGGTTCATCAGGGGTCCACCTAGGGTTAGCCCCCTTTTCACCCGTTGGTAACCCTCCCTCCCTACGGTGTTCTATGTGACGCGGCCTGACGATTTCCTCCCCCCGGACGTCCCGCGTCGCCTTGTCGCAACCGAGGTGGTGAATCGTCATGAGTGCACTGGGACATTCCGTGGTTGACCCCGAGGGTCGCACCGTCGTTCTCGTCGTCGAGGACGAGGCCAGTTACCTCGAAGCCCTCAACGTGGGTCTCACGGTGGAGGGATTCATCGTGGTCGCCGCCGACACCATTGATGACGCGCGCCGCGTCTTCGCCGAGGCCAAGCCCGACCTAGTTTTGCTCGACGTGATGCTGCCCGACGGATCGGGAATCGACTTCTGCCGAGAGCTTCGCGCCGTGAGCAGTGTGCCGGTGATCATGGTCACCGCCCGGACCGACGAAGTCGACGTGGTGCTCGGACTCGAGTTTGGTGCGGCCGACTACGTCACCAAGCCGTACCGCTTGCGCGAACTGGTGGCACGCATGCGCGCCGTCCTGCGCCGTCACGTCGCACCCACCACCGACGAGACCGTCGCCATTGGCGACATCCGCATCGATCCTTCGCGTCGATCGGTGACGCGGGGCAACGAGGTCATCGAGCTGTCGCGCAAAGAATTTGATCTCCTCAACCTGCTCGCGAGTCGATTGGGTCAGGTCGTCACCCGTGACGAGTGTCTCGACACTCTCTGGTGGGGACAGGACCTCGCAGACACGCGCACGCTGGACACACACGTCAAGCGCCTGCGTCACAAGATCGAAGCCGACCCGGCCACACCCGTCCACCTGATCACAATTCGTGGCGTGGGCTTCCGTCTCGACCGCTAAATCCCGACCTACGCTGGCCCTATGAATACGGGCGAGCGAGCGAAAGACTTCACACTGCAGGATCAGTTCGGCAAGGAACGGACTCTGTCCACCATGCTGGCGGATGGACCCGTGGTTCTTTTCTTTTATCCGGCGGCCATGACCAAGGGCTGCACGAAGGAGTCCTGCCACTTCCGGGACTTGGCGGCCGAATTTGCCGCCGCCGGCGCGCAGCGCGTGGGTATCTCCATGGACACCGTCGACAAGCAGAAGACCTTTACGGATATGAACCAACTCGACTACCCGTTGCTCGCCGATATCGGCGGCATGGTGGCGCGCGACTACGGGGTCAAGCGCCCCCTCGGACTCTTGAAGGTAAAGCGCACGACCTTCGTGATCGGCACCGATCAGACCATCCTCGACGTGATCACCTCGGAGTTAAACATGGACGTGCACGCCGACCGCGCGCTCGCCGCCCTCAAGGCCGCCGCGAACTAACGCAACGTGGGTGGCACGTAGTACCCGTTGATCGGTACGTCGCGCACCGCCAGAAGGGCTGCCAGGTCAACGGACTCGTCGGCTCCTCGCGCGAGAGACGCCCACGTCGCCTCACGATTGAATGAATAGACGAGATCGGCGTCCTGGGCGTCCGGGTCGACCCACACCGCCGCGATGAGCAAGAGATCCGTCGGCGACGAAATAATCCCGTCGGCGACCGCGTCAAGAACGCCACTCGCCACACCCAATTGAGCCGCCCCCCACGTCAAGGTGGCGTGATTTGTCGACGCGATCATCGCCTTGTTGACGAACAACGTCATTGGTTGCACCGGCATGTTCGGTTGCGCGACGACGACGAACCCGGCGTGACCCTCACGAGGCGTTGCCAACGCGGTATTCCACGCCACTTCGACCGGACCACCCTTTTCGCCGAGCACGGTGTTGAGGTGTGCCGCCTCTTTTCCCGATCCGGCGAAGGCCTCGCCGAATTGCGTCAGACCGCGGGCCATGTGACCGGCGGTTCAGCGAACGGCGTGACGCGTCCGTAGCGAATCTCACGAAGAAGCTCTGACGACACCGTCGTGGGCTTGGTGTCGTAGGCGAGGAGTCCCACGTGTCGCAACGTGTTGCCCTTAATGGGACTGACCCGGTGAATCGAGTGCCGTCCTTCGAAGATAAGGAGTGTTCCCGGCGTCATCTCCAAAGTGAGCACGTCGGGGTGCGAGCCGTTCAATACGCGCGCCACGTCGTCGTAGTTTTCGTTCTCGGCAGTGCGAATGAGCGGCACGACGTCAAAGTCACCGCCGTCGGCCGCGTCCTGGATGGCCAGCGACACAACGAAGTCCGTCTGGTCGAAGTGCCACTGCAATTCGTCACCCTCGCCCATCACCGCGAGATTGAGCGCCCCGCACGGATCGGCGTAGTGGTAAATCGTGCCGCGATTTAGGACCGCTTCAATAAATGCGGTCACCGAGGGTGATTCGTAAATTTGGCGCAGCGGCGACGCGTAGGGGATGACGTCGTACCCCACTGCGCGCACGCCGTAGGGCATCCAGGTCTGGCGGGGGTGATCCTTCGGCCAGTCGTCACTCGGTAGTTCCAAATACGCGGTCCCGACGCCGCCGGAGGGGTGCGCACGCTCCGCGAGGGAGTTCGCGTCGGCGACCAACTGCGCCACGCCGTCGGGTG
>Ga0208872_1000090_pt1 | contig 94094 bp, 86 predicted proteins | sample CryBogCBH12Aug08_FD_185508 | JGI IMG/M metagenome (GOLD analysis project Ga0208872, IMG submission 185508) | Freshwater microbial communities from Crystal Bog, Wisconsin, USA - CBH12Aug08 (SPAdes) | ecosystem: Environmental > Aquatic > Freshwater > Lake | place: Crystal Bog, Wisconsin, USA...
TTTTGAAAAACTAAAATGCTTTACCTTTTGAGCCAGCACATTTTGGACTGGGCGCACGGCGGCGAATGGGAGTCGCGGCTGGCGTTTTTGCGCCTGTTCAAATACATCACGGTGCGCAGCGCCGGCGCGGCGATCACTTCGCTCGTGCTGTGCTGGTGGCTCGGGCCGGGCGTCATCCGCTGGCTGAAGGCGCAGCGGTTCGGCCAGGAATACGCGGACAAGGCGCAGGAAGCCGGCGTGCAGCATGTCGTGGACAAAAAAGGCACGCCGACGATGGGCGGCATCCTCATCGTGCTGTCGCTCGTGCTTTCGACGATGCTCTGGGCGCAGTGGAACGCGCAGGTGGAACTCACGATGCTCTCGGTGCTGGTGCTGGCGGGGCTGGGTTTTTACGACGACTACGCGAAAATTTTGAAGCAGTCCGGCGGCGGCACGCCTCCGCGCGTGAAATTGATCACGCAGTTTGCGCTGGCGATTTTTGTGGGAATTTATCTGTGGAATCTGCCGGCGAAAAGCGAACTGCATCTGCTCGGCGTGAAAAGCGTCTGGCACAGCAATCTCGTTTCGACGCTGATGCTGCCGTTCTACAAATATCCGCTGCACATCGGCGCGGTGGCCGGCGTGATCATCGTGGCGCTGGCGATTGTCGGCAGCTCGAACGCGGTGAATCTGACCGACGGCCTGGACGGCCTCGCGACCGGTTGCACGCTGATTGTCGGGTTTGTGTTTTTGTTTTTCACCTACCTCGCCGGCAATATCAAGGCGGCGGCGTATCTGCAAATTCCGTATGTCGCCGGCGCGGGCGAACTGACGGTTTTTTGCGCGGCGCTGCTCGGCGCGGGGCTGGGATTTTTGTGGTTCAACTGCCATCCCGCGCAGGTGTTCATGGGCGACACCGGTTCGCTCGCGCTTGGCGGCGCGTTTGGCATCGTGGCGGTGCTGATTCATCAGCCGTTCGTGCTAGTGATCGCCGGCGGCGTGTTTGTGGCGGAGGCGTTGTCGGTGATTTTGCAAAAGGGCTGGTTCAAGTTCACGCGCATCCGCACCGGCACGGGACAAAGAATTTTTCTGATGGCGCCGTTGCACCATCATTTTCAGAAAAAAGGCTGGCACGAATCGCAGGTGGTGATGCGGTTTTTCATCTTGTGCCTGCTGTGCGCGGTGGTCGCGCTGGCCACACTGAAGCTCCGGTGAAATGAAATTGTCCAACCGCCAAAAAATCATTGCGAATCCGCGCTTTGCTGCTTGCGAAAGCGGCGCGCGGTTGTTACAAATTTGTGCCAGAGCGGCTGGGCGTCGGCCGGTCAGCAAGAGCGTTTCACCAAGTCATCTTTCTGCCGGTCGGAATTTCCATGGTGAAGTGTCGTCCGGCCTCCAAAAAATAAATTTAACGCGCTGCGAAATTTTTCGGGGAAAAGTTCCGCGCGCCAAATCAAAAACCAAAACCTTCCCCGAAAACAAAACGCGTCCGCGCCAAAAAAATTATGAATAATCCGAATCCCTTCGTGCCGAAAGGCTCGCTCCTCGAACAGCAAAGCCAGCGCCGCTCGCGCCTCAAGCTAGCGGTGTTCTGCGTGCTCGCGGTGAGCGTCACCGGTCTCGTCGCCATGCTCATCCAAGGCTGCAAGCGCGAGAAGCCATCGGACGAATTGAATCCGCCGACGGTGGACACGAACGCCGTGGCGATGGACACGAACACGCTGCCGAATACCGTTTCCAATCCGCCGGTCGTGGTGCCGCCGGTGGCGACGAATCCGCCGGTAGTCGTTCCGCCGGTCGCGCCGGTGGAGCAGCCTGCCGCAGCTGGTTCCGAATATGTCGTGGCCAAGGGCGACTCGCTCGCGAAAATCGCCAAGAAGAGCGGTGTGACGCTCAAGGCGCTGCAGGCCGCGAACCCCGGCGTGGTGCCGACGAAATTGAAAGTCGGCCAGAAGCTGACGATTCCCGCCGGTGGCAAAACCTCGGCTGAGGCGGCGGCTCCGGCTGTTGCCGCTGCTGGCGACGCCAGTGGCGCGACCTACACCGTGAAGTCCGGCGACACGTTGACCAAAATTGCCAAGAAGAACGGCACGACCGCGAAAGCGATTCAAGCCGCGAACGGCTTGACTACGACCAAAATCAAGGTCGGCCAGAAATTGAAAATTCCGTCGAAGGCGGAAGCCGCTGCGGCGGCTCCGGCGGCGCCGACCGTGGACAACACGCCCGCGCCTGCGCTGCCGCCGGTTTCCGCACCGGCTCCGGCGGTTCCGGCCCCCGCGCCGGCGAAGTAAGCCGCGCGTGAACGCGGCTGGATTTTGAAATGAAAGTCGCCGTCACTATTCTGGCCGTTTGCGTCACCAGCCTCCTCGCGTTGGGGCTGGTGATGCTTTATAGCTCCAGCATGACGCAGGTCGGGGCGCATTATCTGATGATGCAACTGGTCTGGTGCATCTTTGGCTTCATCCTCTGCGTTTCGGCGGCGTCGCTCGATTATCAGCTCCTGAAAAAATACGCGTGGCCGATTTTTGGCCTCGCGTTTTTTTTGCTGTTGCTCGTGCTGGTGCCGCATATCGGCAGAAAAATCAATGGCGCGCGGCGCTGGTTTGATCTGCACGGTGTCCGCTTTCAGCCGTCCGAACTGGGCAAAATCGCCCTCATCATCGCTCTGGCGTGGTATGGCGACCGGTTTCAGCGGCGGATGACAACCTTGAAATGGGGCATTTTAATTCCCGTGGCCATCATCGGTGCGATTCTCTCTTTGATTTTCGTCGAGCCGGATCGTGGCACGACGATTTTGCTCGCCGCCGTCAGTGGTTCGATTTTACTGCTTGCCGGCGTGCAATGGAAATTCATCGTTCCGCCGGTCATCCTCGCGATTGTCGGTCTGGTCGTATCTATTTTGCATGATCCGATGCGCATGAAGCGCATCTTCAGCTGGCTTTACATGGAGCAGAACAAGGATGGCGTTGGATATCAGGCGTATCAGGCCATGATCGCGCTCGGCTCCGGCGGCTGGAACGGTCTTGGCCTCGGCAATGGTCGTCAGAAACTCGGCTTTGTGCCCGAGCATCACACTGATTTTATTTTTTCCATCATCGGCGAGGAACTCGGTCTCGTCGCCACGCTCGCGGTGATTCTGGCGTTTGTTGTCATCGCACTCTGCGGACTTTACATCGCGCTCCATGCCAAGGACACCTTCGGCACGCTGCTCGCCACCGGCATCACGCTGCTCATCAGTTTGCAGGCCGCCATCAACATCGGCGTCGTCACCAGCGCGCTGCCGAACAAGGGATTGCCGCTGCCGTTCATCAGCTACGGCGGCTCAAACCTGCTTGCCATGTTGACGTGTGTCGGGATTTTACTGAGCGTCGCGCGACAGGCGTCTCCCTCAAAAGTTTCCGTCTCGGATTTTGTATCCAAGTCCAGTGACAATCCTTTTGCCGCCAAGGCAGCATGAATTAAACAAGCATTATGAGTGATCAGTCTAACAAACCCAATATTGTCATCGCCTGTGGCGGCACGGGCGGCCATTTGTTTCCGGGTCTGGCCGTCGCCCAGCAATTTACCCGCCGCAACTGCACCGTCACCCTCATCGTCTCGAAGAAAGAGGTTGACCAGCAGGCCCTTCAGAATGTCTGGGGCATGGAAATCGTCACTTTGCCGGCCGTTGGTCTGGCCGGAAAAAACTACATCGGATTCGCCCTGGCGCTGTTGAAATCTTTTCTCGCCGCCAAAAAACTTTTCAAGGCCAAACCCCCGCAGGCGGTTCTGGCCATGGGGGGATTCACCTCCCTGGCACCGATCCTGGCCGGGAAATTTGCCGGCGCGCCGACTTTTTTGCACGAATCCAATGCCGTTCCGGGCCGCGCCAACCGCTGGCTTTCGCACCATGTCAACCGCGTGTTTGTGGGCTTTTCGCACGCCGCCCCGCTGTTCACCGGCTGCGATGTCACGGACATCGGCATGCCGGTCCGCGCGCAATTCACGCCGCGCGATCCCGTCGCGTCGCTCTCCATGCTCGGCTTGGATCCCACGCGCTCAACCTTGTTGATTATGGGCGGCAGCCAGGGGGCGACTGCCATCAACGACCTCCTCATCCAAAGCCTGCCGCATCTCGTGAAACTGTTGCCGGAATTTCAATTCCTCCATATCACCGGTGACAAGGACGAAGAGCGCGTGCGCCGAGCCTACGAGACACATGCCTCCGGAAAATTTTCCGTCCGTCCGTTCCTGGCGGAAATGCAGCATGCGCTCTCCGCCGCCACCGTTGCCGTCAGCCGTGCCGGGGCGTCTTCGCTCGCGGAGATCGCCGCGTTGCGCGTGCCGACCATTTTGATCCCGTATCCGGCGGCGGTTGACAATCATCAGCTCTACAACGCACGGGAATATGCCCGGACCGGTGCCGCCCGATTGCTTGAACAAGCCGATGCCACGCCCGAAATACTGGGCCAGTTGATAGTGGCGCTTGCAAGGAACGCGACGGTGCGCCAGGCCCTTCTCGTGGCCCTGCCTTGCTGGCATCGTCCGCGGGCGGCCGAGGCCATCGCCGATCAGATTTTGAAGGTCATGCGCGAAACCAAAGCTGAACGGAAGTGACCGAATGTCCCATTTGGAAAAGCCGCAGTCGTCTGTTGATAACACAGCCGATGAATTGAACCGGCGGCTGGCCTCTGGAACGGTGCTCCGGCGCAATGAGCCGATGGCGAAGCACACTACGTTGCGCGTCGGTGGACCGGCGGATTTGTATGTTGAGCCAGCGAACGAAGACGATTTGGCGGCGGTGGTGAAATTCTGCGGCGAACGCGGTGTGAAATTTTTCATCCTCGGTCGCGGTTCGAATCTGCTCGTGCGCGACGGCGGCTTTCGCGGCGTGGTGATTTGCCTGTCAGCGCCGGAATTTTCACGGGTCGAAATCGACGGCACGCGTATCCGCGTCGGCGCGGGCGCAAAGTTGAAGGATTTGGCTGTTACGGCCAAGCGCGCCGGTTTGAGCGGCGTGGAATTTCTGGAAGGCATTCCCGGCAGCATTGGCGGCGCGCTGCGCATGAACGCCGGCGCGATGGGCAGCGAGACGTTCAATGCCGTTGAATCGATCCGCGTGATGAATTTTATTGGCAATATCAGCGAATTGCCGCCGGAGGAGATGCTCGTGAGCTATCGCAGTTGCGCGACGTTGAAAAATTATGTCGCCTTGAGCGCGGTTTTCCGTTGCACGCCGGCACCGCGTGAGGAAATCGAGGCGCGGATGAAGACGTTCAGTGAAAAGCGCTGGAGTTCGCAGCCCACCGCGCCAAGCGCTGGTTGCATGTTCAAGAATCCGGCGGCGATTCCGGCGGGCAAACTGATTGACGAACTCGGCCTGAAGGGCACGAAAATCGGCGGCGCGCGGGTGTCGCTGGAGCACGGCAATTTTCTGGTGAATGATGGCAACGCCACGGCGCAGGATGTTTTGGAATTGATTGGGTTTTTGCAGGCGAAGGCGAAGGTGGAGCGGGGGATTGAATTGTCGCCTGAAGTCGAGGTTTTGGGTGAAGATTGATTGACAACCAAAACGGTTCCATTATGGTTTTTTTATGATAACTCTCACGCTTAAAGGCATCCCCAAAGAGACTCATCGCGAGTTGAAAAAACGTGCAGCGGTTAATCGGCGCAGCCTGAACAACGAAATCATTTTCACCTTGGAAACATTGCTCGGCAGCGCGCCGCGGAAAGCCGTTCTGCTTCCGCAAGCTCGCAAATCGGTCAAGAAAACGCCCAGCCGGAAGTGAGCAAAAAATCGAACATCACCGTGATGCTGGGCGGACCGAGCGCGGAACGCGAAGTCTCGTTGCGCTCCGGCGCGGCGGTGGCCAAAGCGCTGCGATCGCTCGGCCATGAAGTGACCGAACTTGACCCGCGCACGCCGGACTGGAATTTGCCCGCTGGAACCGATGTGGTGTTTCTGGCGTTGCACGGAACTTATGGCGAGGACGGCACGGTGCAGAAGCGGCTGGATGAACTCGGTGTGCTTTATACTGGTTGTGACGCCGAAGCGAGCCGCATCGCATTTGACAAGGTGCTGACAAAGCAAAGTTGCATTGAAGCCGGCGTGCAGACGGCGAAATTTGTGTCGATCTATGCGTCGACGGAGCCGTTTCCGGCGAATTTCTCCGTGCCGCTGGTGGTGAAACCGTCTCGGCAGGGTTCGAGCGTCGGACTGGAATTCGTCGAGCGCGTCGAGGATTGGCCGTCGGCGCTGGCGAACGCGCTGAAGTTTGATTCGGAAGTTTTGGTTGAGGAGAAAATCATCGGCCGCGAGACGACGGTTGGCATTTTAGACGGCAAGGCATTGCCGGTCGTCGAGGTGCGGCCGAAATCCGGCAGCTACGATTACAAAAACAAATATACGGCCGGCAACACCGAGTATTTCTGTCCGGCGGATTTTGGCGAGGCGACGACGAAGCGAATTCAAGCCGCTGCGCTCGGCGCGTTCAAGGCCGTCGGCGGACGCGACTATGCCCGCGTGGATGTGATGGTGCGCGTGGACGGCTCGCCGGTGGTGTTGGAAGTGAATACGCTGCCGGGCATGACGGAGACGAGCCTGCTGCCGAAAGCCGCCGCCGCCGCCGGCATCAATTTTGCCGGACTCTGCCAGCGGATGGTGGATTTGGCGCTGAAACGAAACGCGGCCGTTGCCGCATAAAATCAATGTGGTTTAAGCGCGAACAAAACAAGAACCGCCGCCTCTACCGGCACAATGTGCTGGACGTAAAGCTGCGTTCCGACCAGGTGCGCGCGAACCGCGCGCGGCTCGGGCTGTTTTTGTTCCTTGTCACCGCCGGACCATTTTTCGGGTTGTATCTGCTCTGGCGCGTCGGTGAGGTGGCGCTGAACACTTTCGTTTACCAGAATAATGATTTTGCCATCCAGCAGATTGATGTGAAGACCGACGGCGTCATCGCGCCGGATCAATTGCGCCGCTGGACGGGCGTGAAGCCGGGCGCGAATCTCATCTCGCTCGACCTCGCGGCGGTGAAGCGCAATCTGGAACTTGTCTCGGTGATTGATTCCGTTTCGGTGGAAAAAGTTTTGCCGCGCACGCTGAGAATTCGGGTGACGGAGCGCGATCCGATTGCGCAGGTCAACGTGCCGCGCGCGGACGGCGCGAACAGCATCGCTGTTTCTGTCTTCCAACTCGACGCCGACGGCGCGGTGATGCAGCCGCTTGATCCGCGCCTATGCACCGTGCCGCTGGAAAAAATGAATTCCGCGTTGCCCGTGATTTCCGGCCTGAACGCGTTTCAGTTGCAGCCCGGTCGCCGGGTGGAACTGCCGGCGGTGCAGTCCGCGCTGAAATTGATCGCGGCGTTTACCAGTTCGCCGATGGCCGGCCTCGTGGATTTGCAGCGCGTGGACGTTTCCGCGCCGGGTGTGCTGGTGGCGACGACGGGGCAGGGCAGCCAGATCACTTTTGCGCCAGACAATCCGGAGCAACAGTTGCGGCGCTGGCGGCAGATTTACGATTTTGGCAAGCAGGCGAATAAGGGCGACATCGCGTCGCTCGATTTGGCGGTGGGCAACAACGTGCCCGTCCGCTGGATGCTGGCGAGTTCCGCGCCGGTGAACAACGTGACGCCCAAGGCGGTGAAACCCCCAAAGAACCGGAGAAAAAATGTTTGACGATGGATATATCATAGCCGGCCTGGAAATCGGCACTTCTAAAATCTGTGTCGTGGTCGGCGAACTGACCGCCGACGGCGGACTGAACATAATCGGCCTTGGCCAGTCGCCGTCGCAGGGCGTGCGCAAGGGCGAGATCACCGACCCGCAGAAGGTCGAGGAAAACCTCCGCACCGCGATGTTCGAAGCCGAGCAGATGGCCGATGTGGAGATCCGCAGCGTTTATCTGGGCGTGAGTGGCGGCCATGTTCGCGGATTCAACAATCGCGGCATGCATCCGGTGGTTTCCGCCGACCGCGAAATTTCCCCCGACGATGTGGACGACGTTTTGAAGAACGCCAAGGCCATCAACCTGCCCGCCGAAAACACCGTCATCCACGCCGTGCGGCAGCATTTTTTCATTGATGGCCAGGACGGCGTGACGAATCCCATCGGGATGCTGGGCGCGCGGCTGGAGGTGGACATGCACGTCATCCATGGCAATGCCAATCGCCTTCAGAACGCCATTCGCCTCGTCAAAGCGACGTCGCTCGAAGTGGAGGAAATTGTTTTCACCGGCCTCGCCTCGGCGCTGGCACTGCTCACCAACGAACAGAAGGAACTCGGCGCGCTGGTCATCGACATCGGTGGCGGCACGACGGAATACGTTGTCTTTTCCGACGGTGTCATCCGGCATAGCGGCGTGCTGGCGGTCGGCGGCGACCACGTTTCCAACGACCTTGCCTACGGCCTGAAAGTGCCGTTGAGCCGCGCTGAGAAATTGAAGTTGGAACACGGCTCCGCCCTCGTCGCCGAATCAGCCAAGGGTCAGAACCTCAGCATCACCAACGATCTCGGCCTCGAACTCAAGCGCGTGAACGTGGAGCATCTTCAGCGCATCGCCTCGCTCCGCCTCGACGAGATTTTCCGGCTCATCGCGCAGGATCTGGACGCCGCCAGCCTCACGGATTATCTACGTGCCGGCGTGTTTCTATGCGGCGGCAGTTCGCGCACGCCGGGACTCGTGCCGCTCGCCGAAAATGTCTTCCAGATGAACGTCGCGCCCGGCCACGCCACCGCCATCAGCGGTCTGACCACCGCGCTCGACCAGCCGGAATTCGCCGCCGCCATCGGCCTGGTGAAATACGGTTCGCTCAAGAGCCGCCGCCGCGAGGGTAAATCACTTTTGCCGCGCGGCCTCCGAGGCGTGTTCGACAAATTTAAAATTCTCCCGCGTTGAACCATGAATGCTGAACAGGAAAACCTTCCGGTCGTCGGCTCGGAAACAATCACCGTGCCGGCCGTGAAAATCATCGGTGTGGGCAATGCCGGCGATGCGCTGCTCGGCGCGCTGGCCACGCCGGAATTTGCCGCCGCGCAGTTCATCGCCGTCAACACCGCCGCCGCCGCGCTCGCCGCGTCATCCGCCACGGTGAAGATCAATCTCGAAAACAAACTGCTGCGCGGTCTCGGCACCGGCGGCGATCCGGAACGCGGCCAGGCGCTTGCCGAGGAGCATTTCTCCACGCTCAAATCCGCGTGTGAAGGCGCTAAGGTGGTTTTCATTCTCGCCGGACTCGGCGGCGGCGCGGGCAGCGGCATCGCGCCCGTGCTGGCGAAGGCTGCGCGCGAGGCCGGTGCGCTCGTGCTGGCGTTCGTCACCTTGCCGTTTGACTGCGAGGGCAACCGCCGCGAGGCGCAGGCGCAGGCAGCGTTGGCGCAGTTGAAATCCGCCGCCGATGGCGTGATTTGTCTGCCGAGCCAGAAAATTTTCAAGCTGATTGACGAGAACACCAGCCTCGTCGAGACGTTCAAGTTCAGCGGCGGTTTCCTGCTCGAAGGCGTGCGCGGCGTGTGGCAGTTGCTTACGCGGCCCGGATTGATTCAAGTTCACTTTGCCGATTTGCGCCAGTTGTTGCACGAACGCCATGCAGAGAACGCCTTTGCGTTCGTTGAGGCGTCCGGGCCGGGGCGCGCGCGTGAGGCCGTGGAAAAGATCATTTCCCATCCGTTGCTCGACGAGGGCCGTGTGCTGGCGGAATCGGATGCCGTGCTGGTGAGCCTCATCGCCGGGAAAGATTTGACGATGGCCGAGGTCAACCGCGTGATGGAACAGGTGAAACGCCAGTGCAGCCACGCGCAGATCATCATGGGCGCGGCGGTGGACGGCGTGTTGAAGGAAAAACTCTGCGTGACCATCATTGCCGCCAAGCAGGCCGTGGCCCCGACGAGCCTCTCGCCGCGCACCGAGACGCGTTCGGCGGCGACGACCGCGACAATTCACCGCGAACCCGCCGCGTCGCGGCCGGTGACCAAGCGACGTTCCGGTGGCAGCAAGCCGATCCAGACGCAATTGCCGTTGAGCATCATTTCCAAGGGGCGTTTCGACAAGAGCGAGCCGACCAAGCACAACGGCGAGGATCTGGACATCCCGACCTTCATCCGCCGCGGCGTGGCGTTAAATTGATTTATTTGTCCGGGAGGGTGAAACCGGCGACGATCGGCCGGTGGTCGGAACCGACGCCCCAGTTGGGAATCGAGGGAATAAAGGTTTCTTCCGCGCGCCAGAATTTCTTCAGTGCCGGGCTCAGCAAAACGTAGTCTATGCGCGAATAGGTGTCGCTCTTGCCGTAAAAGTAAGTCCAGGCCACGTTGCGCGGCTCGAAATACGGTGGCTCGACGGGCGAGTTATCGCCGTTGCGCTCGGCGGGACGCGGGTCGAAGAGCTTCGCTTTGCCGTGCCCGATGATTTGTTTGAGTACGGCCGAATCTTTTTCGTCATTGAAATCGCCAAGGACGACGAGTTTTGCGTTCGAGTCTTGCATGAGGCGGGCATCAATGATGCCGCGCAGCACTTTTGCTTCGCCAAGGCGTTCCTCGGCTTCGTCGGCTTCGGGCGTGGGGAGATGCGATTTCAGGTGCGCGGTGATGAGGGTGAAGGTGAAATTAGCTGTCGCCGCGATGTCCACCTCGGCAAAGCCGCGTTTGACCTGAAATTTCCTGCCATCGAGCAGGAAGCTTTCGTTGGTGTGCGGTCGGCGGGCGACGATGGGAAATTTGCTCAATACGGCAACGTGAATGTTGGTGTCAAAACTTTGGACGTGTTCCCAAAATGGAAAATCCTGTCCGTCGGCTCTGAGGGCGGCCCGCAATTCCAATAGCGCGTTGGTGCCGCCCATTTCCTCAAGCGCCAGCACATCGGGATTGAGCGCGCGGATGCTTTCACGGATTTTCGCCTTGGCGGCATCAGATTTGACATGCGGGCGGGTGGCGGTTGCCTGATCGAGATAATTTTCGAGGTTGTAAGTGGCGACGCGGAAAGTGCCGGCAAAGGCATTCCAGCCGGCCAGCAAGATGGCAGCGATGGCAAGGCAGCGAAGCACATGGCTAGGATAATTTTATCGCCCAGGGAGCGAAAGAAAAACCGCGGGAAAGCCGGCAAAAAATATTTTGAACAATATTTTGCGGGGCCGGTCTATTATTTCGATGGGTTTGGGTTAGGGGAAAAGAGCCTGACTTTTATGGGTTTTAGTCAGGCTCTTTTTTTTGCCAAATCGGTCAAAGCTGCTATTTTCCCTCCATGTCTCAAAAGGCCAAAAGCGGAACCTTGCCGGTGAAATTGGACGACAAGCAGAGTGAGCGCGACACGCGCGAACTGCGCATCGACAAGGTGGGGGTGCGCGGGCTGCGCTTTCCCATCCAGGTGCGCGACCGGACGCGCCGCGTGCAGAACACGGTGGCGACGCTGGGGATGTTTGTGGACCTGCCCAAGGAATTCAAGGGCACGCACATGAGCCGGTTTGTGGAGGTGCTCAACGCGCACGGCAGCGTCATCCACGTCGAGAACATCATGGACATCCTGCAGGAACTGCAGCGGAAACTGCACTCGGCGACCTCCCACATCGAGGTGGAGTTCCCGTATTTCATGAGCAAACGGTCGCCCGTGTCGCGGCGGGAGAGCCTGATGGATTACGTTGCACGGTTTGACGCGGCGGCGTGCGGGCGTGAGACGGATTTCGTTTTGACGGTGAAGGTGAACGTGACGACGTTGTGTCCGTGTTCCAAGGCGATTTCCAAGCACGGCGCGCACAACCAACGCGGCGAGGTGACGGTGGCGCTCCGGTTCAAGAAAATTGTCTGGATCGAGGAGGTCATCGAGATGATCGAGGCTTCGGCGAGTTCGGAGCTGTTCGCCCTGCTCAAGCGGCAGGACGAAAAGGCGGTGACGGAGCGCGCGTATGAAAACCCGGTGTTTGTCGAGGATCTGGTGCGCAATGTGGCGTTGCGGCTCAACGCGCATCCGCTGGTGACCTGGTATAAGGTGGAGGCGGAGAACCACGAAAGCATCCATAATCACAACGCCTACGCGTGTATCGAGCGCCGGTCGGAGATACCCATCAAGCTGATCCGGCGGTCGCGCGTCGCGGGTTAAGTGTGGCATGTCTGAAATTCCTGAAAATTTTAGTGGATTATTTACGCCACTTTGCTACATTCCCGCCCCTTTGAAGCATCGACCGGCGGAAGGCCGGCTAAAAATATTTTTGTTGTGACCGCAAAGAAAAAAGTAATTAAGAAAGTAGTCAAGAAGGCCGCCCCGCGCGGCAAGGCCAAAGCCGTTGCCACCTCTGCCGCCATTCTGGGTCGGCCCGTGGCCAAGGCGAACGCCGGCCCGGACTTGAAGAAGGTGAAGCCGGAATGGCAGAAATTCTGCCTGAACCTGCTGGAATTGCGCGAGCAGCTGACCAAGCAGATGAATGGACTCGCCCAGGAATCGGCCCAGGAAATGGCCGGCTACAGCCTGCACATGGCCGATTCCGGCACGGATAATTTTGACCGCGATTTCGCCTTGAGCCTGCTGTCTTCCGACCAGGACGCCGTTTATGAAATCGAAGAAGCCCTCAAGCGCATCGAGCGCAAGACTTACGGCGTGTGCGAGTTGACCGGTAAGAATATCCCGAAGGCGCGACTGGAAGCGATTCCGTGGACGCGTTTCACGGTCGAGGCGCAGGCGCAGCTCGAACGCGAGGGTGCCCTCAAGTCCCGCCGGCTCGGCGCGTTGGGGACGATTGATTCCGTCGGCACGACCACAGAAGTCGATGGCGACGACGAAGAACATGCCGAAGAAACGGCGAAAGTGAACAAAGAGAAGGAATAATTTATGGCTCGCGAAACCATCACCATCGAATGCACGGAAGCACGCAAGGAGGGCAAGTCGCCTTCACGCTACACCACCAGCCGCAACAAAAAGTTGCAGACGGAAAAACTGGAGGTCAAGAAATACAACCCCGCCCTCAAGCGCCACACGCTGCATAAGGAGATCAAGTAATTTATGCCCCGCAAGACCAATACCGACAAGAAATCCGACAAGCGCGGCAACCGCGAAGCCCGCGCCCCGCGCCCGAAGCCGAAGTGCGACTTCACGATTGACGCGCTTGACTACAAGAACGTCAACCTGCTCCGCACGTTTGTGACCGATCAGGGCCGCATCCTCCCGCGCAAATACACCGGTCTGCCCGCGCCCTACCAGCGCCGCATGACCGCCGCGATCAAGCGCGCGCGCCAGATGCTGTTGATGAAGTGATTTTACCGCCGCCCGTCCCGCGAGTGCGGGATTGGGCGGTCTTTTTATGGATTTTAATTGCAAATGATTTGCAATTAAACTGGTGACACATGGATTATCTCGTCCTGCTTTCCAGCATCGCGCTCGGTGCCGCCACCGTTTTCTGGCTGCACCTGACCGATGCGCGGCGCGTGAAGGTGCTCAACGCCTTCACCGGCGCGTATCTGATCGCGCTGGTCATGCTGCACCTGCTGCCGGATTTGTATGAACCCGGAGCCGGCGTCACCCTCCGGCCGCTGCTCATCGGCGGCTTCATCCTGTTCGGCTTCTTTCTGCAAATCGCGATGGACTCGATTTCCATGGGCATTGAGCACGGTCACGCGCACGAACTCCATGGCCGCATGGCTTACGGCGTGCTCGCCGGCTTGTGCATCCATGCGTTCGTCGAGGCGTTGGCGCTCGGCCAGTTGCCCGGCCTCCAGACGGCGCACGACCGCGCGCAACACCATTTTTTGCTCGTCAGCATCGTGGTGCATAATTTCCCGATCTCTATCGCCCTGCTGGGAATGCTGCTGCAAAGCGGCATGAAGAAAACTTCCGCGCTTGCGTGCCTCGGTCTGTTTGCGGCGATGGCGCCCATCGGCATGTTCGTCAGCGGCTACACCGGCCTGGCGGTTTATTCCCGTTACCTGATGGCGATTGTCATCGGTATTTTCATGCACATCTCCACGACGATTCTGTTCGAAAGCGAAGACCACCACAAATTTCCCGTCGGCAAGCTGGTGGCGGTGGCCATCGGCCTGCTGCTCGGCATCGCCAGCGTGATTTTTGATGCGTGAAAAAGCCCTGCAACTGCGCCCATCACTCGCACCAAAAGCAGGAATTGTCCTTGCTGACGACGCGCCTGCGCCGCGAATACCGCAAGATCACCGGGCCGCGCGCCGCCATTCTGGAAATTCTCCGCCAGCACCGCCATCCGCTCACTAACAAGGAAATTTTCGCCGAATTACCTAAAGGCGAATGCGACCTCGCCACGATTTACCGCGCGATGCAGATGCTCGAAAAATTGGGCATGGTGAAACGTTTCGATTTTGGCGATGGAGCCGCGCGTTTTGAACTGGTTGAGGAAGGGGATGACGGTCATCACCACCATTTGATCTGCACGCAATGCGCGCAGGTGGTTGAAATCGGGGAATGTTTTCCGGCGGAAATCGAACGCCGTATCGCACAGCAGAACGGCTTTCGCGCCGTGACGCACCGGTTGGAATTCTTCGGCGTCTGTCCCGACTGCCAGAAATGAAAAAGGCGGCGATTGCTCGCCGCCGATATTACGCTGTTTCCTCGGTCAACCAGTCGCCGAGATGCAGATATTCTCTGATTTTCCGCCGCTCGTGGCGGTTCTTGAGGGATTTTTTGGTATGATGTTCAGTTTTACGGAACGGATGTTTCGGATTGCGAATGACTTCGCCCATGGCTTCAATCGTTTTCATCATAGCATTTAACCTTTCGTTTCCTTTCACCGGACTGACAGCGTAAATGATGCCAACCGCCGTCAGCCCGAAAACCGCTTAAATTCTACAAATCATCAGACGCCATACCCTCGCATCTGTTCAAAAATTTTCAACTGAAACAAAAAGCGCCAGAACCCCATTCGTTTTCCACGCGTTTGGCGGCCAGTTTCAAGCCCAATTTTTCAAACGCCGCCTGCACCTCGCCGAATTCCGTCGCCAGAATTCCCGCCAGAACCAAAGTTCCGCCCGGTTTCAGTCGGTTCACAATCCGCCGCCGCTCGGCGATGAGTAGGTTGGAAATGAGATTGGCGCAGACCAAATCATATTGTCGCGCTGGTTTCAGCGGCAGCTTGGTGATGTCGCCGCGCGTCAGTTTGATTTTGCCATCTACGCGGTTTTTGCGGGCGTTTTCCTTCGCCACGCGGACGGACTCCGGGTCGAAGTCAAACGCATGCACCGGCGCAAAGCCGAGCTTGGCGGCGGCAATCGCCAGAATTCCCGAACCCGTGCCGATGTCCAAAAAGGATTTGGTGGCCGCGCCGTCCTCGGTGCACTTCCTACGGCGACAAGGCGTCGCTGCCACGATTTCCGAAAGACAAAACGAAGTCGTCGGATGCTGGCCGGTGCCGAAACTGAGACCGGGGTCGAGAATCACGACAGCTTGACCCTTTTTGGGACGCTGTTTGATCCAGCTTGGCTTGATGAGCAATTCCGCGCTGATTTCCAGCGGATGAAAATGCCGCTTCCACGATTCCGTCCAGTCCTCGCGCTTCACCTTGGCGATTTCAATTTTGCCCGCACCAAGCTTCAGCCCGCATTGGGAAATGTTTTTCAGGCCGGCGGCGATCTCGGCTTTCAACTGCTTCGCGTCCGGCTTTTGGTCGCGGAAGACACTGACCGTGCTGACGGCGGTCTCCAGATTAAAATATGCCGCTGCCGCCACGCCGACAATGCCAGCGAGCATTTCGGTCACCGCGTCTTCGGCATCCAGCGAAGTCGTCACTGAAATCCGCCAGAGTGGTTTTGAGGTTTTCATTTTTAAGAACCAGGAAATACGCGAAACACGCTAAAGCCAGAGGCAATCAAAGTTAAAATTATTTCGTGTCATTTCGGGTGTTTCGTGGTTTGTGAATCATCCCACCAGATCGCGCCACGGCGTGAAATTTAGCAGTTCGATTTCCGCCATGTGCGGATGCAGCGCCACCTGCGTGATGCTGGCGTATTCCACCTCGAACGAATTGGTCTTCGGCAGCGGCAGCTCCAGCAAAATCGCCAGCAATGCGCGGATGACGCCGCCGTGGCAGAAGACGGCGACGTTCTGGCCCGGATGTTTTTTCAGGATTTCGCGGAGGCACGGTTCCAGTCGCGCCCGGAACATCTTGCCGCTCTCGCCGTTCGGCGCGCCCGGATGCTCGATCCGATCCAGCCATTCGTGGACGGGGAAATCGAAACGATCCCGCACCGTGTGCCAGTCCAGACCGGTCCAGTCGCCGAAATCAATCTCGCGCAGGTCGTGATAAATCGTCTGTTGGTGGCCGTGCGCCCTGAGCGTCGGCGCGAGCGTTTGCTGGACGCGCTTCATCGGGCTGGCATAGACGGCATCAATCGTCTTCACGCGCAAGTAATCCGCGAGGATCTTCGCCTGCCGCTTGCCGCGCGGCGAAAGGTTCATGTCAATGCGCCCGCCGAAAATCCCTTGGTAACGCGCCTCGACTTCGCCGTGGCGGATCAGCAGCAGCCGCGTGGCGGGCGGATGCGGAACTTTTTTGCGCGGCGATTTGCGCGGCGATTTCGTTTTTTTAGCCATTGAAAAATTAGCCTTGGGAAATCGCCGTCTTTTGCGCCGCGAGCAGGTCGCGGATGCCGGTCTTGCCAAGCGCAATCAACTCCGCGAGTTGCGCGTCGGTGAAGGTCGCCTCCTCGCCGGAGCCTTGCAGTTCGATAAATTCGCCCCGGGCATTCATCACGAGGTTCATGTCCACGGCGGCGGCCACGTCCTCCGTGTAGCACAAATCCACCAGCGCCGCGCCGTTGACGATGCCGACGCTGACGGCGGCGATGCCGGAGAGAATCGGGCTTTCGGAGATTTTCTTTTCCGCGAGCAGCTTGTTGACCGCCAATGACAGTGCCACAAACGAGCCGGTGATGGCCGCCGTGCGCGTGCCGCCGTCCGCCTGCAGCACGTCGCAATCCACGCAAATCGTCCGCGCGCCGACCTTGTCCAGATCAATCGCCGCCCGGATGGAACGGCCGATGAGCCGCTGGATCTCCGACGAGCGGCCGTCCAGCTTGCCCTTGCTGATGTCGCGCGGTTTGCGCGTGAGCGTGGAGTAGGGGAGCATCGAATATTCGGCGGTGAGCCAGCCGCCCTCGACTTTTTGTTCTTTCATCCAGCGCGGGACGGTTTCCTCGATCGTGACGGCGCAGATGACGCGGGTTTGGCCCCATTCGATGAGCGTGGAACCGGCGGCGTGCGGCGCGATGTGGTTTTGGAAGCGGAGCGGGCGGATTTGGCCGGCGGTGCGACCGTCGGCGCGGATGGTTTCAGACATGGGCAAAAGGTTATGGAAAACTTGGCTAAACCGCAAACCGTGAATCGGATTGCGACGGCGGCTTCCAGTGATTGAATTGTAGCGGCGCTTCAGGAACGTCATCCTCAGCGGTCACCGGCCAGCGCTACCTTGTGTAATGTTCGCGGACCCGCTGGGCTGCGGTCAGGGCATCGGCGTCGCCGGTGCGGACGTGGAAATAGAGGAGCGCCAGCAGGATCTCGCCCACGTTGACCTGCTTTTCGGTGCCCATGAATTTCTCGCCGCCGGGATGGACGCGGGTGTTGCCCTCGGTGCTGACCGTTCCGTCCGGCGCGATGCGCGTGAGTTCCCACTTCATGCCCTGACGGATCGCGGTTTCCAGCTTGGAGTCCGGAAAATGGATCGCGATTTCCTGCAACCGTAGCAGATTCACCGCCTGATAGCTCGAGTCGCCGCCGCCGTGTTCCAGAAACACGCCGTCCTGCTCGCGATAGAGCTTCAGGCCACGGGCGAGAAAATCCTTCCCGACGGCGGTCAGTTTCTCGTCCTGCAAAAGGATGCCCGCAAACCCAAAGGCCTCGGCGGAGAAGAACAGGCGGTTGGGCGTGTCGCCGTCCGCCTTGACCAGCGACGCCTGTTGCGTTGCCAGCCAGTCGGCGGCCTTGCGGACCTTGGGCAGCAGTTGGGCGATCCGCGCCTGAAAATCCCCGGCCAGTGGACTCTCCTGCACGACCAGAAGCGAACGGCACAGCTCGCAAAGCCAGAATGCCACGCTGGTGGGCGGATCGCCAAAATGTCCCGCCTCCTGCTGCTTGGCAAAGGTCGCCTCGACGGCCCGCCAGGAATCCTCGGCGTGCTGCCGGTCGCCGCGCGCCGCCGCCAGCGCCAGCGTCAAAGTCGCGCCGCGTTGGAAGGCGCTGCCCTTGAAACCGTCGCGGTTGTGGCCGACGAACCCGTGCCGGTCGGGCAGGGCGCCGCCGACGCGGGTGATGAACTCATCCGGGATTTTTTTCAGCAGCGCGGTGTGGTTGACCGGTTCGGCGGCGCAGGCCAACAGCGGGAGAAAAATCAAAGGCAGCAGCAGGTGTTTCATTGTGCGTTTTAACGAAGAGGGTTCTAATTTTGAGCGGTGTAGGTCAAAAGATGTGCAATATCAAAGGTAATTTGGGTGACTAACTAGGAAATATGATTTTCCAACTTTTTTTATGAATTCGAGATTATTCAAAACTGATGGTCAGGGTGAGGTCGCGGTAAGTCGAACCTAATTTCTGACTGGCATCTTCCGGCCACGCGCCATACGGAGACCGTTTCAGCAACACTTCCTGAAACACTTGGCCGCATTCCTCATCGAGGGTATTTTCCCGGATTTTTGGTTCGGTGATATAACCGGTAATATCTAGACGACATTGGAAGACTACTTTGCCCGGAAATCTTTGGGCAAACAATTCCCGGTGCGCATCTTCGGTATCTTTGGTCACCGCGTTCAGTAAATGGTAAATCAATCGCTCATCATATTTGTCAAAATAACTGGTATGTTGGTCGTATAGAACTTCTACGTCAAAGACACCTTTCCCGTAACTGGCGCCGAAATTCGCCGAATCAATGGATGCTGTTCCGCTGCCGTTGGTGCGAATGACAGTAAAATTGCAGGCGTCCCATTCCTTGTCTCTGCTCAAGAGTCGCACTTTGTAATTTCCGCTTAAACGGATTGATAATGGTTGCATCAGGACTTTCCCAAAGCTGGCGTAGTAATCTTTGGAAAACAAGGAACGACCTGTGCTTAATTCGATCACTTCTAATGATAATAATTGTTGTTGATTATACTCGCCATAACCCACAACCACAGCCGCTGGTGTCTCGTTAGGACCAAAAGAACTTTTTGATAGATAACCAGATGCCTGCAAATCCAATTCTGGTGGCAAAGCGACTGTGGTGTAAACGCCTCGGGTTTTTATGTTGCCGCTGAGTCTGGTGACGTCGTTTCCGCCTGTTTGACATCCGGCACTGCCAAAGATAAGCAATAGACTGGTCAGCCCCAGATAAAGGTAAAGGTATTGGCAGGTTTTCATAAATGAGCGTAATGCAGTTTAACGTAAAAAACTGAGCCAACGCCGACGCATGACATGAGTTATGAAGCAGAACTGACTAATCCAATGGCAGCCGGCACCGGTAATTTTCATGAGAAGGCTGTAAGGTTGAACTGCCGTTCACAATGTTTTTATGCTGAGGGAAGGCTTTTGGCAATACTGGAAAAAATCGAATTTTACTTCTTCCCGACATCCAGTCCGGCGAACAGACTTTCCAGATTGTTTAGCGGCGTTTCGTGTTTGGCATTGAGCATCTGCCGCAGGAAATCCACGCCGTCCTCCACGGTGCGGACGGATTTGGGCAGGATGGCGCCTGCCGCGTTCGCGTGGCCGCCGCCCTGGAATTTCTCCGCAATCTTGCGCGCCTCGCCATTGCGGCTGCGGAAGCTGGCAAATATGGCGTTCGACCGGCGGAAGAGTGTCACCAGCACGGTGTATTTCGTCGCGCCGCGCTCCAGCAGTTGATGGACGATCTGGTTGGTGTTGCCGACGATGTTGTCCACGAAGCCGACGGTGGGCGAAATTTCGGAGATGTTCCTCTTGCTCCACTCGAAACCGATGGGGTCTTCCACGCGGCGTTTCACGGCCATGACTTCCAGCAGCGGATGGTCGAGGAGTTTTTCCAGTTCCCCGCCGACAAGGGTGTGCAGGTTCCAGAAATTATAAATCTTGACCAGCCCGGCGTAATCACCGGCGATCTCAAAATCCGGGTCGTTCTCCAGAAACAAATCCGCCACGTCGTTCAGGTGCACAAGCCGGTCGAGCGCGGGCGAGCCGAGGCCGTTTTGCCGGCACAATTCGTAGGCGAGCAGACCGGCGGACTTGTTCACGTCGTGGTGCAGGTGCGCGTTTTTGGCGGCGGTCTCGGTGTGGTGATGATCCACGACGAGCCAGTCCTGTTTGTCCATGCGCGGTTCGAAGGTGAAATCGGTGACCCAAGCCGAGCGTTCGCGGAGGTCGCGCTGTTTCCAGAAATTGTAGTGATACGCCTGAAGCGGCACTTTCTCGCCATAGATTTTTTGGGCGAGCCGCTGGAGCAGCAGGCCGGCGACGAAGCCGTCGAGGTCGCTCTCGTGGGTGATAATGACTTCCGGCTTGGGCAGCGTCAGCATGGCGGGAATTTAATTCACGGCGGCGCGCGTGGCGAGCGGTGAATTGCCGTCAGTCCTCGCCGAGGCCGTCGATCTCCAGAAACCCGTGCAATTGCTTGATGCGCGTGGGATGGCGCATTTTGCGGAGCGCCTTGGCCTCGATCTGGCGGATGCGTTCGCGGGTGACGCGAAACTGCTGGCCGACTTCCTCGAGTGTCTTGGCGTTGCCGTTGCCGATGCCAAAACGCAGTTCCAGCACCTGCCGTTCGCGTTCGGTCAGGCTGCACAGCACGTCACTGATCTTGTGTTTCAACAGGCTGAAGCTGGTGATGTCGAGCGGATTATCCGCCTCCTTGTCCTCGATGAAATCGCCGAAGCTCGCCTCGTCGCCATCGCCGACGGGGGCCTGGAGCGACACCGGCTGCTGGGCCATCCGTAAAATGGCCTGGACGCGGGAGACGGGCAGTTGCATCTCGTCCGCCAGTTCCTCCGGCGTGGCTTCGCGGCCCAGCTCCTGGAGCAGGACTTTCTGCGAGCGCATCAGCTTGTTGATGATCTCGATCATGTGCACCGGAATGCGGATGGTGCGCGCCTGGTCGGCGATGCAGCGGGTGATGGCCTGACGGATCCACCAGGTCGAGTAGGTGGAAAACTTGTAGCCGCGCTGGTATTCAAATTTTTCGACGGCCTTCATCAGGCCGATGTTGCCTTCCTGGATGAGGTCGAGGAACGAGAGGCCGCGGTTGGTGTATTTTTTGGCGATGGAGATGACGAGGCGCAGGTTGGCCTCGACCATTTCGGTCTTGGCCTGAAGCGCCTGGGCCAATGCGTCGCGCAGCCGGTCGATGGCCACCAGAAAATCCTGGTGCGGCATCCGGACAAATTCCTCGAGCGCGCGGATTTTCTGGCGTTCGGCCTCGACGAGGTGTTTCTGCGCGCTGGATTCGCGCTGATCCTGCGCGTCGGCGAGCGCGCGGAGGCTGTAATGAAATTTCTCGTGGATGTTTTCCGCCACCTGTGCGATCTCCTCGACAACTTTCCCCTTGAAACAGAACTTGGGAAACAGCGCCTGCAATTTTTTGTCCAGGCTCTCAAACGCCTTCTGCTCCTGGCTGCGTTTGCCTTTCTGGTGGGCGTCGCGCCACAGATTGAAGTGGCGGTCGGCCTCGGCATCCAGTTCCCGCACGCGGGTCATCAACCGCGCCAGCGTCCGCAAATGGTCTTCGCGCCCGTCCACCTTTTTGTCCAGTACCACGCGGTCGAAGCGTTCGCGCGGCGGGTCGGCGAGCAGTTTTTCCGCGAGGGCGATGTGTTCCTTGCTGGCAAAACCGAAACGGTAAACGATCCGTCGCACCTCTGCTTCCGCCGCCTCGATGCGTTTGGAAATCTCCACCTCCTGATCGCGAGTCAGTAAGGGCACCGTGCCCATCTGCTTGAGATACATCCGCACCGGGTCGTCGAGCGCGTCGAGATGGCGATGATCTTCCTCTTCCTCCTCTTCCTTGCCAGCCGGCTTGACCCGATCCACTTCGGCGTCGTCCACGACCTCGATTTCCAGCTCGCGCAATTTGGCATAGACGTGGTCGAGGTGCGCCGGGTCGGTGAACTGTTCGGTCAGCAATTCGGTGACGTCATCGAAAGTGAGCTGCCCCTGCTCCTTGGCGAGCCGGACGAGTTCCTTGATCTTTTCCGCCAGCGCGGCGTCAGGAATGGGGGTGACGGCAGGTGATTGGAGGGGAGCGACCGAAGTGGCCGGTTCGGGTTTGTTGAGTTTCGACTTCGACATATTCACGCCCCGCCGCAGAAGCGCACGCGAATATGAAAAGCCGCCGCGCGTTCGTCAAGCGGCGAAATTTTTGCGCGGCTTGACCAGGATGCCGCGCTTGGCGAGTTCCGGCAAGATCATGTCCACCGTGCGTTCAACGGCACCCAGGTTTTCGGCCACGACGGCGAGCGCGTTGTTGCCCAGTTCCGTGCGCCGCGCCGGGCGGGCGAGCAGGTCGGCCAAAGCAGTTTCGAGTTCTTCCGGGTTTTTTATCTGCACGGCCGCGTCCCGCTTCAAAAATTCGCGCGTGATGTCGGCGAAATTCTGCATGTTCGGGCCGAACACGATGGCCTTGCCCAGCGCGCCCGGCTCAACGGGGTTCTGGCCGCCGACCGCCGTGAGGCTTTTGCCGACAAAGACGACCGTGGCCGGCTCGTAAAAAAACTTGAGTTCGCCGGTTGTGTTCACGAGCAGGCAGTCCGCTTCGCCGGGATTCAATTGTGTGCCGGGGAGGATTTCCGTGCGGTTGAAAAAGTTCACCCCGCGTGCCCGCAGTTTTTGCCCCAAGTCCTTGGCGCGTTCAAAATGGCGCGGCACTAGCACAAGAAACAGATCGGGAAATTTCTGTCGCAGCCGGGCCGCGATGTCCGCCAGCAGGATTTCCTCGCCGTCATGCGTGCTGCCGGCCACCAACACTGGGGCCGTGTCGGCCACGCCGAGCTGCCGCAGCAGGCCGCGCACGTTGAGCGAACGGCGTTCGCTCAAATGAGCCGCGTCAAATTTCAGGTTGCCGACCACCTGCACCGCTTCGGGGTGGCAGCCGACGGCATGCAGGCGCGCGGCGTCTTCCTGATTCTGGCAGCCGACGCCGTCAAATGCGGCGAACAGCGGACGGAACAGCCAGTTGAATTTCAGGTAGCGCGGATAGGAGCGGTCGGACAACCGCGCGTTGGCAAGGAACAGCGGGATTTTCAGTTCACTCGCCCGCCAGATGAAATTCGGCCAGATTTCCGCCTCCACCAGCATGACAGCGACGGGATTGATGATGGCGAGCGCCCGCGCAACATATTTGCGACGGTCGATCGGGTAATAAATCTTGCTTACCCGCGTCGGCAGGCGGCGGCGTAGTTCCGCCATGCCGGTGGTGGTGGTGCAGGAAACGACGATTTTGAGGTTGGGCACGCGTGGTTCCAGCGCCCGGATGATCTGGGTGCAGAGGTTGACTTCGCCGACGCTGACGGCATGGATCCAAAGGATGTCACGATTAGTCAAGGCCTGCTTGAGCGAAGGATCGTAGATGGAAAAACGTTCGCCAAAACCGCGTTGCCAGTCACCGCGCCGGCGCATCCGCCAGAAATAATATGGCGACGAGACCGCAAAAAATATCAGAAATAAAATGTTGTAAAGCGTTCGCACTTTGACTGTTCAACCCGTAAATGACTGCCGGCGTCCAAAAACTGGACGCGAGAATATTTCACAAATATGAATTAATTTCAACTACGGAAAAAAAGGAACCACACCACAACCAGCACCGGCAGCAGGAACGGCAGGGAAAATTTCAGCACAAACTCCATGAATGAGGGCGTCCGCACGCCATTTTGCTCTGCAATAGCCTTGACCATGAAGTTTGGGCCGTTGCCGATGTAAGTGGCGGCACCGAAAAAAACTGCACCGAGGCTGATGCCCAACAGATGCGGCGCATGGCCGGCCAGCAATGCAGGAACATCTTTCAAGCCGGTCACACCGTGTAGCGCGTCCAGAAATCCCAGATAGGTCGGCGCATTGTCCAGTCCGGCGGACAACATGCCGGTGCCCCAGTAGAACATTGACGGCGAAGGATTCTGCCCCAGCAGCAAGCCGCCGTGGTGATTCAGCCACGCAAGTGCGGGAATCATCGTGGCGAAAATTCCGGCGAACAAAACCGTCACCTCCTGAACCGGATGGAAATCGAACCCGTTCGCCGTGTGGATGGATTTTCTGGTGGTGAAATAGGAACCCGCCGCCGCCGCCAGCATCAGTCCTTCCCGCAGGAAAAGCGGCTTGGCCACAAAGACCGCAACAAGGATCACCGCGAGGAAAAACAAGTTGTGCAGGCCGTCAACCTTCCAGCCCGACTGAGCATTTTCCGGCTCGCACACTTTGGGTGGCGTGCGGAGAAAACTTTTCCGGTCCAACAAATAAAAGATCGCCAGCAACAGGCTCACGCCGGTGAGCCAGGCCGGCCAGCAATTTTTCGTCACCCACCAGAACGGCACGCCTTGCAGGTAGCCCAGGAACAGTGGCGGATCGCCGATGGGAGTCAGGCAGCCGCCGACGTTGGCGATGATAAAGATAAAGAACACGATGTGATGTGCCGCCACGCGGCGGTGGTTCAGGCGGATCCACGGGCGGATGAGCAGCATCGCCGCGCCGGTGGTGCCGAGGAGGTTGGCGATGACCGCGCCGGTGAGCAGGAAGAGGACGTTTTTCAACGGTGTGGACTCGCCTTTGGCATCGATGTGGATACCGCCGGCCACGACGAACAGTGAACCCACCGGCGCGATGAAGCTGACGTATTCGTGTGCCGCTGCGCCAAGGCTTTGCCGGTCGTGCAACACCAAAAAATAGTAGCTTGCCGTGGTCACCCCGAGGCCGAGGGCGACTTTGGCGTAATGCCGCAGCCACCAGCGCGGTGTCATGACCGGCAGCACGGCCATCGCGCCGAGCAGCAGCGCGAAGGGCAGGATCGAAATCCATTCTGAGGTCGTCATCGCAAAAGCTTTGCGGACGCCGCCGGACGGGTCAACTGAAACTGGCAAATTGAATTGAATTTTCCGTTTCAATTTTGTCTCATGCCTGCGCATGCTGTCGCCAGAATTTCGTTTTCGCAATTTTCAGCGCTCGTGGACCTGGTGGTTCATGGTTGCGGTGCTGGTCGTCGTCGCGCTGGCGCGGCTGCGCCTTCTAAATTTTCCGCTGGAGCGCGACGAGGGCGAATACGCCTATGCCGGCCAGCTCATTCTGCAAGGCATCCCGCCTTACGAGCTGGCTTACAACATGAAATTTCCAGGAACCTATTTGGCCTACGCTGGCATCATGGCGCTGTTCGGGCAGACACCGGCGGGAATTCATTTCGGACTGTTAGTGATGACGACGGCAACCGCTTTGATGCTGTTCTGGCTCGGCCAGAAAATCCTCGATGAAATCGCAGGCGTCGCTGCTGCGACGAGTTACATGGTGCTGGCTGCGAGTCCGTCCATGCTGGGCCTCGCCGGCCATGCGACGCATTTCTGCGCGTTTTTTGTGACGGCAGGTTTTTGTTTCATGTGGCAGGCGCGGCAAAAAGAAAACTGGTGGACGCTGGCGGCGAGCGGCGCATTGTTCGGCGCGGCAGTGCTGATGAAACAACACGCGGTCCTCGTCGCGGCGTGGGCAGGACTGTCGTTTGTCGCCAGCATATTTCTGGCCAAGGAAAGTTTCACCAAGCGCATTGCCGCCGTGGCGGTTTATGGATTTTCCATGCTGATGCCGTTGGCACTGTGCTGCCTGTGGCTCTGGCACGCGGGCGCGTTCGGCAAATTCAAGTTTTGGACGATGGACTACGCCCGCGAATACGCCTCCGGCGTGCCGTTGGCCTACGCGCCGATTTTTTTCTGGCACAGCATTTCTTGGGTGATAACCAACGGCATTTTGCTCTGGCTCGTCGCACTGGGCGGTCTGGTTTTGGTCTGGCGCGATGCGCGCTGGAAAAACTCGCGCGGCTGGTTTCTGGGTTTCTGCACTGCGTCGGCGCTGGCGGTTTGCCCGGATTTTTATTTCCGCAAACATTATTTTCTCATCGCACTACCAGCGCTGGCCTTGCTGGCAGGCACAGCCGTGAGCGGCCTGCGTCAATGGTGGCAGGAAAAGAAAATCGTTTCCGCGCTGGGTGACTGGCCGGCGTGGAGTTATGCGCTGTTCGTGGCAGTGACCATTCTAACGGGCGTGGACGTCTGGTTCCTGCTGCCAGTCCACGCCATCATTCGCGGAACCGGCCCGTCCGACCACGGGCTTTATGGCGCGGATCCGTTACCGGAGGCGGAGATTGTCGCGAAGTTCATCAACGAAAACTCCTCACCGGCCGACTATGTGGCCATCCTCGGCTCGGAGCCGGAAATTTATTTTCTCGCGCACCGTCATTCGGCGACCGGTTATATTTACACCTACGCGCTGATGGAACCGCAACCGTTCGCCTTGAAAATGCAGCATGAAATGATTGCCGACATCGAGGCGAACGAGCCGGCGTTCATTGTTTTCGCCGATAATATCATGTCGTTCGGGCTGCGCCCAGAATCGGACCGAACGCTTCTCAAATGGTGGGACAAATATCAGACCAACTATACGCTTGTCGGCATGACGGACATCGTTTCCCCAACCAACACCATTATCGTCCTCGGCAGCAATTTTGTCGCCCATTATCCCGTAGCCCACGGCAGCGCGCTGGAAATTTATCAGCGAAAATAATCATGCCCGTCACACCCATTTTTTCACCGACCATGAACAAATTTAATAAAAACCATCAGGCGCGCATCGAATGGCTGTTGGCGTTGGTTATCACCGGCGCGGCCGTGCTGCTCCATTTTTTTTCCTGGTCGGTGGCCGGCGGACTCTGGCGCGACGAACTGGTGACCCTGAACATTGCCACGCTACCGACCTGGCACGACATGGCTGGAGCATACATATACGATTCTTTTCCCAGCGGGATTCACGCCGTCGTCCGCGTCTGGTCGGCGCTGGGACTGGCGGATAGCGACTTGGGACTGCGGGCGTTGGGATTGTGCACCGGTTTATTTTTGTTGGCTTCATTCTGGGCCGCCAGTTGGATGATGGGCAAAAATCCACCGCTGTTGCTGCTGGCGCTGGTGGCGTTGAATCCGGTGGTGATTCGCTACGGTGATTCTATTCGCGGCTATGGCCTCGGCACCACTTTCATGATGCTGACAATCGGTTTGCTGTGGCGGTTTATCGAAAAGCCAAGCTGGCAGCGCGGCTTGCTGGCAAGCGCGGCTGCTGTCGCGAGTGTTCAGACACTTTATCAAAACGCATTTTTCGTGCTGGCCATCTGTTTGGCTGGCGTGGTGGTCAGTCTTTGGCAACGCGATTACTTGAAGCCCGTGGGCATTTTGAGCATTGGCTTTGCCGCAGCTTTGTCGCTGACACCTTACGTTAAACTCATTTTCGCCACGCATGACGTATGGCAGATGGCCCAATACGGCACGAATTTTTGGAATTGTCTGGGCCGGCTTTCCGTAATGGCGGGGAATTTTTTAGGTGTGTGGCTACTGGTGTCAATTTGGGCGGCGGTTTGGGGCTCTAGTCGGATATTTCTCAAAAAAAATTCAACAGTCGAGGGCACGCCACCGGATTTGCCTCTGTTCGGTGGCCTCGCCATTCTGCTGGGCGTGACTGGCTTTTGTATATTTATAAAGACGAGTGGCCTGCCGACGCAGGTTTGGTATTATATGCCGGTGCTGTGTTTTGTCATGGCATGTGGAGATAGCGTTTTTCCCCGCGTGCATGTTGTCACACGATTGGGTGTGCTGATTATCGCCTTGGTCGCCTTGATGTTTTCGCCCACGGCATATTCCGCCTTGCGCTGGCGACAAACGAATGGAGACGTGGTAGCTGCGCAGGTTACCAAGTTGGCGGCACCCGGTGATTTTATCATTGTCAACACCTGGTATTACGGCGTGACGTTTAACCATTATTACCAAGGCGCGACTCGATGGACAACTCTGCCATCCGTTGCCGACTACCGGTTTCAACGCTACGACTTGATTTGGAAATATCTACAGACGCCGCACGCTATTGTACCCGTGCTGGAGCGGGCGCGGACGGCGCTCCAATCTGGGCATCGCGTCTGGATCGTCGGGAAAATTTCCGCGCCGCCGACGGGTACGCCCATGCCTGCGGATCCGCCATTGGCACCCCACGGTCCGATGGGCTGGCTTGACGCGCCGTATTATGAGGCTTGGGAAAAACAACTGGGCTGGTATCTGCAAAGCCATGCCGGCAATGTAAGTTTTTATGTCGCCGACCCAGCCAACGCCATTCCATTGAATCCATTGGAAAACATGAGTCTGACGGCCTTCTATGGCTATAATACAAACGCGCCCGACACCAAACTGTAGCTGCGTTGGAATCGCCTTACTGCGAGAACGGGTTCGGCTTGACGCGATATTGTTTCACTGCGATTGTCCCAATGTTTGGCGCAAGATTCATCAGTCGAAACGACGAACAAATTGTTTGCCGACATTGCGCAAACTCCCGTCATGCAATCCTTTGCCCGGCGCATGGAAGATGGCGGAGCGCTGTCGTTTTCGGGCGTCACTCCGAACATTTTGCCGTTTCTCGCCTCATTGTTACAACGGATTCTTCCACATCGCAACATAGTTCTCGTCGCGGAAAATTTGAAGGAGCAGGAAAGTTTCCAGCAGGATTTGGAGACATGGAACTACCAACTTCCAAATTCCAGCTTGCAACTCCTTTTTTATCCCGCATGGGAAATTTTGCCGCACGAAGGCAAGCTGCCGCACGCCGACGTTATCAGCGACCGTTTGCAAACGTTGGTTGCGCTTTCCGGCGACTCAAAACTAAAGGCTCAAAATTCAAAGCTCGTTATCACCAACGTCACTGCGTTGCTGCAAAAAACTTTCGCGCCTACCGATTTGAAAAACCGCACGCGGCGGATTTTGCGCGGCGATAAAATCGCGCCGCTCGACCTCATCGAATGGCTGGAAGAACAGGGCTACGAGCCGGAGGCGCAGGTTTCGCAGCGCGGTGAAATCGCGTTGCGCGGCGGCATCGTGGACATTTTTCCGCCGACGAGCCCGTGGCCGGTGCGGTTGGAATTTTTCGGCGACGAACTGGAATCGCTGCGCGAGTTCGACCCGCAAACGCAAGTCTCGCGCGGCGAAATTTCTGAAGTCACGCTGCCGCCAGCGGGAGAAATCGGCATCCTGAACCGCGAAGGACAAAAGCAGTCGCTTGCCACACTGCTCGACCACCTGCCGCGCGAAACCATTTTTGTTTTTTGCGAGCCGGACGCGCTGGCCGTCCACGCGGAAAATTATTTCCAGCAAGTTCCGGTGGATGATCCGTTTCAAATCGCATGGCCGGATTTTCTGACGGAGCTGCACCGGCGGGGATTTGTGTCCGTCGAATTGACCGAAGAAAATGAATCCGCAGAATCGTCGCTACCATTTTCCTCGCTGGACGCGTTTCGTCCGCTGGCCGAACGCGCGCCCGAACCTCAGATCGCCGAAGCCCAGCGGCGGGAATTTTTTCAGCAGCTTCAACGCTGGCTGCGGCAAAATTATTCTGTCCACATTTTTTGTAACAACGACGGCGAGCGGCAACGCTTTGAAGAAATCTGGAAGGAACTTGGTTTCACCGCCGAAGCAAACTTGGTCATCCAAATTGGCTCGCTGGCGCGCGGCTTCATTTGCGACGCGGCAAAAATCGTCGTCGTCACCGACGCGGAAATCTTTGGGCGCTACAAAATCCAGCGGCCGCGCCGGCAGAAAAATCCGCACGCGCTGGCCGCGCGTTCGGCGCTGGACATTGATTTCACTGATCTGGCGGAAGGCGACTTGGTCGTGCATTTGCAGCACGGCATCGGAAAATATCTTGGCCTGAAAAATTTGCCGGCGACTTCGGGCAATCGGCAGTCGGCAATCGGTAATCCTCAATCCGAAACCGAATGTCTCGTCATCGAATACGCGCCGAGCGGCGACGCGGTTGAGCCGCCGAAGCTGTTTGTGCCGGTCAGCGAGGCGCATCTTGTCAGCAAATATGTCGGCGCGGGCAAGGCGAATCCGCCGCTGAACCAGCTCGGCGGCACGCGTTGGGCGAAAGCGAAGGAACAAACTGAAAAAGCGGTGCGCGACATCGCGGCGGAAATGTTGCGCATCCAGGCCGTGCGCGAAACGCAGCCCGGCCATCCGTGCAAGCCGGACACGCAATGGCAGCGCGAGTTCGAAAGTGCGTTCATTTACGAGGAGACGCCGGATCAAATCACCGCCATTGCGCAAACGAAAGCCGATCAAGAGCGCGCGAAGCCGATGGATCGTTTGATCTGCGGCGATGTCGGTTTTGGCAAAACGGAAGTGGCGATTCGCGCGGCGTTCAAGACGGTGATGGACGGAAAGCAGGTGGCGATTCTCGTGCCGACGACCGTGCTCGCGCAACAGCATTTCAACAATTTTCGCGAGCGCATGGCGGATTATCCGATTCGCGTGGAGCTGCTCTCGCGATTCCGCACGAAGCGCGAGGCAGGCAAGGTCATTGAAAATCTTGCTGCCGGCGCGGTGGACATCGTCATCGGCACGCATCGCATCGTGCAGGACGACATCGTATTCAAAGACCTCGGCCTCGTCGTGATTGACGAGGAACAGCGCTTTGGCGTGTTGCACAAGGAAAAGTTCAAGCGCCTGCGGACGATGGTGGATGTGCTGACGCTCAGCGCCACGCCGATTCCGCGCACGCTGTATCTCGCGCTCACCGGTGCGCGCGACATGAGCACGATTCAGACGCCGCCGCACGACCGGCTGCCAGTCGAGACGATTGCGACGCCTTACGACGAACGCACGATTCGCGACGCCATCAAGCGCGAACTCGCGCGCGGCGGACAGGTTTTTTTCCTGCACAACCGCGTGACAACCATCGAAGCGATGCGCGCGAAATTGCAAACGCTCGTTCCCGACGCGCGCATTGTCGTTGGTCACGGCCAGATGCACGCGGATGATTTGGAAGAGGTGATGACGAAGTTCGTCAATGGTGACGCGGATGTTTTACTTTCGACGACGATTATCGAAAGTGGTTTGGACATTCCAAATGCAAATACAATTATCATTGACCGCGCGGACAGGTTTGGTTTGAGCGAGTTGTATCAATTGCGCGGACGCGTCGGGCGCTACAAGCATCAGGCTTACGCGTATCTGCTGCTGCCGCGTCATGCGCGCCTGCTCACGGATGTGCGCAAACGCATCAGCGCGATGAAACAATATGCGTCGCTCGGCAGCGGATTCAAAATCGCGATGCGCGATCTGGAAATTCGCGGCGCGGGAAATTTGCTCGGCGCGGAACAGAGCGGCCACATCACCGCCGTTGGCTTTGAGTTGTATTGCCAGTTGCTCAAGCAAAGCGTCGCTTCGATGAAGGGCGAAAAAATCAAACCGCGCGTCGAGGTGCGCGTGGCGCTGGATTTTCTCGGCGACGCCGGCACGCTGCCGGAAAATTATGTCACCGAGCCGCATCATCGCATCGAGATTTATCGCAAGCTCGCGCAGGCGAACGAAAAGCCGCTGCTCGACACGCTGCAAAAAGAATTGCGCGACCGGTTCGGCAAATTGCCGGAAGCGGTGGAATTGCTGCTGGCCGTCGGCGAACTAAAAATTCTCGCCAGCGAAAAAGGCGTGACCGCCATCGAAGTAGCGGAGGATAAATTAAAAATCACGCGGCATGGCGATTTCATCCAGCTCGGCGGCAAGTTTCCGCGCCTCACCAAAAAAGACGCGAAGGGAAAATTGAAGGAGATCAAGCGGTTGCTGCTGGCGATTTGATCACGCGATTTTTAGCCAGGCAGTTTTCAAATACGCCGGTTCGGCGCGGCTGACGGGAAAATCCGGCGGTTGCGGCACGAAATGTTTCTTTAAAATTTTCCGGCGCGCTTGAAAAACGGCGGTTTCAATTTCCGCCAGAAACTTTTCCGGCGCAAACTCCGCCGCGTTCGTCGAGCAGAGCAAAATTCCATCCGGCTTCAACACCGGCAACGCCGCCGAGACCAGTTTGCCAAAATCTTTTTCCGCGCGGAATGTGCCGTTTTCCTTCGACTGCGAAAATGTTGGCGGATCGAGCACGATGGCGTCGAACGCGCGGCCTTTTTTCGCCAGCCGCCGCAGCCAGTCGAACGTGTCGCCATAAATGAAATCGTGCGCCGCCCGGTCGAGGTCGTTCAGCGCGAAATTGCGTTTGCCCCATTCGAGATATTTTTTCGAGAGGTCGAGGTTGGTCGTGCGCGCGCCGGCCTTCGCCGCGCAGACAGAAAAACCGCAGGTGTAGGCGAAGCAGTTTAGGGTTTCGGATTTCGGATTTCGGATTTCAGTGAACGGAAAATCCGCCGCAATGTGGCCGGTCAAAAACCGGCGGCGGTTGTCGCGCTGATCGAGAAAAATGCCGACGGAATAACCCTCGGCGAAACTCATTTCGTAGCGGACGCCGTTTTCCAGAATCTCGAACCGCTCCGGCGCAGCCTCGCCGAAAACCTGTTGCGGCGAAGTTTCGGCGGCGCTTGCGCCGCGAATTTTGCGCGACAAAATCTTGTGATAAGCGCCGCGTGAATGGAAAACTTTTGCGAGTCGCGAAAGTTCCTCGTTTTGTTTTGGCGTCAGCGGCGCTTCGGATTGCGACAGCAGAAAATCGCCAAGCTTTTCCACGAACCAGCCGGGCCAGCCGTCGCTCGCGCCGTGAATTAACCGGAAAGCGTTTGTGGTTTCCGGTTCAATAATGGCTTGCCGCAAAGCCAGTCGCGGCTCGCGGTCGAAATCCGGCGGCGCGGAAAATTTCACCGGCTGGCCGGTGGCGGGATGGGTGAACTCAATTTGGCCCGCGTGCAAAAAGACGCGCGCCGCCGCAGTGCCGTCGTAAAGCGTATCGCCCAAGATTGGAAACCCGTTTTCCGCAGCGTGAACGCGGATTTGATGGGTGCGACCGGTGAGCGGCCAAGCCGCCACAGTTTTTAATTTTGAGTTTTTAGTTTTGAGCTCGAAGTCCGGCACGGGCTGGAATGTTGTCTCCGCGATTTCGCCGTGCGCACCGCTCGCATATTTTTCGCCAACGCGGACGAGTTTGGATTTGGCCGTAAATTCATTTTTGGGAACGTCGCGGTTGGTGAGCAGCATATATTTTTTATGGACGGCGCGCGCGGTAAATTGCTCCGTCAGCGACTTATTGGCTAGTGGCGTTTTGCCGAAGACGAGCACGCCGCTGGTTTCCTTGTCGAGCCGGTGCAAAATCGCGAGCGCCGACCAGCGCGATTCGCGGTTTTTTAGCCATTCGTAAATGCCTTCGCCCGCAAACGGTGACGGTGCATGCGTGTTCCAGCCGGCGGGTTTGTTGACCGCCAGCAAGTGTTCATCCTCAAAAATCACGCACGGAACCATGCGCGTATGAAAACATTTTTTGGCGCGGGAAACAAATCCGTGTTTCATCCGCGCCCGGCGGCGGCTAACATCCGCGCGTGCATCTGGCCCATCTGCGACTCCGAGACTTCCGCAATTACGCGCGGCTGGACGCGGATTTTTCTCCGGGCTTCCATGTGCTGCTCGGCGACAACGCACAGGGCAAGACCAACATCCTCGAAGCGATTTACCTCATGGCCACGCTGCGTTCCTTTCGCGGCGTCGGTGGTGCGCAGATGATCCGGCACGGCGCGAAGGGCTATTTTGTCAGCGGCAACGTGGTGGGGCAGGGCGACCACGAGATCAAAATGTATTGGGCGCTGCGCGAACGGAAGCTCGCGCTCGACGGCCAGCCGGTGAAAAAGTTGGCGGATTATTTTGGCGCGCTGCGGACGGTGGTTTTTTGCACGGAAGACTTGCAGCTCATCAAAGGCGCGGCTCGCGCGCGGCGCCGCTTTATTGATTTGTTGCTCGCGCAGACGCAGCCGGGCTATCTGCCGTTGCTCCAGCGTTACATGCACACCGTTCGCGCGCGCAATGCGCTGCTGAAGCATCGCGCCGCGGACGAGGTGGCGCTGGAAAGTTTTTCCGCCGAGATGGTCAAACTTGGCAACGAAATCATCCGTGCGCGCCGAGAGTTGATTCCCAAATTTTCCCCGCTCGCGCGGCTGGCGTATCGGCGCATCTCCAATGACGCGGAAGAACTGCGCATCGAATACCAGCCCAGCGTGAAAAATGATTTTGCCGTGGAACTCGCGCAATCTCGCGCGCGCGAGCGGAGTTTTCGCGCCACGCTGGTCGGCCCGCATCGGGATGATTTGTCACTGTTGCAGAACGAAAAATCCGCCGCGCAGTTCGGCAGTGAAGGGCAAAAACGCACGCTGGCGATCGCCTTGAAGATGGCGCAGGCGGAATTTCTCGCCGGCATCCACGGCTCGCCGCCCATCCTGCTGATTGACGATGTGATGGGCGAGCTGGACGTGAAACGGCGCAGCGGATTTTTGCCCTTGCTCGAACAAGCGCGCCGCACGCGCGGTCAAGTTTTCATGACCTGCACCGAGGAAAATTGGCCGGCAGAACTCGGCAAGGACTTGCAGCGGTGGCAGGTGCAAGCCGGCAGCTTGCAAAAGCTTTAGTCCGCAGATTTAGCGGATAATAATCATCTCCAAAAAATCATCGGTTGCGTTTCCTGCTTTCCTGCCTTCCTCATTCGTTGCTACTTTGTCGCCATGCGAATTTTGTCCGGCATCCAGCCCAGCGGCACGCTGCACCTCGGGAATTATTTCGGGATGATGCAGCCCGCCATCGCGCTCCAGGAAAAGGGCGAGGCGTTTTATTTCATCGCCGATTACCATTCCATGACCTCGCTGTTCGACGCGGAGCAGCGCCGGAAAAACTCCTTGGACGTGGCACTGGATTTTCTCGCATGCGGCCTTGACCCGAAGAAAGCCGTTTTCTTCCGCCAGTCCGACGTGCCGGAAGTCTGCGAGTTGGCGTGGATTCTTTCCACGCTCACGCCGATGTCCATGCTGGAAAAAGCACACTCGTTCAAGGACAAGTCAGCCAAGGGAATTCCAATCAACCACGGCCTGTTCGCCTATCCGGTGCTGATGGCGGCGGACATTTTGATTTACGATTCCAATGTCGTGCCCGTTGGTCAGGACCAGAAGCAGCACGTTGAAATGACGCGTGACATCGCTATCAAATTCAACGAAGCCTATGGCGAAACCTTCATGATTCCCGAGCCGCAAATCAAGGGCGAGACGGCGAAAGTTCCCGGACTCGACGGCGAAAAGATGAGCAAGAGCTACGGCAACACGCTGGAAATCTTCGGCGAGGAAAAGGCGCTGCGCAAAAAAGTCATGGGCATCAAGATGGATTCCCGCACGCCGGAGGAACCCAAACCGGAGGCGGATCAGAATCTCGCCATCCAATTGCTCAAGTTGGTTGCGCCCGCCGAAGTGGCGGCAGATTTTGAAAATCGCTTGCGCGGGGGTGGCCTTGGCTACGGCGACCTCAAGAAAGGTTTGTTCGAGCATTACTGGAATCATTTTGCCGAAGCCCGGAAAAAACGCGCCGAACTCGCGGCAAATCTGGATTACGTCAACGGTATTCTCGCTGAGGGTGCGGCGAAGGCCCGCCCGCTGGCGCAGTCCGTCCTGAAGCGCGCCCGCAAGGCGTGCGGCTTGGAATGAGCCAGCCCGCCGCAATTCCAACTGCGGCTCGTTTGCGTCTGCGTCTCACGAACACCGCTGAAACAATCGTCCGTGGCGGTCATCCCTGGGTTTTCGCCGACAGCATCCGCGAACAAAACCGTGCTGGAAAATCCGGTGAATTGGCTGTCGTCTACGACCGCAATAACAAATTTCTTGCCGTCGGTTTGTATGATTCCGATTCGCCGATTCGCGTTCGCATTTTGCACGCGGGCAAGCCGCAAACCATTGATTTAGCTTGGTGGAATGCGTGTTTGGAAAAAGCGCTGGCGCTTCGCCGCGATTTGTTTGACGCGCATACGAACGGCTTCCGCCTGATCCACGGCGAGAGTGACGGTTGGCCCGGATTGGTGTTAGACAAATACGATTCCTCCCTTGTGCTGAAACTTTACACCGCCGCGTGGTTGCCACGTCTGGAAGAAATCTTCGCTCTGTTCAAAGATAAAATTGCTTGTGGACGCATCGTGCTGCGCTTGAGCCGGAACATTCAACCGCTGGCGGAAAAACAATTTCAGCGGCGTGACGGCCAAATGCTTTTTGGTTCGTCGCCGGAAGGCGCGGTTATTTTTTCCGAGAACGGAATTCGGTTTGAGGCGGAAGTATTGCGCGGACAAAAAACTGGATTCTTCCTCGACCAGCGTGAAAATCGCACGGAAGTCGAAAAGCTTTCGAGCGGGAAAAAAGTTTTGAACGCGTTCAGTTTTTCCGGCGGTTTCTCGGTCTATGCTGGGCGCGGCGGCGCAAAGTCTGTGACTGATTTGGACATCAGCGCACACGCGCTGGAATCCGCCAAACGGAATTTCGCGCTGAATAAAAATTTCCCCGACGTGGCAACATGCCGGCATGAAGTGGTGCAAGCCGACTGTTTTGACTGGCTGGAGAAAGCTCCGGACAAATTTGATTTGATAATTCTCGATCCGCCTTCGCTGGCGAAACGCGCAACCGAACGCGAAGGCGCGATTCGCGCCTACGAACGATTAAATTCACTGGGCATCAATCTGCTGGAGCGTGCTGGAATTCTGGTTGCCGGCTCTTGTTCCGCCCACGTTTCCGCGCCGGAATTTTTTGATGCTGTGCGCCGCGCGGCGATGAAGTCCGGTCGGAAATTTACGGAGTTGAAAACCTTGCAGCATCCGCCGGATCATCCGGCTGGTTTCAAGGAAGCGGAGTATCTGAAAGTGATTTATCTGAAATTTGTGTGAGTCTCACACGATTTTAAGTTTCGGCAAATCCTGCGAATCCACTAACCCGACCGGCTCGTTCTTCGCGTTCACGACAATGAGGTCGTCAATGTTCCGCTCGTTGAAAATCTTCAGCGCTTCGACGGCCAGCGCGGTGTCGCGGACGCAAATCGGATTGCGCGTCATGATTTTTTTGAGCGGCTTGGAGAGAAGATTTTCGTCCTTCGCCATGTGCCGGCGGAAATCGCCATCGGTGAAAATTCCGGCCAGCTTGCCGCGCGCGTTCACGACCGCGAGGCTGCCGGACCTCGCGTGCGTCATCACCAGCAGCGCTTCTTTCACGGAGAGATTTTCGGACGCAATCGCGTTGCGGTCGCCGCTCCGCATGATTCCGCCGACCTTCAAAAGCATCGCGCGGCCAATCGCGCCGCTGGGATGATACTTGGCAAAATCGCTCTGCTTGAAGCCGCGCGCCTGCAAAATTGCCATCGCCAGCGCGTCGCCCAGAACCAATGTGGCGGTTGTGCTGCTCGTCGGCGCGAGATTGAACGGGCACGCCTCCTTCGGCACTTTGATGCTCAATGCCAAGTCGCTGTGCCGTGCGAGCGAGGATTTCAAATTGCCAGTCAGTGAAATAATTTTGACGGAAAACCTTTTCAGCGCGGGCAGCAAATTCAGCAGTTCGTCCGATTCGCCGGAATAACTCAAGGCGAGAATCACATCGCCGTCATTGACGATTCCCACATCTCCGTGGAGTGCGTCCACACTGTTGAGGATGACGGCGGTGGAGCCGGTGCTGGTGAGCGTGGCGGCGGTTTTCGCGCCGACATTGCCGGATTTGCCGATGCCGACGATCACGATTTTTCCGCGCGCCTTAAGCGCGGCGATGATGGTTTCGACGGCGTGGTCGAAGGATTTATCGAGCTGCGCGCGGACGGCTTTGAGCGCGGCGAGTTCGATGTCGAACACTTCACGGGCTTTGGCAAGATGGCTCACAAGTGGGAGAGTGCCCGCAATGCCGGTGAATTTCAACCGCGAAGCGAAAAGGCTGTTTGCGGGAGTGCATGAGTTGTGCTACAGCTTTGCGACATTTATTTCAAAGGCATGAATCATTCCAATAGCTCAAAAAAGCACATCATCGTGGTCGGTGCCGGTCCGGGCGGGTTGACGGCGGCAATGCTGCTGGCGGCGCGCGGCTTCAAGGTCACGCTCGTCGAAAAAGCCGACCGCGTCGGCGGCCGCAACGCCGCGATTGAGCGTAACGGCTACAAGTTCGACACCGGTCCGACGTTCCTGATGATGAAATTCATCTTGGACGAAGTGTTCGAGGAGGCTGGTCGCAAGAGCGAGGACTACCTGAAATTCGTCAAGTTGGAGCCGATGTATCGGCTGCAATTCGACGGCGTCGCGATGGAGCCGACGACCGATCACGCGGCGATGCTCAAGCAGCTCAACGAAAAATTTCCCGGCAACGCCGAGGGCTACTGGCATTTTCTCGAACGCGAGCAGGAGCGTTTCCGCAAAATGTATCCGTGCCTGCAAAAAGATTACACCTCGATCAAAAGCTATCTCTCGCCGGACATGCTCAAGGCCGTGCCGCACCTCGCGTTCGGCAAGTCGGTGATGGACATTCTCGGCGGCTATTTCAAACAGGAACTGCTCAAGCTCTCGTTCACCTTCCAGGCGAAATATCTTGGCATGTCGGCGTGGGATTGTCCCGGCGCGTTCGCGATTCTGCCGTTCGTTGAGCACGCTTACGGCGTCTATCACACGCAGGGCGGCTTGAGCGAAATTTCCGAGGCAATGGCGAAGGTCTGCCGCGAATATGGCGTGGACATCCGGCTCAATTCGCCCGTGAAACAGCTTGTCCTCGCCGGTCGCGATGTGCGCGGCGTGGAATTGGAATCCGGTGAAAAGATCCTAGGTGACGAGACCGTGCTGAACGCCGATTTTGGTTACGCGATGAATCACCTCGTGCCGCCGGGCGCGCTGAAAAAATACACGCCGGAAAAAATCGAGGAGAAGGAATTTTCCTGTTCCACTTTCATGCTTTACCTCGGCGTGGATAAAATCTACGACCTGCCGCACCACACGATTTTCTTCGCGAAAGATTATCGCAAGAACATCGAGGACGTTTTCCAGCGCAAGGTGTTGTCCGAGGAAAATTCCTTTTACGTCCGCAACGCCAGCATCAACGATCCCACGCTCGCGCCGCCGGGGCATTCCGCGCTTTACGTTTTGGTGCCGGTGCCGAACTTGAGCGCCAAAGTGGATTGGGCGAAGGAGAAGAAAGCTTTTCGCGAGAAGCTTATCGAAGCGATGGAGACGCGCGCCGGCATGACCAATCTCCGCCAGCACATCCGCGAAGAAGTCTTCCTCGCGCCGGACGACTGGCAGGCGCAGAACATCCATCTCGGCGCGACCTTCAATCTCGCGCACAAGCTGTCGCAGATGCTTTATTTCCGTCCGCGCAACAAATTCGAGGAACTCGGCAATTGCTATCTCGTCGGCGGTGGCACGCATCCCGGCAGCGGTTTGCCGACGATTTACGAATCCGGCCGCATCGCCGCGAATCTGATCTGCCGCGAGCACAACGTCCCGTTCGTCTCGAAAAACACGCAGGTCTGATGAACTGGTTTCAATTCGCGCGACTCATCCACTCGATTTACGGCCGGCAAAAAACGCTGCCCGACCTCGCGTGGATTCAGCGCCTCGGTCTGCTTGCCGTCAAACTCGGCCAGGTGCACGCGCTGCGGATTGATTTTCTTGACCGCGAAAAATGCCAGCACCTCACCAAGCTTTACCGGCAAAACGCCGTGCTCGCGCCCGAGGATTTTCTAAAGCTGCTCGCCGCCGTCGCCCCGCCGTTTTTCACCTCGCAATTTCAGCGCATCGAAAAAAGTGCGCTGGCGTCGGCGTCCGTCGGGCAGGTGCATCGCGCCTGGCTCGCAGATGGTGCGCCGGTGGTCATCAAGGCCATCAAGCGCGATGTCCGCCGGCAGTTCATCGCGGACGTGGCGAGTTTGCGGAATCTCTTCCGGCTGGCGACAACGGTTTATCCACCGTTGCGGCGCGTCGGCGATCCGGTGGCGATTCTCGGCGACATCGAGGAATACACGTTGAGCGAACTCGATTTGCGCCACGAAGTCGAAGGCCAGCAAATCCTGCTGGAAATTTACCACGAACACAAAACGCGCTTCGACCTGTCCTCGCTCCGGTTCGCGCGCGTCCACGAAAAGCTCTGCAATGAGAACGTGATGGTCTCCGAATTCGTCACCGGCAAAACCTTTGACGAACTCATCGAGGCCGGCGAATTGCCTTACGCGCAGCTCATCGAACTGTTTCGCATCCACGGCTATTATATGTTTTGCGTCGGCACGTTTCACGGCGACTTGCATCCGGGCAACGTGATTCTCGCCGACAGCAAGATTTGTTTCGTGGACACCGGCTACGTCGGGCGAGTCGGCAACAAGATTCGGCGCGGGCTGTTTGAATTTTTCTCCGCGCTGTCGGTGTTCGATTATCCGCGCTGCGCCGCGGGCTTGAACCGCATGTCGGAAATCGAAATTTCCGCCGCGGCTTACGCGGCCTACGAGAAAAAGTTTCTCGAACTCTACGCCGATTTCACCGACACGACCGTCGCGCAGATGAGCCTGACGAAAAAAATGATGCAGACCATCAAGCTCGGCGTGCTGTGCGGGATGCATTTTGAGAAGGGCATCTTCGCCATCATCCGCAGCCTGATGTATATGGATGGCATGGTGTTGCGCTGCAAGCCGGACGCCGTGCTGATGCGCGACCTGAGACCGTTCATCGCCGAGGCAGAAAAGATGGTCTAGTCCACGTTGGGATACGAGCCGAGGATTTTCACGAAGTTGCAATGCTTGCCGAGATGCTGGATGGCCTTCGCCACTTTCGCGTCCTGATAATGTCCGGCGCAATCAATGAAGAAGAAATATTCCCACGCCTTGCGCTTGCTGGGGCGGGACTCGATCTTCGTCATGTTGATTTTGAACTTCTTGAACGCCGCGATGGCCTCGTGCAGCGCGCCGGCCTTGTCGGCCACGCTCAGCATCAGGCTCGTGCGGTCGTCGCCGGTAGGCGGGCTGCACGTGCGACCAAGCACGATGAAACGCGTGACGTTTACGGAATTGTCCTGGATGTCCTGCGCCAAAATTTTCAGGCCGTATTTTTCGGCTGCGAGCACGCCACCGAGCGCGGCGGAGAATTTCTCCTTCGCGGCTAGTTCGGCAGAACGCGCGTTGGACGATGTCTCCACGATTTCCACGCGGGGCAAATTCTTTGCCAGCCAGCCGCGGCACTGCGCGAGCGACTGCGGATGGACGTAAAGCTTCCTGATTTTAGCGCGCGGCGAATTGCTCATCAGGCACTGCTGAATTTTCAGCAGCACCTGTGAGACGATTTTCAAATCGCTGTCCACGAACATGTCGAGCGTGTGGGTGACGACGCCTTCGGTGGAATTCTCCACCGGCACCACGCCGTAATCGGCGGTCTTTTTGGCGACCTCGGCGAACACGTCGCCGATGGTTTTCTGCGCGGAATAATTCAGGCTGGCGCCAAATTTCTGGATGGCGGCCTGATGCGTGAACGTCGCCTCCGGCCCGAAATAGGCGATGGTCATCGTCTTCTCCAGCGCGAGCGCGCTGGACATGATTTCGCGGTAGATGGTGCGGAGCTGTTCGTCGGTGATGGGGCCGTCGTTCTGCGCGCAGACACGGTCAAACACGGTGCGTTCGCGGTGCGGTGCGTAGATTTCCTCGCCCGCCGCGAGCTTGATTTCACCGATGGCGAGCACATGACGCGTGCGCTCATTGAGCAGCCGGACGATTTGCGTGTCCAGTTTGTCGATCGCCTGACGATGTTCGGAAAGGCTCATTTGAAGGAAGAATGGTGAATTGTCTCCGAAGAATCAATCCGTTCGTGCAGTTTAATTCATTGACTTTTCCCGCGAAAAACCTAGGCTCTGCGTTCCTAATTTTGCGGGAACTGCCTGTGGCAGTTTTCACCCGCCCCCGGAAGGAAGTGAGTGCAATGACAGAGATCAAACTTAAAAAAGGCGAACCTGTGGATCGTGCTTTGCGTCGGCTGAAGAAAAAAGTCGACCGCGAAGGCACGCTCAAGATCGTGCGCAGCCGCCGGCAATATGAAAAGCCGAGCGCCGTCCGCCGTCGCAAGGAAAAGGTTTCACGCTTCTCCGCCATGCTCGCCGCGCGCCATGCCGATGACTAGGCCGTGATTTGCATTTTCATGGCCGGCGGCATTCGTTAGGATGCCGCCGGTTTTTTATGTATTCGTTTTCAACCTGCTGGAATTCCGCGCGCCACACGGATGGACGCGTGATGCTCCGCGAGATCCGTGAACTCGGCTTTCAATACGCCGAATTGAGCCACGGCATCCGCATCAGCCTCGTGCCGGGCATTCTCGAGGCCGTGAACGCCGGCGAGATGAAGATTTCCAGCCTGCATAATTTCTGCCCGCTGCCCGTCGGCATCACCGGGCCGTCGCCGAACCTCTACGAATTTTCCTCCGACCGCGACCGGGACCGCCAGTTGGCCCTCAAGCACACCCTCACCACTTTTGATTTTGCCGTGAAGGTCGGCGCGCCGCTGGTGGTGCTGCATTTCGGGAGCATGGACCTGAAGGATTATACCGGCAAACTCAAGGAACTTCACGAGCGCGGCGAACGCGGCTCGCCCAAATTCCAGAAGCTGGTCGCCGAGGCCGCGGCGGCGCGCGAGGCGAAAAAGAAAAAATCCTACGACCACGCCCGCGATACGCTGCGGGAGCTTTATGGCGAGGCGAAAGTGCGCGGCCTCAAGCTGGGCATCGAGATCCGCGAGGCGGTCGAGGAACTGCCGCTGGAATCCGATTTCGCGTCGCTGCTGAAGGAATTTCCCGCGCCGGTGGTCTATTACTGGCACGACACCGGTCATGCGCAGATCAAGACGGATCTCGGTTTCATCGACCATGTGCGGTTTCTGGCCGAACGGGCCGACCGGCTGGCGGGCTTCCACATCCACGACGTGAAATTTCCCGCGCGCGACCATTTCCCGCCCGGCGGCGGTGACATTGATTTTGCGGCGCTCCAGCCGCATGTGAGACCGGAACACATCAAGGTTTTTGAACTCAGCCCCAAGGTTCCGCTCGATTCGGTGACGCGCGGGATCGCACATCTCAAACGTATTTGGGGCGAGGACTAGAGCCCGGTCAACCGAACGGCTTGGTAATCCCTTTCAACGACGGGGCGGTGTTTCAGGTTTGTCCGGGCGGTTTGTTCTGTTCGATGATTTCCCTGGCGAACTGTGCTTGCGCCTCGGGAGACATGCCGTGGGACAATTTGAGGTTCAAACGCTTTTTCAAGAACTCCTCGATGGTCATCCACTCCCCGTCGATCCGTATGCGTTTGGTCCAGGCGCAAATTGTTTGAAATTCACCCTGCAGCCTTTGGACTTCCGCCGTGGACTTCTTTAGTTCGGTCAGTGCCTGCTCTTTTTTCTTCAGGCTGTCGCGCACGGCTTTCACCGTCAGTCCCAGAGTGAGCAGTGAACCGAAGCTGACCAGCATGTTCCAATACCAATAGGCGAGATGGGAGTAATGTTGCCCGCCCCGGATGTCGGCGTAACCCCACGTCAGCGCTCCGACCAAGGCCGAAAAGATGACATCCCCGCGCCGCAGATACCACGCGGTCATGGCCACCGGGATGAAATAAAACACATCCAGATGCAGTTCCGACCCCGTGATGTAATCCGCATAACCGATCACCGCCTGCACCAACAGACTCGACACCATGACCCGCAGACGATTTTTGATCTCGGTTCGATTCATTGTCTGTAGGACAGACGTATGGCGGGTGAATTAGGTTTTATTTATTTCTTTCGCCCAAGCGTCTTTCAACGTGATGGTGCGGTTGAAGACAAGCTTGCCGGGCGCGGAATCATAGTCCAACGCGAAGTAGGCGAGGCGTTCGAACTGATAACGGTGCTCCGCGCTAGCGTCTTTCAAACTCGGCTCGCACTTAGCGTTGATGACTTCCAGCGAGTGCGGGTTGAGATGTTTCTTGAAATCGCCGTCGGCGTCCGGCTCGGGCACGGTGAAGAGACGGTCGTAAAGCCGCACTTCGACATCCACGGCATGCGCCGCGCTTACCCAATGAATCGTGCCCTTCACTTTGCGCGCCGCCGTCGCTCCGCCCATCTTGCTGTCCAAGTCGGCGGTGCAGCGCAGTTCGGTGATGTTGCCGGCGGCGTCTTTCACCACTTCGTCGCACTTGATGATGAAGGCGTATTTCAAACGCACTTCGCCGCCGGGTTTCAGCCGGAAAAATTTCGGCGGCGGCACTTCCGCGAAGTCGTCGCGCTCAATGTAGAGTTCGCGGCTGAACGGCACCTTGCGCGTGCCGGTCTCGGGCTGCTCGGGATTGTTCGTGGCGTTGAGTTCTTCCACTTTGCCTTCGGGATAATTCGTGATGACGACCTTGATCGGGCGCAAGACGGCGAGCCGGCGTTGGGCGCGCTTATTCAAATCTTCGCGGATGGCGAATTCCAACACGCTGACGTCGGTGATGCCGTTGTATTTCGTGATGCCGATGTTGTAAGCGAAGTTGCGCAAGGCTTCCGGCGTGACGCCGCGACGGCGGATGCCGGAAATCGTGGGCATACGCGGATCGTCCCAGCCGGTGACGAGGTTTTCGTCCACGAGCTGCATGAGCTTACGTTTGCTCATCACGGTGTAGCCGAGGGAAAGACGGGCAAACTCGTATTGATGCGGCAGCGGACGCGGCAGGTCTAGGCTTTCGAGAATCCAATCGTAAAGCGGACGGTGCACCTCAAATTCCAGCGTGCAGATGGAGTGCGTGATGCCTTCAATGTAATCGCTCAAACAATGCGCGAAGTCATACATCGGATAGATGCACCATTTGCCGCCGGTCTGATGGTGGTCGGCGTGTTTGATGCGGTAGATGAGCGGGTCGCGCAACCAGATGTTCGGCGCGTCCACGATGATCTTGGCGCGCAGCACGCGTGAGCCATCGGGGAACTCGCCGTTCTTCATGCGCGTGAACAAATCTAAATTCTCTTCGACGCTGCGATCACGGAACGGCGACGCTTTGCCGAGGCGACGATATTCATCCGTCTGGTCGGGCGTCAGGTCGCACACGAAAGCTTTGCCCTTTTTGATGAGCGCAACGGCGAATTCGTAAATCTGGTCGAAGTAATCACTGGCGTAGAACGGTTCGCCACCTTTGCCCGTCGTGGGCGCGAGCAGAAAGTCGGTTTTGCCGTTGATATTCTGCGCGACCGGCGATTGGCCCTTGGCTTTGAGACCGAGATTGTCATTCGCCCAACCGCCGATGAGCCAGTTCACGTCGGCCTGAATGCTTTCGACGTATTCGATGTCCTCCTTGGTCGGATTCGTGTCATCCATGCGGAGGTTGCACACGCCGCCGAATTCGCGCGCGATGCCGAAGTTCAGGCAGATGCTCTTGGCGTGGCCGATGTGGAGGTAGCCGTTCGGTTCCGGCGGAAAGCGCGTGTGGATGCGCGGATATTTTTTTTCGGCGACGTGCCCGGCGACGATGTCGCGGATGAAATCAGACGGGGCGGCAGGGGCGGCGGCTTCGGGTTTTTCCAAACTCATAAAAATCCCGTGCAGCCTAACAGAAGCTACCCTGCTTGTCCAAACGAAGCGGTCAGCTTTCGCGGACGAGCGGCGAGAACTGGCGCGTCTCCGGGTCAAAGGCGAAGAGTTCCGCCGTGGCGATCTTGAAGAACCAGCCGTGCAGCCGCAACGAGCCGTCCATCAGCCGTTCCTGCACGCACGAGTAGCTGTGGAGATTGTCGAGCGCGAACAGCACGTTTTCCTCGGCGGCGGCGGTCTCGCGTTCGCCGGTGTCATGCAGATGCGCGTAATCTTTTTTCACCGTTTCCAGCACCGGCGACGCGAGCTTCAGCCAGTCGCGCAGATGTGGCGTGTTGTCGCTCACCGGTTTTTTGGCCAGCAGCGCGGAGATCGCCCCGCATTGCGAATGGCCGCAGACCACGATGTCGTTCACACGCAGGGTCTCCACGGCGAATTCGATGGCGGCGGCGGTGGAGTTGGTGTCGCCGCGCACGTTCGCGGGCGGAACGATGTTGCCGACGTTCTTGACCACGAAGAGATCGCCCGGCTGGCTCTGCGTGATGAGTTCCGCCAGCACGCGCGAATCGGAGCAGGTGATGAACAGCGTGTGCGGATTCTGGCCCTCGCGCGACAGCTTCCGGAACAGTTTCCGGTAGTTGCCGAACTCATCCTTCTGGAACTTGTGGACGCCTTCGATGAGCCGTTGCATGAATTATTCGGGTTTAATAATCCCTTTCAGGATCAGTAGTCAAACCGTTGTAAAAAGATTCAAGATTTTCTGCAATTGGAATTAAACGCGGTCGTTTGGCAATTTTAGGGCCAGCCGACTTTTCATCTGGCATTTCCCAAAGTTCGTGATCCCACCAATAAACCAATTTCGTTGGTGAATCAGTTCGAAGCACTGTGCGATTGCCAAATATATCGGCACTAATTGGCATAAGACCAAATTCTTTACAGCCTCGTTCGTATTCCTTGATAAAACTACATTGCCAGAATTCATCTGTGATTCCAAATAATTCACGAGCCAAGACGCCCTTTCCACCGGGATATTCCTCGTGAAATTCTAAAAACGAATCTGGAACTGGATACATTTCATTTTCCTTACTCGTCCAGCCACCGTTCCAGCGGGAACAAAATTCAAAAAATGCTTGCGGAAAACGCAAACCAAGCTGTGCTTCTAGCCTGACCAAATCTTCCGGTTTGGCAGCCGTTGGCGAATGTTTACTGAATAATAACGGCTTAATCATTACCAGATTTAGCTGGCGAGCGTCTTGTTTTTCGCGCGGGATTCTTCCATCAGTTTCACTTTGAACTTTTTCAATTCCGCCTGCAGCCGTGCATCGCCGGTCGCGAGGATTTGCGCGGCGAGAATGCCCGCGTTCCGCGCGCCGTTGATGGCGACCGTGGCCACCGGCACACCCGGCGGCATCTGCACCATCGAGAGCAGCGAATCAAAACCATCCGTGGATTTGCCGAGGATCGGCACGCCGATGACCGGCAGCGTGGTGAACGCCGCCGTGACGCCCGCGAGATGCGCCGCGCCGCCCGCGCCGCATATGAACGCCTTGATGCCACGCGCCGGTGCGCCGGAGACGTATTCTTCCAGCCCGTGAGGATCGCGGTGGGCAGAGATGACTTTGGCCTCGGAGCCGATGCCGAATTCCTTCAGTGCCTCGGCGGCGGCCTTCATCGTCGTCCAGTCGGAGTCGCTCCCCATCAAAATGCCCACTTGTGGTTTGTCAGATGTTGAACTCATGGCGGAAGTTTAGCGAAAGGAATTCTAAATGTCATCATTCCAAAATTTTCTCGCCGGGTCGGCCAGTTCACGCTTGCGTTTGGCGAAGCGAAAACTAGAGTCGGGAGATGGCCGAACCGTTGCTGGCGATAGACCTTCTCCGCGTGGATTTTCCCGAGGTGGTTGCCGTCGATGATCTGTCGCTGACCATCGAGCCGGGCGATGTCTGCGGCCTCATCGGCCCGAACGGAGCTGGCAAGACCACCACGATGCGTGCCGTTTCCGGCTTGCAGGAATTTACCCGCGGCTCGGTCAGGATTGCCGGTCATGAACTCGCCCGCGAACCCGATGAATTGAAGCGCCGGCTGGGTTTCATGCCCGATTTTTGCCCGGTGTATGACCAGCTGACCACCTCGGAATTTCTGGAACACTTTGCGCGCGCGTTTGAAGTGCCGGATCGTGCCCGGCGCATTGAAGAGTGTCTGGAACTCACCTGGCTTTCGGACAAGCGCGCGGCTTTGTGCGAAGAACTTTCACGCGGCATGAAGCAGCGGCTCGTGCTCGCCAAGACGCTTTTGCCCGACCCGCAGGTGCTGCTGCTCGATGAACCGGCCAGCGGCCTCGATCCGTTGGGCCGAATCGAGCTGAGGAAAATCCTGCTTCAACTCCGGGATGCTGGCAAAGCCGTCTTGATTTCTTCACACATCCTCACCGAGCTTTCCGGCTTCTGCAACAAGGCGGCGATCATGGAACGCGGCAAACTGGTCAAGTTCGGCACCATCTCCGAACTCGGCCAGCAGATGAGTCTGCGCCGGATGTCGGTGAAGTGGCGATCCAATGATGACCGGGCACTGCAAATTTTGAACGCCGCCGCCGGCCTGAAAATTATCGAAAGCGCTGCTGCGGGTGCCACATTTGATTTTGCGGGGGAGTCAGAAGCGCTCGATGAACTGCTCAAGACGCTCGTCACCCAAGGCGTCCGTGTTTCCGAATGGCGCGGCGTTGGCGACGATTTGGAGCAAATTTTTCTACAATCCGGTGCCAAGGAGCTGATGTGAAACTTTTCGAAAACCCGGTTTTCCTCACGCACAAGCGGATTGTGCATCGCGGTGGCGTGCTGGCGGCGATTTTAATCGCCGCGCTCGTCGGCTCCTGTCTGCTGGCGGGGCTCATCTCCTATCTGGCCGACCCGAGGGGTTTCAATTTTTCCTCACCGGCGGAAGCGGGCAAAACTTTTTATGGCTGGATTGTCGGCGTGGAAATTCTGGTGCTGATTCTGGGCGGTTTCAATCGCGTGGCCCGGGCGCTTGCCGATGACCGCAAGGCCGGTCTCTGGGACAGTAACCGGTTGACACCTCTCAAACCGGCGCAAATTCTGGCCGGCTACTGGCTGGCTCCCGCGTTGCGGGAAGTTTACATGGCGGCGGTGCTGGCTGGTTTTGGTCTGGTGATTGTGCTGGCGGGACGCTTGCCCATCACCCTCTGGCTGGGCACCCAGGTTCTGATTGTCAGCACCGCTTTGCTTTTCGGCCTGCTGGCGCTGCTTGCCGGCATGGCACTGCAACGCTCGCAAGGGGTTTTGATTTTTTTGGGTCTGTTCTTCGCCTATCCATTCTCGTTCATTGCGCCCAGCCGGATGCTCACCAATTTTCTGCTGCCGATCTACGGAATCACCAACTTATTCCACGAGCCGGCGGTTGCGAAGGCGCATCATTCAGCAAACGAATGGGCCGACTGGCGGGTCTTGCCCGAAATCTTCGGGGTCCAGATGCAGCCGATTCTGTTGAGTCTCGCGCTGCAAATCCTGCTCGGCCTTTTTGTCTGGCGCGTGCTGGTGCGCAAGACCAACCGCCCGTTTCAGCCGCTGTTGCTGCGCGGGGAGGCGATCACGCTTTTCAGTATGCTCGTCCTTTCACAGCATGCCCTGCTTTGGGATTTGTGGTATGGCAAATTCCCGGTGCCGGATGACAAGGAAGGCTTGTTGGCGGTGGTTTACGGCGGCGCCATCTTGATCAGTCTGACCTTGCTTGCCATGGCCAGCCCGAAACCGGAACACGTCCGCATCGAGGCTCTGCGTCTGGGCTTCAAAAACACGGGGGCCATTTTCTCCCGCAGTGCCGTTTCGCTGGCGTTCACGCTGGCGGGAATTTCCGCTGCGGCATTTTTCACCCAATTCGTTTTTTCCTTGGCTTCCTCGTTCAAAATCTTTCTGGCGCTCGCCGTCAACCTGCTGGAAATCTGCCTGGTCTTTGCCCTGCTGCTGGAATTTTGCCGGCTGCGGCACAAGCGCCGCGCGCTCGGGTTTGTCGCGCTCTGGCTCTTTCTGTTCGGCCTGATCCCCTTCATTCTCGCCGCCGTTTTCTCGAGCGAAACCATCGGCCGCTTTTCTCTGCTGGCACCGGGTTTCATGGCCATGTCGAATCATCAAAATCCAGACTGGCCATGCCTGTTCGGCATTTTGCTGGCGCATTTGGGAATCACTGTGATTTTGTTCATCGGCTGGCAACGGCAGTGGAAGCGGTTGTTGGAACACACGGCTTGATTTTTTCGCCACCACCCTGTCGTCGTCTTTGGAACATGATTTTGTGAGCCGTTGGCAAAAAATTTCCGAATTTCTCGCGCTCCGGCGCAACACCTCGTTGTTGCTCATCGCGCTCGTTCTCGTCGGCACCGGTGAAAAACTCTGGCTCGGCTTCGCACCGAAATACATCGAGGTGCTGGCGCATGGCGTCCTGTCGGCGGCGCAAATCATTTTGGTCATCGGTATCTTCGATGCGTTGCAAACTTTTCTCGGTGCTGTCTACGCATATCCCGGCGGCTGGCTGACCGACCATTGGGGACAAAGAAAATCGCTGCTGTTGTTCAGCGGCATTTCACTCGCAGGCTACGGGCTTGTTTTGCTCTGGCAACATTGGCTGGCGCTGCTGCTTGGTTCATTTTTATTTCTGGCGTGGAGCGCGCTGTCGCTGCCCGCGACGCTTTCCGTCATCGCCACCTCGCTGCAAAGCCATCGCCACACGATGGGCGTCGGCGTGCAATCCATGATCCGCCGGGTGCCGATGATGCTCGGCCCGCTGCTTGGCGGCTGGCTGCTGACCCGCTTTGGCTGGACGGACGGTGTTCGTTATGCGCTGGCGCTCTGTATCGCGATGAGCCTGCTGACGGCGGCCTTTCAGTGGTTCATGTTCGAGCCGGGCGGCAAGACTGCCGCTGGCCAAAACTCGAACGCTTCTGCGCCGGCTATTTCATTTATCGGCGTCATCAAAACCTTCACGCCTGCGTTGCGCGAACTGCTGGTCAGCGACATTCTCATCCGCTTCTGCGAACGACTGCCGTATGCGTTCATCATTTTGTGGGCGATGGATCATGGCGGCGTCACGGCGCAGCAATTCGGTTATCTCGTCACCTTTGAGATGGTCACGGCGATGCTCTGTTACATTCCCGTCGCGCATCTGGCGGACAAATACGGCCGCCGGCCGTTCGTGCTCATCACGTTTGTTTTCTTCACGCTTTTTCCGCTGACACTGCTGTGGGCACACGATTTCAAATGGCTGGCACTGGCGTTCGTCGTGCGCGGGTTGAAGGAGTTTGGCGAACCGGCGCGCAAGGCGCTTATCATCGGCGAGGCGGTGCCGGAACTCCGCGCGCGGACTTACGGTGCGTATTATCTCATCCGCGACTGCACGGTGACGACCGGCTCGTTCCTCGGCGCGTGGCTGTGGAGCATGAGCCCGTCGGCGAACTTCATCGGCGCGGTCATCTGCGGCGCGCTGGGCACGATTTGGTTTTGGTGGTTTATTTGCCGGAGGAAATAAGCAATCGGGACCATCACTTTTCTGGCTCTGGTTTTCCTTATTTCAATATGCTGGCCATGGTTGAATTATTTTTTGAGGTGGATGTCAAAGTGAGCTTGACCTGAACTGGCGAAAACAGTTTCCTCTGCCCTGAATAACAATCACCTGTTTCAACCACCATTCACATATTATGAAATTTGGCATCAACACATTTCTTTTCACCTCGCCGTTCACCAACCAAAGCACGCGGCTGTTCCGGCAATTCAAGGCGTGGGGCTTCGACGGCGTGGAAATCGCGGTGGAAAACCCGGCGGATATTGACCCGGCATTTGTGAAGACGCAGCTCGACCTGCACGGGTTGATTTGCACTTCGGTCTGCGCCTGTTTTCCGCCGAGTCGCGATTTGCGCGGCACGAAGGCGCAACAGCAGGCGACGGTGGTTTATATGAAGCGGCTGGTGGACATCGCGGGCGTGCTCGGCACGGACATCGTCATGGGGCCGCTTTATTCGGCTACCGGTCGGGCGGATGCGGTGCCGGCGGCGGAATACCAGCGGCAATGGCGCACGGTGCGCACGCATATCAAGACGATTTGCGCTTACGCCGAAGCGCACGGCAAGGTGATTTGCATGGAGCCGCTCAACCGGTTTGAAACGGATTTTCTGAACACGGTGGAGCAGGGGTTGCGGATGATCCGGGAGGTGAAAAGCCCGGCGTTGAAATTGTTGCTTGATACGTTCCACATGAACATCGAGGAAAAAAATCCGGCGGACGCCATCCGGCGCGCGGGCCGGCACGTCGGCCACATTCACGCCAGCGCGAGTGATCGTGGCACGCCCGGCAATGACAACGTGGATTGGCGTGGCGTGGCCAAGGCTCTGAAAGATATCCGCTATCAGGGCGCGGTGGTGATCGAATCGTTCACGCAGGATGTGAAGGTGATCGCCCGGGCGGCGGCGATCTGGCGCAAAATTGAGCCGCGCCGGAACGACATTGCCAGCAAAGGACTGGTGTTTCTGAAAAAAACTTTGAAATAAACCCGTAATCTGCTGGTAAAATTCGCGTCTCAATTTGGACAAGACAATTCCATGAAAAAAATAACTGCCTTACTCTTACTTTCATTGATCGCATTCACCGCCACCATTGGCCGAGCCGAGGATAAACGGATTGTGGTGATTGCCGGTAAGCCGAGTCACGGCCCCGGCGAACATGAGTTTCGCGCGGGATGCCTGTTGTTCCAGAAGTGCCTGACGGGTTTTCCCGGCATTCAGGTGGAAGTTTACACGAACGGCTGGCCCGCCGATTCCTCAGTGCTGCAAGGTGCGGCGGCGGTGGTGATTTACAGCGACGGCGGGCCGGGACATCCGGCGTTGCAGGAAGACCGGTTGCAGCAGCTCGGCGCGTTGATGAAGCAGGGTGTCGGCATGGCTTGCATTCACTATGCGGTCGAGCCGACGATTGAAAAGGGCCAGCAGGAATTTCTCGACTGGATCGGCGGCTGTTTTGAGATCAACCGGTCGGTCAATCCGACGTGGGTGGCGGATTTCAAAACGCTGCCCGATCATCCCGTCGCGCGCGGGCTCAAGCCGTTCAGCATGCGCGATGAATGGTATTTCAACATGCATTTCCGGGACGGACAGAAGGGTGTGAAGATGATTCTGACCGCCGTGCCGCCGCCGGAAACAATGAACCGTCACGACGGACCGCATGAGGGCAATCCCGGCGTGCGGGCCGCAGTGGAAAAAGGCGAGTCGCAGGCCGTGGCGTGGGCGAGCGAGCGACCCGATGGCGGCCGTGGCTTCGGTTTCACCGGCGGCCATTATCACCGCAACTGGAGTGACGATAATTTTCGCAAGGTCGTGCTGAACGGAATTCTCTGGGTCGCGAAAATCGAAGTGCCGGCGGACGGCGTGAACTCAACGGTCACCACCGCCGACTTGGAACAGAACCTCGACACCAAAGCCCGAAAGTCGAAGGCCAAACCGGCGGTGCCGGCAGCGGCACCGGTGGCGAAATGACCGCTGTTTATTTCGCGGCGTAACCGGGCTTGGGTTTGCCGTTCTCGTCGAGTTTGTCGCAGGCCCAGAGCAGGCCGCGCGTGACGAGGTCGAGATAGCGGTCGTCTGCCACGGTTTCGTTGTTGTGGCCGATGGTCGTGGAGAACACACGGGTTTTCCCCTTGTAGGTATTCACCCAGGCGACTACAAAATCATTGGTTTTATGCGGTTCACCGGCTTTGTTCTTGAGGACTTGGGTTCCGTGCGCGAGCGCGTGAGCAGTGTCGAACACCTGAACATTGTTGTAATGCTCTTCATGGATCGTCGTCCAATCTGCGAGTCCCTTGGTGATGGGGTTGGCCTTGTCGGAGAAGGTGATGGCAATCGGTTCCTGCGCGCCGTGGCCGCTGGATTGCAGGCCGAGATATTCATACCAATGGGCGTTGTCCGCGTCCACCGCCACGGGTTTCTTGAAATCGCCGAACCGGTAGCAGTGCATGGCGCAATGCAGGTTCACGCCGGGAATGCCGTCTTGATGCGGTTTGAGCACGCCTTGGATGATTTCCTGGTTGGTGATGCCGGCCGCGCATTCGTCGTGGATGACCACGTCGTAACCTTTTGCGTAATCGGGATGGCCATAGATGGGCAGCGCGGGCCGCGTGTTGGCATCGGGGACGTAAACGACGTCCACCACCACATTCGCGCGTGCCTCGATGCCGTGCTTGAGGATCACTTTCTGGTTCGCATAATCATGGCAGCAACCGCCGGTGATCAGCAGCGCCTTCAGGGGTGGGGTTTGCGCCTGAATCAACGGAGTAACCGCGAGTGTGCAGACGAAGGCGATCAGGGTGTAAAAATGGCTATGGGAATTTTTTTGCATGGCTGTCTTTAGCATCGGGAAAGTTTTCAAACAAGCGCAAAACTTGTTGTCTCCGGTCGGGAAAACCTGTAACTATCCCCAAATAATTTCCGTCCACATTTTGTAACACGCGCGAACTCCATTCATGAACCGCCGAAAATTTCTTATGTCCACCGCGCTTGCCGCCGCCTCCACACCGCTGCTGTCCAAGGTGGCTCGCGCGGAAGACTCGGCCAATACGAAGCTCAAGGGCAATGTCAACCACAGCGCCTGCCGCTGGTGCTACAAAAACGTCAAGCTCGACGACCTTTGTGCCGCCGCCAAGGAAATGGGGTTGGTCGCGATTGACCTGTTGCAACCGGCGGATTTTGCGACGGTCAAAAAATACGGCTTGGTGTGTTCGATGGTCTCCAATCCGACGGCGGATGGGCTCGGCGGCATTCCCAAGGCCTGGAACCGGGTGGAACATCACGACAAGCTGGTGCCGGTCTATGAGCAGCATATCAAAGCGACGGCGGACGCGGGTTTCGAGCGGTTGATTTGTTTCTCCGGCAACCGGGCGGGACTCGACGATGAAAAAGGTTTGGCGAACTGTGCCGAAGGCTTGAAGCGGATTTTGCCGCTGGCGGAAAAACTCAAGGTGACGCTCTGCATGGAGCTGTTGAACAGCAAGCGGAACCACAAGGACTACCAGTGCGATCACGTCGCCTGGGGCGCCGAGCTGGTGAAACGCATCAGCTCCGAGCGGTTCAAGCTGCTTTACGACATTTATCACATGCAGATCATGGACGGCGATGTCTGTGACACTATCAAGGAGAACCACCAGTGTTTCGACCACTATCACACCGGCGGGGTGCCGGGCCGCGCCGAGATTGACGAGACGCAGGAGTTGAACTGGCCCCGAATCATGAAGGCGATTTTGGATACCGGCTTCAAAGGCTACGTTGCCCAGGAATTTATCCCGAAACGTCCCGATCCGCTGGCGTCATTGCGTCAGGCGGTGAAAATTTGCGATGTCTGACTGCGATCAAATCAAACCATTTACCAACTAAATCAACAACCTTATGAACCGCCGAAAATTCATCACCTCCACCGCCCTGGCCGCCGCCGCGCCGCTGGTGCTGACCAACTTCAAGCTGTTCGGTGCCGACGCGCCGAGCAACAAACTCAACCTCGCCCTCATTGGTTCTTGGGGCCGCGGCGAGGCGCACTTTGAATCGCTCGCCACGCAAAACGTGGTCGCGTTGTGCGACGTGAACGAAGATCACCTGGCGTTTGGCCTGAAAAAATTCCCCACGGCCAAGACCTATGTGGACTGGCGCAAACTGCTCGACGATCACAAGACGCTGGGACTTGATGGCATTGTCATTTGCACGGCCGATCACACGCACGCCTTTATCTCGAACTGGGCGTTGAACCGCAACCTGCATGTCTATTGCGAGAAACCCCTCGCCATCAGCGTCGAGGAGGCGCGGATCGTGCGCGCCAACTGGCTGTCGCGGAAGAGCAAGCTCGCCACCCAGGTCGGCATGCAGCGCCATGCGTTTCAGAATTTCAACCGGGTTCGCGAGCTGGTTCGCGACGGCGTGATCGGTGATTTGAAGAACGCCTACGCGTGGGGCAACCGGCAGGTCAAACCGGCGGGTGCCAACTATGATCCGGACAAAGGCATCGTCACCTTCAAAGGCAAGGACGGCACGTCCACTACGGCTGGCTATCTGCCGGATGCCGGCGCGCCGCCCAAGAACTTCCATTACGACCTTTGGCTTGGGCCCTCGCATGAGCATCCCTACAATCCCGGTTACTTCGCCCTCGGACCGGGTGCGAATTGTTTGTCGTGGAATATGTTTTGGGATTTCGGGGCCGGCCAGATCGGCGACATGGGCAGCCACACCATGGATCTGCTCTGGAACGCCGTCGACGCCAAGCTGCCCACGGCGGTCGAGGCCAAGGGCGATCCGTTCAACGACGCCATCACTCCCATCAAATGCGAATCCCACTTCGAGCATCCCGCCAACGACTGGCGCGGCCCGATCCGCATCAGTTGGCATCAAGGCGGGGCCATGCCCAGTTCGCCGCGGGAATACATCGACCTGAAAAAGATCGGGCACGGCGCGATGTTCAAGGGCACGAAGGGTTTCATCGTGGCGGATTTCAACAACCGCATTGTCATCCCGTTTGGCGATGATGCGGATTTGACGTATTACAAGCCGCGTCAGAAAAACGAAGTGCTGCCGCCGATCGGCCATTTCCAGAAAGAATGGTTTGACGCCTGCAAGAATCCCGGCCTCAAGACCGCGTGCGACTTCGAATACAGCGGCAACATGATCGAGCAAATGCTGCTCGGCCTCGTCGCCTATCGCACGGGCAAAAAACTTGAATATGATGGCGCGACCGGTCGTGTGACCAATAGCCCGGAAGCCAACGCCCTGCTGAGCCGCCAATACCGGGCCGGCTGGACGCTGAATGGTTGATCAACAAACAGACGAAACCGAATCAAACTGACATGAACACCTCGCAAATCATTACCCGTCGCCATTTCATCAAAAACACCGTGGTCGCCGGTGCCGTCGTTTCCGCGCTGCCGCTCTTCACCATCCGCGCGCAGGGCGCCGGCCGAAAATTCAAGATCGGGCTGGTCGGCTGCGGCGGTCGCGGCACGGGGGCGACAGGCAACCTCATCGATGCCGCCAAGACGCTCGGATTCGAGATCGAAGTCGTGGCCGTCGCCGATTTCTTCCAGGAAAAAGCCGATAAACTGGCCAAAAAATATCCCGGCTGCCTTGCGTTCTCCGGCACGGACGCTTATCACAAGGTGCTGGAGCAACCGATTGAAATCGTGTTGCTCGCCACGCCGCCCGTCTTCCGTCCGGTGCATCTCGAAGCCACCATCGCTGCGGGCAAGCATTGTTTCATCGAAAAACCGGTTGCCGTCGATCCCGTCGGTGCCCGCAAGGTCATTGCCCTCGGCGAAGAGGCGAAGAAGAAGGGCCTTACCGTCGTCGCCGGCACGCAACGCCGCCACATGAGCGCTTACCTACGCAACCAATACGCCATCGCGCAGGGTGCCATCGGTAAGATCACCGGCGGCACCATCAGCTGGTGCCAGGGGGCGCTTTGGTTCAAGGAACGTGATCCGAATGAAAGTGACGCCAGCTACCTTGTTCGCAACTGGACCAGCTTCGTGGAAATGTCCGGTGACCATATTGTCGAACAGCACGTTCACCAACTCGATGTCACCAACTGGTTTCTTGGCCGGCCGCCAGTTTCCGCCGTCGGCTTTGGCGGTCGCGCGCGGCGCAAGACCGGCAATCAGTTCGACTTTTTCAGCGTGGATTTCAACTACGGCGACGACTGCCACATTCACAGCATGTGCCGGCAGGTGAAGGGTTGTTACGACAACGTCGGTGAATTTTACATCGGCACCGAAGGCTCGACTTACGGTGGCGGCAAGATGCAATCCGCCAAGCTCGCCAGCCTCACCGTGCCGGAATTCAAGACCCACGCCAATGGTCAGGTGCAGGAACATGTGGATATGTTGATGGCTATCGCTTCCGGCAAGCCGCTCAACTGCGCCAAGGATGTCGCGGAGTCCACCCTGACGGGCATCATGGGCCGGATTGCCTGTTATACCGGCCAGCAAATCCGTTGGAGCGACCTTACGACCAACACTGAATCACCGTGGTATAATCTCACGCTTACTCCCGCCGCCAAAGATTTTGAGGGCGGGAAGGTGGTCGCGCCAAAGGATGGCGTTTGCCCGGTGCCTGGTGTCGCTTGAGCGATTGGACGCCGGCATTGGCACAGTTGCGAGTGCCGCGCGCCTGACGCTTGAAGGATTCGCCGCATATTTCTCAAATTTCCTGCACGGCACTCAAGCCGTGCAAATTTGAGATTTTTGTGGCATCATGTTCCCGCCATGACGACGGCGAACAAAATCACCATCCTGCGGATTCTCCTGACTCCGTTCTTTGTGGTGCAGGTTCTGTATTACGTCGAAACGGGCAATGAACTGCACCGGTTGCTGGCGATTTTGTCCTTCGCCAGCGCGTCCATTCTCGACGGCGTGGACGGTTATGTCGCGCGGCGTTACCACCAGTGGAGCGAACTGGGCACGGTGCTGGATCCGCTCGCGGATAAATTGCTGCTCGTTTCCGCCATCGTTGTCTTGAGCTTCGATCATTCGCCGTGGCTCCGGCAGATTCCGCTCTGGCTTACCGGCGTCATCATCGGGCGCGACCTGGTTTTGGGCATCGGCGCGGTGGTCGTGCGGTTGGTCGTCGGCAAGATCACCGTGCGCCCGCGCCTGACCGGCAAGCTGGCGACGGTCTTTCAGATGCTTGCGGTGAGCTGGATTCTGCTGCGCTGGGACTGGCATTACGGCCTGCTGCAAACGTGGATTCTCGGTGCGGGCATTCTCACGGGCGTCTCCGGTCTGTTCTACATCTGGGACGGTATGAAGCAGCTCGGCACGCATCCGGCCAGTCTGCCTGGAAAAAGGTGAAACTCGCAGTTGCAATTTTCCCAACCCGGTGTTTATTCAGGGACGTTTATGGCCAAGACAATTGAACTCAAATTGCAGGAGGGCGATGTCGCCCCGAAATTCACCGTGGCGACCAGCGGCGGCGGAAAAATTTCCCTCGCTGATTACAAGGGGAAAAACGTCATTTTGTATTTTTATCCCAAGGACGACACGCCGGGCTGCACGAAGGAAGCCTGCGCCTTCCGCGACGAGTTCGCGCAGTTCAAGAAAAAGGGCGCGGTGGTGCTGGGGGTCAGTCCGGATTCCGTGAAGTCGCACGACAAGTTCGTGGAGAAATTCAAGCTGCCGTTCACGCTCCTCGCGGACGAGGACAAGAAAATCGTCGAGGCCTATGGCGTTTGGGGCGAAAAAAGTTTCATGGGCCGGAAATACCTCGGCGTCTATCGCGTGACCTTCCTCATCGGGCCGGATGGTAAAATCAAAAAGATCTGGCCACAGGTGAAACCGGAGGAACACGCGGCGGAAGTGCTGGCGGCGCTCTGATTTGAATTTAGATTAATTCTAAATCAAGTTTGACAGCCGCGAATCGAACTTACAAAATCCCCGCCAGCAGAACTAACAATTAAAAATTCAAAACTAAAAATTATTATGCCAATTCCCGTCGGCTCCAAGGCCCCTGATTTCACGCTCAAATCCAAGTCCCCCGTGGACGTGGAGGTCAAGTTGAGCAACAACTTCGGTAAAAAAAACACCGTGCTGCTGTTCTTCCCGCTCGCGTTCACCGGTGTTTGCACGGCGGAAATGTGCAGCCTCACCGCCGGCCTCGACGCCTACGCCGGCCTCGGCGCGGACGTCATCGCCGTCAGCGTGGACAGCCCGTTCGCGCAGGCTGCATGGGCCGCGAAGGAAAAAATCGGTATCACGCTGGCCAGCGACCTGAACAAGACCGTGACCAAGGCCTACGACGTGGTGTTCCCGATGCTCGCCGGCGTGGGCGACACCTCCGCTCGTGCGGCGTTCGTCATCGACAAGAACGGCGTGGTGCAATACAGCGAACAGACGCCGACGCCGAAAGACCTGCCGAACTTTGACGCGGTCAAGGCGGCGCTGGCGAAGTTGCAGTAAATAGTTTCCGTTGTTTTCATGGGCGCGCCGGTTTTGGCGCGCCTTTTCCGTTTCCTGAGCGTAACCGGATTTTAACCTACCTGTTGTTGGTAAATTGCCCCTTTTACATTAACTTGTAACAGTGCTACCGCGTATTTTGATTGTGGATGACGAAGGTGATTTCATCGAACTGGTGAAATTCCGACTGGCGAACTTGCCTTGCGAATTTCTGGTCGCGAGCGACGGGGTGCAGGCTTTGAGCCAGGCGCGGCAGTTCAAGCCGGACTTGATTCTGCTCGATATTTTGCTGCCGGATCTCGACGGCTTGTCGGTCTGTGAAATCCTCAAGCGCCAGCCGAACACGAAAAAAATCCCGATCATTTTCATGAGCGCGTTGAGCAGCGATGTGACCAAGCGTTCCGCCGCCATGAACGCGGAAGACTTCTTCACCAAGCCGCTCGACCTGAACCGGCTTGAAAAACGCATCGCCGAGCTGCTCCATTGCGAGCCGGCGGCGAACTGACCGCTCCAAAATCCCTGCGCCCTTCGCTTGACAGTGGGGCGCGCAATCTTCATTTTCTTGTGATTATTTTTTAATCATAGGAATTAAATGAGCGCATCCCACAACTTGTTCGGCACGTTGCAAAGCTTTGAACTCGGCAACGGCAAACCTGGAAAATTCTACTCGCTGCCCGCCCTTGAAAAAGCTGGCATCGGCCCCATCTCCAAACTGCCGGTCTCCATCCGGATCGTCCTCGAATCCGTCCTTCGCAATTGCGACGGCAAGAAAGTCCACGAGGCTAACGTCAAGGAACTCGCTAACTGGAAGGCCACCGAGACGCGCACGGCGGAAATCCCGTTCGTCGTCGCCCGCATCGTGCTGCAGGACTTCACCGGCGTGCCGCTGCTCGTGGACTTGGCCGCGATGCGCAGTGCCGTTGCGAAACTGAACAAGAATCCGAAGATTATCGAGCCGCTCGTGCCGGTAGATTTGGTTGTTGACCATTCTGTGCAGGTGGATTTTGCCGGCACGCCGGACGCGATGGCAAAGAATCTCGATCTCGAATTCACGCGCAACCGCGAGCGTTACCAATTTCTCAAGTGGGGCATGCAGGCGTTTGACACCTTCAAGGTCGTGCCGCCGGGCATCGGCATCATTCATCAGGTGAATCTCGAATATCTCGCCAAGGGCGTTTTGAACGCGGGCGAAGTTTATTATCCCGACACGCTCGTTGGCACCGATTCACATACCACGATGATCAACGGCATCGGCATCGTTGGCTGGGGCGTCGGCGGCATCGAAGCAGAAGCGGGCATGCTCGGTCAGCCGGTTTATTTCCTCACACCGGATGTCGTTGGCGTTCATCTCACGGGTTCTATCCGTGAGGGCGTCACCGCCACGGATGTCGCGCTCACGGTCACGCAGATGCTGCGCAAGGCGAAGGTCGTCGGCAAATTTGTCGAATTCTTCGGCCCTGGTGCGGCGGCGTTGCCGCTTGTGGATCGCGCGACCATCGCGAATATGGCACCCGAATACGGCGCGACGATGGGCTTCTTCCCGATCGACGCCGAGTGCTCCAATTATCTTCGCGCCACCGGCCGCAGCGATGAAGCGGTCAAGACCTACGAAAATTATTACAAGGCGCAAGGTCTCTGGGGCATTCCGAAGAAGGGTGACATCCAGTATTCCGTCGAGCTGGAACTCGACCTCGGTTCCGTGTTGCCCAGCGTGGCCGGCCCGAAGCGTCCGCAAGACCGCATCGAACTGCCGAAGCTCAAGAACGAATTCACCTCGGCATTTTCCAAGCCGGTCACGGAAAATGGCTTTGGCATGAAGGCCGAGGACCTTGGCAAGACCAAAGCCGATGTCGTTCTCGGTGCAGGCAAATCCACCATCGGCCATGGCTCGGTGCTCATCGCCTCCATCACGAGCTGCACGAACACCAGCAACCCGTCCGTGATGCTCGCCGCCGGCTTGCTCGCGAAGAAAGCGGTTGAACGCGGCCTTACCGTGAACGCCTCCGTGAAGGCATCGCTCGCCCCCGGCTCCCGCGTGGTTAGCGATTATCTGAACTCGACCGGTCTCCAGCCGTTCCTCGACAAGCTGGGTTTCAATCTCGTCGGCTACGGTTGCGCTACTTGCATCGGCAACTCCGGCCCGTTGCATCCGGCCATCGAGGAGGCTGTCGTGAAAAACAACCTTGTCGCCGCCGCTGTGTTGTCCGGCAATCGCAATTTCGAGGCGCGCGTGCACCAGAACATTAAGGCAAACTTCCTCATGTCGCCGCCGCTCGTCGTCGCGTTTGCCCTCGCCGGTCGCGTGGACATCGACCTCGCCAATGACGCCCTCGGCACCGGCAAGGACGGCAAACCCGTTCACCTGCGCGACATCTGGCCAAGCTTGAAGGAAGTTCGCGACCTCATGCAGGCCGCATTGCAACCGGAAGTGTTCCGCAAGCTCTACAAGGATTTCGCCGCGCAAAATCCCAAGTGGAACGAAATCCCGTCCAGCATCGGCAACGTGTATGAATGGGATCGCAAATCCACCTATATTCAGGAGCCGCCGTTCTTCAAGAACTTTTCGTTGCAGCCCGGCAGCATCGCGCCGATTACCGGTGCCCGCGCCTTGGCCATTTTCGGCGACAGCGTGACGACTGACCACATTTCGCCCGCCGGTTCCATCAAGAAAACTTCGCCTGCGGGAAAATATCTCATCGAGAACGGCGTGACGGCGGAGGATTTCAACAGCTACGGTTCGCGCCGCGGCAATGACCGCGTGATGACCCGCGGCACGTTCGCCAACGTCCGCATCAAAAACCTCATGCTCGCCGGTCAGGAAGGCGGCGACACGTTACTCCAGCCCGAAGGCAAAAAAGTTTCCATCTACGACGCCGCGATGGAATATCAGAAACGGGGCACGCCGCTGGTGGTTTTGGCAGGACAGGAATATGGCACCGGTAGTTCACGCGACTGGGCCGCGAAAGGCACGAACTTGCTTGGCGTCAAAGCCGTCGTCGCACAGAGCTTCGAGCGCATCCACCGCAGCAACCTCGTCGGCATGGGCGTGTTGCCGCTGCAATTCAAGGAAGGCACCACCGCGCAGACCTTGAAGCTCGACGGCACGGAGACCTACGACATCGTCGGCCTCGACGCGAACATCAAGCCTCAGCAAGACCTCACGCTCAAGATCACGCGCAAGGACGGCTCCGTGGAAAATGTCGCCGTCCGCTGCCGCATTGATACGCCCATCGAAATTGACTACTACCAGCACGGCGGCATTTTGCCTTTTGTGTTGCGGCAGTTGGTGGCGAAGGCTTGAAGCGAACCGCAAAATAATTCACTTAAAGCGGTCTTCGGAAAACGGAGGCCGTTTTTTGTTTAACTAAGAAATAATCACACGAAAGCAATTCTCCCGCTTGGTAAGCCATTCTACAGAAAGTCACACGAGTCATGACGACTGATAAAAAAAATAAATATTGGGCGTTTCTTAGTTATTGTTCTCTGGATAATCGTGAAAACCGTTCGGATACGCAGGGGGCGAACGGTCTGTGTTGGGGCAATTGGTTGAGCGACTCGCTGAAGAATTTTACCGTTCCGGCGGAATTTGTCGGCCAGATCAATGGGCGCGGTGAAATTATTCCGGAACAAATTCATCCGATTTATCGGGATGAGCAGAAAGTATCCGAGGATGCCAGCTTGAGCGCAGATAGTCGCAGGGCGTTGGAGGAATCTATCTGCCTGATTGTGATCTGTTCGCCGCGCTCGGCCAAAAACCCCCACATAAATGAGGCTGTGCGATGTTTCAAGCAACTTGGGCGCGGCAAAAATATTTTGCCCATCGTGATTGACGGCGAACCAAATGCCAGCGAATGCAACAAGCCGGACGTTTCACTGGAAGACGAATGTTTTGTTCCCGCTTTGCGTCATCTGGTGTTGCCGGATGGAACAATTGATACTACCCGGCGGGCTGGCAGATTAATTTTCGTGGACGCGCGGCACGGTGTCGAGAAGCGGGAAATTCTGGCCAAAGATCATCGCAGCGCCGAAGCTGATTTGGAGATGGCCAAAATCCATTTGATCGCCCTGTTGATTGGAGTCGGGTTCAATGGGCTTTGGTGGCGCGAACAAAAACGCCATTTCTTTGACTTGGCCGAAGCCCAGCATCAAGCCCACGAAGCGCTCGAACAAGTTGAGGAACTCCAACGTCAATTGCAGGAAGCCCAGCGTCAAATCCGCGAGGCGCAGACCAAAGTGCTCGAAAGCCAAAACCTGCCGCGCGATGTTCATGGCCAAATTCAGGCGGCGCAATACCAAGCGCAGGAAGCTCAGAATCAGGCGAGCGAAGCCCAAAAACAACTGCCGGAATTTCAATCCAAAATACGAGAGACACAAATTCAATTGGAAGAAGCCCGCCACCGGGCGCACGCCGCCGAAAGCAAAGTTTTAGAAGCGCAGAATCGGGCACAGAACACTCAAAGTCAGTTAGAGGAAGCCCGCGAGCAAGTCCGCGGGGCGAAAGGCAAAGTTCTGGAAGCGCAGCAACAGGCCAGCGTAGCGCAGAACCAAGTTCGGGAAATCCAAGACCAGACGCGGGACGTTCAGGGCCAAATTCAGGCGGCGCAAGATCAGGCTCAGAAAATCCAAAACCAAAGCCGGAATGCGCGTCGGATCACCAAGGTTTTTGCGCTCTTGGCGGTGCTGGCTTTGCTGGCTGCAGGCACTGTCGCCAGCATGGCTTGGTGGCAGCGCAAGGCCGTCAGTCAAGACTTGGCCAAGGCTGTGGCTGAAGCGGATGGGAAGTTTGAACCGGCATCTGGTGGGACTGAATCAGTGCGGCAGGTTTTGATGAAAATTGGTGGTGCAGAGCAGGTGGAAAACCGGCTGCACAGCCTTGATCAACTGGCCGCCGGGATTCCACCGGCGGAAATTCCAGAAATGCTGAAGGTGTCCGCAGTTATTGTGAACGATCTGCAGCGCAGCCATTTTCAGAAGGGGCTGCTGATCCGGCTGGCTTGGACGAATCCCGTCTCTGCCATGACTTGCGCCAGCGCCATCGAGACGAAGGTTGTGAACGACAAAGGGGTTATAGATACCGTGAGCTACTTTCAACGCGCCGTGCTGGACAACTGGATGAAGACCGATTTGTCGGGAGCCTTCCACTGGGTTTGCAGGTTGCCAGACACCGATTTCCAGCGAAGCGCCAGCGAGAAAATCATCAGCTGGGTGAAATCCCAGCCGGATTCTGAATCTAAAAATCAGGCGCTGGAGACCTGCATTAATGAACTCGCCAAAAAGGACGTTGTTGAGGCCTTGGTGCTGGCTGAATCGCTTTCTGAAGTAAGTTTGCGGAAAACAGTGATTGCCCGACTGTGGATGGAAGCTGACCCGTTTGCTGCGTGGGAATGGATCAAGCGGCTGGTTTGGCCATCAGAAATCATGGAACAAACAAAAGGCCCATGGCCGTTGACAAAGTTTGTCCTGAACTCAAATTCTGGCGGCCAGACCAATCTTCCATTTGAAACAGGCGCTGTATCAACCGCCACAAACGGCCCGATTCAACTGAAGGCGAACGAGTAAATACTATTTCCACTTGTATCGGCCAGTTGTCTTCTCTGTATTGTCGCTAGCTAATAGCGTATGTTGCGGAACATGATTCATGATGTCCAAGCCATCGCGGCGGAGGTGATCCGCAAAACCGGCAAGGACAAGCCGGCGGACGCGGCGTTGCGCGAGGTGCTCAAGCAGATCAAAGACCTCGCGCCTTTCGACGCGACGGAGATCGCCAAGACCGTTTTTCTGTATTACCGCTGGCACGTCTGGCTGCGCGAGGAACGCGGCGTGGAAAACAAGATGCGGCTCGCCATCCGCCTGAACCAACGCTTTCAGGCGAACAACGCCAGCGTGCCCATCGCCGAGCTGCGCGCCAATGCGGTGCCCGCGTGGATGGCGGCGGAAATGGACGTCACGGATGAATGGCTGCTGTCATTGCAGCGTGAACCGAGATTGTGGCTGCGGGCCAAACGCGGCACGGCGGAGTCGCTGGCGCGGACGCTGTTCACAGCGGAGCTTAGCCCGTGGCTGCCGGAAGCAATTTTGTATCGCGGTGAGGAAGATTTGTTCAAGACGCCGGAATTTCATGCCGGCGAATTTGAGATCCAAGACATCGCGTCGCAAGTTGTGGGCCAGCTTTGCGCGCCAAAACCAGGTGAAACCTGGTGGGACACCTGTGCCGGCGAAGGCGGCAAGACGCTGCATTTGTCCGATTTGATGCAGAATAAAGGAATGATTTGGGCGAGCGACCGTGCGGAATGGCGCTTGACCAAACTCAAGCGCCGGGCAGGGCGGGCAAAGGTGTTCAACTATCGCTCGGCGTCTTGGGACGGCGGCGCGAAGTTGCCAACAAAGACCAAGTTCGATGGCGTGCTGGTGGACGCGCCATGCAGCGGCATCGGAACCTGGCAGCGCAATCCGCAGGCGCGTTGGACCACCGAACCAAACGACGTGCGCGAACTTTCGGCCATTCAGAAGAAACTGCTGACGAACGTCGCGCCGAGTGTGAAGCCGGGCGGCAAATTGATTTTCTCCGTCTGCACGTTGACGCGCGCGGAGACGACGGAAGTGGTGGCGGATTTCAATTTCAAGTTCGCGGCGGAGTTTGAGCCGCTGATTTGGGATTCCATCAAGTTTGAGGAACGCGCTGTTGAGAAAGCTTCGCAAGTGATGGTTTGGCCGCAGGACCTAAACGGTAACGGCATGTTCATTGCCGGCTGGCGACGGAAGAAAGCTTAGCGCGCCGTCTCCAAAATCTTACCGAGGATTTTACGGATGTCCTCGTTGTGCTGCGACGACGCGCGGCCAAAAGCATGGGCGATATCCAACAGAAACGGGGCGTTCTCGCGATTGAAATCGTAAAAGACCGTTTCCTTGGATTTCGCTTTTGCCGGTTGGCGTGGCGAGCCATCCGCTGTCAGCACTTCATTCATCGGCAGGCAGACGTAGATCATCGCCTGATAGCCGACGGCGCGCTGTTTTTGTTTTAACTGGATTTGCACGGCACCGTGCGGCGTGGTCTTGGTGAACTGCGGCAGGCGTTGCACCGCGCTTTGAAAACCATTGGCAACGTTGGTGGAAACTTCGATCTGCACCGTGCTGCTTTCTTCAAAATCTGTCGCCGGAATTATTTTGATCGAATCCAGTTCGCGAATTAAATCATTCGTCGAAAGCAATCCAAGCCGCACGCTCTCGAAAATTAGCTTTGAAAGTTCGTGGCCGTATTTGCCTTCGCCTTTGCGTGTGAATTTGATTTGCGGCACGACGGAGACATCATTCGCGTTCGGTGTGTCATAGCCAATCTGCCATTCAAGATAATGTTTTTCGCCCAGCACGGCTTTGCTGGGCGCAACGGGAAGGCCAAAGCCGTCGGAAGTTTTTTCCTTCACCCGCACCTTGCCGGTCACATCGGTCAGCGGCAGGCGGACGCGCACACAGTTTGTGTCGGAGGTGATGAGGATTTGCTTGTAGCCGATTTCTTCACTGAAAGTATTCAGTGCAAACGCAATTAAGACAATGGCGATAGCGGCGGTTTTCCGCATGATCCCGATTTAATATTTTTCCGGCAGCACGGTGGCGACCACGCAGCTTTCCGGCTTCAGATATTTCTGCGCCACGGTCTTGATGTCGTCGAGCGTCACGGCTTCGTATTTTGAATCGTCCGTTTCGCTGCGCTCCCAGCCGAGGCCGTAGAGTTCGTCAAGCGCGCTGGTGGAGGCGAGATGGCCGAGGTCGGCGCGGGCGATTTTTTTCTGGCCGATGATCTTGGCCCTGGCGCGTTTCAATTCCTCGGCGGTCAAACCTTCCGTGCGGAGCAGTTCGGCTTCCTTAAGCAGTTCCTTTTCGACGAGTTCCGCCTTGGGCGGTTCGGTGCCGGTGTAGAACGCAAAATAACCCGGCACCACGCCGCACAGTGCCTGTGCGCCGACGTAATAGGCCAGGCCGAGCTGTTCGCGGATGCGGAGAAACAGCCGCGAGCCGAGGTCGCTGCAACATTCCTGCAACAGCTCCAGCGCATAGCGTTCCTCGCTGAACATCGTTGTGGCGGGAAAGCCGATGACCACGACGGCCTGCTTCTTGTCGCGTGTCTCGGTGACGCGCCGGATGGTAGGGATCGCAGTCCCTTGCGAGCCGCTGGACGGCGCGCACGGAGTGACGCGCCCTACCTGCTTCCAATCTCTAAATGCCTTTTCTACCGCGAGCTTCACCGCCGTCGCTTGCACGTCGCCGAAAATCGCGAGCACGCAGTTGTTCGGCACGGTCATTTTTTGATGGAATGCTTTCAGGTCGGCGACGGATATTTTCGCCACGCTGGCCTCGCTGCCGGAGGGGTCTAGGCCGAAGCTTGTCGTGCCGAACAGCGCGCGGCGCATCGCCAGACTGCAGCTCTTCAGCATGTCGTCGCGCTTTGCCTGGATGCCGGCGATCTGCACTTCGCGTTCACGCTCCAGCTCGTCGGCGGGGAAAAGGGGATTCAGCAACACGTCCGCGACCAGATTCAGGCCGGTGGCGAAATCACTGCTCAACACCTCCGCGTTCACGCCAAAGCTTTGGTTGCCGCCGTAGCTGTCGATGTGCCCGCCGACGCTTTCGATTTCCGTCGCAATTTGTTCCGCGTTGCGCGTGGTGGTGCCTTTCAGCAGTAGCTTTGCCAGCAGCGAAGTGATACCGTTGTTGGCCTCCGTTTCAGCCAGCACGCCACCTTGCAGCACGGCGCGAAATTCCACGAACGGCAGGCGGTGGTCCTCCTTCACGAGCAGCGTGAGGCCGTTCGGAAGTTGATGTTTTTTGATCGGATGATCGGTGTTCGTCTCGACGTTCGCCTTGAGCTTGGGCGATGCGCCTTCGGGCAGCAGCGCGTAGAGCGTGCGGTTTTCCGCCGTGAGATAATGCCGCGCCACGCGTTGGACGTCCGCGTTCGTCACGTGTTTGACGGCGTCGAGGTAGCGTTCGGAGAAATTTAGGTCGTTCGCCGCAAGCCAGTTGCCGCCGAGGTTTTGCGCCTGGCCTTCCATCGTCTTGCGTGAGGCGAGCGTGCCGGAGATGAATTGCTTCACCGCCTTCTGCAATTCTTCGGTTGAGACCAGGTTGATCTTCACCTTTTCAACCTCGGCGAGAATTGCGTCGCGCGCGGCGGAAAATTGTTCGCCGTCCACCACGGCGCTGATGCCGAAAAGTCCGGGCAAGCCGGGGCTGTAAGTCCACGCATCCACGTGATGCACGACGCCTTGCTTCTCGCGCACCTGTTGGAACAGGCGCGAACTGCGGCCGCTGCCGAGCAGCACGGCGAGCACGTCGAGAATCGGAATGTCTGCGTGCCTCACCTCGGGAATGTGCCAGGCGAAATGCACGTGACCAAGTTCGACCGGCGCTTCCTCGATGATCTCGCGCGCGGCGGTCTGCTTCGGTTCCAGCGGCAGCACGCTCGGCGGCATCGGCTTGGACTTGCTGCCGGCGTAGGCGGCTTTGATTTGCGTGACCACATCCGCATTCTTCACATCGCCGGCGATGACGAAAAAGACGTTGTTCGGAGCATATTTTTCCGTGTAGTAGCTGCGGATGTCCTCCGGCTTCACTTCGTTGAAGATGTCGGGATAACCGATGATGGTGAAGCGATACGGACTTTTGGTGTAAGCCGTTTCAAACAGGCGTCGGCTGGCGCGGCGGCCCGGATCGTCCTGACACATGTCCATCTCCCGGCGGATCACATCCATTTCCTTCGCCAGTTCGTCCGGCGGCAGCGATGCGTTTTGCATAATGTCGCACAAGATATCAATGGCCTTCACCGCGCCGGTGTTCGGCACGTCAATGTGATAGACCGTGCGGTCGAAGCTCGTATAGGCGTTCATGTAACCGCCCGCTTCCTGCACCTCCTGGTCAATGCGGCTGCCGGGGCGCGTCGTCGTGCCCTTGAACAGCATGTGCTCCAGCACGTGGGACAGTCCCGCGCCGAGCCAGCGGCCCTCGTGGATGCTGCCGGCCATCGCCCACGCCTGCGCGCTGACGACGGGCGCGTTATGGTCTTCGCGGACGATGATGACGAGGCCGTTGTCGAGCGTGGTGAGGGTGACGCCGAGCGGGATGGACGGGATTTCGCAGTTGGAGGCCATGTTCAGGCGGGAAAAATAAACTGGTTTGGCGGCGGAGCAATGTAATTTCTTGCGCGTTCGAGTTAACGGGATTCGCCGGTGAAACGATAGGCTTCCAGCAGCTTGGTGACCTTTTCCGCGATGATCTGGTTGCAGCGGTCGAGTTCCTCATGGCGTAGTTTGAGGTATTCGTCGGCGATGGCTTTCAAGTCGTCCACGTTGTAGAGGTAAACGTTGTCGAGTTCGCTCACGGCCGGGTCGATGTCGCGCGGCACGGCGATGTCGATGAGGAGCAGGGGACGGTGCTTGCGCCGGCGCATCAGCGGCTCCAATTTCGCGCGGTCCAGGATGTGCGTCGTGGCGGCGGTGCTGCTCACGGCGATGTCGATCTGTTCAAATTCCTCCGGCCAGGTCTCAAACGGCACGGCGCGTCCGCCCAGCTCGGCCGCCAGCGCGATGGCGCGTTCGGGTGAACGGTTGGTGACGGTGATTTTTTTTACACCGCGCGATTGCAAGGCGCGCGCGGTCTTCTCGCTGGTTTCGCCGGCACCGATAACGAGGACTTCGTGTTCCGCCAGCGAGGAGAAAATCTTTTCCGCCAGCTCCACGGCGGCGGACATCACGGACACGCTGCCGCGCTGGATGTTGGTTTCGGTGCGGATGTGCTTGGCGACGTTGAAGGCGCGCTGGAACGCCTTGTTGAGCCGCATGCCGGTGTGTTTGTGTGAAAACGCGAGGTCGTAAGCCTTTTTTAACTGGCCGAAAATTTCCGTTTCGCCGATGACCATCGAGTCAAGACCGGCGGCGACCTTGAACAGGTGCTGCAAACTGTGCGGCTCGGCAAAGGTGTAAAGTTCATCGCCCAGTTCACCATCGTAAGCGTGGTGATCGACGAGGAATTTTTTAACGCGGGCAAAAAACTGGTCGTCCGGCGCCAGTGTGGTGGCGGCGTAGATTTCCACGCGGTTGCAGGTGGAGAGGACGACGCCCTCGGTGACCAGGCCGGATTCGCGGAGCTGTTTCAAAGCATCAGGAATATTGCTTTCCGGAAAAGCGAAGCGTTCCCGCAATTCCACGGGCGCAGACCGATGGCTCAAACCGATGACGACAACGCTCATTTAATTGTGCAGGACGGAAAGATGATTGGTGATGCCGAACGTCAGCAGTAGGAAGGCGAACACGATGATGACGCTCGCGGCAAACCGCCGCGATGAGCGCCGGAAAAAACGGTGGGCCACGAGCAACTCCAGATAGACGAGCCAGACCAAAGCGGACCAAATCACCTTGGTGTCCACAAAATACGAGATGCCGTCTTTGCGCGGCAGCCACGCGCCGGCAATCAGGCCGATTGTCAACAATCCCAGGCCGACCGTCGTCAGGCGCGTGGTGATGACCTCCAGCCGTTGGATGGACGGCAAAAACGACAGCATGGCGCGGAGCTTGTGCATCTTCAGGTCATGTTGCTGCACGAGGAACATCACCGCCGCCACCGCCGCCAGGCCGAATGCGCCGTAAGCCTGTAGAATCGTCGCCGCGTGCAGGCTGCGGAGCGCCCCGGAAAATTCCGGCTTCGGCCCGTGCGGCGGATCTAGCGAAGGCATCAGCGCGAACACGCCGACGGTGAACAGCAGCGGCGCGGCGAAGGCGCAAATGAATTTGAATTTTGGCAGCAGCGCGTAAACCAGCGAGGCCAGCGCCAGCGCCCACAAAAGAAAGGTCGTTGCTTCGTAAAGATTGTTGACCGGGCAACTGTGCAGCGTCATCCCGCGCTGGAGCATTGCGCCGGTGTGCAGCACCACGCCGCCCGCGAGCAGGAAATAATTCGCCCAGTCGTCCCGGCGAAAACCTTTGCGCCAGAGGAAAACCGAGTAAACCGTGCTCAGTCCGTATAAAAAAACGGCGAGCTGGAAAAAATGCCGGTCAGTGAACCAAGCCATGAAGACAGGTTAAAGCTCCGGCGCACCAGCAGCAAGCCAGTTGAACTGGATCGGAAAACACAAAACGCCCGGACGAGGTTTTAAGCCGTCCAGGCGCAGGGTGAATTTCGGTGGATTATTCCTGCACGAATTTGATGGCGCGAGATTTTTCCGAGCGTTTGCGCTTGGTTTCGTCCAGCTCCTTTTTGCGCAGGCGCAGATTTTTCGGCGTGGCTTCGACGTATTCGTCCACATCGATGTATTCCAGCGCGCGTTCCAGCGATAGCTTCATCGGCGGCGCGAGTTGGATGCCTTTGCCGTCGCCCTGCGAGCGCATGTTGGTGAGGCGTTTTTCCTTCACGGGGTTCACGGGGATGTCGTTCTCGCGGGCGTTTTCACCGACAATCATGCCGGCGTAAACCATGTCGCCAGCCTCAATCATCAGGCGGCCGCGTTCCTGCACCATGTTTAGCGCGTAGCTGGTGGCTTCGCCGGAATCCATGGAGACGAGCGATCCGTTCTTGCGCGCGGCGATTTCGCCGCAGTCCGGGCCGTAATCGTGGAACAGATGGCTCATCACGCCCATGCCCTTGGTGGAATTGACCAAATCGGTCTCGAAGCCGATCAGCCCGCGCATCGGCACCAAAGCTTCGACGGAAACCTGGTTGCCGACATGGTTCATGTTCGTGATCTGCGCCTTGCGGGCAGAAAGATTTTCCATGATGGCGCCGAGGCAGTCGTTCGGGATTTCCACGAACAGTTTTTCGATCGGTTCCAGCAATTCGCCGGCGGGACCTTTCTTCCACAGCACTTCGGGACGCGAGACGAGGACTTCGTAGCCTTCGCGGCGCATTTGTTCGACGAGAATGGCAATCTGCATTTCGCCGCGGCCGCTGACCGCGAAAATCTTCGGGTCGCTGGTCTGCGCGATGCGGAGCGCGACGTTTGTGCGAATTTCCTTCACGAGGCGATCCCAGATGTGGCGTGCGGTGACGAGCTTGCCGTCCTGACCGGCGAGCGGGCCGTCGTTCACGGCGAATTCCATCTGGATGGTCGGCGGGTCAATCGGGATGTAGGGCAGGGCGGAGCGCAGTTCGCTATCGCAAATCGTCTCGCCGATGAACACGTCCTCGAAACCTGCGAGGCCGACGATGTCGCCCGCGTGTGCTTCCTGAATCTCGATGCGCTTCATGCCTTCAAAGTGGTAGATCATCGTGATCTTGCCCTTGGTGATCTTGCCGTCCCCGTGGCGGCAGATGGCGGGGTCGCCAACTTTCACTTTGCCTTCGACGATTTTGCCGAACGCAATACGGCCGACGTAGTCGTTGTAATCGAGATTCGCGACGAGCACCTGGAAGCCGTCACCGGCTTTGGCGCGCGGCGGCGGGATATGTTTTACGATGGCGTCAAACAACGGTTCCATCGTGCCGCTGACGTGTTCGAGTTCTGTCTTCGCATACCCGGCCTTGGCCGACGCGTAGATGAACGGAAAGTCGAGTTGCTCGTCCGTCGCGTTAAGCGACATGAACAATTCAAACACGAGGTCGAGAACTTTTTTCGGGTTGGCGTTCTCGCGGTCAATCTTGTTGATGACGACAATCGGCTTGGCACCGGCTTCGAGCGCCTTGCGCAGCACGAAGCGCGTTTGCGCCTGCGGGCCTTCGGAGGAATCCACGACGAGCAGCACGCCGTCAATCATGTTCATGATGCGCTCGACTTCGCCGCCGAAATCCGCGTGGCCGGGGGTGTCCACGATGTTGATGGCGTAATCCTTGTATTTGAAGGCGGCGTTCTTGGCGCGAATGGTGATGCCTTTTTCCTTTTCGAGATCCATCGAATCCATCAGGCGTTCTTCCTTGGTTTCGTGCTGGTTTTCGCGGAAGGTGCCGGACTGCTTCAGGAGGCAATCCACGAGCGTGGTCTTGCCATGGTCAACGTGCGCGATGATGGCGATGTTTCGGATGTGTAACATATCGTAAATAACCGGGACACTCACGTCGCTCATAATACCAGACGCGACAACTGGCGCGAACGGGAAAGCGGCGGAAAAGCCGGGTTGCGTATAATGGAGATTTGCCGCCAAAGGTCAAGCCTTGTGGCGGATAAATTGGCCACGGATGGGTGCAGTCTGGAGCATCAATGAGCCCTTGCCCGAGGGTGGACAAACTGAAGCGAGGTTCCGGAGGGATGGTGGGATGGTGGGTGGACTAGGGGGTAATTTTCTTGTTCATTCGGTCTCTTGTCGTCATGGGTTTTCCGTCCACACCGCTGTTTTCGCGAACCAGCCCCAGTGAATTCGGGTCTTTTCCTGGAATGATGTCCGTAACTCCTTTGTTCGCCTCAATCAAGTAGCCAAGGGTTCGGTCGGGGATCTCAATCGTAAAGTTCGCACCGGTCTGCGTGGCGCTGTTGTTCCGGTAAATCTGAGCACAGGTAATCGGGCCGGCATATTCCGGTTGTTCCTTCATTTCCCGGATGCGCGTTTTCATGACGGCCCCCAGTTCGTTCACCTGGTTGTCGAGCACTTGGTAGTGCCAGGAGTTGAGCACGCCCATGGCCCAAAGGACGACTTGCGCAGGTTTGCCGGGGACTCCAATTGTGTTGTCGGCATAGACAATATCCTCGGAGATGAAATAGGTTTGGAGCAGTGGATTGCAAGAAAAGCGGTTCCCCGCAAAAAGAGCCTTTCCGTGGAAATAAGAAACCGCGATCCATGAATTTGTGTCTGGTTCCACTTCCCACGGACGATCCACTTCCAATTCAGAAACGCTGGCTGTGGCGCGGGAAACGAGCAGGCGCGATTGACCCGCGCCGGGACCGGAGACGATGCGAACCGAGGCCCCGGCACAAAAGGGGGGCTTGCCATATTTGTTGACAGGGCTGGTTTGTCCGGCGAGATAAAGCCGGGGGCCGTTGAGCGCCCGCAGGCGGCCAAAATAGCCTGCACCGCTGCCACTGCCGCTCTTGTCGGTCGTGATGCCGATTGAGCCGTCCGGCGGCTCCTGCTCTTCGCGATCCGTAAGGTTGTTTGCGTAATAGAGACCGCGCGCATTGTCTCGGTCGTAACCGGCAAAACTGAATCCGGGATTTGCGTTATCAGCCTTGACGAATCCATTGCCCGCCCACGTGCCCGCCATGGTAAAACGGTTGTGAGCAATGACGATGTTGTCAGGGCTGCGCATGAGCCAGAAATAAATGTTGTGCCAGCGGAAATGATTATCGGTGAAGATAAGATACTGCCCTTCTTTTTCGACATTGACGCCATTGCGTGCGTCAATTTCGCATTCTGTGACAGTCAGATTCCGGGTGTAATTGAGGCTTATCGCCAGCGGATGGGTGTTGTCGCTGCCCGCCCTGGCATCGGCAGGATTGAGATTGGGAGCCCTAATCGTGATCCTGTGAAAATGCGCCGGTTCCTTGGTTCCCTGCCGCTTGATGACCGTGCCGGTAAAGGACGAGCTTGCTAGAAGGGTGAGGTTTTCAATGGAAAAACTACCCCGTCGATCAAATAAATCCTTGCTCCCGCCCAACTCGGCACCGCTGACCAAAGGAACAGGCTTGCCCTTTGCATCCACAGGATCAACCGTCCATTCGATGCAGGTCTGCTCCATCCCGGCACCACGAAGTAGGCACTTGTTCGGCAGGCTCAGAGGTTTTGTGAGCTTGTATTTGCCGGGCGCAACGAAAATCACACCACCCTGGGGGATGCTTTTGATTGCAGTCGCAAAGCGGTCGTCGTCGTTCGCACCGGGAAGATGGCTGACATCCATCTGCGTTTGCGGCCATTTTGAACGTGGTGTCACCGTTATGAAGGTCATATGTGTGGCGTTGTAATAATTCTCAAGGGACGCCCAGCCCAGCGGACCTCCATGACCGTTGTGGACATAGACATCGTAGGTTCCCGGGGAAAGATTGTCTGGCAAATCAAAGAACTGTCCGAACCGGGTGCCGTCTGAGGTTCTGGCCATCACCGTAATGACCGCCTTGCCATCGCTTACTAATGCCAGACGGGGCAAGGGAACAGCTGAATCGCCATTTGGTTTGGTGTTTTTGGATTGTTTCCTCGGCCCCTCGAAACCGGGGGTGTTCGTAAGCGAAACACAAGTTCCAAAAACTCCAATCCAACCGCCGGGGCTGGCTGTTTCGCCTTGATCTCCCACGGCGAACCAGACATCTGGGGTGTTGATCCGGCGAACAGCTCCAGTCAAAGAGCCGTTTCTGACACGACAAGCGTAGACGCTCGATCCCTCCTCCGGCATGACTGCCTGCATTAATTGGGGAGTTGTCTGGACAATTTTAAGCAGCTGCCAGCGATAATTTCCCCCCTGAAGATCAAATGACTGCGGATTTCCGGGAGCTGTGTCTGGCAGCGGACAAAGTTCGACCGTGCTTTCGGGTGAGAAATTGGCACCTGAGAGCATCAGCGTTTCGGAGGCTTTCACCGGTTGGGAGTGCCAGAACACAAACGGTATCCCGGTTGGCGTCGCTCTCGCATCTGATAGAGTCGTCAGGGCAAAAACAAACGCCATGAGGGATTTGGCAAAACGGCATTTAAGATCTGGCTTCATGTTTATCAGAAGCTGGAAAAGATGGGATTGGCTCTGAAAATCGGCGACTAAACCAACTTCTTCAGTCTCGGATCTTCCGCGAGCTTCTTGACCAGCTCCTTGATTTTCTGCGCCTGTGATTTATGGGCGAGCAGCACCGCGTCATCCGTCTGCACGAGAATCGAATCGCGCAGACCGACCACGGCGATGGGCGTGCGGTTTTTGGTGCGCGCGTCGTAGATGATGTTTCGCGCCGCGTCCACGTGGATGAAATCCGCCACGGCGGCGTTGCCCTCGGCGTCCTGCTTCACGTGCCGCGCGAGCGCCGGCCACGCGCCGAGATCGTCCCATTCGAATGCGCCGTCGGCCACAATGACGTTCTGCGCCTTTTCCATCAGCGCGAAATCAATCGAGATTTTTTTGATGTCGGGATATTCCTTCGCCAGCACCTTGGCAAGCTTGGCGGGATTGTTGGCCACCTTGAACCACCGCTGGCACGCGGCGAACATTTCCGGCTGATGTTTTTCCAAGCCGTTGGTCACGGTGATGAAACTCCAGACGAACATTCCAGCGTTCCAGCGATACTGGCCGCTGTTGACGTATTCCAGCGCGGTCTCGAAATTCGGCTTTTCTACAAAACGCTCCGCCTTGTAAAAAATCGTCTTGGTTTTCTTGCCACCGGCGGGCGTCGGCAATTCCGCGCCGGTCTGGATATAGCCGTAGCCGGTGGCTGGCTCGGTCGGCTTGACGCCGATGGTCACGATTGCCTGTCCCTGCGTGGCGACATCAAATGCGTCGGACAAGATCTGCTGGAACTTTTTCGCGTCCGGAATGACGTGATCCGCCGGCAGCACAGCCATCACGCCGGTCGTGGAACGCGCACCGACCAGTGCCGCGCCGAGCGTCACGGCGGCGCAGGTGTCGCGTCCCACCGGTTCGGCGACGACGTTGTCCTTCGGCAATTTCGGCAACTGCTTGCGCACCTCGGCGATCTGGGCAGCGTTCGTGATGATGAAAATGTTTTTCGCCGGCACGAGCGGCAGCACGTTGTCCACGGCCTGCTGGAGAAACGAGCGCTTGCCGAACAACGTGAGCAGTTGCTTAGGCATCTTTTCCCGGCTCAACGGCCAGAAACGCTCGCCGCGCCCGCCGGCCATGATGATGACGAAACGGTCCTTAGTGTCGGTCTTCGTTTTTGTGCTCATAAATCAAATGGTTTTCACCGCATCGGCCAGCGACTTTACGAACGTGCAGACTTTCGCGACGAGTTCCGGCGATTTTCCGTTGGCGGCAATCTGGTTCACGATGGCGCTGCCCACCACGCACGCGTCGCCTTCCAGCGCGACGGCCTTGGCTTGATCGGGATTGGAAATGCCGAAGCCGATGGCGATGGGCAAATCCGTGTGCGCGCGAATTTTCGCAACCTGCGAGGCGAGGTTCGTTGCCACGCTGGTTTGCATGCCGGTGACGCCTTCGCGGGAAATGTAATAAATAAAGCCGCTGCCGCGCTTGACGATTTTCGCCATGCGGTCTTCCGGCGTGGTCGGTGCGACGAGATAAATGTGGCACAGCCCGGCCTTTTTCATCAGCGCCTCGTAGTTGTCCGATTCTTCCGGCGGCAAATCCAAAACGAGCAAGCCGTCCACGCCGGCTTGCGCGCAATCGGCGATGAATTTCTCCAAACCGACCTTGTGGATGAGATTGAAATAAATGTAGAGGACAATCGGAATCTGCGAGTCCTTGCGGACGGCCGCCACGGTCTCAAGCAACTTCGGCGGGGTCGTTCCCGATTCCAGGCCGCGCTGCGCGGCGAGTTGGTTGACCAAACCGTCGGCCAGCGGATCGCTGAACGGCACGCCAAGTTCCAGCACGTCCACGCCGGCCTTGTCAAAAGCCAGCGTGAGGTCGTATGTTGCCTTCAGATGGGGATCGCCCACACCGATATAAACCACCAGACCTTTTTTGCCGGCGGCTTTCAGATGTGCAAATTTCGCGACGATACGGTTCATTCGCGGAAGTTTCAGGCTTTAAGTGACAAGTTTCAAGTTTTGAAAATACATGCCACCGCAACGCATTTGACCGTGCGCCGGATTTTTCGCATCATGGGCACATGGCAAGCTGCTTTGGAAAATTGTTCCGCATCACGACGTGGGGCGAATCGCACGGTGGCGGCGTCGGTGTGGTCGTGGACGGTTGTCCGCCGCGCCTGAAACTTTCCGAAGCTGACCTCCAGCCTGATCTCGACCGTCGTCGGCCCGGCCAGTCCAAAATCGTCACGCCGCGCAAGGAATCGGACACGATTCAAATTCTTTCCGGTATTTCCGAAAAAGGTCTCACGCTCGGCACGCCGATTTCGCTGTGGGTCAAAAACGAGGACCAGCGTTCCGAGGCTTACAATGAGATGAAGGACAAGTTCCGTCCCTCGCACGCGGATTTTACTTATTTCGCCAAATACGGCATCCGCGCCTGGCAGGGCGGCGGTCGCGCGAGCGCACGCGAGACGGTCGGCCGCGTCGCCGCCGGCGCGATTGCGAAAAAAATTCTCCGCGAGAAATTCGGTGTCGAAGTTTTGGCTTACGTCAAGCAGGTGCAAAAAATTATCGGCGCTGTGAATCCCGAAAAGGTCACGCTCAAGCAGGTCGAATGCAACATCGTTCGCTGTCCGGACACGAAGGCGGCGGCGAAAATGATCCGGCTCATCGAGAAGATGCGCGCGGAAGGCAACACCGTCGGCGGAATTGTCGAAGGCGTTGCGCGCGGTGTGCCCGCTGGCTGGGGCGAACCGGTGTTCGACAAGCTGGAAGCCGATTTGGCGAAAGCCATGCTGAGCCTGCCCGCGTGCAAAGGTTTTGAAAGCGGCGATGGCTTTGGCGGAATTTTGCTGACTGGTTTGGAGCACAACGACGCGATTCGCGCAAAAAACAAAAAAGTCTTCACGACCACGAACCGCTCCGGCGGCATCCAGGGCGGCATCTCGAATGGCGAGACGATTTTTTTCCGCACCGCGTTCAAGCCGGTCGCCACCGTCATGCACGCGCAGGACACGATTGATGAGCAGTTGAAAAATACCACGCTCAAGGGCCGGGGCCGGCACGACCCGTGCGTGCTGCCGCGCGCCGTGCCGATGGTCGAGGCGATGACCGCGCTGGTGCTGGTCGATCACGCCTTGCGGCAACGCGCGCAATGTGGATAATTTCCCCACGCCCCCAAGTTCATTTACTGACTTATGGCTGAAAAATTACTGAACGAACTGTCCCCCGACCTGCGTCGGCTTTACTCCAAGGCGGTCGAGGCCGCCCAGCGTGATAACTTTGACTACGCCACCACGCTTTTCTGCCAGGTGCTGAAATCCGAGCCGGGCCTGTTTGAGGCCCGCAAGGCGCTGCGGACGGCCCAGACGCGGCGCTCGGCGGGTGCCAGCACGGGTTTTTTTAAGAAGATGATGAGCAACGCCGGCTCCTCGCCGCAGATCGCCAAGGCGAAACTCCAATTGAGTAAAAGCCCCGCCGAGGCGATGGCGACCGCCGAGGAGGTGCTCAACAGCGACGCGAACAATGCCTCCGCTCACCGCATCATTGTGGATGCGGCGCTGGCGCTGGAGATGCCGCAGACGGCGATGTTGTCGCTGGAGACGATGGTGCGTTTGGCCCCGAAGGACAAGGGGCTGGTCGTTGAATTTGCCCACGCCGTCGCCGAGCACGGCGGCAATGCGTCGCTTGCGGAGGAATTTCTGGACGAACTCATCCGTTCCACGCCCTACGATCCCGATTTGCAGCAGGCGCAGAAAAACCTCTCCGCGCACAAGGTGCTCGACGAGGGCGGCTATAATGCGCTCGCCGACGGCAGCGGCTCGTTCCGCGACGTCCTGCGCAACAAGGAAGAGGCCGTCTCGCTGGAGCAGGAGAACCGTGTGCAGAAGACCGAGGACGTGTCCACGCGGCTGATCCAGGAATACGAGGCGCGTTTGCAGAACGAGCCGGGCAACACCAAGCTGCTGCGCTCGCTCGCGGAACTTTACACGCAGAAAACCCAGTTCGACCGCGCGCTGGAGTATTACGAGCTGCTCAAGCAGGCCGGCACCGCCGACGCCGCCGTTGACCGCGCCATCACCGAGACCAAGGTGCGGCAGTTTGACGCCCGTATCGCGCAGTTGAATCCCTTTGCGCCGGACCATGCCGACCAGGTGGCGCGGATCCAGGCGGAGAAGGCCGATTTCCAGATGGCCGACTGCCGGGCGCGTGTGGAAAAATATCCCACCGACCTCGCCATCCGCTTCGAGCTGGGGCAGCTCTATTTTCAGGCCGGCAAGATTGGTGAGGCGCTGGCGGAATTCCAGAAGGCGCAGCAGAACCCGCACAAGCGCATCCCAGCGATGAGCCTGCTGGCGCAATGCTTTGCCCTGCGCGGCATGAATGACTCCGCCGTGCGCACGCTCCAGAACGCCATCAAGGAAAAGCCCGCGATGGACGAGGAGAAGAAGGATCTCGTTTACAACCTTGGCTGCGTGTTTGAAAAGATGGGCAAGAAGGCCGAGGCCATCGAACAATTTCTCATCCTCTACGAACTGGATGTCACCTACCGCGATGTCGGTGCCAAGGTGGACGCCCATTACGCCGGGCAGTAAGCGAACGGAAGTTCGCAGCCCATCTAGCTGTTAGGCAGCATTCTGATTCTTTTCTGGCCAAAGCTTCCGAGCATAATCTAACTCCTTCAGCCAATACTTCTCCTTATCTGTCATCTCAAGCTCTGGTGGCACATCTGGCGGGCCGAAAAGCCGCCACCTGATAGCCTCCTCGACTGTAAGCTTACGAACTCCGCACTGCGGAACTCCGCAATTCCGAGGAAAAGAACCGTCAACTAACGAAATGCCATCAACCGTGCCCATGCCTTTGCTGACACAGAGACATGGATGGTAGGCGCAATCCTCGTAGTAATCACCTGGCTCAATCTCGTCTATGCTTCTGATTTCAATCGGCATAAATCCTCGCTACTGCCTAACGAAAAAAGCTGAGCCACCGCCGACCTGCGACGCGAACCGCGACAGCGGAACGGCAAGCGCCAACGGCGGTTGGCTCCGGCGACTTGTTAGGCCACCTGTCAAAAATACCTAAACTTTCCATGCTCTTCTTTAGCAATACACACGGCTAGCTTGCCATCGTCGTGGCAAAACTGAAATGATAAATCTAAATCGTGCATCAGGTCATGCAGCTCTGGAAACAACCCGACCAGCGTAGTCAGCTCCACCTTGGCAGTTGCGATTCTCTCTTCCGCGTCTTGGCGTCGGATGTTCTCGATGTAATAGTGCGGAGCAAAACAGGAAACAATGAAGCGACGCTCACGAACATCTCGGTAGAGCACAAGACCGCCAATGGGCATATTGTGACCGCTCCGCAAATCATCTATGCCGCGTGAAAATGCGGCTCTCAATTCTGCCTCAACATCGGATGATAATGCTTGTGGCATGATTGGTGGCCTAACAGCAATTAGGCCGCAGTTTTTTCAGCCTATCTAGTTTTTCAAATGTCGTCGTGAATCTTGGAAACATTCTCGTTCACAAGAGTTTGACCGTTCAATGTTGGCAATTCACTGTCCAGCAAAGGCCACAAATCAGTTCAACTGTGGCGGGCGGGCGTTGAAAAATTTCAGTGTCAGGCCGTCGGCATCCGCCCGGCCGCCGAACACCGAGAGGTAAAAATATTTCTGCACGGTCTCGTAGTCCGGCAGTAGCGTGAAGTCCGCCCAGTCGCGGAACGCCGGCGGAAATAATTTCATGGCCGAGCTGCTGTCGGCCGAGCCTTTGAACAGCTTGAAGCTCGCGCGCATGGTTTCGTGCTGGTTTTCGCAGCCGAACAATCCACCGCCCATGCCGCCGACGTGGCTCGCCGCGTCCGCCAGGCCGGGCAGGTCGCTGAACGCCTTCGGCGGTTTGTCCGCGCTGCGCAGGTATTCCTCCAGCATCGCGGTGTCTAGGCTCAACGCCAGATAGCCGCCGCTGGCGGTGAAGTAAAGCGTCTGGGCCGGCGGTGGCGTCGCCCCGGCGCGCGCGGGGCCGGAGCGCAGCGCGAGGGAATAGACTTTGTGGCCGAGAAATTCCCGCGGTTCCTTGCCGGCATCCTGCGGCGCGGCCATCGCCGCGAGGGTCTTGATGGCGGAGATGACCTGATCTGGGTTGGCCACGCCCACGAGATACAGCACCGGCGGCGTGGACAGCGCAGCCACGGTGTCGCCGGTGACGGCTTTCTGGTAGGTGATGACGTCGTCACCGAGATTGCCGAAGAGCGCGGTGCGGAGGTCGAAGCCCGGATCCTTTTGCTGGCCAAAGGTGTTGGCCACGTCGAGCACGGCGTTCAGGCTGGCGAGGCCGCCGGGCGAAATGGCGGCGATCATCTTTTGCAGCTCGGCCCACAACTGCTTGCCGTCGAGGCGCACGCGGGAAAATTTCACGGCCTCGGCGGGCACAAACGGCGGCGGCGAGGCGTCCTTCACCGGCAGCGCGAGGATTTTCAGGAGACCGTTGCGTGCGGCTTCCGGCGCGGTGAGGTGCAGCGTGAGCGTGGAGCCGTCGTGCGATTCGCGCAGGGCGAAGCTGGCGGATTTCAGATTACCGAGGCCGGTCGCGCCAAGCGTCTTGGCCGTGGTGAAGGTGGGCAGCGGCGACGCGTTGGCGGCGTCGGCGGCGGGCGCCTGCGAAATCATCGTGAAAAACCTGGCGCCGTTGAACCAGCCGTAATACGTCGGCGCATCGCGGAACTGGGCCGGCTTGTCCGCCGCGAACACCGCGTCGTCGGCGATAGCCGGGGCGCTGCCGCCCGTGAGGTGCGCCGCCACCGCGTCCACCACGCCGGCGGAACTGCCCGCGACCAGCAGCGATTCAAACTGCGCGAGAAAAATCTCCAGCGGCTTCGGTTCTTTGGCGTCCGCCGCCGGCGCGCGTTTGGGCAGGATGCCGGCGAAATCATTGCTGTTCAGCGGCACGACGGTGAAGGCGAGGCCGTGGATTTTTTCGGTGCGGAGCTGGCGGCCGGCGTCCGTCCATTTTTTTGTGAGCGCGGCGAGGTTGGTCTTGAGTGCGGAGCTTTTGTCCTTCGCATCCAGTAGCAGGAGCAGGCCGGGCGGCGTGTCGTCGTGGCCGGTGGAGCCGTTGACGGTGACGGCGAGCGTGAGCTGGCCCTGTGGCAGTGCGAGAAAATCCGCGACCTTCACGCCGAGGTCTTTTTCCAGCGGCGCGATGAAGCGCTCGTTGAACTTGCCCATGAACTTGTCGTGGAACGACTTCATCGCCGGGTCGTTCCAGAACATGATCTGTGGCGAGGTCTTGCACGCGGCGCGGAAGGCTGTGGTGTCCGGCACGGTGAAAAAGGCCAGCGTGTCGGACGGCAGCAGGTTTTCCGCCGGCGCGATGGCGGCGCGGAGGGAGGTGGAGCCGGCCAGCAGCAGTGCCGCCAGCGTGAGCCGGAAAAAATGATTGTTCATGATGGATTTTAAACGGTCGGTGAAAAAGTTTGGCGGGAAAATTATTTTGCCTCCGGCGCCGGCTGCTTGGCCCGGCTCGGCGGTTCGAGGTAGCGGAAGGGATTGTTCGGATTGTCCGTCGAGTAGGCGAACGCGTCGCGGTGATCGAGGAAGCTCTTCACCAGTTCCACGGGAATCGCGAAGCCGAGACCTTCGCCGAAAGTGATCTTCATGTTCGTCACGCCCACGACTTCGCCGGCGAGGTTGAAAAGCGGGCCGCCGCTGTTGCCGGGATTGATCTGCGCGCTGGTCTGGAGATACAAGTTGCCCTCCATCTGCCGCGTCTTGGTGCTGACGATGCCCTGCGTCACGGTGCGTTCAAGGCCGAGCGGGCTGCCGATGGCGAAGACGCCGTCGCCCACGCTCAACGCGTCCGAGCTGCCGAGCGTGATGGCTTTGAACTTCGGCGCACCCTTGTCCTCGATGTGCAGCAGCGCGAGGTCGTGAAATTTATTGATGGCGATGATCTTGACCTGCTTGTAGGTCTCGCGGTCAAGCTGGCCGTCCTTCTGGTGATACACCTCCACGGAAATCTCCGTCTCGCCCTCGATGACGTGGAAATTCGTGATGAGATAGCCGTCCTCGTTCAGGAGAAACCCCGAACCCAGCCCGCCCGGCGTCTTGACCTGCACCACGGCCTCGCCGATCTGCTTGACCAGCGAACTCACGTCGCGCGCGGCGGCCGCCTTGGTGGTCGCTGCGTAAAATTGTCCCGTCGACGCCGTGGCCGCGGTGGTGGTCGTCGTGCCGGCGGCGGTTTTGCTGATGCTGACGATCGCGTTGCGCGGGATCTGCAGCACGGTGAACCCGACATCGACCACGAGGGAATCCGTTTTTTCCGCGAGAATTTTGCCGGTGACGGCGGCGTCCTTGAGTTGGAGCGTGTCGGCGGACAGGAAAGTTGCACCGCAACCCAGCAGCGCGGCGAACACAAGTTGTTGCTTCAACGACATCGGTCGAAAATAGTCCACCCCCTTGGATTTGACAAGCAGCGCGGCGTTCAATCTTACGGGAAAACTTTTCTTCCGCGCCGGCTTCCGGCACACTCCGCGCAGTGATTGACACCCAAGAAAAGCTCGCCGCGTTCCTACCGGCCATAAAATCCGCCGCGTGGCTCGCCATCGACACTGAGGCCGACAGCCTCCACGCGTATCCGGAAAAGGTCTGCCTCATCCAGATCAGCACCGCCGCCGGCGACCGCCTCGTGGATCCGCTGGCGGACATGGACATCAATCCCTTCCTCGACGCGCTCGTCGGGCGGGAATTGATCTTTCACGCCGCCGACTACGATCTGCGCCTGCTGAAGAAACACCACGATTTCACGCCCACGGAAATTTTCGACACCATGCTCGCCGCGCGGCTGCTGGGCGAAAAGCAATTCGGCCTCGGCGCGCTCGTGGAAAAATTTCTCGGCGTGAAGCTCGACAAAGGTCCGCAGAAGGCCGACTGGGCGCAGCGCCCGCTCACGCCGCGCATGGAGGATTACGCCCGCAACGACACGCGTTATCTGAAGACGCTCGAGGAAAAAATGCGCGCCGAGCTGGTCGCCAAAAACCGGCTCGCGTGGCATCAGGAAAGCTGCGCGCGGCTCATCGCGGAAAGCTTTGTGCCACCAGTGATCGATCCTGACGACGTCTGGCGCATCAAGGGCAGCACCTTTCTGGAACGGCCCGCGCTCGCCGTCCTGCGCGAACTGTGGCACTGGCGCGAGGCCGAGGCCATCGCCGCGAGCCGTCCGCCGTTCTTCGTTTTGTCGCACGAAACGATGGTCGCCATTTCCGTGGCCGTCAGCGAACACCAGCCGTTCGAGCAAATGATTCCGCCGCGCATGCATCCGCGCCGCCGGGAAACCCTGCTCGCCGCTGTCCGCGCCGCGCGAGCTGTGCCGCCGGAAAATTTTCCCGAGAAAATCCGGCATCGTTCGCAGCGCCCGACCGAGGCGGAGTTCAAGCGCTTCCGCGAACTGGAAAAAACCCGCGACCACCATGCGCACGGCTTGCAGATCGACCCGACGCTCATCGCGCCGAAGTCCGTCCTTGGCGACCTCGCCCGCGATTGGGACAAATACTCGGCGGAACTGATGAGCTGGCAGCGGGAATTGTTGAAGTGATTTCCGTGGGAGCTGGGGTGACGCGGCTCAAATCAAATTGAGAGACTCACCGCGTCGTCTCCTGCAGGCCGCTTATTCCATGCCCACGCTGCGCCGCGCAGCTTTTTTCCGGAGTGATGCGCCTTGTCGGCGAGCATCCGTTGTTTGGCGCGGCGGGAGCGTTTGCGTTTCTGGCGGCGGATGCGCTCGATTTCTGAACGTTGCGCGGCGACAAACCCTTTCTGTCGTTCCTCAATCTTGTCGAGCAGGAGCCGCCGCGCGAGGAAACGGTTCAGGCCCTGCTGGCGGGTTTCCTGGCATTTCACCTGCAAACCGGTCGGGCGATGGAGCAGCATCACGCAGGTGGAGGTCTTGTTGACGTTCTGTCCGCCGTGCCCGCCGGAGCGGACGAAACTTTCTTCGATGTCCGCCTCGCTCACGCCCAGCGCGGCCATGCGTCGCGCCAGCTGGCTTTCCTTTTCAGAGCTGACCGGAAACGCACTCATCACCGCACCTTCTCGAACGCAAAGCCCTTGAGATATTCCGTTTCCGGAATCATCGGGATGATCGGATGATCCGGCGATTGCGCGTAGGTCGCCACGCGGCGCAGGATGTGGCGCGTGTCATACGCCGCCGAGAGCAGCGTGTCATGAAACAATTCCGGGCTGACGTGGTGCGAACAGCAGAACGTCGCCAGCGTGCCGCCGGGCTTCAGCAGCTTGAGCGCGCGCAGATGGATCTCCTTGTAGCCGCGCAACGCGTCCGGCACCGAGGCGCGGTTGCGCGTGAACGACGGCGGGTCGAGGATGATGCAGTCGAAACGCGGGATGACGCGCTCGTGCGGTTTCACGGCGGTGTTCAGCTTGAGCCAGTCGAAGACGTTCACGGTCTCGAACGAGCATTTGTCCGCCAGGCCGTTTTCCTTCGCATTCCGTTCCGAAGCGGCGATGGCATCCGCGCTCTGGTCGAGCAGGCGGACGTGCGCCGCGCCCGCGCGTGCCGCGTGCAACCCGAAGCCGCCGAGGAAGCTGAAGCAGTCGAGGACGTTTCCGCCCTTGGCGAACTGCGAGACCGCCTGATAATTCGCCTGCTGGTCGAGATACATTCCCGTCTTGTGGCCGCCGATCAAATCGGTTTCAAACTTGATGCCGTTCAGGTTCACGGCCACCGGCCCGTTTTGTTCGCCGAACAGCATGCCGTTCGATTCGGCCAAGCCTTCAAACTTTCGCGACGCGACGTCGCTGCGCTCGGCGATGGCGCGGGGCGAAAAGATTTTTTGCAGCGCGGCGACGATGTGCGCCTTGCGCATATCCATGCCGAGCGAGGAAATTTGCACAACGAGCACGTCCTCGTATTTGTCCACGATGAGGCCGCTCAAAAAATCGCTCTCGGCATTGACCACGCGGAAGGAGGTGGCGTTCGGCAGATGCCGCTGGCGGACGGCGAGCGCGGCGCGGATGCGTTCCTCGAAAAATTCTTCGTTCGGCCGGATGCGATCCGGCGCGAGAATGCGAACGGAGATTTTGGATTTGGAATTGTAGAACCCGGCCCCGAGCAGGCGCGTGTGGTGATCCCGCACCTGCACAAACTCGCCATCCTTGACGTTGTCGGTGACGCGGAGGACTTCGTTTTGATAAACCCACGGATGGCCGGCCAGGATGCGGTCGGCTTCGCCGGGCTTGAGTGTGACCGTGGGCAGCGTATCGATGATTGTAGACATATTAGCAGCTTCGCAGGGTTGGCTGCGGAAGTAAATTCATTTTACTGATGTGCATTATTTGCTTGAATTGTGACGGCAACCGGCGGATAAGAACCTCAAGCCTATGAAAACCACCTATCCCGTCAGCGCCCTCATGCAGCAGAAAGACCTGGTGCTCTGGAGCGTCGGGCCGCAAGCCACCGTGTTCGACGCCATCAAACTCATGGCGGAAAAGAACATCGGCGCACTGCTCGTGCTGGACGGCACCGAACTGCTCGGCGTCTTCACCGAGCGCGATTACACCCGCAAGATCGCGCTGGCTGGCAAATCCTCCCGCGACACCCGCGTCGGCGACGTCATGTCCGGCCGCGTCATCACCGTGTCGCCGGGCGACTCGGTGGAGGATTGCATGCGCCTGATGACCGAGCACCGCATCCGCCATCTGCCCGTCGTCACCGGCGACAAGGCTGTGGGCATCGTCTCCATCGGCGATCTGGTGAACTGGACCATTTCCACCCAAAACGCCGCCATTGAGCAGTTGGAACAGTATATTGCCGGCAGTTGCGCCCCGTAAAAATCAGGCGGATGGCAGCTGACACTACTTGTCCGAAAAATAGTCAAAAAAAGTTAAAAAAAATTTGACCTCTTCTCGCGGCTCTGCCAGATTAAGCCTGCACGCAGTTAAAAACAGCAACAACACACTACAAACACTATGAAAAAAACACTACTGATGATCGCTGCCGCACTTGCAGCGGGCGTCATTTCAACACAAGCTCAAGTTTACTCACAAAATATTGTCGGGTATGTCAATCTGTCTATCACCAACGGGTATCATTTTTTCTGCACCCCCTTGGATGCTGATGGCACTGGCACCAATAACACAGTAGTTGGAGTTCTGGGAACAAATTGGCCGGTTGGCACTAAAGTTCTAGCATGGAATGGTTCTACATTTACGGTTAATCAGTTTGTCGTTCCAAATCACCAAACTATTCCTGTTTGGGGTAGCCCCAATGCTCCTTTGAATCCGGGACAAGGATTTTTCCTCTATAATCCGGGGCCGTCAACAAATCTTACGATTACGGGCAACGCGCTTGTCGGAACAAACGTCAATAACAATTTAACACCTGGTGGTGGTTATTATTCCGTAGCATCGATTTCGCCTATTTCTGGTGATATCACTACAAATCTAAATTATACACCTACACTCAACGATCAGGTTTTGCTGTGGAATGATGCCAAACAGACATACGATATTTATGCCTATGCGATTCCTAACCACCAAACTCAACCTGTTTGGAGTCCTTCTCGGCCGCAGATACAAGTTGGTCAGCCTTTCTTCATTAATACAACAAATCCCTCGCCGACTTGGACACAGATATTGAATCCATAAAAATTCATTATTGAAATTTAAACACTGCCAAAAGAATGAAAAAATTAATATTAACATTATTGGTTATTACTGGAGCAACATTTTCCGGTTACTCTCAGGGAGTAATTAATTTTGACAATACTCCCACCGGCTATGGATCAGTTGTTGTAAATAATAGTGGTGTTTTTTCATATTCTGGTAGTTTTACCGTTGCCTTGTTCGCTGCTGTTCCAACGGCAGTAACACTTGCTCAAGGGCCGGATGCTTATGGGCAGCTTACTTACAGTCAATTTTTAGCTGATAGCTTTACTTTGGCTGCCACTACTACTGGCGGTGGACAATATGGAACATTTAGTGGTGGAACAGCAACGCTAGGTGTTGCGGGTGGCTATTCAGCTGGCAATTATACTGTCAACGATTATGTAGCGCTGGCTGCTTGGACAGGCGGGTATGCAAATCTGGCGGCGGCTGTAACTGCCAATGCCGCATACGGTATAATTACATTTGTCAATCCGGTTGGTCCTGGTGGTGCGTCTCCGAATATTCCAAACTTGAGCGGATGGCTTGGGGTAACACCAACTCCTGCAGATGCAACATTTGAAGGTTCTGGATATCCCAATGATTTGATTATGACGGTTCATGCCGTTCCGGAACCCAGCACGATGGCGCTGGCCGCTCTCGGCGGTGTTTCGCTGCTCTTGTTCCGCCGCCGGAAATAATCTCGTTCAGTTTCATCAACCCGCTGGCAAGCCAGCGGGTTTTTTGTTTTCAATGTTCAAACTCATTACAGCAAGAAAATTACAAAGCCCATCAAATCTCCGCAAACATGTCTTACGGTTTCTTCTCCCAGAGGAGTAGGCTACGATGAGGGCGGGTGGGGCGTTATTGCCTATCTAGTGCGTCATCACCTTTCAATAATTTGTGAGGTTTTGGTGGTGGTCAGTGGAGTAACCGACCTGACTGACATAGAAATGTGGGCCGAATTAACCTTTGGGGCTATTAAACGTCCTGAATTAGCATTTCAACGACCCGAGATGCTAATTATTCTGCCCAGATATTGCCAATTTGATGGTCTGAATTCTCAACTCGACGAGTTAAAATGGTAATTGAGACACCTGAAATGCCATCTCAACCTGTTGAAATAGCTATTCCAACGGCCTTAATCGTATTTCAGTTAGGAAAAATGGCATTTTGCCAAAACAAAACACCATTCAAAATAGCCGCTGTCAAAGGCTGGCTGCGAGTCCTAGTGCTGACCGACAAGGTGGCCCCCTACAAGAAATCCAGCTAAAAGCGATTTGGGTTGTTTTAGAGAAAATATTCTCCGCAACTTTCAATTCCCGTTGGTGTTTCTTACGAGAGCCGTTATATTTACCCAATGAGATTTGCCGGACATTTCATCACCCGCCTTGGCTTGGCCATGTTGCTGACGATGTCCGTGCGTGCCGTCAGTCAGGACGTTCCCGGTAATCCTTATCTCATGGTGGCGGCGCGCAATGTCTTTGCCCTGGTTGCAATTCCCACCAACAATCCTGCTGATTCTGCCCCGACGCCGGAGCCACCGCCCAAGATCACGCCCAACGGCATCATGACCCTTTTCGGGAAGGTGCAGGTGTTGTTCAAGGTGGCCGTCAAACCGCCACCAGGCCAGCCAGGCAAAGATGAATCCTATGTGATGAGCGCGGGCGAACGGCAGGATGAGATTGAAGTCGTGAAAATTGACGTTAATGCGGGGGTGGTGACTTTCAACAATCACGGCACGATGCAGGAACTGGCCTTGGTGGCTGGTGCGGCCAGCGGTCCGGCTGCTTCCCCAGCAGTGCCTGCACTTGGAGGTTTTCCCATACCTCGGTTCAATCCGGCTGGTGGGGGCGGGAACGAGTCAGGGAACGTGGGGCGTCCATTTGGTGGAGCATCTGGGGCGGGCGGGTGGAACCGTGGCTCTGGCGGGAATAGCGGTAATATGCCTACCTTTGGCAACCACATCAATGCAAGTCAGGCCAACAATACGTCCAATGAAGTTCTTACGCCCGAAGCGCAGGTTATTATGATGGAGGCACAAAGGGCGGAGTGGCTTGATAAGGGAAATTCGGCAGCCATTATTATTCCACCCACGCCACTTACGCACTTGGTTATCGGCGATAGCAATGGTGCTGATAATACGCCTGCTACGCCACTATTGCCGGGGCAGTAGGCGGTCATCGCATTTTCTTATTTCATCGGTTTGGCATTTTTTTCTGGACATTTTCGGCTAAAAGATGGTTGATGATTCTACTTTAAGCCATGATTCACCCAAGTAGTTTTCAGCCCGTGGTTACGGCTGGCAAACGGGATTTGCCGGATCACCGGGATTATGTGCATACCGCACCGCTGCCCAAGTCGCACGAATCGGTGGTCGGTGTGGGTTATGACGACGCAAAGTCGTGGTTCGCCGTGCGGAACTCTTGGGGCGCGCAATGGGGGTTGAAGGGTTATTTCACATTGCCTTATGCCTATTTGTCAGATACCAATTTGGCAAGCGATTTCTGGACCATCCGAATTGTGCAATGAATATGAACCAACCAAACCCTATGACCCTGACCAAACGTGATATCGTCGTGCGTATCAGCGAGGAGACCGGGCTGATCCAATCCCAGGTCTTCGACGTGGTGCAAAAAACCCTCGACATGATTGCCGAGGCGCTGGCCAAGGGTGACAAGGTGGAACTGCGCAACTTCGGCGTCTTCGACGTGAAGATCCGCAAGGCGCGTGTCGGGCGCAACCCGAACGAGCCGGAGAAAGATGTGCCGATCCCCGCGCGCGCCATGGTGAAATTCAAGGCCGGCAAGGAAATGCGCGCCGAGGTCTTGAAACTCACGCCGAAAAGCTAGTTCTCAATTTTAAGTTTTTAGTTTTGAGTTGGCGAAATTTTGCCACCGCGCCTTTGTATTGCCCCAAGATTTCACGGATTTTGTTCTGGGATTTTTCCATTAAAAATTCAAAACTAAAAACTGACAATTTGAATTTATGGAACGACTGCCCGGATTCCGCGATTTTTATCCCGAACCGCTCCCGCACAACGATGTGTGGAGCGCCGACGCGCGCCAGTATATCTTTGACCAGTGGCGAAAAATTGCCCGCCGCTACGGCTTCCGTGAATACGACGGCCCGCCGCTCGAACCGCTGGAACTTTTCACGACGAAGTCCGGCGAGGAAATCGTCGGCCAGCTTTACAATTTCACCGACAAGGGTGGCCGCGAAATTTCGCTGCGGCCGGAAATGACGCCGACGCTCGCGCGCATGGTCGCCGCGCACGAACGCAATTACAAAAAGCCGATCAAGTGGTTCGCCATCCCGCAACTGTTTCGCTACGAGCGCCAGCAGAAGGGCCGGCTGCGCGAGCACTTTCAATTTAACGCAGATTTGATTGGCGAAACCGATCCGGCGGCGGACGCGGAATTGATCGCGCTGCTAATTGACACGCTGCGCGCGTTTGGTTTAACGGCAGAGGATTTTGTCATTCGTTTGAGCAGCCGCAACGCGTGGCAAGATTTCTTCCGCCAAGGCGGCGGCGACCACGCGCACGAATACGAATTTTTCCAAATTATTGACAAGCTGGAGCGCACGCCGCCGCAGGAATCGGAACAAAAACTGGCGGCGATGAATTTTTCGCTGGCAAAGGTCAACGAGTTCATCGAAGCCGGCAAGCCGACGGCGGAGTTAGAAACAATTTTGAAAAACCTCGCCGCCCGCGGTTTGAAAGATTTTGTAAAGATTGATTACAAGGTCATTCGCGGTTTGGCGTATTACACCGGTGTAGTGTTCGAGGCGTTTGACCGTAAGGGTGAGTTTCGCGCCATCGCCGGCGGCGGTCGCTACAATAACCTCGTGAAGCTCATCAGTGGCGGCAAGGTGGATTTGCCGGCGCTCGGCTTCGGCATGGGCGACGTGGTGCTGCTGGAGCTTTTGAAAGCGCGCAAATTGTTGCCGACTTTCGACGCGCCGATGGATGTGTTCGTGCTCATTGAAAATGAAGAGCTGCGCGCGGATTCGTTGAAGCTTGTTCATGATTTGCGCGCCGCCGGTTACGCGGTGGAATATCCGCTCACGCCGACGAAGCCGGACAAGCAGTTTAAGCGCGCGCAGGAATTGAAGGTCGCCCACACGGCGAAACTGGAAAACGACGATTACGTCCGCATTCGCAATGTGAAGACGAAGAATGAAATCGTCACCGGCCTCGCCGGCGCAGCGAACCATCTTGGGTGAACGCTGATTTGGAATTCGAAAGGCCGCCCGTTGGGGCGGCCTTTTTTATTGGCCGGATTTGGGGATGCGGAAAATGGATTTTACATCCACCGGTGGCGTTTTCATTAGCACGTGAATGGCGATGATTTCGACATTTGCCGTCAACGCGACGGCAGCGAGTGAAATGATTGCCCAACCACTGGCGTTAAATACCAGCAGCGCGATGAGTCCGCCAAGCAGACACAGACCGTAGAATTTGGCCAGATAAGAATGTGTCGCCGGATATGTTCCAAACTTCGCGAAGCAAACTAAAATCACGGCGGCTTCCGAACTGAGAATCAATGCGAGGCAAATCCAGTTTTGTATAATGACGGCGCGGCACAAAATCCAGAGCGCGCCGAGCACGAACAAATAATAAATCACATCGGTGATGCTGTCGTAACGTCGCAGCGCAGGCGTGGCCACGCCAAGCCGCCGCGCGAGGATGCCGTCGAAAATATCCGAGAGCGTGCCGGTGACGAGAATCGGCAGATAAACCCAGCGCGGAATGCCGGCCAGCGCGCCACACAGGGCGACGGGGCCAAGCAGCAAGCGTAGCGTGGTGAGGGCGACGGGCAGGCTTTTCATGCCGTCAAAATTTTCGCCGCGAAAACTTCGGTGTCGAGCGGGATTTTTACCTTATTTCCGAATGAGACTTGTTCACCGCGTCCCGATTTGGGGGTTTCGGCGGTGAATAAGTTTATTTCGAAAAATGTCAAAAGCCTTGGTTTCATTAGCATTTCCCGCTTGTTCACCGCTTGTTCACCGGCGGGTTTTTGGTGAATAAGCGGTGCATATCAATTTGTTGGCAGAACATGAATCAGTGTTATGATATTTCAGTTCATTGAAAGAACGTGGCGGGCAGCGGCGGGTAAAAGCAAAGTTGAACGTCACAAGATAATCCCGGGCGACCGGGGAAAAATCGGATCAGGCTGGTTGATCCGGTTCCTCTGAAACCGAGCGAAAGTTCGGCGAGGCAGAATTCACCGGTTCCTCTGGCGGTGTTCGCACATCGTCAAATGCGAATGAGGGACTTGGCAGCAAGCCGCAATTAGAAGCTGTGGCGAGTTGAGTCAAGTAGCTTGGAACGGTTTCGGTTCCAAGTGAATCGCAGTCACCCAGAGGGTGAATAGTTGCTACTGTGCATCAGCACGGTGCGGACGGCTCTGGCGGGTTTGAATAAAATTGAAACCGCCCA